>Ga0105106_10004330_pt1 | contig 10137 bp, 7 predicted proteins | sample PPLLaktember2015_5_FD_79109 | JGI IMG/M metagenome (GOLD analysis project Ga0105106, IMG submission 79109) | Freshwater sediment microbial communities from Prairie Pothole Lake near Jamestown, North Dakota, USA - PPLs Lake P8 Core (1) Depth... | ecosystem: Environmental > Aquatic > Freshwater >... | reverse complement strand
GCCGCCCTCGATCACGATCGCGCTCGCGAGGCGCGCGTCGGGCGCGACGCCGACGTGGCGCCCGCCCACCGGACGGCCCACCAGGGTGGCGGCGGTGTGGGTGCCGTGGTCCTCGGTGTCGTAGGGGGCGGGCGTCGGCGCCACCACGCGGCCGAGGTCGTCGAGCTCGGCGAAGCTCTCGATCGCGCCTCGCAGCGCCAGGTGCGAGCCGTCGACGCCCGTGTCGAGATGCCCGATCAGCACCCCGCGCCCCGTCCAGCCGTCGCGCCAGAGGCGATCCGCCTGGAGCGCCCGCAGCCCCCAGGTGAAGGTGGTGGCGAGGCGGGCCGGCGCGCGCCGACGCGGCCGGATCAGGCTGAGCGAGGGTGCGCCCGCCACCCGCTCGACGCCCGCGCTGGCGCGCAGGCGCGCGATCCCCGCGCGCGTCGCCTCGCCGAGCAGAATGCCGAGCTGCGGGTAGTAGCGGACCGCCGGCGGCTCGGCGGGCGCGCACGCGGCGCGGGCGAGCTGCGCGGCCTGGCCGTGGGGGTGCCGCACGAAGTGCCGGGCGAGCGGCGCGAGGGGCCGCGGGGCCCGCTGCGCGCCGGAGGCGGCGCGCAGCCTTCGAGGCAGGCTGCAGCGCAGCGCCGGGGAGAGGAACACGATCACCTGGGCGACGCCGTGAGCCGTCAGCTCCTGGTCGAGGATCCTCGACACGCGCACCTCAGCTCTCGGAGAGCGGGGAGGGCGCGAGCAGGCCCGCCAGCGCCCCGATCGCCGCGGACCCGAGCGAGACCAGCACCTCGGGCACGCGCCGCGGCGGCTCGCCCGGAAACAGCGCGATGCCGCCGGCGAGGGCCGCGACGCCGAGCACCAGCGCGCCCAGCAGCACCACCACGAAGCGGTACACGAAGCGGTCGCTCGCCGCGGGCGGCGCGGCCGCCGCCAGCTCCTCGAGCACGCCGACGGGATCCTGTCCGAGTCGCGTGCGCAGCACCGGATCGGCCGCGACGCGGGCCGCGAGCTCGCGGAGGTCGCGCATCGCTAGCTGCAGCGCTCCGGCGCCGCCTGCCACTGCTCGAAGGTCTCGACGCACGCGATCCGCTCGTCGCGGTGGCGCCCGCAGCTCGCCGCGTCCGGCTCCCCCGCGGCCGCGGCCGCGCGCGAAGCCGACACCGCCGTCACCAGCCTGGCGCTCCCCTCGACGAGCCGCGCGGTCGCCTCGAGGCTCTCGTCGAGCTGGGGATCCGAGCCCAGCAGCACCTCTTCGAGATTGCCCGAGTCGTGGAAGCGCACGCGCAGCTCGTTCGCGGCGAACCACGACCAGCGGTCGTCGACGTTCAGCGCGTAGAGCTCGCCGGCCGGGAGGCTCAGGAAGTCGCGCTCCCGGGCCTCGCCGCAGGGAACGTGGTTCTTGTCGAGCAGGAGGACCCGGCGGGTCACCACGAAGGGCGCCGGCGCCCGCACCCGCACGCCGTCGCCGGCCTCGCTGGAGAGCCGCGCGCTGCAGCCGAGCGCCACGCAGATCGCCAGCGCGCAGGCCGCGCGCCTCATCGCGTCCCCCGGCGCCGGGCGCGCGGCGCGCGGACGCCGAGCTCGCGGATCATGCGCATCAGGTTCGAGGGGTGGACGCCGAGCTCGCGCGCCGCGCCGCTGCGGCTGCCGCCGCTGCGCTCGAGGGCGTCGGTCAGCAGCCGGACCTTGAAGCGACGCAGCGCCTCGCCGTAGCCGGGCGCGCTCCAGGGATCGCTGCCGCGGACGCGCGGCGAGAGCGCCGCCGCGGGCACCCGCGCACCCCCGCCGAGCTGCGCGTAGAGCCGCTCGATCTCGCCGTGCAGCTCGCGCACGTTGCCCGGGAACGCGTAGCGGCCGAGGGCCTCGAGCGCCGCGGGCTCGAAGGCGAGGGGCTCGCAGGCGAGCGAGCGGGCGATCTCCGCCGCCAGCCGGGCCGCGATCTCGGGCACGTCGCCGGGCCGGGCGCGGAGCGGCGGAAGCGCGATGCGGAAGGCGTCCAGCCGCAGCAGCAGCTCGCGCCGCACGCGGTCGCCGGCGAGCGCGTCCTCCACGCCGACCGGCAGCGTGGCCACGATGCGCACGTCGGCGCGTCGCAGGATGGTGTCGCCGAGGCGGCGGTACTCGCCGAGCTCGAGGAAGCGCAGCAGCGCGGCCTGGGTCGCGCGCGGCATCTCGCCGAGATCGTCGAGGAGCAGCGTGCCCCCCTCGGCCGCCTCCAGCAGGCCCGGCTTCGCTCCGTGGGCGCCGCTGAAGGCGCCGCGCGCGTGGCCGAACAGCTCGCTCTCGATCAGGGGCTCCGAGAAGAGCGCGCAGTCGAGCGCGAGGAACGAGCGCTCGCGCCGCTCGCTCGCCGCGTGGAGCGCCCGGGCCAGCAGCTGCTTGCCGGTTCCCGTCTCTCCGGTGAGAAGAACGGGGAGGTCGCTCTCGGCGGCGCGGCGCCCCGCCGCCCGCACGTCGTCCGCCAGCTCGCTCGAGCCCGCAAAGGCCTCGAAGCCGAAGCGCGCGTCGAGCGCGCCGCGCAGGCGGCGGTTCTCGCGCGAGAGCTGGCGGTTCGACCCCTCGAGCAGCGCCGCTCGCGCGCGCAAAGCCTCGATCTGGGCGGCGTCGCTCTCGCGCAGGCGCCGTGCGAGGGATCGCAGCAGGCCCTGGGCCGCCGGCGCGTGGGAGGCCATCGCTTCGAGGAACGCGCTGCGGGGGATGCAGAGCGCGCGCACGGCGCCGTCCGCGCTCAGGCTGGCGGAGCGCGGCTGGTCGTCGAGGAGCGCCATCTCGCCGACGAGCTCCCCCGGCCCGCGCAGCGCGATGACGCCGCGCGCGCCGCCACCGAGCTCGACCTGGACGGCAACCCGGCCTTCGAGCAGGGCGAAGACCGCAGCGCCCGGCTCGCCTTCGCGGGCGAGCTCGCTGCCGGGGGCGAACGCGCGCACGACGCTGCGCTCCAGCAAACGTTCGAGAGCGGCGTGGGGCAGCTCTCGGAGCACGGACGTGCGGCGCAGGGAGTCGAGCAGGCTGGGATCGTCCATCGCTCGATCATATCTAATAGACATAGTTATATGTCAATAAGAATTATCACCGTCCAGGTTGGAACGGCGCTTGCGATGGGGTCGGCCCGTGCAGCTCTCGCCGACCTCCAGCGCGGCCCTGCGGACCGGCGTCCTGCTGGCCGCGTCGAGCCTTCCCGGACCGCTCGGGCCGCTCGCCTTTGTCGCGCCGGCTCCGCTGATTCGCGCGCTGCTACGCGGGGTTGCGCCAGGCCGGGCGCTCCGGGCGGGGCTGCTCGCCGGGCTCCTGCACGGCGCGCTCGCCTTCGCCTGGATTCCCTTCGCCGATGTCGGCCAAGGGCCGCCGCCGCTCCTGGCCTACCTCGCCCTGTTGCCGGTTGTGGCCGCCGGGTCTGGCGCGTTCGCGCTCGCAGTGGCCCTGCTCGCGGCACGCTCGCGGTGGGCGGCGCTCGCTGCGGCGCCGGGCCTCTGGACGGCCCTCGAGTACGCGCGATCCCAGGGCCAGCTCGGCGTTCCCTGGATCCAGCTCGGCTACGGCCTCGCGGACTGGCCGGCGCTCAGCCAGGCCGCGGGCTGGGTGGGGCTCTACGGGCTCTCCTTCTGGATCGCCGCAGTCGGCGCATGGATCGCGGGAGCGGAGTGGCTCGGGCCGCGCTTGCGCACGTCGCTCGCGGTGGCGCTCGCGGCGCCGCTGCTGCCCGGCGTCGCGCTGCTCGCGGATGCGCCGCCGCGCGACGCGGTCCGCGTCGTCGCCGTGCAGCCGGGGCTCGGCGAGCGCGAGCGGCGCGACCCGCAGCGCTTCGCGGCCAACCTGAGCCTGCTGCACGCCGGGAGCCAGCGCGCGCTGACCCAGCCCGCGCAGCTCGTGGTCTGGCCCGAGTCCGCCTGGCAGCGTCCCCTCGGAGGCGGCGGCGACGCGTTCCTCGCCGCCCTCGCCCACGATCTCGCGACGCCGCTCCTCACCGGCGTCTGGGAAGCGCCTGCACCCGGCCGCCTCGGCTGGCGGAACGCCGCGGTGCTCGCGCTCCCGGACGGCCGCACGCCCGTCGTGGCCGAGAAGCAGCACCCCGTCCCGATCTACGAGCGGAGCGCCGGCGGGCCGGCGGCGCGCTGGCTCGCGCGGCGCGGCCTCTGGTCGGGCCGCTTCGAGCGCGGGCGCGCGAGCGCGCCCTTCGCGCTGTCCCGCTTGGAAGGGGGGCCCGTTTCCATCGGCGTGCTGGTCTGCATCGACGCGAGCCACCCCGAGGTCGCGCGGCGCCTGCGCCTGGCAGGCGCCCGGCTGCTGGTGGCGATCGCGAACGAGGCGGCGAGCGGCCCCTGGTCCGCCGCGCTCCACGCGCGCGTCACGCGCCTGCGCGCGGTCGAGAGCGGCGTGCCGATCGTGCGCGTCGCGAGCCGCGGGCCCTCGCTCTGGATCGACGCGCGCGGGCGCGTGGTCGCCTCGCTCGCGCCGGGCGCGGCCGACTCGGCCGGCCACGCCCTTGCGCTGGCGAGCCGCGCGGGCCCGTTCGTGCGAATCGGCGATGCGTGCGTCGCGGGGGCCGCGGCGCTCTCCGCCGCCGCCGCCTGGTTGTCGTCGCTCCCCATTCCGAGGAGAGAAGGAGTCCAAGAATGAATATCGTTCGGCATCCGCTTTCCGTGCTCGCGGCTCTGGCTGCCGCCGCCGTTCCGTCCGCCGCCTTCGACGGCGGCTCCGCGCCTCCCGAGGCGCCCCCGTCCGCGCGCTCGGCCGCGCCGACCTATTACGAGGAGGTACTGGCGTCGCAGCGCGACGCGGGCCGCGCCCCAGCGGCCGGCGGACTGCCGGCGCGGCTCCACGTGGTCGGCGCCGCCGGCGCCGTGGTGTACCGCCCGCGGAAGGGCGGGCGTTGGGAGGTGACGGTCGAGGTCGCCGAGCGTCCCCACGAGCGCGTGGACGCCGTCTACGACCTGGTGCTGGCCCTCGCGCTCCCCGCCGACCACCGCTCCGATCAGTGGCGGCTGCGCGTGCGCGAGGGCAGCCGGCGCGCGTCCGCGCCGGCGGTGTACGCGGGCGAGCGCGTGAGCCTGAAGCGCAACCGCGCCCTCGAGGCGAGCTGGCTGCCGCTGCTGGTCGGCGCGCGCGAGGGGCTCCCGGACCTCGCGGGAACCGCGTACGTCTGGACCCTCTGGGATGCGATCGTCCGGTATGATGCGGGCGCGGGACCGACGCTCGAGGGGTTCGCGCGCTTCGGCTACCGGGCCGACGCTCGCACCCCCGCGCCGAACCCGGGAGCCGCCTACCTGATCAGCTGGATGCCGAGCCTCGGCGCGGCCGTCGCGCCCTACACCTTGCGACTCGATGCGGTCGCGCCTGGTACGGAAGGGGAGGAACGCTGACCACCGCCGGGCCCCGCGCCCTGCTGGCGTGCGTCGGTTGCGGGGAGCGGGGGCTCCCCGCCCGAAGCGTCTTCTGCCTGCGCTGCGGCGGCGCGCTGCCGGGCGCCTCCCTCGCACCCTACACGCCCGAGCACCTGCGCCGCGGCGCGCTGCGCGCCGCCTCGAGCCGCGCGGGGGAGCGCAAGGAGGTGACGGTGCTGATCGCGGACGTGGCGGGCTCCCTCGCCATGGCGTCGGCCCTCGACCCCGAGGACGTGCACGCGCTGATGGACGGCTTCTTCGCCCTCGCGCTCGAGGCCGTCCACCGCGAGGGTGGAACGCTGAACCAGTTTCGCGGCGACGGCTTCATGGCGCTCTTCGGGGCGCCGCGCGCGCGTGGGGACGATCCGGCTCGCGCGCTGCGCGCCGCCCTCGAGGTGCAGGGCGCAGCGCGCGCCTACGCCGGGTCGGTGCGCGCGCGCTTCGGGCTTCCCTTCGCGGTGCGGATCGGCGTCCACACGGGCGCGGTCTGGGTGGGCGCGATCGGCGACGCGCTGCGCCGCGACTACACCGCCGAGGGGCCGACGGTGGGCGTCGCGGCGCGCCTCGAGGGCGCGGCCGCGCCCGGGCAGATCCTGATCGGCGAAGCGACGGCGCGTCGCTGCGAGGGGCTCTTCGAGCTCGCCGACCTCGGCGCGCGGGCGCTGCGCGGGCTGCCCGAGCCCGTCCGCGTCTTCGAGCTGATCGGGCCGGGGCGGCGCGGGGCGAGCGGCGCCCCCCTGCGCGAGGGGGAACCGACGCCCTTCGTCGGCCGCAAGGCGCTCCTCGCCGCGCTCCGCCGCCTGCTGCTCGAGGGGGACGGCGGCCTGCGCTGCATCGAGATCCGCGGGGAGGCGGGCGTCGGGAAGTCGCGCCTCGCGCGCGAGCTCGCGCGGTGGCCGGCGACGAGGCCCTTCGTGCTCGAGCTTCCCTGCCGCGAGTCGGCAGCGCAGCGCGCCTACTTTCCCTGGCTCGAGGCGCTGCGGCGCTGGCCCGCCGAGCGGCCGTTTGCCGCGCAGGCGGCGCGGCTGCGCGAAGCGCTCGACGGCCCGAGCGGAACGCCGCCGGAGCCCGAGGCCGCGGCGACCTCGCTGCGCGAGCTGCTGGCCGCGCTGCTCGCCGAGCGATCGCTGCTGCTCCTGCTGGACGACGCCGGCTGGATCGATCCGTCGTCGCGCGCGCTGCTGGCGCGGCTCACCGCCGATCCGCCGCAGGGTCGGCTGGCGGTCGTGGCCACGCTGCGCGGCGACTCAGCCGGCGACTGGGGCGCCTCCGGCCCGCTGGCGTCGCTGCGTCTCGAGCCGCTCTCGGGCGGCGAGGCGCGCCGCCTGGCGGACGGGATCCTCGCCGGCGTCCCGGGTCGGAGGGAGCTCGCGAAGCTCGCCGCGCTCCGCGGCGGAGGCAATCCGCTCTACGTCGAAGAGCTGGCTCGCGCGCTGCGCGAGCGCGGAGAGGCGGACCTTCCCGAGACGCTGCTCGGCGTGGTGGCGGCGCGCGTCGACGCGCTTCCGTCGCCGGCTAAGCGCCTGCTCGAGGCGGCCGCGGTGCTGGGCGAGCCGTGCGCGCCGGAGCTGCTGCGCGAGGTCGAGCCTTCAGGCGACTGCGACGCGCAGCTCGGCGAGCTGGCGGAGCTCGGCCTGCTCGTGCGCGACGCGCGCGGCGAGTACGACTTCCGCCACGGCGTGGTGAGGAGCGGCGCCTACGCGCAGCTCGTGCGCGCGCGCCGCAGCGCGCTGCATCGGCGCGCGGCCGAGGCGCTGGCCCGGCGGCCCGAGGCGGCGAGCGCCGGGGGCGCCGCGCGCGTCGGATCGCACTACGAGCGCGCCGGCGACGGCGCTGCCGCGGCGCCGCATCTCGAGCTCGCGGGCGATCGCTACGCCGCGCTGCGCGCCCTGCCGGAGGCGGCGGCGCACCTTCGCCGCGCCCTCGAGGACGCGCGGGCGGCGGCGCCCGGCGACGCGAGCCGCGCGCTGTCCCTCGGCCTCAAGCTCGCCGCGGCGCTCCTCGCCCAGGATCGCAGCGGCGAGGCGGCCGCCGTGCTGGAGAGCCTCGACGTCCCGCGGGCCGCGCAGGGGGACCGCGCGCGCCTGGCGACCGCCCGCGTCCACGCGGGGTGGGTGCGTTTCTCCAACGACAACGATTACGAGCGGGGCCGGCGCCTGATCGAGAGCGGCATGCGGCTCGCGGGCGGTCGCCTCGGCGCGAGCGACGCTGCGCTGCTGGCGAGCGGGTTCCTCGCGCGCATCGATCTGCTGGACGGCGAGCTCGAGCGCTCGCTGCGCGCCGCCCGCCGGGTGCGCGCGCTGGCGACCGCGCGCGGCGACGCGGCGAGCCGCGCACTCGGCCTCCACCACGAGGTCGCGGTCCACGCCGAAGCGGGCCGCGTCGCCGAAGCGCGGCGGCTGGCGCGCCGGCTGCACGCCGAGCTGCAGGGCGGGGAGGGCGACCTCGCGACCGGCACCGCGGAGCTCGCGCTGGCGCGCGTGCACGTCCTCGAAGGCGACGCCCCGCGCGCCCTCGCGGCGGCGCAGCGCGCCGCCGAGGCCGGCGCCCGCTCGGGCCAGCTCGGGCTCTGCTACCACGCGGCCGTGCTGCGGGGCTACGCCCAGCTGCTCGCCGGCTCTCCGCGCGCCGCCCACGAGGCCTTCGAGTCGCTGGTCGCCCTGAACGACCGCTGGCCCAGCACCTGGCTCCACGCCGCGCGCGGCCGCCTCGAGCGCGGCGAACTCGACGCCGCCGCGGAGTTCGCCGCGCGATGCCTCGCAGCGCGGCCGCCGCGGGCGCTACGCGCGCGGGCGCTCGGCGTGCGCGGCCTCGCCCTGGGCCTCGCCGGCGGCGATCGCGAGGAAGCGGAGGCGCTGCTCGGCGAAGCCGTCGCCTCCTGCGCGGCCCTCGGCCTGCGCCCCGCGCGGGCGGAGGCGCTGGGATTCCTCGCGACCCTCTGCGCGCAGCGCGGCGACGCGGCGCGCGCCGCCCACCACGCCCGCCGGGCGCGCGCGGAGTACGCGCGCTGCGGCATGCCTCGCCATGCGGCGCAGGTGGGGGGAGGCGGGGGCTGATTCCCGGGTGCCGGTCGCGCGATCCGCGCGGCTCAGCGCAGCTGCTTCTTGATCTCCTCGAGCTTGCCCTTGTAGTACGCGTTCTGGGGCTCGAAGGTGAGGGCCATCTGGAGGTTGCGGGCGGCGGACTTGAGGTCGCCGCGGTCGATGTCGGTGTGGGCGAGGGTGAAGTAGCGGCGGCCGTTCGGCGTGGTGCCGAGGCGCTCCTCGACGGACTTCTTCTCCGCGACCGCCTCCGCTTCGCCGAGCTGGATGCGCACGCCGTCGCCGGCGGAGAGCTTCTGGTCGTAGGCGCGGCGGCGGCGCGGGTCGCGCAGCACGGACCATGCCTCGGTGAGGCGCTTGGCGATGCGCTCGCCCGAGGCGCGCAGCTCGCTCGGCTGGTGGCGCATCACGTCGGGGTGGAAGCGGCGCGAGAGGTCGTAGTAGGCCTGCTTCAGCTCCGACGTCGAGACGTCGCGCTTCGTCTCGAGGAGCTGGTAGTAGTCGAGCTCGTCGAGGAGCCCCGCGAGCGCCCGGATCTCCGCCGCGTCCACGCCGATCCCTCCGCCGCGCCCTAGCGCTCGACCGGCTCGTCGTCGCCGAAGATCGAGAGATCCGCTCCGGCGTCTCCGAACAGCCCTTCGGACACGTCCTGCGCCGCCGGGGCGGCGCTGCGGGACATCGTCTCGCCGTCCATCTCCGGCTGCGTCTTGGCGTTCGGGTCCTCCTCTTCGGCTCCGCCCGCGAAGTCGCCCTCGGAGAACTCGGCGTTGCCGCCGATCATCGGGCCGCCGTCGACGCCCGTGGAGAACTCGCCGGCCTGGCCGAGGTCGACGTCGAGGCCGTCGAGGTCGCTCGGGTCGAGCTCGATCTCCGATTCGCTCGAAGGCAGCGTCCCGTCGAACTCGGCCGGCGGGGCCGCCACCTCGACCTCGACTGCGTCGTCGAGGGCCACGTCCTGCACCACGTCGAGCGGTCCCACCAGGTCGTCGTCGGGCGGCGCGCCCGCGACGTCGAGCAGCGGATCGTCTTCGGGCCGTCGCGCCGGCGCTCTGGCTGCGGGCGCTGCTGCGGCCGCGGCCGCAGCGGCTGCGCGCGGGGCGGCCGCGCGGGGAGCCGGCGGCGGCGCGGGCGGCGGCGGGGCCACGGGCTCGGGCGCGGCCCCCACCTCCTCGAGCACGGCCTCGAGATCGTCGTCGTCGGGGAGCACGTCGAGGTCGTCGTCGCTCCCTGCGAGCGGCGCCGCGCTCTCGGCCGCGAGGGGCGGCGGAGGCGGCGGAGCAGCGGTGCGGGCGGCCGCGGGCGCCGGCGCGGCGGCGGGCTTCGGCCGCGGGCGCGCCTCGGCCGCGGGCCGCGCGGGCTCGGGTCGCGCCGGCGCGGGCGGCGCGACCTTCGCCGTCTGCACGCGGTCGGTGCGGCGCTGGGCCAGGATCTTCGCGATCTCCTGCTCCGAGAGCCCCGAGGACAGCAGGATCTCCGTCGAGGCCTGCTGGCCGCTCTCGCGCTCGCAGGCGGTCACGTTGACGATGCCGTCGCCGTTGATCTCGAAGGTGACGTCGATGCGCACCTGCCCGCGCGGCGCCTTCTTGAAGCCCGAGAACTCGAACTGACCGAGCAGCTCGTTCTCGTCCGCGCGGCGCGACTCGCCCTGGTAGACGCGGATCTTCACGCGCTCCTGGTTGTCCTGGACCGTGGTGAAGCTGCGCGTCTGCTCGATCGGCACG
>Ga0105106_10004329_pt1 | contig 10138 bp, 11 predicted proteins | sample PPLLaktember2015_5_FD_79109 | JGI IMG/M metagenome (GOLD analysis project Ga0105106, IMG submission 79109) | Freshwater sediment microbial communities from Prairie Pothole Lake near Jamestown, North Dakota, USA - PPLs Lake P8 Core (1) Depth... | ecosystem: Environmental > Aquatic > Freshwater >... | reverse complement strand
TCCCTTTGGGATAGAAGAAACCTGACTGGTCTTGAGGACTGTGATTTCCCTGCCCGTCAGCTCTGAAGTACGACGCGACGTTGTTGATGTTCAACATCGTCATGAGTGGTGTCCCCGAAGTTTTGGCGAGAGGGGACCCTCCTTCCTTCTTGTCAGGTCCTTTTGCGCTCGCGCTGCCCACCAGAAGGGCAACGATTGCTATGAACGCAACGAGGTACCGGAAGGATGAAACGTTGCTATGTGTCATATTCCTTGACTCCTCATTAATGGGCTTGTGTAGAACTGATCTGTTCGTCTGCGACACCGCGGCCGGCACACCCGGCCGCAGCGGAGCACACATGCCCGTTTAGATTTCCGCCCTCAAACCAACCCGGATCTGCCGGGGAGTTCCATAGATGTCGCCACCGATGTATTGGCCGCGCTCGGCAAGACCGAACCAGGAATACCGGTTGTCGAGATTGAGTGCTTTGTAGAAGGCCGCGTAGTTCGGAATTGACGTGTACTGCCCGGCAAGCGGGTTGGTCAACCATCCGTCATCCGAATCAGAACCGGTCGTCGGGTAGACATTGAGTACATGCTTGGTGTTCAACAGGTTCGTCACGTTCGCGTAGATTTCCATCTGCAACGGACCCAGCGCGAACGCTTTGCTGATGCTCAGGTCAATATTGAAGACGAATGGAGTCGAGGAGTTGTTGATAGGTTCAGCCGGGAAGCTGAACCGCGGATCCTGAGTAGGATACACACCGACTGACCACGCATCGGATTGCCCGAGGCTTGCAAGGGTCTTAATCTTCGTGTACGGATGACCGCTGTTGAAGCTGAACAGCAGCGAGCCACCCAGGCCTGCGAGAACGGGACCATATTTGTCATAGTCAGCTTTCTCGCCCGGCCAGCGATAATCGATCAACACCGTGCCACGATGGGTCTGGTTGTACAGCAACGGGTTGATGGAATTGATCTGACGTCCGATCCCCTGCTCGATGATGCCAAATGAGCCATTCGGGTTCGAGCCGGTACCGCGAGCATCAGACAGCGTGTAGTTGACGCGTGCGGCGAGATTGCTGGCCGGCGTTCTGCGCAGTTCGAGGGTCAGCTCGATGCCCTTCACTGTGCCGAAGTCATCGTTGAGATAGGCACGGTACAAGGCCACTCCCTGGTCGCTCACAACATTGCGGACCTGGAGCTGGTCTTTCGTGTCTTTATAGAACCCGCTCAACGTCATGGCAAAGTCGTTCGAAATCATCTGGCGGATACCCATTTCATACTGGGTTGTCCGTTCCGGCGTCATCAGGAAGCCCACCGGTTGGAGGTACGCGTTGCCACGAGCGCTCGGGCTCACCGTCCGGCTCAAGGTGACCATACCCTGGTACAAATTGTTGAGCGACGGCATTTGGGCGTACTTGCCAAACTGGGCATAGAACACCGTTGCGTCCGTCACCGGGAAGGAGAAGCTTATGCGCGGCAGGAGAAGCTGGTATGTGGGAGCCGGCACGAGTGCACCCTGATTGATGACGTCATTGTCGACATCGAAATCATCAACTGCATTCAGGGGATTCGCGAACGTATTGTGATTCGGCTTGAAGTACTCATAGCGCAGGCCGATATTCACGATAACGTCCCGGTACTCCAACTTGTTCTGCAAATAGCCAGCAATGAAAATCGGTTTGTACGGAGCATCCAGACCGTCGTCCACGAGGTTTCCGTCAACATCGTAGCCATAGCTATTAACGACTCCCGCTTTCCCGAGCTGGGCCCGGCGGGCTTCCGCACTTTCGAAGGTCTGCTCTCTTTCACCGTACGTCCCGTGCAGGAACGCATTGTAGCCTGTGATCGTGCCGACATTGAACTGGCGCATCACCCAGCTATCGAAACGCCCTCCGGCCTTCAACTCCCAGTTCTTGTTCATCTGGCGCGTGAGGTCAATCCCTCCGCCGATGGAGCTCTGTTTGTTGATCTGATAGCCGTTGTTGGGCGAGTTTTCATTCCTCATGTCAGTGAATCCGGTGATAACACTGTAGGCGTTTGGTCCGGCCCAACGGCTGCGGAATCCTGTATATCCGATAGCCTCGTTCGCAGTGCTGTCGGTCCACTTTGTCCAATCATTGCCAAAATCAGGATCGGTGAGTTCGTTCACGCGATTCAAGTAGGACACCGAGACTTCATAATAAGTCGACGGGTCGATCACATGCGTCGCCCGCAAGCCCAGCATGAGGTCTTTTTCTTCCGTAATGGAGAATCTCTTCTGGCGGAAGTAATTGGGGATCGCATTGACCCATGTACCGCCATTCGGCTGTTTGGTGAACTGATAGCTGCCGGAGAAGCGGAGTTTCACCGGTGACAGGTCAAATTCCAGTGTTCCCTGTGCGTTGTGGTTGTCCTGCCACGACTTGGGAAGGTAGTTTTCCTGGAATGCGATCGGTCCGGGGAGCGGCTGGCCTGGACCGCGCGGGTCAAACGTATCGCTCAGCAGTTCGAAGCTGAACGGGGTCAGCCACAATCTCTCGCGCTGACGGACAAAGTTGTTTTGATAGAGGGCAAAGAACCGCACTTTGTCAACACCCGGCAACGGACCGCCGAAAGTGGCAACCACGTTACGGTAACCCTGGGACGTAGTGCCGAGGAATTTCTTGCCCGGCTTTGCGAAATCATCCGTTTCAACCGACACGGATGCTTTGTATTGGGGGCCTCCCGAACGCAAGTTTGTCTTGACGATACCGGAGTTCGAGCCGCCGAATTCTGCCGTATACCCACCGGCCTGCAGCTGCATCTCCTCCACCGCTTCCTGAATCACCGTGGCCAGGTTATTATTGAAGAGTGGGTTCGTCGTCGGTGCACCATCGATGTAATACGCCACCTCACCGCTGCGGCCACCGCGCACGTACAGGTTACCGGCTTGTTGAACCACGCCGGCCTGAAGTGCAAGGATATTCTGGACGCCACGGACCGGCAGCTGGTTAATGTCTTCCTGTGTCGTGATTCGGACGGTATTCGTCGTGTTGCGCTGAATCAGCGGACGTTCAGCGACGATTTCCACCGCCTGCACCTGGATCGCCGAACTGGTCAGCAGGAAGTCCTGTGTCGTCGTGATGTTCGCGTTGACGCGGACATTCGAGACGGTGAGTTGGTTATAGCCGACATACGAGACACGGAGTGAGTAGGCCCCGGGCCTGACACTGAGGATAACAAAATCCCCGTTGATGTCGGCCGCGGCGCCGAGGTTCGTTCCTTCAACGAACACATTAGCGCCCACCAGCGGCTCACCTGAGTCTCTGTCCGTAATCCGCCCGCGAAGCTTGCCATCTTGCGCAAGCAGAAGCGCAGGCAAAAGGACGGCTGCGAACAGAACCGCAAATAGCCTTCGTTGCATGTGTAACCTCCTTTTGTGTTGGCTGGAAAATCTACAGCGCATGCTGCAACTCACAATGCCCCGCGCACATGCGGATGTGTGACTGGTTTTCGCCCTCGCAACACGAGATGGGATAGTGCGGACAGGTGAGGGTAACTCCTCAACTTGGGCCGCGGAGAACGTCGCCATGCTGAACAGGCGATCACGCACACGGGGGACAGATGGAATGAAAGGTGAAAAGGAGTATCAATTGTGTGCCCGCAAATCACCTCCTTCGACGGTTATCTATTGAGTGGACCCAGATTGGGTAGAAGTGGCGGTGTTTAATATAAATACCCCCGTTGTGTTTGTCAAGTGTTGAATTTCAAAACAGGCGCATTTCGTCGCTTTCCTCAGGCCAAAATGGGCTCAAAACGCCATTTGCACTGCTGCGACGCCAGCCCCGGCAGGAAATGCGTAGCCGCAGGTCTTCAGTGCCCTTTCGAGCGCCGCGACCACGGCAACCATGTCTAGTTCGTCAAAATACCCCAGGTGAGCTATTCGGAAGATCTTCCCGGTGAACTCCCCTTGCCCGCCGGCAACCGTGATCCCGTTCTCTTTCTTTAGGGCCGTCGAGAGACTCTTCCACTCAACCCCCTCGGGGAGCCAAATCGGTGTCACTGCATACGAGGGTGTGTTCGAAAAAAGCCGGAGTCCGAGTGCAGTCACCCCGGCGCGGAGAGCGGTCGCCAACCGCCGGTGCCTTTCCCACACCTGTTCGATGCCTTCAGCACGAATCATAGCCAGGGCGGTATCGAGCCCGGCGATGAGGGAGATTGCGGGGGTCCATGGCGTGTCATCGGTTTCAAGAGCCTTCACAGCACGGCGCAGATCAAAATAGAATCTGGGCATGGTGGACTGTTCCATGGCGTCGATCGCACGTTTGCTGAGTACGACAAATGCCAGCCCCGGAGGAATCATCAAGCCCTTCTGCGAGCCTGTGACGCACGCATCGATGCCCCACGCGTCAAACCGGATCTCGTGGGCGCCGACCGACGTTATGCCGTCCACGCAGATCAACGCATCGCTTTCCATGCGGATTGCCCTTGCGATCCCTTCCAGGTCAATCACGGCACCCGTCGACGTCTCGCTATGCGTCAGGTAGACCGCCCTCGCCTCCGGGTGTGCGCGCAGGACATCGACAACTTGGGCAGCATCGACAGCCTTCCCCCACTCCACCCTGATTTCTATCGCGTTCAGTCCGAACACGCGGGGCATGTGCACCCAGCGCTCTCCGAACTTCCCCCCGTTGACGGCAATCACAGTTTCGCCCGGCGAAAACAGATTGACGAAGGTTGCCTCCATCGCTCCGGTGCCGGAGGAGCACAACGTGATCACCGGCTGCGCGGTCTGGAACACATAGCGGAGGTTTTCATTCACGCGACGGAACATTGCGCGGAATTCGGGTTGGCGGTGATGAACGAGCGGTGCCGCCATGCGGAGGAGGACTTCTTCTGGAACGGGTGTGGGGCCGGGAGTGAAAAGGCGTGTTTTCACAAGGGACTGCTATGTTTTCGTCAGGTGCTCCCCGATGACCTTGACGACGTCGTTTTTGCCCAAACCGGTGATCGACGAGAACGGCAGGACACCTCTGCAGTTGGCAAAGCGGGCGAACGATTCCCGTGCCGTGTCAACGAACCGGGGCATCTTGCTCACCGGGAGCTTGTCGGCTTTGGTCAGCGCAACGAGGAAAGGAATTTCGTAGTAGTCAAGCCACCCGACCATCATCATGTCGAGTTCGGTCGGCTCATGCCGGGCGTCCACGAGCTGGAGAACGAGGGCGAGTTGTTCGCGGGTTTTGAGATACTGCTCGATCAGCTTCCCCCAGCTGGAGCGGATCTGCTCCGGGAGCCGGGCATAGCCGTAGCCGGGAAGGTCCACGAAGTAGAACTGTTTGTTGATGACATAGTAGTTCATCTCGCGGGTTTTCCCCGGTTCTGAACTGGGTCGGGCGAGGGACTTCCGGTTGCACAGCTTGTTGATGAAAGAGGACTTGCCCACATTGGAGCGGCCGAGGAAGGCCACTTCTGACAAGCCGTCTTTGGGAAGCTGGCGGAGGTTGACCGCCCCGAGAACGAATTCCGCCGTGGTAATCTTCATACGCGAAGAGACACTGCCGCCATGTTACGCTGATGCCGAAGCTTCCGGGGCCTGTTTCTGCGGGGCCGCGGGGGCTTCAGCTTTTTTGACTTTGGCCGTCTTGCGTTTCGGCGACCCTTTTCCGGCTGCCTTCTTTGCCGTCTTCTTTTTCTGTGCCGATTCCTGTGCGGCATTGAAATCCACCAGCTCGATCACGGCCAATTCCGCCGCGTCACCATACCGCTGACCGAGCTTCACGATCCTGGTATAGCCGCCCGGACGCGTGGCCAGCTTTTCGGCAATCACGGTAAACAGGTCGGTCACCGCTTCGCGGTCTTTCACCAACCTGGCGACTTCGCGACGCGCATGGCCCCCGGCCTCGACGAATTTCTTGGCCCGTTCTCCGCCGGTCACGGCCTTGGCGTCAACCGCACGGGCGTTCTTTGCACGCGTGATCATTTTCTCCACCACGACGCGGAGTTCTTTCGCCTTCGCCACGGTGGTGGTGATCCGTTTGTGCTTCAGCAACGCTGTCGCGAGCGCGGCCAAGGTGGCGCGTCGATGGCTTGCGGTGCGTTTCAACTTCCGGCCTGCTACACGATGTCGCATAGTGATCGTCCGCTAAAGTGTCTATCACTCGGTGTCTTTGAGATACTTGTCTACATCCATGCCGAACGTCAGCTTTTCCGCTTCTACAATTTCGGAGAGTTCGGCAAGGGATTTGCGGCCGAAGTTGCGGAACTTCAGCAGCTCGCTTTCGTCGCGGCGCACGAGATCCGCGATGGTCTTGATGTTCGCCGCACGGAGGCAGTTGTGCGAACGGACCGACAGCTCCAGTTCATCCACGGCTGTCATCAGCACCTTGCGGATGCGTTGGAACTCCGCGTCCTGTGCCGACTCCACCTTTGGCGCTTCGGGCTCGACGTCGAAGTTGATGAAGAGCTGGATGTGGTCGCGCAGAATCTTGCCGGCGTATGCCATGGCATCTTCCGGCGTTACCGACCCGTCGGTTTCCACCTCCATGGCCAGCTTCTCATAGTCCGTCTGTTGGCCGACACGGGTGGTCTCCACAAAGTACCGCACATTTCTGATCGGCGTGAAGATCGCGTCGATCGGGATCAGGCCCAGCGGTTGGTCGGGTGCCTTGTTCTCTTCCGCAACGAGGTAGCCGATTCCCCGGCCGATTCTGAGCTCCAACTCGAAACTGGCATCGCTGTTCAGCGTGGCGATCGGGAGGTCCGGATTCAGGATCTCGATGTCCGACGATGCCTGCTGCAGGTCACCCGCCGTGAAAGCCTTCGGACCTTTCAGGGCTACCACCACCCGGTTGGTCTTCTTGTTGACCATCTTCATCCGGACCTGCTTCAGGTTGAGGACGAAATCCGGCACATCCTCGACGACACCGGGGATGGTGGAGAATTCATGCGCGACGCCGTCGACGCGAAACGCGGTGATGGCATAGCCGGGCAGCGACGACAGCAACACGCGTCGCATGGAATTCCCGATGGTGACCCCGAACCCCTTTTCCAGCGGCTGGACGATGAAGCGCCCGAAGGTCGGGGAGTGGGTCGCCTCATCCAGGTGTATCTTCTCCGGCATCTGGATCGTTCCCATGGTCATGGCGTTGTCACCCTCTCTAAAGGACATTACTTCGAATACAATTCAACGATGAGTTGTTCGTTCGCATCGAGCGGTATGTCAGCCCGCTCGGGAACATTCAGGAACGTACCGACCATCGCGGCCTTGTCAAGACTCAACCACGGCAGCATGGCGGTGTCCTTCATCCGCTTCATGGAGGCATGCAGCACCTCCAGTTTCTTGCTCTTGTCCCGCACCTGTATGGAATCGCCTGCCTTGAGCAGGTACGACGGCACGTCGACGGGCGTGTTGTTCACGAAAAAGTGTCCGTGCACCACCAGCTGACGAGCAGCTTTCCGTGACGGCGCAAAGCCCAGCCGGTAGACCACGTTGTCCATCCGGCGCTCGAGGAGCTTCACCAGGTTTTCCGCCGTGCGGCCTTCCGTCCGCAGTGCGCGCGCGAAGACATTCTTGAACTGCGCTTCCATCAGTCCGTACATCCTGCGGATCTTCTGTTTTTCGCGCAGCTGGACGCCGTACTCGGAGACCTTGGTGCGCCGTGATTGACCGTGTTGTCCGGGCGGATAGGCACGGCGTTCCATCGGGCACTTTTCCGTGAAGCACTTCGTCCCCTTGAGGAACAACTTATGCCGTTCGCGACGGCACAATCTGCAACTGGAATCGATGTATCGAGCCATAGAAGTTTTTCCTGCGTTATACTCTGCGTCTCTTCGGCGGACGGCAACCGTTGTGCGGAATAGGCGTCACGTCCCGGATGCTGCTGATCTCAAGTCCTGCGGTCTGGAGCGCACGTATCGCTGCTTCCCGTCCCGATCCAGGTCCTTTCACAAACACTTCCACCTTCCGGAGCCCGAGATCATGTGCGGTCTTCGCCGCCGCTTCCGCCGAGACCTGCGCGGCAAACGGGGTGTTCTTGCGGGATCCCTTGAATCCGTTCTTGCCGGCCGACGACCAGCTGATGGTGTTGCCGTACACGTCGGTGATCGTCACTATAACGTTGTTGAACGTCGCCTTGACGAACACTTTGCCGCTCACGTCCACCTGGATTTTCTTCTTCTTCCGTGTGAGATCGGCTCTTGGACTGTTCTGCTGGGTGGACTTAGCCACGTATTCCTCCGGTAATGATACTCGTCAATTGTGGATTGTGGATCCACCATTCACAATTGTCAGGTCTTGGCCATCACTTTCTTCTTGCCGGCCACGGTCTTTCTGCGGCCCTTGCGTGTGCGCGAGTTGGTGCGCGTCCGCTGGCCCCGCACCGGCAACCCCCGGCGATGACGGATACCCCGGTAGCACCCGATGTCCATCAACCGCTTGATGTTCATCTGTGTCTCGCTCCGGAGTGCGCCTTCCACTTTGTACTCGGCGGTGATGATCGAGCGGATGCGCTGGACCTCATCGTCGTTCAGATCGCCGACTTTCTTGTTGATGTCGACGCCAGCCTTCGTCAGGATGGCGAGCGATGAGGCGCGCCCTATCCCGGTGATGTAGGTCAGGCCGATTTCCGCGCGTTTCTTCTTGGGCAGATCAATTCCCGCAATACGAGCCACGCCTGTGCTCCTCCTTTAGCCTTGACGCTGTTTGTGCTTGGGGTTTGTGCAGATGATGCGTACCACCCCTTTGCGCCGGATAATCTTGCAGTTCCGGCAGATTTTCTTGACTGATGACCTGACTTTCATGCGCTGTCCGCTCCGTCCTTATTTATACCGGTAAGTGATTCTGCCCTTGGACAGGTCATAGGGCGACAGTTCCACAGTCACCTTGTCACCCACCAGTATCTTGATGAAATTCATCCGCATCTTGCCCGAGATATGGGCGAGAATCGTGTGGCCGCCGTCCAGGCTCACTTTGAACGTCGCGTTCGGCAACGTCTCCGTAATCACACCATCAACCTTTATGGGCCCCTGCTTAGCCATGACGGGTCAGGACCTCGGCCTCTCCCTGTGTGACAGCCACCGTGTGTTCGAAGTGTGCAGAAGGTCGCCCGTCTGCCGTCCGCACCGTCCACCCATCCTCACCCAGGCGCACCACATATGTCCCTGCATTGACCATCGGCTCAATTGCCAGCGTCATCCCTTCCCGCAATGCCACTCCCGTTCCTTGCACGCCGAAATTCGGTACGGCCGGTTCCTCGTGCAGCTGTTTGCCGATGCCGTGGCCCACCAGGTCACGGACAACGGAGTAGCCGGCGGCCTCGACAACGTTCTGAACGGCGGCGGAGACGTCGTGCAACCGGTTCCCTGGCTGCGCCCGGGCGATGCCTGCCCACAGCGCCTCCTCCGTGACTTTCAGCAGCCGTGTCTTTTCCTCACCGATCTGCCCGACGGGGAACGTCCGGGCACCGTCGCCGAACCACCCGTTTTTCAGCACACCTACGTCCACCGACACAATCTCCCCCTCTACCAGCTCCCGCTCGTCCGGGATTCCATGGACGACCACATCGTCAATCGATATGCACAACGTGGCCGGGAACGGGTTCCGGCGGTCCGGTCCGTATCCTTTGAAGGCCGGGATGCCCTGGTGTGACCGGATGTATTCCTCGGCCAGTGCATCCAGTTCGCGCGTTGTCACGCCGGCGCGGATGTGCCCGCCGACGAGAGCCAGAACTTCGGCGACGATTCTTCCGCTTTCGCGCATGAGCGCAATGTCGCGCTCCGACTTCAACGGCACTCGCGCCATCGCCTTCTCAGCGAATCCTTCCCTTCATCCGTCCGGACTTCATAAATCCGTCATAGTGCCGCATCAGAAGATGCGACTCAACCTGCTGCAGCGTGTCGAGTGCGACGCCCACCATAATCAGCAGGCTTGTGCCGCCGAAGAACTGGGCAAAGCTCGGGGTCACGCCAAACCGCGAGACGACCGCCGGAAGGATTGCGATGATCGCCAGGAAAATCGACCCGGGCAGGGTGATCTTCGTCAGAATGTTGTCAATGTAGTCGGCCGTGTGTTTCCCGGGACGGATGCCGGGAATAAACCCGCCCTGCTTCTGCATGTTCTCGGACACGTCCTTCGGATTGAACGCGATGGCCGTGTAGAAGTAGGTGAAGAACACGATCATGATCGCATACATGATCG
>Ga0105106_10004328_pt1 | contig 10139 bp, 12 predicted proteins | sample PPLLaktember2015_5_FD_79109 | JGI IMG/M metagenome (GOLD analysis project Ga0105106, IMG submission 79109) | Freshwater sediment microbial communities from Prairie Pothole Lake near Jamestown, North Dakota, USA - PPLs Lake P8 Core (1) Depth... | ecosystem: Environmental > Aquatic > Freshwater >... | reverse complement strand
CTTATGCGGCCGTCGACGATCTCTATCACGCGCTGGCAACGGTCGGCGATACGCGGATCGTGCGTGACGACGAGAAACGTCGTTCCGAGCTCGGCATTGAAGCGCCGCATCAGGTCGAACACCTCGTCGGCCGACGCCGTGTCGAGATTTCCTGTTGGTTCATCTGCCAGTACCAGGGCGGGCCGATGCGCGAGCGCGCGCGCGATGGCAACGCGCTGCTGCTGCCCGCCCGAAAGGTCGCTGGTCTTGTAGCTCGCGCGATCGGAAAGCCCTACGGCCTCGAGTATGGCCAGGGCGCGCTCGCGCATCTCGCGCGTGGGCGCGCCCCGGTCGGCCCACGCCGGCAGCATCACGTTCTCGACAGCCGTGAAGGCCGGCAGAAGGTGATGGAACTGAAACACGAAGCCGAGCGTGCGTGCACGCAGCTCTGTCAGCGCGCGATCGTTCAGGCCCGAGGTGTCGGTGCCCGCCAGGACCACGCGCCCCGATGTCGGCCGATCGAGCAGGCCGACGATGTTCAGGAGGGTGCTTTTGCCGGAGCCCGAAGGTCCAATCAGCGCCGCGAGCTCGCCCCGCTCGAGCACGAGGTCTACACCTGCCAGTGCACGCGTGCGGACGTGCTCGCCGTAGTCGCGAACGACCTGTTCGACCGAGAGGATCGATTCAGCCACTGCGAATGGCCGCTGAAGGATCGAGCCGGGCGGCCCGTCGCGCGGGAATCAGCGCGGCGATGAGGCCCACGCCGGTTGCGAGCAGGATCGAGCCTGCAAGAAGGGCGAGATCGACTTGCACGGGAAACCTGGGCACCCCGTTCGGGTCGCTCGTCATCCGTTCGAAAAGCCTGGCGAAGACGACCCCGAGCACCGATCCCAGGATCGATCCGATAACGCCCAGCACCCCGCCCTGAATCAGGAACACGGCGAGGACGCGGCGAGCCGGTGTGCCGACGGCCCGAAGAATCCCGATCTCGCGTGATTTCTGAACGACTGAAACGATGAGAACGCTCGCGATGCCGAGCGTGACGGTGACGACCACGAAGAACTGGATCATGGTCTTCGAGCTGCTTTGCGCCGACAGGCCGGACAAGAGCTCGGCGTTCAGGTCCATCCAGCTGTCGGCGGTCAGGCCCGTCTGCGCGAAGATGCCGTCGGCGATCCGATCGGCGGCGAAGACATCGTTGACCTGCAGCTCGATGGTGGTTGCGCCGCCGGGAAGCGCGAACAGGGACTGCGCATGACGCAGCGAGGTGACCACCCACGTCTTGTCCACCGCCTCGTTCCCCAGCTCGAAGACGCCGGCCACGGTGACGACATCTTCGATCTCCTCGGTAGAGGTCACTCGCAGCTTGTCTCCGACGCCGATGCCGAGGTCGGATGCCAGTGTCGATCCGATGACGACGCGGCCTCCGGAGATGTCGAAGCTGCCATCGGTCATCTTCGCGCGCAGATCGATGATGGCCAGAAAGCGATCGCCGTCCACGCCGCGTATGACAACCGGCACGCGCGCATCGGCACGCGTGGCGACGCCCGAGCCGGTGACGGTGGCACTCGCGGCCGTGACGCCGCCCGCGCGTTCGACCCGCGCCATAACGGCAGGCCACTGATCGATGGAGCGGAGCCGCTGCGACGCCGGTTGAATCAGCCGCGCGATGGCCAGCCCGTCTCCGGCTTCGACGAGCGGACGCGGTTCTTCCCTTGGCGACCGCAAGGTGATGTGCGGCTGCGAGCCGAGCGTCGAGTCGATGAGCGAGGATTGCAGGCCGTTGATGAGCGCCGAGAGAAAGACGACGACACTGACGCCCACCGACACCGCCGCGAGGATGAGGGCAGTCTGCCCCTTCTCGTCGCGCAGGTAGCGCAGCGCGACGAACCACTGAAACGGCATTACCGCCCTCCTCGCGCCACACGCACGCGCTGTCCGTCGGTGAGTGCCCGATCGTCGGACACGACGACCTCCGTTCCGGCTTCGAGTCCGGACGCGATCTCCGTATCACCGTCGCCGCGGATTCCGGGTGTAACAGCACGTTTGGCCACCCGTCCGCCCTCAACCACGAACACCCACGGCGCTGGAGTCGCCGCACCGCGCAGGGCTTCGGATGGCACCGCGACCACATCCTTCTTCGATGCGACCGTCAGGTCGACAGACACGGTCATGTCGGGTTTGAGAAATGCCGGCGGATCGGGCACCCGCAGTCTCACCTCGACGCTGCCGCGTCGCGGATCGATCGCCGGCGCGATGTAGCTGACCTCGGCGGCGAAGGTTTCTCGCGGAAACGCATCGGCAGAAGCAAGCCCTTTCTGGCCAAGGCGGATCCATGCAAGGTTGCGTTCGTCTGGCTCGATGACGAGTTGGGTCTCTCCATCGGCGGCCATCTCGAGCAGCGTCTGCCCGGGCTGCACGGTGTAGCCGGGCTCAACCATTCGGCTGAGGATTACGCCATTCTGCTGGGCGACGATGCGGGTCTGCTGGAGGCGTACGTTTGCGCCGGCGAGCTGCGCCTGGCTTTGCAGCAAGGCGCTCGTCGCAATCCGAGAATCGGCGCCCGTTGGAGTTGCAGCCACTTGTTGAGCGTCTGCGGCGGTTTTCTGTGCGCGCGCGACGGCGGCGGCGCGTCGCGCCTCGTCCAGCTGCACCGGCGTCGCGTAACCACCTGCGGCGAGCTCGGCGACGCGGGCGAGATCGGACTCGGCCTGCGCCAGGTTGGCATCGGCCTGGCGTGACGCTTCGGTCGCAACGATCGAGCCGACCTTTCGAAGCTGCTCGACCCGCCCGCTTGCCTGGCTGACCGCAGCCTTCGCCTGCGACACGGCTGCCCGGGCCTCTGCATCGTCGAGCTGCACGAGCAGCTCGCCCGTGCGCACGCGCTGCCCCTCGACCGCACGAACCGCAACGACGCGTCCGGCCGTCTCCACCGAAAGTTGAACGCGCGTCGAAACCCAGACCCGGCCGGTCGCAATCACATGCTGCTCGAGGTCGGTCCGTGATGCGGTTGCCGTCGCCACGAGCGGTCCGCGCGCGTTCAGTGCGGCGACAACCGCTGCGACAACCACCACGCCGATGGCGATGGCGGGGCCGGGATGGCGACGGACGGAAAACATCGTGGTTCCTCGCGTCTATCGTAGCCGAACGGTCGGCACGGGGCGGGAACCGTCAATCGAGTCGCGCGTAGAGACGCGTGCTTGCGACCGCAAAGACGCCTCGCCGAGGAATCAGGAAATCGCCCAATGAAACCTGTTCGGCTACCGGCCCAGCCGGGCCGATATCGATTCCGTCTACGACAGCGTTGGTCGATGCGACGAGCCACACAGCGCGTGGGTTGGCGATGAACCGCTGCCGGTTTGGAGTGTACCCGGTGAGGTTCACCTTGCCAGCGCCGAGCGCAATGCCTGCGACGGCGCCCATGATCGCGAGGAATCCAGGCGCCTGCCACGCGCGTTCAGGGATCGCGCCGGCAACGGCATTGAGTGCTTTCGTCACCAACGACGAGCGGAGCGTGACATCCCATTGAACGGCGGTGCCGGCGAGAATGCGGAACCGCGTCGAATCGGTCCACCGAATATCGATGGTCGTCACCACGTTCCGGTGGATCTGGCGGCCGTAATAACGGGCGCACGCCAGATCCGGCGCGACTGTCGAATAGAAGGTCCAGCGTCCGGCTGGATCCCTGTGCCACACCGAGGTGTAGCCCGGCCCGATGGTTGAGGCGGGGAATCGCCGCAAGGCCAGAACGTGTCCCGAACGGAACGGCAGCCCCATGACGCCGTATCCGGCAAATCGGTCGCCGGGACCCGGCAAGAGCGGCGCGTCGTGCTCGATGCTCTCGACCGCCTCGCTCGCCGTCACGGTGTGGTCCTTTCTCGAAGCGACGGCTCATTCGAGGTGAGCACATCCTTCGGCCAGGCCGGCACGAGCATGGGCACGCGCCGCCGATACGCCGCGTACTCGGGATGCGCCTCCATCAGGTCGCGTTCCTCGAGCTGGATCGCGAACAGGATGTACGCCGTGGTCACCGCCGCGAAAAGCAGATGCGTAACAGTCATGGTGGGCGTGCACCAGAACGTCAGGAGCCAGCCGACGTAGAGAGGATGGCGAACGATGCGGTAAAGGCCAGGCGTCACAAATCGCAGTGCCGCCTGCGGCTGTCCCCTGAACGCTCTCCAGGTCTGTCGCAGACCGAAAAGATCGAAGTGGTTGATGACGAACGTCGTGAAGAGCACGAGCACCCACCCGAACGCGAACCCGCCGTAGAGGGCGGCTCGCCCGATTTCGTGCTCGACGTTCCACACGACTCCTCCAAGCGGGCGCCACTGCCAGAACAGCAGGGCGAGCGCCAGGCTGCTCGCCAGCACGTACGTGCTTCTCTCTGCCGCGACCGGGATGACCCTGGTGAGACGCTGCTTGAATCCCTTGCGGGCCATCACGCTGTGCTGGACCGCGAAGAGCGTCAGCAGTCCCAGATCGATTGCCAGCGCGGCAGGCCAGGGATCGGTCGCGCCCGAATCCAGCGACTTGGGCACGAACACGTTTCCGAGGAATCCGATTGCATAGAGAAAGGTGAGAAAGAAGATCGTGTAGCTCACTGCGCCGTAGGCCAATGTCAGAATTCTCTTCATGTCCAGCCTCACTTCGTCGTACCGGGCGTCATGCCCGCGACGAGTGCGATTCTCGGCGGCCTGCTCGACTCAGCCAATGCTCGCAAGCGTTGCATTCTTGCCCGCGCGTCCAACGGGACTAGAATGATTTGCCGGGACGTTCCCGGAGTTTGCCGAACGTCCGGGAGGGTGAGTGGACGCGTTTTCCGAAGTGCTCAGCGGCGTCAAGCTGAAGGGGGCGATGTTCTTCAGTGCGGAGTTCTCCGCGCCGTGGGCGTTCGCGTCGCCGCACTCTCGTGCGTTGACCCCAACGCTGTCGCCCGGCGCGCCGCACCTGGTGATCTATCACTTCGTCGTGGACGGTTCGGCGCAGGCGCGTCTTGTGAATGGGCCGCAACTGGATCTGGAGGCCGGGGACATCGTGGTGTTCCCTCACGGCGATCCGCATGAGTTGATCGCCGGCGACGGCTCGAACAGGGTCGAAACCGCCGCAGTGATCAAGAAAATCGCCAGCCGCGATCTGTCGCCGATGCGCTCCGGCGGGGGAGGTCAGAGCACCCGCTTCGTGTGCGGATACATGGCCTGCGATCCGCTGCTCTCCGGGCCCATTCTCGAAGGGCTGCCGCCTATTCTGAAGGTCAACATCAGGACCGATCGATCGGGGCACTGGCTAGAACAGTCCATCCTGCATCTGGTGGACGAGGCGGCATCGGATCGCGCCGGCAGCGAAGCGATGCTGGCCAAGCTCTCCGAAGCGTTGTTCGTCGATACCTTACGGCGATTTGTGACGGGGCTGCCAGAGCAGCAGGCCGGCTGGCTCGCAGGCGCGCGCGATCCTCTCGTCGGCAAGAGCCTCGCGCTGATGCACCGGCGCGTCGATCACCCCTGGACGATTGCCGAACTCGCGCGCGAAGTCGGGCTCTCGCGCTCTGCACTGGTCGAGCGCTTCAGCCGCTACCTGTCCGAACCGCCGATGGCGTATCTGACGGGATGGCGATTGCGGCTCGCCGCGCGCGCGTTGATGACGACGCCGCGAGGGGTCGCCGAGATTGCTGCGGAGGTGGGTTATGAATCCGAAGCAGCATTCAACCGTGCGTTCAAGCGGACCTTCGGAGCACCTCCGGCCCGCTATCGTCGCGAGCACCGCGAACCGCCAGGCTAGAGGCGGTTTGACAACCGTTCCAGCGTTCCTGTTCCTCGTTCGCGGTGGCGCCTGAACGCAGACGCGCTTCTTTTCTGAGAAATGATGGCGTGCTGAATCCGCCGCCCACCTCGAACCCTTGGAACGCGGAACAGGAACGTGGAACCGACTGCCCTAGACCATCATCGTGTCGGCCGACGGCCCGTAGATGGCGGGCACCTTGCCGCCCATCGGCCGAATGCACGTGCTCAGCTGGCCGCGATGATGCACCGAGTCCAGGAAGAGCATCCACATCAGCGCCTGCGCCGGTGCGTTCATGATCGACCGATCGCCCACCAGGAAGTCCGCCGGCTTCGCCCACGCGGTATCGCTCACCTTCGGCAGCTTCGACTCGAGGGTTCGAAAGCTGTCGTCGAATGTGCTGACGGCGTCATCGAGGCTGCTGAACGGAACCTGCAAGCGGTGGTGGATGACGCCGGCATCGACGAGCTCGATCATGTCCTGGATGTGCCCGATCAGGTGGCCCACGAGCTCGCCTGCCGACCTCGACTTCGGTTCGTGCCTGTAGTCGAGCTTTGCCGGCGGCAGCGCCGACAGCACGTTGTGAAACCGCTGGAATTCCTGCGAGATCGTCTGCTGGAAGAAGGTCTGATTATTCATCGCGTTCTCCTGTATGGATGTCGTGACGGCACCGGGGATTCTCTACCATCCGGTGCTGGATGACAATCACCAGGAGTACTTTGTGCCCGCTAGCGTTCGCTCATCTTGTTCAGTGCGCCGAGCGTCAAGTCCAGGCCACGCGCAAGCTGCTCGCGGTCGGCATCGTTCAGGCGCGCGTGAGAATGCATCAACGCGTAGAACGGGGGAGGCATTTCGCGCTCACGAATTGTTTCCGCAGACTCCATCGCTTCTTCCTGCGGCCGGTTCCACTCGGAGAAATTGAGGACCGAGCGGCCCTCGTTCACGTCGTAAGCAATCAGCCACGAGATCGGCGCGACGCGCGAATAAATCGGCCAACGCGTTTCGTTGCTGTGGCAGTCGAAGCAGGCGTTCTTCGCCAGCTCTCGTGTGGCCGGGGAATCCCACTGTGGTTCCGCCACAATCGGCGGGTTCGAGTGGTCGCGACCGTACGGCACAATCTGGGCTGCCACGAGGAGGGCGCCAGCGACTATCAGCAGTTGGGAGAATTTCAATGGTAGGCGCATATCAACCTTCTCTCTGAGAGACGTCGAGCGGGCCGTCGGATCGCCTCGGGCCCTCTATCACACGAGCGGCGAACTGCATCTCCAGGGCCGTAGAAGCCCAGCACGCGGCCCGGCGACCCTTCGAGAAGCGCCCCTGTAGCAGTTTGGCGATGACGCCGACGACGTGCCTCCGTGCATCCAATAACAATTCCAAACGGAAACGTGCCCGCCACATGGCCCGGAAGCAGCCTGTGACGGCGCGCGCTCCAGGATCGCCGCCGGGCGCGTGTGAAATCCCGCACCGAGTGCGGAAATTCGGGGATCGCTGTCGCTGAATCTCAAGGGAAAGGCAGATATTGCCGGTATGCCGTTTGCTGTCAACTGCGTTGATTGGCAGGGTTATGTCGGTGGGCGGCGCCCGCCCGCTGTTACCAAGGAGGTTGTCGATGGCAGCACTCATGGAGAAGTACAACGATCTGTTCACCCTCGCGAACCAGATCGGACTCAAGAACCCGGACGTCAAAGAGGAAGGCGGCAAGCTGAAGATCAAGGGCAACACGGAATATCAGCTCGAGGCCAATCGCCTGTGGGACCGCATCAAGACCCATCAGAACTGGGAAAACGAAGTCGTCGCCGACATTCGCGCGCAGCGAACGGACGTCTTCGGCGTCCACACCGTGGTGGCGGGTGACACGCTGTCGAAGCTCGCCAAGCAGTATCTCGGCGAGGCGGGACGTTACATGGAGATCTTCGATCTCAATACCGACCAGCTGAAGAACCCCGACATGATCAAGGTCGGGCAGAACCTGAAGATTCCGCCGCGGTAGGAGTGCAGGAGAGGAGTTCGTCATGTTGAAGGGTTCAAGCAGTTTCTGCTGCGGGGCAACGTCGCGGATCTGGCGGTTGCCGTCGTCATCGGCGGCGCGTTCGGCGCAGTCGTGATGGCGCTCGTCAAGGATCTGTTGACGCCGCTTATCGCAGCGGTAGCCGGCCAGCCGGACTTTTCGGCGTTGCAGTTCACAGTGAACGGCAGCCGGTTCCTGATCGGCGATTTCATCAACGCGATCGTGGCATTCCTCATGGTGGCGGCCGCGATCTACTTCTTCGTCGTAGCGCCGATGAACACGCTCGCGGCCAGGAGGCAGAGCGGAGTTGAGCCGACGACGAAGAAGTGTCCGGAGTGCCTGAGCGAGGTGCCGATCGCGGCGCGTCGCTGCGCGTTCTGCGCGCAGCCGCTGACCGAAGTCGCCGTGCCGAGGCGCATGGCGGGATAAATGTAGGGCGGGTCTTTAACGTAGGGCGGGTCTTATAAGACCCGCCCTACAACAAAGACCCGCCCTACATTCGGACCCGTCCTGCTAATGAGCGGCGCCCGGGACCTCGTCTGTCGCAAACGCCAGCGCCAGGCCGAACGGTAGAAACGCCAGTTTGTCGTGGTCCACGAACGGATACACACCCACTTCTGGAATGTGGAACTCGAGCATGGCCCCGCTCCCCGGGGGCACTGAGTAGGTTTGCACGCCGTAGACTGGCTCCCTGCCGTCGTACACGCGATCGAGCACCGTCCCGATGACGTGCGCCGCCGACACCCAGGGACCGACGTTGACGAAGTACATCCGCACTAAATCGCCGGGGTTCACTCTGACCGGCTCGTTGTCGGTCCGGCCATTGAACATCGAGAAGGTCTGGTCGTTCTTCAACGTTTTCGCGGGATCGGTGCCGGGGATGTGTCCCTGGGTGTCGCGCGTGCCGAAGACCGCATCCTCTACGACAACAATCTCGCGCGCCGGTCGAAGCTGTTCGTTGCGCGGGTAGACGATCATTGCGCCGTGGATGCCGCTTTTGATGTGGAGGTCGGTGACCGGCCCGGCTGCACAGTGGTACATGAAGACGCCAGGCGTATCGACCACCTTCTCCATCTTCATCGTCGTGCCGGGCGGCGTGGGTCCGTACTTTCGTGCGTCGATCTTGAATGCGTGAGTGTCGAGCCCGTGCGCTGTCGTCCCCTTGTTGGTGACGGTGATGGTAACCCGGTCTCCCTCACAGGCCTCGATCGTCGGTCCGGGAATGCGCCCGTTGTATGTCCATGCCGCGAACGTCGTCCCGCCGCCCAGGTCTACGGTTGTCTCTATGACGTCGAAGTTGAAAACTTTCTCGCGCGGGCCACCGCAGGTCTTCTGCTGGCCGACGACGGGGTCCATGTTCCGAGTGCGAAGGGAGGACTGGCCGGTTGGTTGCTGCTCAGCCGGTTGTGGTTGGTTGCGACACGCGGCGAGCACGAGAGCCGGAATCAGAAGCACTGTCGCGAAGAATCTGTCACGCATGCTGTCTCCTTTTCAGAGGCGCCGGTTGTGATTCCCCAGGTCGACAGTCAGAGTGTACTGTAACGATGGCCCCGGCTCCTCATTTCATATGAGGAGACCGGGGTTTCCATGATTGCCGCACGTTACTTCACGACGATCGTGCCGCCGTGCCGGTTCTGCAAGCTGTCGTTGTAGCCCCCATCGTAGGCATGCCCCTCGACCATATCGAGTCGTGACGACCCGGCCGAGACCTTGCGGAAGCGCAGCCGGAGAATCCTGCCGCCGCCCGAAGCGCCTGCGGAAGCAGACTGCATGTCGACGCGCACTTTGATTTGGTTCGTGCCGCTCTTGCTGACCGAGAAGGTCGCCTGATGGCCAAACCGTTCCATCCAGCTGTCCGCGCTGCTGAAGCTGACGAGCGTTACAACCGCGGGATCGTAAGTAATGGTTGCGCGTGCCATGTTGACGGCGTTCGACGGGAAACCGTTTGCCTCGAGGCCAACATACATGTCATCCCCATTCATGTCTGCGGGTTGAAGCGCGAAGCTTCGCGGCGCCGGCGACGTGGTGTCGGGCGTGAAGGACATGGCGACTCCAGGCGTGGGCGCAGGACCCGGTGCCGGCGTGGGCGCAGGTGAGGGGGCGTGTGTCGGGGCAGGCGTCGGTGTCGGCGTGGGCGCGGGGAACGGATCCGTCGCTCCGCCTCCGGAAGTGGTGGTGGACGGAGACGTCGGTGACTTGCTGTCGCCGCATGCGGCGGAAAAGACGAGCGCGATGATCGATGCGATGGCAAGGGCGGAGGTTCTCGACTTCATGGCTTTCCTCTTCTATTGACGACCGCTCGGTCCGCGAAATTGCGATGCCCGCGACCGTTCTCACCCATATGGGCGGCAAGCCAGTCGAAAACCGCTCATAGGGG
>Ga0105106_10004327_pt1 | contig 10142 bp, 4 predicted proteins | sample PPLLaktember2015_5_FD_79109 | JGI IMG/M metagenome (GOLD analysis project Ga0105106, IMG submission 79109) | Freshwater sediment microbial communities from Prairie Pothole Lake near Jamestown, North Dakota, USA - PPLs Lake P8 Core (1) Depth... | ecosystem: Environmental > Aquatic > Freshwater >... | reverse complement strand
CGGAAGCTATTCCGGTGAGTACCCTGTGAAGGCCCCTGGCCCCTTTTTCAATGCACCGCTCAAGCCTGTGCAGTGAATCTTCATACAGACGGTCGGAATCACCCTTATTGATCTCGTATGGCCTGGTTTCCCTGTAAATCTTTCTTAAATAATCAGCGACGACAAACCCTTTCCATGCATTGATCCTGAATTTCTGTCCATGCTCTCCGGCTATGTCTTCATAGGATGTGTCGTTTGATGGCGTTATCAGTTCAGCTTCCGAATAGCCCAGACGATCAAAAAGTATCCTGTGAAAATGGTTATACTGACCAAACCGGCACGGTCCGTTATGATCAGGCATAAAGAAGCTAATTTTTGATGGATCCGCTCCCGGCTCCTGTAACTTTTTCACAAAGCTTCCGGTAGTGCATATCATTGGGAAGCACTCCTTTGAGGAAGTATATTTTCTTCCGATGGCAAGATCCTCCTCGGTCTGCTTTGGTAAGCTTTCCGAGGGAACGCCTATGCTTCTGGCAGCTGCCGCAAGCATATATCCTCCGTCATTCATATAAGGAAAATACAATATCCTGTTTTTCGGTGGAGATGATGGACTGGGTCGTGGTCTGAAAACGGTCACTTCTTTTTTCTCATTCTGTTCGGAGCCTTTCAGACTGTCAAGGAAAGCCTCGATTCGTGTAACCATACCTGCATCAGCAGAATGTTCATCAATCTCCAGATGAAGGAAAGGTTTGCCTTTCAGCTCTTCAGTAACATAATGCCAGATGAACGAGTCGGGTCCGCAGCGGAAATTGCTTAGGTACACTGCATACAAACCCTCTGTTTTTGCAACATGCTGGGAGGCAGCTATGATCTTCTGACCATTGGGCCAATACATATTCCTGTAATTCTTGAATATGTTGTAAGGTGTCAGGTCAAGCATGTCGACAGGTATCGGCATGACGTTCTGATTTAAAAGCTTCTCAACAAGCCCGAGATTAAGATGCGCATCGGTGCTGTTATAAGGTTTTCCAAGCAGAACAACCGGCCTGCAATTCTCAGGAATATTATTAAGAACTTCCCTTCCATAATCAACGAGACGCTTCTCGAATGAAACCTGAACTTCGTCGGCCTTGTAAACTGCCTTTTTTATTTTTTCTTTGTCTATACCGAATTTAGTGTTGAAATAGGCGGTCATCTCTTTAATGAGGGCGGTCTCGAAAAACCTGAAATGAAGTGTCGGTACCAGCATTTTTGATTCATCGAGCCTGCCTCTGAGCGCAGCCCTGACCATGAAAGGATAAGTCTGGATCCATGGACAATTACAGTTGAATGTTTTATTGCCTTCGCGGGCTTTGCCATTTACGACAAAAGGCAGAAAAATATAATCGACTCCCTTCTCGATAAGGTCAATAACATGTCCATGCATGAGTTCAACCGGCAGGCACGTCTCGGTTGTAATTGTCTCTATCGACTGATTTACAAGTGTTTTGTCCGATTCACGTGAGATAACAACCCTGAAACCGAGCTCTTCAAAAAAAGTGCGCCAGAAGGGGAACTGCTGATAGAATACCATAAGTGCTCTTGGAATACCTATTGTGGCACCATTTCCGGTTGCATTTTCCCGGTATCCCTCCATCAGCATTTCAGTTCTTTTGGTAAAAAGATTCGGGATATTGTTTGCCACTTTTTTACGGCCGTCAGTCTCATACTTCTCGCACCGTCCGCCGTAGAACAGCGATTTCTTTTCTCCGGCAATCTTGACCCTGCTTATCTCACAATGGTTCACACAACTCTGGCAGGTAAACCTGCTGTTCTCGTATTTTACATTTCTTACACCGAAGCCTTTAAATGTGGTACTCTGCCCTGGTTTCATTGCCCTTTGTGCAAGGATTGCAGCACCAATGGCGCCGGTAACATCAAAATGTGGTGGTATCGTGATTTTCTTCCCTGTAACATATTCAAAGGCTGCCACAACTGCCTTATTATTTGTGACGCCGCCCTGGAAGAAGATTTTGTTTCCCACCTTACGGTCGGCAACAACTTTCTGGAGGTAGTTGTAAACAATTGAATAAGCCAGGCCGCCTACAAGGTTTTCATTGCGGGCGCCCTTCTGCATATATGAATTGAGATCCGATTCCATAAATACGGTGCACCTGTCGCCAAGCTTGACCGGGCACTCGGAGTTTAGTGCCATGCATCCGAATTCTTCAACAATATTAATATTCAGTTTTTCGGCCTGTTCTTCAAGAAAGGAGCCGGTTCCGGCAGCGCAAACCTTGTTCATTTCAAAGTCGACTACAACACCGTTTTCAATGCTTATGTACTTCGAGTCCTGGCCTCCGATCTCAAAAATCGTGTCAACTGTCGGATCATAATCTATAGCTGCTGTGGCCTGAGCGGTGATTTCATTCTGTATTGTATCGGCTCCGATAAAATCGCCTGTGAGATAACGGCCTGAACCGGTAGTGCCTGCGCCGATGACTTCAACATCCTGGCCAATCTCATCATAGATCTCCGTCATGCCCTTCTGGATAGCGTCCAGCGGTTTTCCAGCGGTTGGTAAGTAGCGCCGGGCTATCACATTATGATCGGGATCGATCAGAACAACATTGGTACTCAGCGATCCGACATCGATACCCAGGTACACAGGTACCTTTTCCGACCCGTTTTTCTTATAGTGAACAATTTTATTGTAGACTGCCCCTGATTCCTTAAGCGGGGGAAGGCTGTTAAATGAAGTTGAGTCCTCTGCAAGGTACTCCTCAAGTTTTATCATTCCCTTAAAATGGTTCATCTCCAGCTTATTGGAATGTGCATACATGACAGCTCCGATGGCTCCCATGGAAGCATGGTGTTCAGGGATTATAAGTTCGTTCTCATCCAGGGAAAGGACTTCCCTGAAGGCTCTTATCATTCCCGTATTTGCTGCAACACCTCCGGAGAAGATCACGGGCTTCTTTATGTCCTTGCTCCTTGCAACATTGCTGCGGAAATTACGGGCAAGGGCAAAGCAAAGCCCGGCAACAATGTCATGCAGCGGGGTGGCCAGCTGCTGGTGGTGTATCATATCGCTCTTCGCAAAAACACTGCATCTTCCTGCAATCCTGGGCGGATCGACAGATTTCAGCGCCATCTCTCCAAACTCCTTCTCGATTGGAACTCCTATCCTGCGTGCCTGCTGGTCGAGAAATGATCCTGTGCCTGCAGCACAGATACTGTTCATCTCAAAATCAACCAGACGCGAATGCCCGTTTGACGGATCTTTTTCAAGAAGGATAAGCTTTGAATCTTCTCCTCCTATCTCAATAACTGTCTGAGCATCAGGGAATAATCTTCCTGAAGAGGTAGCCTGGGCAATAATTTCATTGACAAATATCCCGCCAATGAGCGATGTTGCAAGCTTACCGCCGGTCCCTGTAACGGCTATTCCTGCAATATTCTCAGAAGGATGGTTTTCCAGAATAGATGTCAACCTGTCTTTAAGGACATTAAACGGTCTCCCGTGGACATAATCATAATAATCCTCAATGACGTTGTAATTCACATCGAGAAGTACTGTATTAAGTGAAACTGAACCAATATCCAAACCCAGGTAAAACTTCTGATCAGCAGAAATTACCGGCATATTTCCCTTCGCCATACCCTGTATTTAAGTTTAAGAACTACGAATTCTCCCATCGGGCCGCTAAAATATGGATTTTTTTTCTTGAAACCAATTTTTGAAATCGCAAGATGTTATTTATCATGTTATACATATTCCTCATTCAGGACCTCTCCGGAAAGGCTGATTATCATCTTTTTTACCGGAACTTTCCTTGACGCTCCGGATATTGCGTTCTTAACCATCTGGAGTAATCCTCCGCAGCATGGCACTTCCATCATCATTACCGTAATCGTATTGACTTTTGCAATATCTATCATGGCAGTAAGCTTCTCAATATAAATATCAATACCATTATCAAGCTTAGGGCAGGCAATTGCAAGTGATCTACCCTTAAGGTATTTGCTATGAAAATTGCCGAGTGAATAGGCAACGCAATCGGCTGCAAGAAGCAGGTCAGATCCGCGCAGATAGGGGGCATTCGGATTGAGAAGATGCATCTGAACCGGCCATTGCCTCAGTTCTGAGGGCTGTTCTCCCGCGCCTGCCTGCCGGTCATCATATGGCCTGTCAATCACAGCAGCCTTTGTTCCGGGACAGCCGCCTCCGTTCATCTGTTCCATGACTTTTGCTTCATTGTACGGTTCAGCTTCCCTCGTTTCGATCGTAATGGCTCCCTCGGGACAATGTCCTATGCACGCGCCAAGACCATCGCACATCAGCTCGCTTACAAGCCTTACTTTTCCGTCAATTACCTGTAAAGCTCCTTCATGGCAGTTTGGAACACATTGCCCGCAGCCATTGCATAACTCCTCATCAATTTTCAGAATATCTCTTTTCATTATCCTTATTTAAGTTTATGGCACAAAATTGAAAAATTGCAGACTAATAAATTGTAACATTTGTTACAAATGTTAATTTTATATAAAAAACAATGGACTATACATTTCTTTTGGATGCACCAATTTTCAGGGGTTTGATGCTTGCGGAGATCATGTCAGTCATTTCTGTCACTTCTTACCGGATCCGTAAATTCTCAGCCGGAACAATTATTTACCAGAGTGGTGATTCCGTAACTTCATTTGTGATGGTGATCAACGGGGTTGTAAAGGGAGAAATGATCGACTATTCCGGCAGGATCATAAAGATAGAAGAGGTTTCCTCTCTGGGTTCAATAGCGGCAGCGTTTATTTTCGGAGCCAGGAACAGATTTCCTGTCAATGTGGTTGCAGTTTCAGATACGGAACTCCTTATTATCGAAAAGCCGGATTTTCTGAAGTTCCTTAAAAGCAATGATAAGATTCTGGCCAATTTCCTTGACATGATATCAAACAGGTCGCAGTTTCTTTCTGAAAAAATAAAATTCCTGAATTTCAAAACAATAAGGGGTAAGCTTGCACAGTATTTCCTTCAGCTGGCAAGCTCCGGGAAGCCTGAGATCAGGCTTGAAATGACCCAGAACGAATTGGCTGAATACTTTGGAGTAGCCCGCCCTTCGATTGCAAGGGTTATTGGTGAAATGGAAACGGAAGGCCTGATAATTACAAAAGGCAAAGCTCTCACGGTTATTGATAAGGAGAGACTAACCGAACTCACAATTGAATAGCAACTTTTTTGTTTCTACTCGGGCAATGTTATCATAAAACATGTTCCCTCCCCTTCATTACTCACAACTGTAATTGTGCCATTATTGATCTCTACAAGTTCGTGGCAAAGCTTGAGACCGAATCCGGTGCCTTTTTCATTTTCTGTGCCGGGGGTACTTTCAATTTCCGAGATGGTGAACAGGTTTTTCAATCTGTCGGGAGGGATGCCTATCCCGTTATCGCAGATCTTAAGCGAGATGCCTTCTCCGGTCATTGTTCTGTCTTTAAGAAGAATACTGATCCTTCCTCCCCTCGGAGTATATTTTACGGCATTCGACAGCAGGTTCCGGATAATAATATCCATCAGGTCCTTATCAAAAAACGCTTTTGAATTGCCAATTTGCGTGAAATTGACAGATATCTCCTTCTTATCAGCCGTTTCTTTAAAGATGCTCAGGTTTGTGAGGATGATGTCTGCAAAGTCATGTCTGCCGGGAGTATACTTGATTTTGTCTTCCTGGCCCCTTCCCCAGACCAGCATATTTTCGAGAAGGCTTATAACCTGCTGTGAATACTGGATGCTTGCGTCGGCAAAGGAATCGTATTTTTCCTTGAATTCATCTTCTTTCAGCAGGTTAAGCATGTAAAGGATATTTACGACAGGACTTCTGAGATCGTGTGCTATAACTGAGAAAATTTTGTTTTTGAGCTGAATGGTTTCTGACAACTGCTTATTCTGAGATGCAATTTTCATATTCTGATTTTCAATTTCACCCCTCCTGGTATTAATCTCCTGTGTTCGCTCATTTACAATTATCTCAAGGTTTCTGTTCATATACTCGAGCTCTTTCTGAAGCTTCTCCTTTTCAGAATATGCTTTAACCCATTTGTAAAGCAGAAGCACTGCCTGGATGAATACGAACAGAATAATAGCATATGTAAGTATATATTCGGAAAAAACGGCTTTTCTGCCAAGTGAAATTCTTACATCATTAATAACAGCAAGAGACAAAAATGCGAAGGTTGTGAAGTAAATATAGTCGACTCGATTTTTTTTAAGTATGCCCCGTAAGCTGCATACCAGCGAGTAGGCAATCAGAATGATCAGAAGAGGATAAATTACAAAGGTCATATAGCTGAAGATCCGAACCGGAAGAAAAAGAGTAAGAACAGCAGCCACAGCGAAAATAATAGTTATTATCCATGTTATCGTCCGGAAATACCTTGCCGGGTAGAGAGTTGCCGCAAACCAGAACCATCCCGTAAGGATCAGGTAAACGCCGGTATATTCCCACCTGACGATCCACACCCAACTCATATTCATAAAGTTATGGATCAGAAAATTGGAGGTGAAAAGGGGCCTGATGGCAAGCCCTGTCGTGGCAATACTGAAGAATGCCATCTGGCTGTCCTTTGTATATATTATGAAAAAGAAAAAGAACAAAAGCGAGAACCCGAGGAGGTAACTGATGGTTGCCCAATCCCTTGCCCATCCTGCAGCATAGCTTTTCTGAACTTCAGAGAATGTTCCGATCTTTGCAGGAAGCCAGAAACCTCCCCTCCGATGGTGAAAATTGGCAACATTTATTATTAGTCCTATTGAATCTGATGTGGGATTAAACCTGAAGAAGAGCCTTTCGTACCCGGGTATTGTTTCTGCTTTTGTTCTGCCGGGGGTCCCGTTTCCGCCCATCAGTTTCCCGTCGACATAAACCTCATATGAAGAATCGAATACCGGAAAATTGAAACCCAGCGAATTCCTGTAACCGGCTGGAAGCAGCACCAGAAGCCTGTACGTAGCAAATCCTTTTCCGGAAGTCTTTACAGTGCCGGAAGGATAATCTGTCCAGTATGAAGGTACAGTTCCGTAGAGATCTGGCTTAAGGGATATACCGGTGGAAAAATCCTGAGGCCCAAGCAATTTAGACCAGTAAAATTCCCATTCACCGTTAAGAGACATTATGAAATCATTTCCGGCGGTTTCTCTCAGATCCAGGATCCCTCTGACAGCAGTAGGACCGGATCCGGCAGCACTGTTATTTAAAGAATAAAAAAGTAAGAAAAGAAAAAACAGCTTTTCTTTTATTTTCATTTCAGTCCTCTGTTTTCAAGCAGGGCATCTATACCTGGTTCCTTACCGCGGAATGCAATATACATCTTAAGAGCATCTTTTGTCCCTCCTCTGGAAAGGATCTCTTTTTCGAATTTAGAAGCAACGTCCGTGTTGAATATATCACCTGTTTCCCTGAATGCCTGGAAAGCATCAGAATCGAGAACCTCGCACCATATGTAGCTGTAGTATCCTGCAGAGTAGCCTCCTCCCCATATGTGGTTGAAATATGTCGACCGGTATCTCGGCTTTATTTCTGGAATAAGTCCGTATTTTTCCATTGCTTTGTTCTCAAAATCCCTGATATCCGGTTCAGCTGGTTCAGTCAGAGCATGGTATTCCATATCCAGCAGTGAGGCGGCAAGATATTCCACCGTGGTGAATCCCATGTTGAATTTGCCTGACTTGTCGAGCTTGTCCACGATTTCCTGCGGAATAATCTCTCCCGTCTGCCAGTGTTTTGCATAAACCTTTAGCACTTCCGGCTCAAGAACCCAGTGTTCCATGATCTGCGATGGAAGTTCCACAAAATCCCGCGGAATCGAACTTCCCGGGTATGTAACATCCGACAGAAGGTTATTCAGGGCGTGCCCGAATTCGTGGAAAAGCGTTTCAGCTTCAAGTGCCGTGAGGAGTGACGGTTTATCTGCAGATGGGAGGGATGAATTTGTTACCATTGTTACAACAGGGTGGATCATTTTGCCATTTATATCGCGCTTCTGGCTCCTGTAGGTTCCGCACCATGCACCGCCTCGTTTTGAGGGTCTCGGGTAATTGTCGATCATTAGAATCCCGACATGCTTCCCGTCGCGGGTCACTTCAAAAGTATTGACATCTGGGTGATATTTGGGTATGTCGGTCCTTTTGGTGAAGGTAAGTCCATAAAGCCTGTTGGCAACATAGAACATGCCTTTCATTACATTGTCGATCATGAAGTATGGACGTGTGATCTCATCATCGAGATCATACCTGGCCTTCTTGATCTTTTGGGAGTAATACCACCAGTCCCACGGCTCCAGTTTGAACCTGCCACCTTCCTTGTTTATAAGTTCCTGCTGGGCAGCCGCTTCCGCTTTTGCGACCGGTAATGCTGCCTCCCATACCTGCCCGAGGAATTCAAACACTTTTTCGGGTGTTTTGGCCATATTCCTTTCAAGAGCATAGCTGGCAAAACTGCCGTAACCCAGAAGTTTTGATCTTTCGGTCCTTAGTCTGTTTATTTTGGCTATAATTGCCTTGTTATCAAATTCATTGTCGTTGTCGCCTTTCATGAAATAGCCTGTGAAAAGCTTTTCCCTCAGGTCACGGCGGTCCGAATACTGCAGGAACGGGGTCATGCTGGGAACCTGGAGCGTGAAAACCCATTTACCTTCCAGTTTAAGCGACTTTGCCATCGCTGCTGCCTGTGAAATAACTCCTTCAGGCAATCCTGCAATATCTTCCTTCTTATCCAGAATAAGTTTGAATCCATTGGTTTCGGCAAGCAGGTTTTGTCCGAACCGGACCTGGAGCATCGAAAGCTCCTCATTTATCTTACGGAGTTTTTCCTTGTCCCCGGGCGACAGCGCTGCGCCGCTTCTGACAAAATCCTTGTATGTATCCTCAAGCAGTTTCTTCTCCTCGTCGGTGAGCTTAAATTTATCCCTGTTGTCATAAACCGATTTTACCCTGCGGAACAGAGTGTCATTAAGGTTAATATCGTCCCTGTGGCTCGAAGCTATCGGTGCTATCTCCCTGTTGATCGCCTGAAGCGAATCGTTGGTGTGAGCCGAATTCAGGGCACCAAACACCCTGCCGACTTTGCTGAGCAGCTCCCCGCTGTAGGCAAGCATTTTGATCGTGTTATTGAAATCCGGTTCTTTGGGATTGTTTATTATTTCTTTTATTTCAGCTTTATGCTCTTCAAAAGCCTTCATATACGCAGGCTTGTAGTGGGCAGCTTTTATAAGATCAAATGGGGGAACTCCGAACGGAGTGTCGAAGTCATTGAGCAGAGGATTGTCGTTTTTTTCTTCCTGTCTGCATGAAGCAAATATCAGCGAAGTTATAAGCATCAGTAAAGCAAGTTTTTTCATTTTTTAGGTTATGATAAGTTATTTCTGGGACCAGTCTGGTACAAAGATTATAATTTCCGGAAATATCAGGCAACTAAACCGGTTTTTTCTTGCTTTTCTTTCTCTTTTGTTCCAATATTTTGAAAAGGACATCGCCCTTGTTGACATTCGCCCCCTGAGCAACGACGATCTCGGCAACCTGCCCTTCCCAGGGCGAGATTATCTCGTCAATATACGTACTTGTCTGAATATAGCAGATCCTTTCCCCGGCATCCACCTGATCGCCATGCTTTGAGGGCTCGGTAAGCTCGCCGTAAAGGTTGTAGTATATTTTGCCTTTTGAGGGGGCAGTTATAAGCTTCAGGTTCGGATCACCCTGTTTATGCTTTACCTGTGTTTCAGTCTTTTGAGGTGCTGTATCTGCCGGCCTGACTGCAGGTGCGGAAGAAAATTGTTCCTTTGCCTTTGCCAGTTCATTCTCAAAGCGGGCTTTTGCAGCACCGCTCTTATAATCGCGGTATTGCCTGTCGTGAATTGCGAATTCAAACAATTCTTCGTCATCCTGTCCCGCTTCCCAGCCGTTCTTTTTCATCTCCGCCCTGAAGGCAGGGAGCTCATCGGGATATGCATCCTGTGGATTTCCTGTATAGAATTCCTTCCCAAGCTTTTTGGCCAGGTCGGTAATCTCATTGCCCAGTTTTCCGGGAAGCCGGCCTGCCTTGCCAAGGATCATATCCCATGTATTATTGTCGATCATTCCATACCTCTCCTTGCCACTGGTCATCTGAATAATATTCATCAGAGCCACATTT
>Ga0105106_10004326_pt1 | contig 10142 bp, 3 predicted proteins | sample PPLLaktember2015_5_FD_79109 | JGI IMG/M metagenome (GOLD analysis project Ga0105106, IMG submission 79109) | Freshwater sediment microbial communities from Prairie Pothole Lake near Jamestown, North Dakota, USA - PPLs Lake P8 Core (1) Depth... | ecosystem: Environmental > Aquatic > Freshwater >... | reverse complement strand
TCCTCACGAGCGCCGACGACTTGTCGTCGCGAAGCATTCTCCGCACTTGCTGCTCGAGCACGCTGGGATCGTGCAGACGCGTCTGCTTCGCCAGCGCGAAGAGCTCGTCGTCTGGCATGCTGCTCCACAGAAAATACGAGAGCCGCGACGCCAGTTCGTGGTCGCTGATTTCATACGCACCCGTCGTGCCCGTCGCACCTATTGCACCTATTGCACCAGTTGCACCCGGTTCCTGCTCAATCCGGAACAGGAAATTCGGCGATACCAGCACCGCTTCGATCGCGAGCGCAACGCCGTGCTCGAGCGAGTCTTCCTTGCGCACCTCGTTGACCAGATCCAGCAGCTTCTGCACCTCGCCCTGGGCGGCGGGCCTGCGGTACGCGCGTGTGAGCAGGCTGGTCACAATCTGCCTCGCGCAGGCGGGCGAGTCGTCTCCGCACACGAAGATCTTCTTGTTCGTTCTCGGCAGCGCCGGTGCCGGGTTGTACGGACCCAGAATGCGCATGTAGTCGACGAACAGCTCCTGGCGACCATCGGCGTTAATCAAACCGAACGGGTTTGGATGGTTGGCCAGATCGGGCCACGACACCCGCAACTGGTGGTCGCCGGCGGCGACCCTGACACGGGCGACGTTGTCGCCGTGCGCGTAGTTATAGTTGCCGTCACCCTCGACGTACTCGCTTGCCACTGCCTTCCCGTCGACCGCAAGCGTCATGAGGATCGGTGGAAATGCCTGGCGCAGCTTCTCCTCCCGGGCCCTGCGTTCCTCGTCAGTCGGTGGCCTGCGTGGTCCGGCCCCTCTCCCACGGGCGGGCCCAGTCGCCCGAGCCGGGGGATCGGCCGGCGGCGCTACATCAGCCGACGGCAGTGGTGTGGGAGGCGCGTCCACCGCGGTCGCAAACGGCCGGCCCGGGCCCACGGGCTTGCCACGCCCGCGGTAGTTCCCGTAGCGCCACCTGAATTCGTACTCGGCATCCACGGGGAAGTGAAACGTCGCGTACAACGTCCCGCGCATCGAGTAGGGCGTCTCGTTGCCCTTCGCGTGCACGTCGTCCTGCATCTTCTTCGGCGTCAGCACGACGAGTTGCCCCGGTTTCTCGGGATACGCTTCGCCGAACACTGCCGTTCGCGCGACCACACGCGCGGCGTTGACGTACTTCTCCATCAGCATCGGCGAGAGCGACAGCACGTCGCCGATGTTGTCGAAGCCGTACCCGGAATCGTCGACCGGAAACTCGTCGGCGGGCCGGATCGTGACGCCGAGCAGATCGCGGATCGTGTTGTTGTATTCGGCGCGGTTCAGCCGTCGCGCGGTGACCCGTCCCGGATCCGCAGGCCTTGCGGGGGCCGAGGCAGCCTCGCTGACGCCGGGGACCTTGCGGATCCAGCCGGTCAGCCCCGCGAGATCCGACGCCGAGAGCGGCGCCCTCGGCCGTGGTGGCATCTCCCCCGCCGTGGTCTTCTGCAGCACTTTCTCCCAGACCGCCGCGTGCTGAGCCGCTCCGGCCGGGTCGTTGAGCGCCTCGAGGCTCAGCTTTCCGGAACGAACCCGATCGTTGTGACAGCCCAGACAGTTTTTCGCAAGGATCGGCGCCACCACCTGTTGAAACTCGTCACCCGACGCCGGACGCGGCGACTGGCCGGCCAGAGTGCCGGAGAATGCCCCGGCGGCAATCGCCGCCGAGGCCGCCGCCACCCCCAGCAGCCTCTGCAAGGTCATCTAGAACCCCAACCGCAGGCCGACGCGAACGTAGCGCTCCGCGTATTCGCGGCCGGCGTTCTGCGTCGCGTTGATGACGCCGAAGCCGTTCAAATTGCGCACGGTTCCATCCGGATTGAGCTGCAGGTTCGACACGTTCAGGTTGCCCGGGTTCGCGAACGTCGGCCGGTTGAACAGGTTGTAGACGTCGATCTTGATCTGCAGCGTCTTCACGCCTCCGAGGGCAAGCGTGCGGGTAACGTTCAGGTCGACATTGCGCACCCCCGGCCCTCGCAGGCTGTTGAATTCCCCTGTGCCGAATCTGGCTTCGGTGACCGGGCGGAAAGCCGTGACGTCGAAGTACGGCTCATTCGATCCTCCGTACCCGAAAATCTCCACATCGTCCCTGAGCTGATCGGCGAGCTGGGGATTGCCCGGCGCGTTCAGTGAGGCCGCGCTCGACGTGACGGTGAAGGGCGCGCCGGAATACGCCGTGAACGTCGAGCTCAGCTGCCATCCCCCCGCGATTGCCGCCAGCGCACCGCCCGAGTTGAGGAACCGCCGCTCGGGGCCGAACGGCAGCTGGTAGATCACCGATGCGTCAACCTTGTGCGGTGTGCTCGTGCCAAGACGTGCGGACTGGAATGTACCGCCGCCCTGCGTGGCTTTGTTCAGGTGGTAGTACTCGGGGATTGCGATGTTGCCGGCCCACCAGTTGATCGCACGTGCGTAGGTGTACGCCGACGTGAACTGGAAGCCCCGGATCATCCGGCGCGTGACGCTGAACTGCACCGAATCGTAGGTAATCTTGCCCTCCGGACGGAAGACGGTCATCGCACCCGTCGTGCGGAGACCGTTGGCCAGGCCGGGTCGGTTGAACGGCTGGCTCGCTGACCCGCCGCCGATCTGGCCGTAGTTGAGGTTCACCGGGCGCGTCGTGTTGTCCTGGCGGTTGGCGACGTAGCCGACCTGCACGCTGAGCGAATGCGGCAGGAGCTTCTGCACCGTGACATTCCACGACGTGATGGTGCCCCGGATGAACTCTCCCTCGAGAGTCGTGACGCCCGCACCCCGCGGCAGCTGGACGACGCCGCTCGTGAGATCGAGATTGGGGACGAGCGGCACACCCTGGCTCAGCGACCCCACCGGCGTGAATGTGTTCGGCCCGGATTCGGTGATCGCGATGATCTGCGGAAACGCCTGCGCGATACCGCCGACTCTCGTGATGGCGTTGTCGCTCTGAGGATTGCGCGAGAACCCGACACGAATGACCGTGTCCTCTGTCGGCCGGTACGCCCAGCCGAGCCGCGGCGTGAAGAGATCCTTCTGCACCTTGATGTCGCACACCTGCGGGTTGGCCGCGCCGAGGCCGCACACCTGCAGCAGGTTCGTGTTGAAGTCGAACATCTCGAGACCGCGATCGGTGCGTGTCGGAAACGGGTAATACTCCCACCGGACGCCTATCGAGGCGGTCATCTTGGGCGTCATCTGCCACTGGTCGCGCACGTACAACCCCGTCGCCCAGCCGCGGACCGTCGCGGGCCACTCCGCCCCCTTCGCCCCGCTGGTGTCGAGCAGCGGCGTCATCACCTGCGCGTTTCGTGACTGGGGCAGGCCCAGCAGGAAATCGGCGAACTGATTGAAATTGTTCGGCGACGTCCCGCCGCTGAGCGCGGTCGCGCCACCGTTGAACGTGAAGACCGGCACCTGCGTTTCGTAGTGATTCAGGTAGTTGCGCTGCGCGTCGAAGCCGAACTTCACGTTGTGCGTGCCCTTGGTCCAGCCTGCGTTGCCGCTGAACTGAATCTGATTGTCGGCGTAGTCCCGCATCTGGCTCGGCGTGACGAGCCCCCATCCGCCCATGTTGAACTGCGGCGCCGCGCGGTCGCGCGAGCGCGGCGGCTGGCACGCGTTCGTAATGCCGAAGTGCGCGCCCCAGCATTCATCCTCCGGCCCCTCCGGCCCGACCCAGCTGTGGTACGGGGTATAGCCGAACACGCCGTCCACGACGAGCGTTGGCGAGAGGATCGAGGTCGCCAGCACCGAACCGCTGGTGATGTTCGCCTGCCACAGACGTCCCACGCTGAGGGGGTTGTACTCGGCGCCGTCGAGGGAGGGGAAAATCCCGTGGCTGTTCTGGCGGCTCGTCAGCCAGCTCAAGCGATTGCTGAGGTTCAGCCGATTCCCCGGCGTCCACGTCAGCTTCGAATCGATCTTGTGCAGCGTCGATTCGAAGTTGTCGCGGGCGTAGTAGTTGTCGCGGTAACCGGGCAACGTCGGCAGCACCAGCGCATCGAGCAGCCTTCGGGAAATCGGGTTGATGCGATCGCCCGGGATGTAGTTGCAGCTCGCAAATCGGGGATCGCTCGTCGAGGTGACACCTGGACAATTCGCAAACGCAAACGGCACGCGCCCGGTGCCGTTCGCCGCCCCCGTCAGCGGGTCGTAGATGACGGTGTTCGTATTGCCGAAGCTGCCGGCCCGCAAGTCGGCCGGCGCCAGCGTGCTCAGGCCGGTGGTGCCGGTGGACACCTCACCTTCGGCGAGCTGCACCGTGCCGTCCTTGACGCGTCGCACTTCGCTCTCGACGCTGACGAAGTAGAACAGCTTGTTGCGAACGATCGGGCCGCCGACCGTACCGCCGAAAATGTGCTTGTTGTCCTGGCCTTTATCGGTGCCGGCGGGGAGGAAATACGGCCGGTTCTTGAGCGCCGAGGCCGTCAGGTATTCGAACAGCGATCCGCTCACAGTGTTGGTTCCGCTCTTCACCTGCACGTTCACGGCGGCTCCGCCGGCCATGCCCTGATCCGCGTCGAAGCTGTTGGTCACGACGCTCACGGTCTCGACTGCTTCAAGGGCGGGGCTGTAGGACTGGATGTCGGGATACCACTGGTTGGTCACCGCGGCGCCGTCGATCCTGAAGAGCGTGTTGTTCGGCGGCTGCCCGTTGATCGACACGCCCATCGAACGCGCCGGATTATTGATACCGCCCGCCTGAATCATGTACGGCGCCGCCACGCCGGGCATCAGGCCGATGAAGCTCTGATATGACCGGCCGCTCGACGGCAGGTTGACAATCTGCTCGCTCGTCGTCTGCATCTGCACGGCGGCGCTTTCGGTCTGGAGCACGGCCGCCGTCCCCGACACCAGAATGGTTTCCTGTAATGCGCCGACAGCCAGCCGGACGTCGACGCGAACCTGCGAGTTCTGCGTGACGGAGATGTTACGGGACGTCGCCGACTGGAAACCGGTCAGCGTGACGTCCACCTGGTATGTCCCGGTGGGGATGTTCGGGAAGTTGTATCCGCCGGTGGCGTTGGTCGTCCCTTCGCGCGTCTGGCTGGTTTCGGCGTGGGTGATCTTTACCGTGGCTCCCGGAACAGCCAGCCCGGTTTCGTCGGTCACGTTACCGACGAGAGAACCGTAGAGCGTCTGTGCCGCGGCCGGCACTCCTGTACTGAGAAGAAAAACAATAAGTGCTACCGATCTGAGAGGACCGCACGTTCTCGCGCCTGACAGCAGCGTTCCCATACCACCCCCCTGAACGGCGGCGATTGTGGGCTCGCCGCGCTCTTCATCTGTTTATGCCCGGAGGGGGGCAGCATAGGACTCCAAAGCTGTGACTGTCAACACTTTCGAGGCCCATGCGGCCGGCTGACTGGCATTTTGCGACAACTTGCTACAACCACGAGCAGTGTGAGACGGTCCGCCAACCAACTAGAAGATGTACTTCAGTCCGAACTGCAACGTCCTCGCGGCATTCGACGTCGAAGTCACCCGTCCGCCGGCGGCCGTATCGATAGCCGTGTTCGGCAGGTTGAAGTAGACCGAGTTCAGGAGGTTGAACGCCTCCGCCCTGAATTCGATCGCCGCAGACCCCTTGACGTTGAAGCGCTTGAAGAGCGAGGCATCCACGTTCCACTGGTGATCGCCCCTCAGAATGCCCCGTCCGGAGTTGCCGAACGTAAAGTTGGGCGGGACGACAAACGCTGTCTTGTCAAACCACGCATTCAGCGTCGGGTCGTCCAACTCGCCCGAGCCGATGCGATTGGGCCGCTGCCCGCCCACACCGATGTTGGCGACGTCGCGCGATACGGTTGGCGTGAACGGCAGGCCGCTGCGGTAGTTCACGATGCTCTGGAACTGCCACCCGCCCACCAACGCGTTGGCCAGCGGCCCCGCCTCACCGAGAAACGCCTTCCCGGTGCCGAACGGCAGCTCGGTGCCGACGCTCATCGCCAGGATGTGTGGAATATCGAAGTTCGACGGCCCCGTGTCGTAGGTGAAGTTGCCGCCGATGGCGGGCGCCGGTGCCGTGGTCAGACTCTTCGACCACGTGTAAGAGGCGAGATACCAGAAGCCGGACGACAGCCGTTTCTGGAGCTTGGCCTGCAGCGCATGGTATTCGCTCGAAAGCGCCTGCGTGTGCACGTTGAGGTTGCCAAAGCGCGGGTACGGCCGCCGGGCCTGCACGCTGCCAGGGCCCGCCTCGGGGATGTTGATGGGCTCGGCCTGCTGCTGGTTCGACCCCTTGGTGCCGACGTAGTTCAGCTCGAGGCTCGTGCGGTTGAAGATCTCCTGCTGCACGCCGATATTCCACCGCTGGTCGTACCCCATGTCCGCTTCCAGGGGCAACGGGGTCCAGCCGACCGCGCCGACTGACGTGCCGAACGGTGCGCCCTGCCAGTAATTGGCGAGCGTCCTAGTCGGAACGACGTTGGTCGTCGCGGTAATCGCCTCGCTGAGGCTGAACGGCAGGAAGTTGAAGTTCAGACGGCCGCTCGTGCCTTCGGCCTCGTAGAAGACGCCGTAGCCTCCGCGGACGACCGTGCGCTCGCCAAGGCGATACGCGAAACCGAGACGCGGCGCGAACTGCGTCAGGTCGTTCCTGGTGATGTTGAGCGGGATGCCGGCCTGGCTGCTGGTCTGAATCAGATCGCCGAACAGCGCATAACCAATCTCACCGGCGAGCGGCTGCGCCGCGAGATCGAGCTGATCGGTCTCGCTCGACACGATGATCGGCTTGTCCCGCGTCGGATCGAACGCCGCTGCCTGATTGCGGTAGCCCGTCAGCCACGGCGTGTATTCGTAGCGCAACCCCAGATTGAGCGTCAGGTTGTTGGTCACACGCAGGTCGTCCTGCAGGAAGACGTGCCAGTAGGTCCCGACGCCACCCCACCAGGTCGCCGGGTTCGATCGCGTGGCGCTCGACGGATACCCGAGCAGATAATCGGCGAAGGAGATGCCCGTGCCGGACGGCGACACCGGCCGCTGCGTCATGGCGCCGTTGAAGTTGAACACGCCGTTGTGGCTGCGCGCGTCGGTGAAGAGAATGTTGCGGCGGTACATCCGTCCGCCGAACTTGAGGATGTGCCGGCCCTTGATCCACGTCACGTTGTCGGTGACCTCGTACTCGCCGCGGTCCTGCCATTTCGGCCGCCCGTCGCCGGCGTTGCCCGAGAACCCGGCGTAGCCCGAGAACGAGAACGCCGGCAGGCTGGCGATGAGCGGATCCTGCGTGCGTTCGAGCCCGGTGACGCCCCCCTGCTGCTGCACCAGCGCCACGCCCTGCCCCTGGAAGTAGGCCGTCGAGCGGTACTCCCCGTACATGCGGCTGAACCGCGCCTCGTGCACCACCGACGTCCCGAAATTCGAGGTCAGCGACAACGCGATGTTGTAGGCCGGTCCTTTCAGGATCGTCGAGCCCAGCGTCGGCCACGGACTCTGCCGTTCGTCGGAACTGTGATGGTTGCTGTAGCGCGCGAACAGCCGGTTCTGCGAGTTGATCTCCTGATCCAGTCGCAGCGTCACCTGATCGGCATTGAAGGTCGTGAGCGGTGTCGAGACATACGTGTTACCCGGCGAGTTCGGCAACGGGATGTATTGATTGAAGAACCGCGCCTGCTGCGAGATGCGATCCTGCGGAATGATGTTGCCGGGAAACTGCTCCCGTGTCGTCACGGTTCCCACGCGCGTCGTGGTCAGCGGATCGTAGATCGGCGCCAGCCCGCTGAAGTCGCCCTGACGCTGGGCCGCCGACGGCACGATGCTGACATTGACGTTGCCCTGCTCGCGCCGCTGCCCTTCGTAGCTCGCGAAGAAGAACGTCCGATTCCGGACGAGCGGTCCGCCGAGCGTGCCGCCGAACTGGTTCCGCGCGAGCTTCTCCTTGCTGGCCGCGAAGAAGTTCTTCGCGTCGAACGCGTCGTTGCGCACGAACTCGAAGAGCGTCCCGTGAAACGCGTTGCTGCCCGACTTGGTGGTCACGTTGAACGTCGCGCCGGCGCCGTGGAACTCGGCCGAGTACGCGTTCTGCTGCACACTGAACTCCTGCAGCGCATCGACCGAGGTCTGAATCCAGGTGCCGCCCTGATGCTCTTCGGTGACGTCCACGCCATCGAGCAGGAACCGTGTCTGCCATCCGCTGACACCGCCGATGACGTTGCCGTTGACGTTTTCGGGGCGCACGGTCTGCACGTTGCCGGTCGGCGGCAGCAGCGCGACGCCCGAGGTCAGCCGCGCGAGCTCGTGAAAGCCGCGGCCGTTGAGCGGCAGGTCGACGATCTGCTCGTTGGTGATCACCTGACTCAACGTCGCAGACTCGGTATTGAGCAGCGGCGTTTCCGCCGTCACCTGGACTTCCGTCGACAGCCCCCCGATGTTGAGCGTCAAGTCCAGTCGAGCCGCCTGGCCGACCGTCAGCGCCAGCCCCTCGCGCACCGTCTTCTGGAAACCGGGGACTTCGGCGCTCACACTGTACGTGCCCGGATCGATCGGCGTGACGACGTAGTTGCCTTCAGAGTCGGTGACGACGGTTCTGGCGATGTTCGTGGCGAGGTTGGTGACCGTGATGGTCGCGCCGGGAATTCCCGCGCGCTGCGGATCGTAGACCGTTCCCACGATACGTCCCGACTGCAGCTGGGCGAAGACCGGGGCCGCGCCGAAGGTCGACAGCAGAATGAGAAGAGCGGTGCATACGCGTATTCCCGGCCTCATGTAACCTCCTCGGCTGCAGCGACGGGCTGGTCGATACAGATTGTTGGTGTCGAGGATGGAAGAATAGTGACCGGATCGCCCGAGAGGTATCAGGGAAAGGCTGTATTTGTCGGTTCGTCTTGATGTATATGCCCGCCGTTTTCACGATGAGGGAAGTAATTTCGTATCGTGAAACGCCAGGGCTCAGCGCCTGGGTTCGTTGAATGACCGTTCGACCATGTCGTTCGGATCGGTCGACACGGGATGATCCCGCCACAGCCACCGCATCATCTCGGGCAGAATCGGGCCGCCCATCCGCTGGCCGTGGGTGTTCATGCCCCATGCATAGTTCACGTCGTAGCCTTTTTCGGTGAGCGCCTGCATCAGCCGGACGTTCTGGAAGAACCAGTCGCGCCGCTGGTCGTAGCTGCCGCCCGCGCGACCGGCGCCGCGGTTGTCGTTGCGGCCGTCCTGCAGGAAGACGCGTATGGGCTTCTTCTCGCTCTTGCGGACAATGTCGGCATAAGTGTCGCCGCCGCGATTGCCGAGGTTTACGAAGCTGCCGACAATACTCAGCACCTTCCTGAAATGGTCGGGGCGATGCCACGCCACGGTGAAGGCGGCGATGGCGCCGGAGCTGGCGCCGCCGATGCCATGCCGCTCGGGATCCTTCGAGATGTTGTACTCCTCGTACAACACCGGCATCAGCTCGTCGACGATGACGCGCGCGTACCGGTCGTCGAGCGAGTTGTACTCGGTCGGCCTGTTCGTGTCGCGATCGCCCCAGTTGCGCGGAGTCGGCTCGGGCTGCTCGGGTGTGCGACCCGGGTTGATGAACACGGCGATCATCACCGGGATCTCGCGCCGGTAGATCAGATTGTCGAGCACGTTGGGCGCGCGCAGGCCGCCCTCCATGTCCTTGAAGGCCTGGCCATCCTGGAAGATCATGAGGCTCGCCGGCACCGAACGGTCGTACTGAGCCGGCACATACACCCAGTAGGTATGCTGCGTGCCCTCGTACGCGTGGCTGGGCAGGACGAACGGTGCCCGAATTTCGCCCTTCGGCACGCCGTCGTGCGCAAGTGAGTCGGGCCCGAGTTGGTAGTACGCGTTCACGTCCGGTGGCTGCACCTGCGCGGACGTCATCACCCCGACACTTGTCACGACAATGGCGAGTGCCGCAAGGCGAGGTGTTTTCATATCTCTTCCGTTCAGGGTTTTGCAGACGCATGGCGCGAGTGCGCCAGGTCCTCGCCCCACCGCGCAAGCGCTCGACGGGCCACGCCGGTGAGATGAGCCGCCTCGTTTACCGCCCGGGCGACGGCTTCCGTAACCCGTTTATCGAACACCGACGGCACGATGTACTCGGCGTGCAGCTCGTCGGGAGTGATGATGCCTGCAATCGCATGCGCGGCCGCCAGCTTCATATCCTCGTTGATGCACGAGGCGCGCGCGTCGAGCGCGCCGC
>Ga0105106_10004323_pt1 | contig 10146 bp, 12 predicted proteins | sample PPLLaktember2015_5_FD_79109 | JGI IMG/M metagenome (GOLD analysis project Ga0105106, IMG submission 79109) | Freshwater sediment microbial communities from Prairie Pothole Lake near Jamestown, North Dakota, USA - PPLs Lake P8 Core (1) Depth... | ecosystem: Environmental > Aquatic > Freshwater >... | reverse complement strand
GAAGTGGGTGAAGAGGGCGGCGGCGGGGGCGGACTCGCCGAAGGAGTCGAGGCCGACGACGGCGGCGCGGGGGTCGTCGATGGCGCCGACGTAGGCGTGCCAGCCGGCGGTGGCGCCGGCCTCGACCGCGACCCGGGGAATGCCGGGGGGCAGCACGGCGGCGCGCCAGGCGGCGTCCTGGCGGTCGAAGATGCGGGTGCACGGCAGCGCCACCACGCGCGCGGCAATACCGTCGGCGGCGAGCTGGTCGCGCGCCGCCATCGCCAGCGCCACCTCCGACCCGGTGGCGAGGAGCACCACCGGCTTGCCGCTGCCGGCCCAGTCGGCGAGCACGTAGCCGCCGCGGCGGATGGCCGCGATCTGCGCGGGGGTGCGCGGCTGGAACGGCACGTTCTGGCGGGTGAACAGCAGCGCCGTCGGCCCGTCGCGGCGCTCCAGCGCCGCCGCCCACGCCACCGCCGTCTCCACCGTGTCGCACGGCCGCCACACGTCGAGGTTGGGGATCAGGCGCAGACTCGCCGCCTGCTCCACCGCCTGGTGCGTCGGCCCGTCCTCGCCCAGCCCGATCGAGTCGTGGGTGTAGACGTAGATCGAGCGCAGCTTCATCAGCGCCGCCATGCGCAGCGCATTGCGCGCATAGTCGGAGAAGGTGAGGAAGGTCCCGGTGTAGGGGAGCAGTCCGCCGTGCAGCGCGATGCCGTTGGCGATCGCGCTCATGCCGAACTCGCGCACCCCGAAGTGGATGTAGTTGCCGGGGGTGTTCTGGCGCACCGGCACGCTGCCCGACCAGTCGGTGAGCACCGAGCCGGTCAGGTCGGCGGAGCCGCCGAGGAGCTCCGGCAGCACCGGGGCATAGGCCTCGAGCGCCTGCTGCGAGGCCTTGCGCGTGGCCACCGTCGCGCCGGTGGCCGCCTGCGCGGCGATGAAGGCGGCGCTGACCTGGGCCCAGTCGGCCGGCAGGGCGCCGGCCATCCGCCGCGCGAACTCGGCGGCCAGTGCCGGGTGCGCGCTCCGGTAGGCGGCAAACCGCGCGTCCCACGCCTGCCGCCGCGCCGCCCCCGCCGCGCGCGCGTCCCACCCCGCATACACCGCCTCCGGAATCACGAACGGCGGATGGTTCCAGCCCAGCGCCGCGCGGGTGGCCGCCACTTCCTCCGCGCCCAGGGCCGAACCGTGACACTCGGCGGTCCCGGCCTTGGTCGGCGCCCCCTTGCCGATCACCGTCTTGCAGCAGATCAGGCTCGGCCGGTCGGTCACCGCCAGCGCCGCGCGGATGGCGGCATCCACCGCCGCCACGTCGTGCCCGTCGACCGCCCGGATCACGTTCCAGCCATAGGCCTCGAAGCGCTTGGGCGTGTCGTCGGTGAACCAGTCCTTGACCTCGCCGTCGATGGAGATCCCGTTGTCGTCGTAGAAGGCGACGAGCTTGCCCAGCCCCCAGGTGCCGGCCAGGGCGCAGGCCTCGTGCGAGATCCCCTCCATCAGGCAGCCATCGCCCACGAACACCCAGGTCCGGTGATCGACCACGGCGTGCCCCGGCCGGTTGAAGTGCGCCGCCAAGAGCCGCTCGGCCAGCGCCATCCCCACCGCGTTGCTCAGACCCTGACCCAGCGGCCCGGTGGTGGTCTCCACCCCCGGCGTGGCCCCCACCTCCGGATGCCCCGGCGTCTTCGAGTGCAACTGCCGGAACCGCTTCAGCTCCGCCATCGGCAGGTCGTAGCCGGTCAGGTGCAGCAGCGCATACAAGAGCATCGACCCATGCCCGTTGCTGACCACGAAGCGGTCCCGGTTCGCCCACCCCGGCGCCGCCGGATCGTGCGCCAGGTGCCGCGTCCACAGCGCCAGCGCAATCTCCGCCATCCCCATCGGCATCCCCGGATGCCCCGACTTCGCCGCCTCCACCGCATCCATCGCGAGCGCGCGAATGGCATTGGCAAGTTCGGCATCGGTGGCGCGGAGGGCAGTCGTCATGAGATGGGGGGATGGACGCTGGAAGCGAGCGACGAATCGTGGGCGCGCATCGGGATGGCGCGCCCCTCATCGGGCCGACTCGCCGCGCAATGCTGCGGCGTTGGAAGCGCTTGCTGCAACGCACAGAATTATCGCGTGGGAGCGATTTTCGTGCAATAATTCAACACTTTTCCCGGCCCCAGTGCCGGAACAGTCGGGCGCCCTTCGCCGGTGAGAGCCGGGTGGGGCTTTTTTCATGATGGGGAACGACTAATGGACGGCATTCATCTGTTAGGCGAATGGTACGGCTGCCCGGCCGAAGCGCCCGAATTCACCCGCGCCGACGCGCTGCGCAAGCTGTGCCTCGACGCCGCCCGCGCTGCCGGCCTGACGGTCGTCGGCGAGGCCTTCCACCAGTTCAAGCCGCATGGCGTGACCGGGACGGTTCTGCTCGCGGAGTCGCACGTTGCCATCCATACGTGGCCCGAGCACGGGTTCGTCACAGTCGACGTCTATGTCTGCAACCTCGCGACCGACAACAGCGCCAAGGCGGAGCGGCTGTTCCGCGCGTTGGAATCGGCGCTGAAGCCGCAACGCGCGCGGACCCAGACGATCCACCGCGGCGGCACGGATGAATGACGCGGGAGGGCGCAGCGGGGACGATGCGGCCGATCGCGCGCCGCCGGGTGCACTGATCGAGCACATGACCGACGACTGGGGCTTCTACATCCGGTCGGCGCGGCAGTTCGAGAAGTTCCGCTCCCCGTTCCAGGCGGTCGAGGTTCACGACAGCGCCGATTTCGGCAAGCTCTTCCGCCTCGACGGCCACTTCATGACGTCGGAAAAGGACGAGTTCTTCTATCACGAGAACCTCGTTCATCCGGCCGCCATCACGCATCCTCAGCCGGAGCGGGCGCTGATCATCGGCGGTGGCGACGGCGGCTCCGCCGAGGAGTTGCTCAAGTACCCATCGATGAAATCGGTGATGCTGTGCGAGATCGACCTCGCGGTGGTCGACATCGCGCGCAAGTACCTGAGCAGCGTGCACCGCGGCGCCCTCGACGACACCCGTCTGACGCTGAAGATCGAGGACGGGTTTGCCTTCGTGCGCCGCGCGACCGAGCGATACGATCTCATCGTGCTCGATCTCACCGATCCGGGTGGGCCGTCGACCCCTTTGTACGCCACCGATTTCTATCGCGCATGCGCGGCGCGGCTGAACCCGCTCGGCGCGATGACGCTGCACGTGGCGAGCCCTGTCGCGCACCCCGCGCGCATCCGGGACGGCCTCGCGCGTCTGCGCGAGGCGTTTCCGATCGTCACGCCGTACCTCACGTCGGTACCGCTCTACGGCGGACTTTGGATGATGGCCTGCGCGTCGACCACGCTGGACCCGAAAGTCCTTTCGGCGCGTGAGGTCGATCGGCGGATCGCGCAGCGCGGCCTCACGGAGTTGCAGTACTACAACGGCGCCATGCACCGCGCGGCGCTTGCATTGCCGAACTTCGTTCGGACCCTGACCGCCTGAAGCCGCGAATCGGCCGGCGGTCGCCGGCCGCCGGCCAACCCACGTTCTCGTCCACGCCGGACGGGGTTCCAGCGTTGACACCTCATGGGCATGCGGGAGATAGGCGCTTGAACGGCGGCGCGGCGCCCGCATCTCAGGGATGCGCGAAAGGGCATTCGCCCCTTTCGCAACGCGGAGGGCACATGGTGACGACGGGCAATTCGAGGCCGCTGGCAGAAGCGATGGACGACGCCGATTTCGTGCTGATCGACGGGGTCGTGTTTCTGACCGAGTACCTGCGCGTGCCGGATCAGGATACCGTCGCCGACGACATCGTGCTCGAAGCCAAGCACGGCGACACCGAAATCGCCCTCACGCGCGAGGACATCGACGGCGCCGAGTACGTCGGCGAAGGCTTGTACCAGCTGCGTTCGGGGTCGCGACTGCGCTTCCTGTCGAGCGCGACCGTGCACTGACGCGTCGCGACCCGCGACTGCCGCGCCGCGTATCCGCTACAGGACGAAATCGAACGTTCCGGCAAGAGCGCCGGGTTCCTGCCCGGCGGCGGGTGAGAGCGCCATCGACAGCCGGTCGAGCGTGCCTGTCGGCGATGACCTGATGACCACGTCGCCGGCGGCGGAATCTCCCCGGATGTAGAGTTGCGTCGTCAGCACCGGCGCGCCCGGCGGGCGCACCTTGATGTGCAGGTGCGGCGGGCGACCCGAATACGCGACGGGGCGAATCGTCGTGAATGCATAGCGTCCCGCCGCATCGGTCGTCGTCGCGCCGAACCCCTGGAAGTTGTCGTCGCGCGGACCGCTGTCGTCGCCGACGTGGTGATAGCGGCCGAGCGCATCGCACTGCCAGAGTTCGACCACCGCGCCCGCACGCGGCTTTCCGTCGCGTGTGAGCACGCGGCCCGAAAGGTAAAGCCGGGTCCCCTGCGCGTGGCCGGCGCGGCCCGCAATCCGGGTCAAATCCGCGTCGCGATCCGCGGGCAACGTGCGCGGGTAGAACGGCCCCTCGGTCTGCGCGGGCGTCGGGGTCAGCGCAGATTGCGCGAAGACTCCGATGGGCGTCAGCGCCAGCGCCAGGGCCGTGAGGCCGCGCAATGCGATGCGGCGCGACGTGCTCGCGCGGCGGGGATGCAGACGGGTCGCAAGTGGCATCGGAACCTCCTCGTCACGGGCGCAGGTGTCCACAACGCATCCGACTGTGCGCGTCCGATCATGGTTCCACGATGATGCGCGGGACAGGATCCGCCGTCCACGGGAACGTCCCCGCTTCGGCGCGCGGGGACCCTCCGGCGCGACGGCGGCTGTTCGAAGCAGCGGGCGCGGGCCATCCGGCGGCGCGAAGTGCCGCGATCCGGATGCGATGGCGTCGGCGACGCTAGACGCCAGCGGCGCCGATCGCCCTCGGGGCGACACGCGCGTGCGCCGAGGATTCTATGCGTCGGAGATTCGATCCAGCGTCAATCTGTTCAGCTAGGCCCGAACGTACGTCCAGCCCTCGCGGATCCGCCTGACGATCTGATCGAGTGCCGACGTCGCGATCGCCGTGTCTGGAAGCAATTGCACCGCGATGCCCTGTGCGCGCAGCCGCTCGATCGTCTGTCCGCACGCGACGAGCGTGAGGTTCGGGTAGTCGGCGCGCAGTGTCAGCAGGCGGGACGCCTGCGAAGGAACGTCGACGCGCAGCACGTCGAGCCCGGTGCTGTTGGCGACGATCTCGACAGCGACCGGACGGCCGGTTTCGCGCGCCGCACGGAGCATGCCCTCCGCTTCGTCCAGCATGCCGGACACGCGGTCGGGCGCGGACGAGCTGATGTGCAACACGACGTGGTCGGTTGTCCCGACCTGCGGCCCTGCACCCGAACCCCGTGTCAGCCGCGCGAAATCGGCCTCGTGCCCGCCTTGGTGCCATGCGTGCCCGAGCCAACCGCCGCCGGCCCCGAAGGCGACGAGCGCGACGGCGGCGACGGCCAGCCAGCGCCGGCTTTTCGCAGGGCCGCCGGGGCTCCGGCCGCGATCGGGGGTCACCTGCTGATAGGCATGGCGGATCAGATCCTTGGTCGTGCGCAGCTCGCACACGACCTGTTCCAGCGCGGGATCGTGCCGGATCGCGTCGAGGATCCGTCCTTCCTCGATGGGATCGAGCTCGCGGTCCACCAGTGCGTTGAGCCGGTCGTACGAGATCTCGCTGGCGACGTCATTTCTCATTTCGCGCTCCTGAGGCGCGGAATGGACGGGGCATTCGACTGGCGCAGATATTCCCGCAACGCGAGCCTCGCCCGGCAAAGCCTGCTCATCACCGTTCCGATGGGGATGTCGAGGATGGCGGCAACCTCCGCGTAGGAAAATTCCTCCAGATCGACCAGCGTCAGCGTCTGGCGTTGCCCGAGCGGCAGACGCGCGACGGCGGTGCGGACCAGATTGACGATCTGGGCACGTCCGCAGGCCTCGTCCGGCGTCGGGTCGGCATCGACACATTCCTCGTCCAGCGCATCGATGTCCACCGTCGGGCGCGAGGCGCGCAGATGATCGCGCCAGCAGTTCGCCATGATGCCGAACAGCCAGCTGCGCAGCCGCTCCGGGTCCCGCAGCTGGTCCGCGTGCTCGAGCGCCTTCGCCAGGGCTTCCTGCGCGAGGTCGTCCGCCAGCGCGCGATCGTGGCACCACGCTTGCGCGACTCGGAACAAGGGCGTGCGGCATTCCTCCAGCCGGGCCTGGAACCCGCGCGAGCGACGAAGCAGCGAGACGAGGTTCATCGTGAACAAGGAGACGGCGGACGCCCGGGAATTATTCCACCGATCGCTTCCGGCCAGAACTGCCCGGCAATGGAATGGAATAAAACGGCGAGCCGCTGCGTCTTCGCATGGTGATCCGTCGGACCAAAGGACGGACGCCAATGTACCTCAGGAGGAGAGTCCGATGATCCATGCTGCGATGCGGAAAGCCTTGGTCGTGGCGGCATTGGCCGGGATGGTTGTCGGTCAGGCGTTTCCGGCCGCCGCCCAGGCCACATCCGGGGCGAGGCAGAAGGTGATCTTTCACGTCGGCGATGGCGACCCGGCCAAGTGGACGGTTGCCCTGAACAACGTGACCAACGTTCGGAAGGAGCTCGGCGCCTCGAACGTGGACATCGAAATCGTGGCGATCAGCGCCGGGCTCGGCATCCTTAAACTCGATTCTCCGCAGTCCGGACGCATCGCCGACGCCATCAAGGGCGGCGTGAAGGTCGTCGCGTGCGAAAACTCGATGAAGGGGCAGAAGCTGACACGTGACGACCTGTTGCCGGACATCGGCTATGTGCCGGCCGGGGTCGTCGAGTTGATGGAGCGCCAGCGCGAAGGCTACGCGTATATCCGGCCGTAGCACGGCCGTTCATTGGGTCCGCCCGGTAGAGGCACGAGCGGCGAGAGAGGCCGGCACAGGGAGGGGGTCGTGACGAAACGCAGGGATTTTCTGAGGGTGTCCGCCGCGGGCATTGCCGCCGCCTCGATGTCGCAACTCCTGCGCGCCAACGCGCTCGACCAGCAGCCGGTCGAGCTGGCCGCGGGCGCGCGCGAATCTGCCGTGCTCGATGCACTGGACGGCAAGGTGCCGCTCATCAAGCGCAGCTATCGCCCGCCGAACTACGAAACGCCGGTCGAGTACTTCAACGAGGCGTTCACACCAAATAGTGCGTTTTTCGTCCGTTATCACCTCTCCACCATCCCGGAGGTGAAGGAGGCCGACTGGCGCCTCAAGGTTGGCGGCGACGCGGTGCAAACACCCGTAGAATTCAACCTCGCCGACCTGAAGCGCGGCTTCGAGCAGGTCGAACTCGCGGCCCTGTGCCTGTGCTCGGGGAATCGTCGCGGGATGTTCGAGCCTCATGTTCCCGGCGTCGAATGGGGGCCGGGCGCGATGGGCAACGCGCGGTGGAAGGGCGTGCGGTTGCGCGACGTTCTGAACAAGGCGGGCGTCCGCAAGGAGGCGCTCGAGGTCGCGTTCGACGGTGCCGATTCGGGGGTTACCGACAAGACGCCCGATTTCGTGAAGAGCATTCCCGCGTGGAAGGCGCTGGACGAGAATACGCTGATCGCGTTCGAGATGAACGGCGAGCCGTTGCCGCACTGGAACGGTTTCCCGGCGCGGATCGTCGTCCCCGGCTGGACGGGCACCTACTGGACGAAGCATGTCACCGCGGTCAATGCGCTGGCGAGCCCGCTGAAGGGTTTCTGGATGAATCCGGCCTACCGCATACCGAAGGGAAAGTTTCCTCTCGTCGACCGCTTCACGTCGCAGGAGACCGACGTCAACACCCCGATTACCGAGATGGTGGTCAATTCGCTGATTACCAATCTGGCCATGGGCCAGCGTGTCCGTGCCGGGCAGTCGCTGGAGGTTCGCGGCATTGCCTGGGACGGCGGTTACGGCGTGAGCCGTGTCGACGTGTCCGTCGACGGCGGCGCGACCTGGCGCGCGGCGGAAATCGGTCGCGATTACGGCAAGTTCTCATGGCGCCAGTGGGGCTACCGGTTTGTTCCGGAACGCTCGGGTACGGTCATTGTGATGGCCAGGGCCACGAACCGGGTAGGCGCGACGCAGACATTCGAACTGATCCACAATCCGGCCGGCTATCACCACAATGTCGTGCAGCGGATTCCAATCGACGTCGTCGCCTAGAAAAGGGGTCGTTGATGCGCAGCCAGCTTGTACCCGCAATGCTTGCCCTGCTCGCGGCGTCAGCCGTGGCGCAGGAGTCGAAAATCGTCCTGAAGGACGACCCGAACCGCGCCGTCGTGCTCCAAAGCTGTCTGATGTGCCATAGCGTCGATTACATTCCGCTCAATTCGCCGTTCCAGGACCGCAAGGGATGGGAGGCGACGGTGAACAAGATGATCAATGTGATGGGCGCCCCGATCAAGAAGGACGACGTGCCTGCGATCGTCGACTATCTCAACAAGCACTATGGCAAGTCATAGTGCCCGGCCGCGCGGCGCCTCGACCGCCGCATCGGGACGCATGGCCGTGGTTTGTGCAGTGCGTAAGCGAGGCGGGCCGACGCGCCTTGCGGCGACTGGCATGGCGGTTGACGTCAATTGATGTATGCGCATATCCTCATCAACCACTATCCGGACCGAAGCGGGGTAAGGTGCGATCGCCAGAGACGGTCTCGTCGGAGTCGTCCGAGCTTCACGAAGTATTCGCGTCCGTTGCGAAGTACTTCAGCCTGTTGTCGGAGCCGACGCGACTCAATATCCTGCACACGATCTGCAGCGACGAGCGCTCGGTGTCGGCGATCGTGAGTGCCACCGGGGCCACACAGTCGAACGTGTCGCGCCACCTCGCACTCCTGTACCAGGCGGGCGTGGTGAGCAGACGCAAGGAGCGCAATGCGGTGTTCTACAGGGTCAACGATCCGGTATTCGCGGACGTGTGCCGCACGGTGTGCAGGCAGATTGCCGGCCGAATCGATGCCGGACAGCCGCTGCGTCGCGAACTTCTCGCCTTCGCGCGAAATCGCTGAAGCACGCCGGTCGGGAAGGCGTATCGCACGGGAGTTTCCGCTGGCGAAGGACCGATGACTAGTTGATTGCTGTTGTGCCATTGGAGGAGGAGATATGGACGGCAAGCGCAGGGAAATGCTGAAGGCGGGAGGCGGCGTGACGCTGCTGTCGCTGCTGGTCGCGGCGGGATGGCTGCGACCGGGCGACGCGATGGCGGCCGACTGGAACAAGGCGGCGTTCGAAACGAAGTCGATGGACGAGACCGTGAAGGCACTCGGCGGCAGCACCCCGGCACAGAGCAAGGACATCACGTTCATCTCGACGCCGGACATCGCCGAGAACGGCGCCGTGGTCCCGGTCGGTGTCACCAGCGCGATCCCGAAGACGGAATCGATCGCGATCCTGGTCGAAAAGAACCCCAACATGCTCACGGCGACATTCGACATCCCGCCCGGGACCGAGCCCTCGGTCACCACACGGGTGAAGATGGGCCAGAGTTCGAACGTTTACGCCCTCGTGAAGGCGGACGGAAAGTACTACGTCGCCTCCAAGGAGATCAAGGTCACGCTCGGCGGTTGCGGCGGTTGAGGGGGAGAAGATCATGGCAGATCCGATGAAGATCCGGGCCAACGTCGTCGGCGATTCCACCGAAGTCAAGGTGCTGATGAGCCACGAAATGGAAACGGGGCAGCGCAAGGACGCGGCCGGCAAGACTATTCCGGCGTGGTTCATCCAGAACGTCACGGCGACCCACAACGGCAAGACCGTGCTCAGCGCGCAGTGGGGTCCGGCGATCTCTAAGAACCCCTTCCTGTCGTTCAAGTTCAAGGGCGGTGCGAAGGGCGAGAAGGTCCAGATCACCTGGGTCGACAACAAGGGGGACAAACGCACCGACGAAGCCACGATCGGCTAGTTGGACGCCTTTGCCCGCAAGGGTTCGGCTGTTCCGAACTAATGGTGCGGGCCAGCCGGCGTCGGCCGAAGCCTGTGACGAGTCAAGTGAACAGGCGAGTGCGCGAACGGCCGGAACCACGGCACGCGCGAAAGCAGCAGTGAATTGACGTTCTCGTAGCAGTCCGTCACACAACACCGCCATGGCTGCACAAGACGGCCAGCGGGAAACCGGCGCGCGGCGCGCGCCTTAGGAGGAACCCGATGCGCAACACGATAGCGGCGCTGCTCGCCACGCTCG
>Ga0105106_10004322_pt1 | contig 10147 bp, 10 predicted proteins | sample PPLLaktember2015_5_FD_79109 | JGI IMG/M metagenome (GOLD analysis project Ga0105106, IMG submission 79109) | Freshwater sediment microbial communities from Prairie Pothole Lake near Jamestown, North Dakota, USA - PPLs Lake P8 Core (1) Depth... | ecosystem: Environmental > Aquatic > Freshwater >... | reverse complement strand
TTCGAGAACCAGGCGAACGTGGAGGTCCACCGCCAGACGACGGCGAGGGAGATCCTTGAGGACTTCCCAGACGGCTTCGACGTCCTGATCACCGGCGTTGGGACGGGCGGACATATCACGGGCGTTGGCGAGATCTTGAAGAAACGATTCCATGACCTGAAAGCGTACGCGGTCGAGCCGGCTCTCTCGCCGGTGTTGAGCGGTGGAGCCCCGTCTCCTCACCCCATCCAGGGCATCGGCGCGGGGTTCGTTCCCGCGATACTGAACACGAAACAGCTCGACGGCATCATTCAGGTCACCAAGGAGGAGGCCTTCTCATTCACGGTGCGGGCGGCCCGCGAGGAAGGGATCTTCGGCGGGATCTCGTCGGGCGCATCATTCGCCGCGGTGGCCAGGAAACTCCCGGAGCTTCCGCCGAACAGTCGCATTCTGACATTCAACTACGATACGGGAGAGCGGTACCTATCGATCGACGGCCTGTTCGCGTAGCCGCGGTCACACTGAGGGAGCGAAATATGGGAACGGGTGGAGGGACGCTTGACAGGAGCGCGAGACTATGGTCACGGCCGGCCGAGCGACCTCACGTGCACCAGCAACACATCGAAGGTAGATTTCTGAATAGCTCCCGTCAGGACCAAATACTTCCCGTCCGGCCGTATGAGAATGTTTGTCGGGTATCCGCGAATTTTGAAAAAGGATTCGAGTTCGTCGCTTAGCAGGAGGTGAGGCCAGGTCATGTGGTTGGCTCGGATGACATCCCTCGCCTTCCTGATATTGTATGACTTCAGGAAACTCACAATCTGCAGAGGTGAGGCGGAGTGGTCCGAACGTGCCTGTACCAGAACAGGGATCTCATCGAGACAAGGTTTGCACCACTCACCCCAGAAGTTGAGGAGGAGATATTGCCCGCGAAATCGGCCGAGAGCAATTGTGTCACCTTCAATGGAATTGACACGGAGCCCCCAAACAGTGTCATCGATAGCAGTGGCCGAAAACCCATCGCGGGCTAGGTTTTCAGCCTTGGCGGGTTGAAAGGGGGTGACTGACTTCTTGGTGACCGCGAGTTCCACCCACCTTCCATAGGGATCTGTATTGGAAACGGTCAAGCGGAGTGTGTCTACTTCAAATACCTCATCGAAGGCAAATGAACAGGCAAAGTACTCCAGTTTCCCGGGGTGTGGGAAGTCGACCAACAGGACATCATCCTTGCCATTGAAGAACCCATCACTGCTTGGTGGCTTTGTCGCCTAACGATCTAGGCAAACCGCATTTGCGAAGTGCCAGTATCGAACTGACGTTCCGTTGCTCTGGCGGCGAGCAATGGAGCGAGCACTTTAGTTCTAGTCAATCCTCGTTTCAATATCGCCTATCCAGTGTGCGAGCGCCGGTTTGCCGTTTGTTATGTGAAGTGGCGCCAACTACCACAACCTCAGCTATGGAATGATGGGACAATACAGATTCAAAACAAGATGATCCAAGTCGTCTGGAGTCCCGACAAATCCTTCTAGCGCCTGATGTTTGCCAAACACCCGATTGTTATCCCGACAACATTGAACCAGATTCTGCCAACTCGTCGGTATAGTCTCTGGATGTCCCTGGACTTCACACCGGCCGAGAGCATATGCACCTCCAAGAAATTCGACGATGCGAATTTGTCCGTCTGGCTCTACTTCCCGTGCAACCTTGATCCAGAATTCGTATCCATACTTCGGACTGTCCGGAGTTGGATAGGGGTTGTTGAATCCAAAAATGGGATGGGCTTCGATGTTGTCAAGAAAGCCTCTGGGTCGAGCCCAATTGGCCAGTTGTTGCCAAGCCTGATCTTCGGGATGTTCGCCAAAACCGTATGCGCTTGCCATACGCATCGGTTGCAGGTGAACGATTTGGATCTCGTCTGCGTTCATAGCATCCTCCGAATAACTGGGTGGGCGCCATTTTCACATAATTACTGGAATGACGCACTCGAGTGCGGGGAAGGGGCTCTGCTAACTGCAGCGCCAGCAAGCAGCTGGCCTGGTGAGGGGCGCACGATTTCACCCAAGCTAGCGCGAGGTGACAACAAATGCAATGATAGTCGCGATGGTATTAGTTGCTTCTGCCCAGTTCCTCTATTACTTTCCACAAACACCCACCTCTTGGTTGGCCTTGCATGGCAAACCCCCAGAAGTTGCTCTCCAGACTGCAGCCAGGCCGTAACTTGACCCGTCGCGTTGCCACGAGTGAATTGATCGATGCCATAGGCAGACTTTCGGGCGCAGATCAGATCCTCCTGTTCCTCAACTCTGCGATCAAAGAGACCTTCCACGCTGCCGGCGCAGCTCACGGGCGGGGGTCATGACGCAATCACCATCCACTGGCCGGATACTGCTTGTTGATGACGAGAAGTCGATTCGACTTCTGCTCACGAGCCTCCTTGAACCGCAAGGGTTCGAGGTGATGGACGTAGACAGCGGGGGAGAGGCACTTAATGTCGTTGACTCCTTCAAACCCCACATCGCGATCGTCGATCTTCAGATGCCCCGGATGGACGGCATCGAGGTGATCCAACGGTTGATGCAACGGCTTCCCAGCGTCACCTGTGTGATCCTCACCGCCCACGGTTCGGTACAGTCTGCGGTTCAAGCCATGAAGGCCGGCGCCTACGACTACCTCACGAAACCCTTTGACAATGAACAGCTCCTGCTCGTTGTTCGCCGTGCCGTCGAGCGGGCGTTGCTGAGCGAGCGGCTGCAGGAGCTAAAGACCCGACTCGACGTCGGAGAGGGGATCGAGCGAATCCTGGGCGATAGCCCCATGATGCAGGATCTGCGCCATCAGTTACTGAGAATTGCGGATACCGATGCGACTGTGTTGATCGAGGGGGAGACCGGAGTCGGCAAGGAGCTGGCCGCCAGGGCCATCCATTTCCACAGCAAGCGGAAAGCCGCCCCCTTCGTGGTCGTGAACTGTGCGGCGGTGCCGGTCCAACTCGCTGAGAGCGAGTTCTTCGGACACGAACAGGGGGCTTTCACGGGGGCGACGAATTCGCGGCCGGGCAGGTTCGAGCAGGCGAGCGGAGGGACCCTATTTCTTGATGAGGTCTCAGAGCTCCCTGTCGAAATCCAGGCGAAGCTGCTTCGGGCTCTGCAGGAGCCCACGTTCTATCGGGTGGGCGGTACGCAATCGTCCGCCGCTGATGTCCGCGTGGTCGCAGCGTCCAACAAGCCGCTTCAGAACCTCATCCGGGAAGGGAAGTTCCGGGAGGATCTGTATCATCGTCTTGACCTCATCCGCATCCCCATCCCGCCGTTGCGGCTCCACATCGAAGACGTCCCGGTATACGCGAACAACACGATACTTCGTGCCGGCGTCGGGCTGGGGAGCAGGGTGCGATCGGTCAGCGACGGCGCCCTGGCCCTGCTGTGCGCCTATTCGTGGCCGGGCAACATCCGGGAGCTCGATCACGTGATACAGCGAGCGATGGTATTCGCGGAGAGCGAGACGCTGGAGGCCAGTGACGTCAGCGAGGCGATGCCTGCGGGGGCCTCGCCGTCAGGGGGTGGGGTCCCGGCAGGGCTGGAGCACCGGGTGCGCCTCAGCGCCATAGAGACCGAGCGCCGGCTGATCCTGGAGGCTCTGGAGAAGACCGGCTGGAACAAGGCGGCCGCTGCGGAGCTCCTGCACATCAGCCGCCGGTCGCTCTACAACAAGCTCGAGAGGTTCGCGATCACCGAACCGGGTTCAGTGTAAGCAGTCCGCCATTACCCGCCCGCCTATCGTCTCATGCCGCATGCGTCATAGCAGCCTGCGCGTCAAAGAGATCGCAGGCAACCTGCAGGTTCATCCAGAATTCGGCTGACGTGTCGAGGACGCGGCCAAGAAGAATGGCCGTCTCGGCGGTCATGCCGCGCTTTCCGTTGATCAGCGTATTGACGCGCTGGATGGGGACACCCATCCTCCGGGCAAGCTCCACCTGACTCATCTTCAGGGGGATGAGGAAGTCCTCGAGCAGCATCTTGCCGGGGTGGGTCGGCTGTCGCTTCTTGGGGATCATGAGTTCATCCTATGTGATAATCCATGATTCGCACTTCTCTGGCGTTCCCGTCGACCCACCGGAAGACGATCCTATATTGGTCGTTGACCCGGATGCTGTATGAGCCAGCCAGTGAGCCCTTCAGCTTCTCCAGCCGATTCCCGGGCGGTGATTGAAGGTCCCGGAGCTCGCTCGCCGCGCTCAGCAGATCCAACTTCCTGACTGCTACCTGCCACAGGTCGATCGGAATTCGACGTGCAGCCTTCGAGTCGATCCCGTCGTAAATGTCTTCCGTTGACTGATCGTCGAAGTCCAAGATCATGTTTGATGATACCGATTTAATAGATAATGTGCAAGCGTGTATGGCAGAGCTGCGAACTACGAACGGAATACCCGGACTGACGGGAGTCCGACCCGGTCGGGGACTGTGCAATCGGTGTAAACCTGGATGCACACAGTGTGCATCCAGGTTTACACTTCGCGCGGAGTCCCCCTGGATTCCAAGCGAGAACAGGCGTTTCCAAATATGGCACAGGGTCTGCTTACACAGTCGGCCATACGATGCATTCCCCAAACGCCATGGAGCCCCCACATGGTACGCGCACTCGCCGCGAAGGAACTCCGCGAAGCAGTCAGGAGCGTCCGCTTCCTGGCCGTCGTCCTCGTCTCGCTCACACTCGTCCCGGCATCAGTGTTCGTCAACACCCGCGCATACGAACACAGGCTGCAGTACCACGAGGAGCTGACCCGGCTGTCCCGGGCACAGTCCGAGGCGGCCGGGCTCCGGGCCGATATGGCCGCCGAGGCGTTCAGGGGGCCGTCCGTCCCGGGGATTCTCTTCGGAGGCGCCGAGCCGGCCCTCCCGTCCCGGATCCGTACGTCGCGGGACGGACTGTTCACGGTCTATTCTGAGAATCGCCCCGCCGACCTCTCCTCCGGGTCCGGCTCATCCACGGACCTTGCGTTCCTGACCGGCCTCGTTCTCTCACTCCTCGCCTTCGTCTTCGTGCACGGATCCATCACAAGGGAGAAGGAGGAGGGGAGCCTCCGCCTCCTGCTCTCAACGGGGGCCCCCCGCGGCGCTGTCCTGGCGGGAAAGATCCTCGGGAATTTCACGGCGTTCGTCGCCCCGGTGGCGATCGGGGTGGGAATCGGGATGGCCGTTATGGTGAGCTCGCCCGCCGTCCGCGCGCAACTCGCGGGACAAGTTCCGCTCCTGTTCGCGCTCTTCGCCCTCGTGCTGGTCCTGCTATTCCTCCTGCTCCTGGTCGGGCTCTTCATCTCGATGTTCGCCAATCGCTCAGGCGTCGCCATCGTCCTGCTCCTGTTCGTGTGGGTCCTCCTGGTCCCGGGACTGCCGCTCCTGGCCCCCATCGTCGCGGAGATAGCTTTTCCCGCGAAGCCGTACCAGGTCGTCGAGATGGAGAAGCGGCTCATCAGGACGTCGGCATCCACCCAGTTCCGCGAGGCCGTGGACTCACTCTACGATGTCATCATGCAACGCCACGAGGTAGACATGGACACGCTGGAGGTCTTCGTGCCGCAAAGGCTGACGGGAAAGGCCAGGGAGGCGCACCTTGAGTACGAACGGAAAATCGCAACGCTTGAGGCGGCCGATCAGGCGTACGTCCACGACATGTGGGGGACGCTCGACTCGACTCGCGAGTCCGCCGTCCGTTCTCAGCGGCGCCTCGCTTCGTTCATCACGGGGCTTTCGCCGGTCGGGATATTCTGGACGCTCTCGGCCACGCTTGCCGGGACCGGCGCGGACGAGTGGGACCGTATCCTGGCATTCGCCCGGGATTTCCAGGGACAGGTGACGGAAGAGTTGTACGGGAAGTGGCTCGTGCGTCCGTACGGGAGGAACCGGGTCATTACAATGCCCGCGGCGGGAAACTACCCCCCCGCCGTCGACAGGAGCAGACTTCACGCCGTGCTCCCGCCAGCGCCCATGGCCGGGCGCGTGAGGGCGGGTTTGCCGGACATGCTCCTCCTCGCCGTTATGACGCTGCTGGCGGGGACGGGCTGCTGGCTCAAGTTCCGTTCCTACGACGCTCGCTGAGGAGAGACCACATGATAGAAGCACGGGGCGTGTCGGTGCGCTACGAGGACGGGCGGCTGGCGCTCAACTACGTCACATTCACTGTCACGAGGGGCGAGGCCTACTGTCTTCTTGGACCCCGCGGCGCAGGCAAAACCACTCTGCACAACGTGTTCCTGGGACTCGTCACACCGGTCACCGGGAAGACCCTCATCAACGGCGTGGACTGTGCTGCAGAGCGAATTTCGGCCCTTCGGAATCTGGCCATCCTCTCGGAAAAACCGGCAGTGTATGAGTATATATCATGCAGGGCGAACCTGGAGCTCCTTGCGAGGCTTTCAGGAGGGCCGGTTCCGTCGTCGCAGGAGCTCGTCTCCGCGATACGGGAAGTCGGCCTCCCGGACCGGATCCTCGGATCGAGCGCAAAGGTGCTGTCCCCTGTCTGGAAGCAGAAACTGCTGCTCGCCGCGGCGCTTGTCAGAAAGGCGCAGTCACTCTTTCTGGATGACCCGACGGAGTCGCTGGACGCGTCTGCCGCGAAGGAGTTGATCCAGGAGCTTCGGAAGTTGAAGGCACGGGGAGTGGCGGTGATGCTCACAACACATGATCCACTTGTGGCGCGCGAGCTGGGAGACCGCATCGGCCTTCTGGACCGCGGGCTCATCACAAGGGAACTGGATCCGGCTTCCATCAACGCAAACGCATTCCAGGAGTAGTCATGCCCCCAATCGCTCCGTCCAGCTCGATCCCGCTCTCCGAAATCTCGGATTTCGCCCTGGGCCATCTCCCGGCCAGGGCTTCACTGGAAATGCTCGACCGCATCGAGAATGATCCGCAGGCGTCCGCGGACCTGGATTTTCTGGTGGAATTGATGAATTTCGCGAAGCGGAATCCGTCGCTGGAGAGGTCTGACGCTACTACTCTATAGCCCGGAAGTTTCCGAACGTGGCCCCCCACACGTATCGAGACCACTCCATGTCACCGATCCCCGGCACATCGCCGGGGATCGCCAACGTCAGGGCAGGGCACCGCAGCTTGCGGTGCCGCCGAACGCAGCTTCGCGGTGCGGCCCTGTTTCTGGCCGCCTGTGTCATCGCCTCTGAATGTCCCGCTCAACCCCTTCCCGGCCACATCGACCAAACGGGCCACAGGGCCCTTGCGCCCGCGGCCTCACGTCCGACGGACGTTCCCGTCACAGGCCGGGAGGGGGGCCCGGGCCCGAAGGCCCTCGATTCGCTTGAGCTGGTCGCCGCGATGCTGGATGTCGAGCGCGCCGGTATCGACGTCTCCGCCTCATCCTTCATACAGCGCCTGATCCCGCGCGTCACGCTCTCCGCCTCATTCGGTGTGGGGGAGGTGGTATTCCGGGACCCGTCCACGGATGCCCTCACGGTCCTCCCCCGGGATTCCTACCGCCTCACGCTCTCACTGGGTCTCGACCAACTGCTCAGGGCCCCCGACCACGACCGGGCGCTGATCCGCCTCAGGTCTGCAGGCCTGGAGCTCGCCAGGATCCGCGCGCAGGTCTCCCAGCGGCGGTATGTCCGGAATATGGGTGAGACCGCCGCACAGCGGGAGCTGTCGATTCTCACCGAGGAGTTGAGCCTGGTCGAACAGCTCGTCGCCTACAACGAGATGCTCTTCGCCGAAGGAAAGATCGAGTTCGACGTGCTCGCCCGCGCGAAGCTGCAACTCCTCAACCTGTCGCGCGCGATCGCCCGGACCGCTCAACGCGAACCAACCACCGAATGAGACAGACACCGATGCTCATAGGCGCGACACAGATCCTCGGCCCCGTGCCAGCAAGAAGCCTGGACCCCATCGTCCTGATCCTTTCGCAACATCCCGGCATGCGGGGGTATGTGCTGCTTTCGGCGCGAGAGAGCGCGGACCCGGAGCAGCATCCCGCGGGACGAACCTGGGACGCGATACTCCTCGCGGGCAACGCAGAGCCCGATTGCATGCGGCTCACCGAGACCGCCCGTGCACTCCTCCCGTTCGCCCGCGTCCCTCACGAGCTCCAGACCGCGGGCGGGGAGGGGAGATCGGTATATCTGTTCGAAGCGCCCGAACGTCTGCTGCGCGATTTTCTGTCGACCGCGCACGCGGATCCGGTATTGAAGGTCGCGCTCGACTCTCTCGACGCCCGCCAGATCGAGACGCTCCTCGCGAGCTCGCCCCTGCGCCAGGGACTGCTCGAGCGGTCAGACCTCAGCGGCGACCTCCCGAGGTTCGAACTAGTCAGGATATCCACGGTCGTTGAAGGTCTTGGGATTCCCTTTGTGCTCCCCCAACTCCAGCTCGGGTACGAGAAAGGAGGCATAGCGCTCTATCCCCTCGATCCGGCGATAGGCCGCGCAGCTCCCGGGACCTGGAGTCAGGCGAGTATGGACTATGGAGTGGAGATGGAGAGCGCTCTGATCTCCGGAGCAAGCGATTCTGCTCCGAAAGCGCGCAAGGGGGCCGCAGGGAACATCGCCCGGCTTGTCCGGCCAAGACACCCGCCCCTCCCGTCCCCGCATCACCCGTCTGGAACCGCCCCGGGCGAACCCGACCAGGTCATCATCATATTCCAGCGCCTCTTCAGGTCGTTCAGGAAGAAGGCCGTGGATTGCCTGGGAAGCAGATGGGAAGACGACTACCGTTCCGCGGTCGAGAAGGTCCGGTTCCTCACGCCCGAGTTCCAGCCGGACACGCTGACGTCGTCGACTGCCCCGCAGATCCTCGACCTGATACTCGAACTCACGGCTTCAGCCCCCTTGCTGAGACGCTCCAGGCTCCGCGAGGCCGCGCTGCTCCTTCTGGCCGAAATCTACGACAAGCACTACGACATGCTCGAAACGCGTGGACTCGTCGACCGGGTCGAACACGCCTATCTCAGGCTCAAGAAATAGAGGTACACCATGAAGTGGTTCCATCACGATTGCTCCGCGAAGTACGAGACGAAAGTGCAGGTCCTGGGACAGGAGTGCGGCCCGCAAGGGATCGGCATCTACTGGATGCTCCTTGAAGAGATCGGGCGGCAGTCGGACACCTTTCACATCAAAGTCACCGGGGTCTCGCCGCAGGCGGACCACGCCTACGCCGAGGCCCTCGCCGAAGGAAGTGTGATCGCCGGCTTCATCCGCAACTCGGATGAGGGGGTCATACCCCGCATTCCCCTGAAGGTGCTCGCCAAGGTTCTGTTCACCACCGAGGAGGTGGTCGGGAGGATCATCGAGCGGTCGGTGGAAGAGGGCCTGTTCGATGAGGCGCGGTGGAGGAAGTACGCGCTTCTGCACAGTCCCGCGTTCGAGGACCAGGCTGACGCATACACGCGCCGGCGCAGGCGGAGTATGGGGAGTGTGCGCACAATGTCCGCACCAGGGATATCGGGTGTGCGACCAGTGTCCGCGCAAGATGCGTCGGGTGTTCGGACAGTGTCCGCCCTCGGTGCGTTGGAGGTGCGGAAAGTGTACGACAACCGCGCATCCATGACCACGCACGAATTCGCGCAGCTGCAACCAGGTGACAGTATCATCGCGTACGATGTTCCCCTAGAACAGACAACAGAACAAGAACAGATGCAGAAGGAGAAGAAGAATCAGAAGGAGACTCAGAAGGAGAACGAGATTGAGACGGAGAAAGAAAAGATGCTTTGTAACGTCGAGACGGAATCCGAATTATCAACACTTTGTGCACAACCGGGCCTGCGCGACGGCGACTGCGATGCGGACGACGATGCTGTCGTGATCCCGTCGGCCGGGAAGTTCACACGGGCTTGTGCGCAGTTCAGGCAAACGATCCGCCAGTGGAACGAGCGCGAACAGGTGAGGATCGAGTGGTTTCCGACCGACGACGAACTGAGGAAGCTGTTCTACGGCGGGGAGATGTCGCACAAGCTCCGGCTTGCCCGCGAAGGGATGAACCTTATGGGAGGAAGGCTGGACTACCCCGGCTTGGTGGTCAGGGCGCTGAACCTCATGCTCGATGCGAGCACGAAGCAGCGCATCCAGAACCCGTTCGGCTGGACCTGGAGCTGTCTGCACGGCACGCCCGAGGGGCTTCCCCCGTGGGTCCACCTCCCGACCGCGCTCGAAGTCGCACACCGGAAC
>Ga0105106_10004320_pt1 | contig 10151 bp, 11 predicted proteins | sample PPLLaktember2015_5_FD_79109 | JGI IMG/M metagenome (GOLD analysis project Ga0105106, IMG submission 79109) | Freshwater sediment microbial communities from Prairie Pothole Lake near Jamestown, North Dakota, USA - PPLs Lake P8 Core (1) Depth... | ecosystem: Environmental > Aquatic > Freshwater >... | reverse complement strand
GCTTCGTCCGCTTCTCCCTGCCCTTCTTCCCGGAGGCGTCGCGCCACTTCGTCCCTCTCATGATCGCCCTGGCCTTGATCTCGATCGTCTACGGGGCGCTCGTCTCGCTGATGCAGAAGGACATGAAGAAGCTCATCGCCTACTCGTCGGTGTCGCACATGGGCTTCGTCATGCTGGGGATCTTCACCTTCTCGCCCCTGGCCGTCAAGGGCGCCGTCCTCCAGATGATCAACCACGGCATCTCGACCGGGGCGCTCTTCCTCATCGTCGGCGTCCTCTACGAGCGGCGGCACACGCGGCTCATCTCCGAGTTCGGCGGCCTGTCGTCGCGGATGCCGGTCTATGCCGCGATCTTCCTGATCATCTCGATGTCGTCGATCGGCCTGCCCGGGCTGAACGGGTTCATCGGCGAGTTCATGATCCTGATGGGGGCATGGACCGTGAACTGGGTCTGGGCCGCCGTGGCCGCGACCGGGATCGTCCTCGGCGCGGGGTACATGCTCTGGCTGTACCAGCGGGTCATGTTCGGAAAGATCACGAACCCGGCCAATGAGTCGCTCAAGGACCTGACGCTCCGGGAGTTCGCCACCTTCCTGCCCCTCGTCCTCCTGGCTTTCTGGATCGGGATCATGCCCAAGCCGTTCCTCGACGTCCTCGACAAACCGGTGGAGAAGATCGTCCGGATCGTCAATCCGGGATACTATGAGACGGCCGCCCGGGCCGCCGCGAAGGGCGCGCACTCGTCCGCAGAATTAGGCCGCGGCCCGAGTGCGGCGGAACATGATCCCCGGACGAAGTCCGGGGCCCCTGCCGCCGAGGCCCGCTGATGGGAACCGCCGCGATCGCCTCCGAGCTCCGCTATCTCGCCCCGGAGATCGCCATGCTCGTCGTGGCCGCGGCGGCGATGTTCGCCCACCTCTTCTTCCGGCGGCGGGGCCGGAGACTGGCCGGCTACGTCGCCTTCGCCGGGATCGCCGCCGCCTGCGGCGTCCTCCTCCTGACCCCCCAGAGCGCGGGCGGGATCCTGGCCGAATCCATGATCGCGGACCGCTTCGCCGTCTTCCTCAAGCTCATCGCCCTCGTCGCGGCGCTTCTTTCCATCGGCCTGTCCTTCCGCTTCTTTGACGTCGAGGGCGAGGAGCCGGGCGAGATCTACTATCTCATCCCCCTCGCGCTCCTCGGGATCATGGTCGCGGTGTCGAGCGCGGACCTGATCACGACCTACGTCGCCTTCGAGGTCTTCGCCATCCCGTCCTACATCCTGGCCGGCGTCTTCAAGAAGGAGCGCCGCTCGGGCGAGGCGGGGGTGAAGTATTTCTTCCTCGGCAGCCTGAGCTCGGCCCTGATGCTCCTCGGGATGGCCCTTGTCTTCGGGCTCACCGGCGAGACGAGCTACGCCGTCATCTCCCGCTCGCTCCAGGACATCAACGTCCATCTCGGCCTGACCGGGATGATCCTCTTCTTCTCCGGGCTGTTCTTCAAGGCGGCCCTGGTCCCGTTCCATCAATGGGCCCCGGACGTCTATGAAGGAGCGCCGACCCCGCTCGTCGTCTTCCTCTCGACCGCGCCCAAGGCGGCGGTCTTCGCCATCCTCATCCGGTCCATGATCACGATCTTCATCGGCTTCCGGGACGATTGGAGCCTGATCTTCCAGGGGATCGCCCTGGTGACTATGTTCTGGGGGAACATCGCCGCCCTCATCCAGACGAACATCAAGAGGATGATGGCCTATTCCGCCATCGCCCAGGCCGGCTACATCGTCATCGGCCTGGCGGCCTGGGGCGAGCTGGCCCAGACGGCAGTCCTCTTCTACTTGTTCATCTATGTCTTCATGAACGCGGCGGCCTTCGGGATGATCCTCCTCGTCCGGAAAGGGGGGACGTTCGGCGAGACGATCGACGACATGCGCGGGCTGGCCAAGCGGTCGCCCGGCGCGGCCGCGGCCATCCTGGTCGTCCTCCTGTCCCTGACCGGCATCCCGCCGACGGCCGGATTCATAGGGAAGTATTTCCTTTTCGCCGCGGCCGTGGAGAAAGGGATGTACCTCATCGTCGTGGCCGGCGCCCTGAACTCGGTGATTTCGCTCTTTTATTATTTCAAGATCGGCCGGGCCATGTTCATGGAGGAGGCGGGCGCGGGTGCGCCGACGTCGTCGCGGTCGGGCCGCTCGGCCTGGGCCGAGATCGTCATCGGCGTCTCGGCCGTGATCGTCCTGCTCTGGGGGCTCTTCCCCTCGCTCCTCTCGGACTTCGCCGCCTCGTCGGTGCTTATCCGCTTCTGAAATATCTCGGCGAGAGCCGTTTCATCCCGACCGGCGGATCTCCAACAAGATCGCGTAATAGCACACCGACAATAAAACCGAAATTATGTTGCCGATAAAGAAATAGTCGTTCGAGATTTTTTCGTTCGGTTTGAACCGTGTCCCGATTTTAATCGCCCCGAAGGCGATCAAAGCATGGGGAATACCGTAGACAAGGGACAAGAAGAGAAAAAGTCTTTCGAGGGTCCCCTTGAAAACGGCGATATCGACCTTGAATTCCCATTTCCGGCCGGAGAGCAGACGATAATTCAAGATCTTGAACAGGAAAAAGCCGACGATTTCTCCGCTGACGAGGATCAGGATAAAAGCCGACGTTTTGTTCATGAGTCTTGGGCTTCTTTTAAGGCCAATTCCTTGACCGCGAAATAATCGGCAATTTTTAAGCTCTTTCTCCTCTTCCACATCAATGACGGATCCTTAGCCAGCGATTCCGCGACGGCCTTGTAGTCCATCCGGCAGAGAAACTCGTTCACAAGCGGAAGATCCCTAGATCTCCAATCTTCGACAATCGATTGGTAAAGACGGAAGATCAGGCTCATTTTCTCAGTCAGGTTCGGATTTTCGAGGTGAAATTGGAACCGGCTTTTCGACTGTTTCATATGGGAAAGCAAATTCCGCGCTTGGATAAGGCCAGGACCGAGCATTCCATAAGCCGCTTCCGGATTGATCGGCGTCGCGATTTCGCCGAAATTGAGAGCATATCTCAAGACGAAATCTCTTCGGTTTTTGATCGCTTCCTCTTCAAAGGCGAAAATCACGTCAACCGCCGCATGAAGGGAACGGATGACGGATTGAAATTCGTCCCCCAGGGTGATGGTCATGGGCGATATGAAATCCGCGCTGTAGTGTTTGTTGATCCGCTTGCACCGACGTTTGAATTTTTGCATGAGGGGCCGGGGGTCCATTTCGGAGCTTAAAATGATATCCGCGACCAAGATGTGATACCGGGCCATGGGCGCTGCCTCCTTTTTGAATATTATAGCTTCATTGCAATAAATATGCAATGAATCAAATAATTGCACTAATAATGCAATATCAAGCTAAATTGCAATAAAGGTGCAATTAGGCTCCGAAAGGACGACTTTCGGAAGGAATCGTTCAGGGGGAGTCCGACGTCTTTCGGTTCCCGCCGAAGGAGGTTCCATGACGATCCGAGTGTCGGATGTCGCTTTAAGCGAAGGGCGCGGGAATTGACACGGGAACGGTCCGGGGGTACATTTCCGACGTGGTCGAACGGGGAGTGAAAGGCTGAACGGAGGCGTCGATGCCGAGACGATCGATCCCGGTCCTCTCGATCTTCTTGACCGCAGGCGCGCTGCTCGCGGTGCTCCCTCCTTCGGGATTCCCGGATTCCGGGCAGAGGAAGGACGGCATCCCCGTCGTCGAGAACGCCGAGCCGAGATATTGGGACGGATTCGTTTCCTTTGAGCATCTTTATGACATCGATATCACCGACATCAGCCTCTTCGGCAAAAAGACGATGGCGGATTGCGATACGAAGATCGCCTTCGACCGAAACGGAAACCTGTACCTGCTCGACGAATACGAATGTCAAATCTCGGTCTTCGATAAACGCGGGAAATCCCTCAGGGAGTTCGGCCGGTCCGGACAGGGCCCTCAAGAATTCGTTATGCCTTCCGCGATATTCATCAAGAACGAGCGGATTTATGTCCTCTATGGGCGGATGGGCGGCGAGTACAAGGTCCTCGGCCTGGACGGTACCTATATCTCGAATCAGACTAACTCGGTCGAGAATAGACTTCGTATTTACCCGGTCAAAAGCGGATATGTCATCTTACGCGGCGTGACGGAGCCGACGTTCACGAAGCTCGATTTCGTTTTGACCTCGGCCGATGAAGCCATGGCCGGCAGAAAAGACTTATTTCGCATCCTTTATCCGCCCGGCTTCAAGGGGCCATATTTCGAATTCATATGGCACAAATGGTTCCTGATCCTCGACGAGGGGAGCTTTTTTTATCCCGAGGACAATTTCGGCAAATATTCGATCACAAAATATGATCGGGAAGGAAATCCCGAGTTTAAGCTCCAGCGGCCTTATAAAATCTCGCCTTATTCGCCCGCGGCCAGAGAAAGGTTCAATTCTCTGTACCGCGAGGGGGTCGAAAAAAAAACGACCGCCTGTCCCGAATCCCCGCCGGTCGTCATCAATATGTTCCAGGACGACCGCGGCCACGTCTGGGTCATCTCCGGGGAGACGAGCGAGGACAGCTTGGATCCGGAATTTTTAAACACGGTCGATATTTTCGACCGGAAGGGGAAATGGATATCGTCTCTTCGGTCTCAGGTCGTCTCGAAGAATTCCGTCTTTAACGCCGGGAAGATCTATCGGGTCAGGCCCGCGGATATTTCGACCGATGTCCAATGGATCGAGGTCTATGCGATCAAGTATTTGAAGTGACGCGTCCGATCCGGAGTCATTCGGCCCTGCATAAACAATTCGATGCCTTGTGTCGTATTCTTCATATTCAAGGAGGACCGATGGACCAAAAAACGAAGTCCGCAATCCTGATTATCCTGTCGGCGGCGTTCGTCATTCCGCTTCACGGTTACTTACCCTCCCGCTACGATCAACAATCGACATGGAAAGGCAAGATCGAGATCGTCGATGGGATCAAGGTCGTCAAAAACCCCGCCGCGCCCGTTTTCGGCGAATTCAATTTCCAACTCCGGGAGGACCTGAGCCTCGGCGGCGATCCTGAACAAGACGAGGCTTATTTCCCGAAGGGCGTCCGTCTTTCCGTCGATGACGTAGGGAACATCTATGCCGTCGATATAGGCAACTTCAGGATCCAGAAGTACGACAGGGCCGGGAAACATGTTCAGTCCATCGGCCGAAAGGGCCAGGGTCCGGGGGAATTCCAAGTCCCGGGCTTCGTCAGCTTCGACGCCGAAGGCAACATCTATACCATCGACATGCGGTCTCTCAAAGTATTCGGCCCGAACGGAGAATATAAAAAGAGCGTCGTCCTCAGGACGTTTCTCCAATCGTACTTTTTCGTTTCAAAGCAGGGATTCCTCTTTGGCCGGGATATCAATTACATGGCCCAAGACGGCCCCCGGCTCGCGATCGTTAAAGTGAGCCCGGACGGCCAAACTTCGGAAACCCTCGCCCAATTTCGAGGTGAACTCAAAGCCGACCAGCCCGCCTATGCGCTCCATTCCTATACGAATGCTCCTATCCTTTGCGGCATAGACCCATCTTCGTTCTGCTACGGATTCTCCGCTGAATATAAAATCTTTCTCGCCGATGCGACAGGCGCGACGGCTCTCATCATCGAGAAAGATGCGAAGCCCCAGCCCATCACGAGCGACGAAAAAGAATTCATCCTCAAGAAAGGCGCCGGCATGATGGGCGGGATTGCCCGCGCGAAAATCGAGAAAATCGAGGACGCGGCCGTCTTCCCTCCCATTCGGCCTTATTTCAGCAAAATCCTGGCCGACGAAGAGGGCCGGATCTACGTCGCCAAAAGCCTTTCGGTGTTGGACGCATCGAAGAACCGGGAATTCGACGCTTTTTCCAAGGAAGGAGCTTTTTTGTATAGGCTTACACTCCCCTTCATGCCCGAAGTCATTCGCGGAGGCTCGGTTTACGAAATCCGCCGGGATGCCGAGGGCGAAACGAGGATCATCCGGCATAAAGTCATGAATTGGGCCGAGATGAAGACGGCTTCCTGAAGGCCGTCTTTTCCGCGCTTTTACCCTCCGTTGCCGCTTGAATCCTTCTTCAATTCCCCGATCAAGCGCACCGGATTGACGATCGATTTCAAGATCCTGGGCTTCGTGCCGCCCAAGACGCGCTCGCGCATCGGGCCGACGGCCCCAGGACCGGTAAGTCGGCTTCGATTATAAGAGCGCGGCGAGCTTGCCGAGGATCTCGTTTATTGCCGCAGCGGGGAGCGCCGCGATCTTTTCGATATCCCGCGCTCGCCAATCCATCGACCGAACCTGATCCGAGAGAATGACTCCCGAAACAGAGAGGCCTTCGGGAATTGCGACTTCCCACGGATAGCCCTTGATCCGGCTCGTGACCGGGCAGAATAAGGCCAATCCCACCCGGGCGTTATAATCTTCGGGAGACAGAACGACCACGGGACGCCTTCCCGCCTGCTCGTGTCCGGCCTGGGGATTGAGAGTGATCCAGACCAGGTCGCCGCGGCAGGGGACGTATCCGCTCCGCTTCACCATTCTTCTTTCCCGAGCGGGAGGTCGGTCTCCCATTCTTCGTGGATGTTCGCCTCCGTTACGGCGGAAAGCAGCTCGCTCAAGGTCCATTCCTTGTCCCGGACCGGCGTGATGACGAGGGCGCTCTCTTCCATGACCATTTGAATGGACGCGTTCTCCCCGACCTTCATCTCATCGGCGAACGGTTTGGGGATCCTGACGGCCAGGCTGTTTCCCCATTTCAAGATCCTGGAAATCACGATATTGCCTTCATGTATCTATTATGTAGATACACGGAAAAATGTCAATATTTTGCGGAGCGAGATGCCCGGCTCGAAAAGATTAAAGAGGAGATGTTGCGAATTTCAGAGAAGCGATGCCGCTCGATCCTTGCGGAAATTATTTCCGCTCCGGGACGATCTCGATCCAGTACCCGTCCGGATCCTCGATGAAATAGATCCCCATCGCCGCGTTCTCGTAGCAGACGACGCCCATGTCCTTGTGTCGCTTGAACGCGGCCTCATAGTCATCGACGATGAAGGCGAGGTGGAATTCGTTGTCGCCGAGGGCGTATGGATCTTTGCGGTCCCGGAGCCAGGTCAGCTCGAGGCGGTGGGGCGTCGTCCCGTCACCCAGGAAGGCCAGGATGAAGCTCCCATCCGCGGCCTCTTTGCGCCGAACCTCGAGGAGGCCCAGCGCTTCCTCGTAGAACTTCAGGCTCCGCTCGAGGTCCAGGACGTTGAAGTTGTTGTGGGCGAAGGCGAACTTCACGGCCTGCCTTTATCGTTTCTCGCCCTTGATCTTCATCCCGTATTCGTAGCCCCGGTCAAAGGCGCTGAGGTTGAGCTGCTCCGTCCCCTTCGGGACCGAGACCTTGACCGCGTTGCGCATCGCTTCACAGCCGACGATCCCGGTGACCGCGGTGAAGAAGCCCATCATGACGATGTTGAGGACCATCCTCCGCCCGAGCTCCTCGGCGATCCGGGTGGCTGGGATGGAGAAATGCTTGAGGTCCGGGCGCAGGTTGTGGGGCCGGACGAGCTCCTCCTCGGTGATCAACGTCCCGCCCTGGGCGAGCTCGGGGGTGAATTTCGTGTAAGCCTCCTGGGACATCACGATCATGATGTTCGGCGCGGTGAGGTAAGGGTAGGCGATGGGCTCCGGAGAGACGATGATCTGGGCGCTGCAGGCGCTTCCCCGCGCCTCGGGCCCGAAGGCCTGGATCATCGTGGCGTGCTTGTCGTCGTAGATCGCGGCCGCCCGGCCGATGATATAGCCGCTGAGGATGACGCCCTGTCCGCCGAATCCGCCGATCTTGATCTCTGTTCGGGCCATGGGGGTACCTCGCCGTTATCCTTTGTATGGTGTGAAACGATCGCCGAGCTTCTTGGTCATGAACTCGTTGTAGGTTTGGAGGTAGGTCGGCTTGTTCGTGTTGACGAACGTCCCGCAGATGATCTTCCCTTGGAGGGTCAGCCCGACGTCTTTGGTGTTGGCGTCGTTCTTGATCTCGCTCGATTCCTTGTAATATTTCATCTGGTCCAGGCCGTCGCCGAGCTTGTTGCGCCGGCTGAAGAGCGTCGGGCAGGGCGACAGGATCTCGACGAAGGAAAAGCCGTCCTTGAGGAGGGCGTCCTTCATCGCCTTGGCTGTGTGGCGGACGTGGTAAGACGTCCAGCGGGCGACATAGACCGCCCCACACGACTCGGCCAGGTAGGGCAGGTTGAACGTCTGCTCGTAGTTCCCGTACGGCGTCGTCGAAGCCGTCGCGCCGATCGGCGTCGTCGGGGCGACTTGGCCGCCCGTCATTCCGTAGATGAAGTTGTTGATCAGGATGACGGTCAAGTTCACGTTCCGCCGGGCGGCGTGGATGAAGTGGTTGCCGCCGATGGCGGTCAGGTCGCCGTCGCCGCTGTAGACGACGACCTTGAGCTCGGGATTGGCCAGCTTGAGCCCGGTGGCGAAGGGGATGGCCCGGCCGTGGGTCGTGTGGAACGAGTCGAGCTTCATGTACCCGGAAACCCGTCCCGTGCAGCCGATGCCCGAGACAATGGCGACCTTTTGAAGGTCGAGCCCGCTCGCCTCGAGGGCGTGGGCGAAGCAGTTGACGGTCGTCCCGATGCCGCAGCCGGGGCACCAGATGTGGGGCATCCGCTCCATCCGGAGGAAATCCTCCACGGGGTTGACGAGCGTCTCCAGATCCTGGATCGTGGATTCTTCGGTCATGGCGGTCATCCCTTCAAGCAGCCGGCGAGCTTGGCGTAAATGTCTTTCGGGTCGTGGACCGATCCGCCGCCGTGCGAGACGCGCTCGACCTTCGTCCGTCCGGCAACGCAGCGCTCGACCTCCCGGACCATCTGGCCGTAGTTGATTTCCGGGACGACGAAGCAGCCGACGCGGCTCGAGAGCTCGCGGATCCTCTTGGCCGGGAACGGCCAGGCCGTGATGAGCCGGAGATGGCCGACCTTCATCCCCTCCGCCCGGGCCCGCTCGATGGCCGGGATGGCCACCCGCGAGGTGATCCCGAAGGAGACGACGACGATATCGGCGCCCTCCACTCCGTCCTCCCTGGTTTCGACGATGGCGTCGGCGTTCAGCCGGATCTTGTCGACGAGCCGCCGGACGAGCTTTTCCTGCGCGGCGGGGGTCATGACCGGATAGCCCCGCTCATCGTGGGTCAGCCCGGTCACATGGATGTTGTATCCGTCTCCGGCCTTGACCATGGGCGGGACGCCGCGCGAGTCGGGCTGGAAGAGCAGGAGCTCCTCCCGCGGACCGGCAAAGTATTTCCGCTCCACGACCTCGATCTCCTCGGCCGGGGGGATGACGACGCGCTCGGTCATGTGGCCGACGCACTCGTCCAGCATGAGCAGGACCGGGACGCGGTACGTCTCGGCCAGGTTGAAGGCCTTGATGGCCAGGTCGAAGCTCTCCTGGGGCGAGTTGGGGCAGAGGGCGATGATGCCGTAGTCGCCGTGCGAGCCCCAGCGGGCCTGCATCATATCGGCCTGGCCCGGCAGGGTCGGCAGGCCGGTGGACGGCCCGCCCCTCTGGACGTCGACGAAGACGCAGGGCGTCTCGGTCATCGCCGCCAGGCCGATGTGCTCCATCATCAGGGAGAAGCCCGGGCCGGAGGTCACGGTCATGGCCTTCTTGCCGCCCCAGACCGCGCCCTGGATGGCGATCGACGAGGCGATCTCGTCCTCCATCTGGATGAACATCCCCCCGATGAGGGGGAACCGCTCGGCGATGCGCTCGACGACCTCGGTCGAGGGCGTGATCGGGTAGCCGGCCACGAAGCGGCAGCCGGCCGCGATCGCTCCCTCGGCGCAGGCGTGGTCTCCGTCGATGAAGTACGCGCCGCTTTGGATGCCTTTGGGATCTGCTGCCATGGTGCTCTCCTACTTCGCCTTTTTCTTGAACAGGTATCCGCAGATGGCGAAATCGGGGCAGAGGAGGCCGCACATGTTGCAGCCCGTGCAATGCTCCGGATCGATCAGCTCGGGAGTATGATAGCCTTTGGCGTTGTACCGCTCGGACAGCTTCAGGACATGGGTCGGGCAGAACTCGACGCAGAAGCCGCAGCCCTTGCAGCGCTCGGCGTTGATGACGACCGACCCGAGGCCTTTTTTCTTCGACTCATTCTCTG
>Ga0105106_10004318_pt1 | contig 10152 bp, 10 predicted proteins | sample PPLLaktember2015_5_FD_79109 | JGI IMG/M metagenome (GOLD analysis project Ga0105106, IMG submission 79109) | Freshwater sediment microbial communities from Prairie Pothole Lake near Jamestown, North Dakota, USA - PPLs Lake P8 Core (1) Depth... | ecosystem: Environmental > Aquatic > Freshwater >... | reverse complement strand
TTTATCGCCGATAACTACCCCATCCCCGTCGAGTGGAACTCTGGCGGGAAGACGTACGGCTGGAATATCTGGTACCGCAAGAGCGGGAAGACACTCACAACACTCTTTCCCGAGCAAGGTTATTTTATCGCCCAGGTAGTGCTGGGCAAGGTCCAGGTGGAGCAAGCGCTCCAGCTGGAGCTGGGTGAAAATGTCGGGCGGCTGCTGCGTGAGACGCCGCAATTTCACGATGGGCGCTGGCTGTTCATCCCGGTGCGCTCCGAGCAGGACGCCGCAGATGTTCAGCAACTGCTGCAGGTCAAGCGTAAGCCGAAGCCGGTGAAATCAAAAACGCATTACGAAGAGGAGATGTAATGGTTGAGAACACTGGCCCCCGGCGTTTCCTGGGCACCATTGCCCATTGGACGGCCTCCGCCCGCGCCCTGGAGAGCGAGCGTCCCGACCGCATGTTTAATGATCCCTGGGCGAGGGCACTGGCCGGTGAGGTGGGGGCGGGCTGGATGGCGGAAACACCGCACAACTGGTACATTATCACACAGAAGGGATAAGCGGTCGGTAGATCATGGAAACTCCATCCAACCCACTGCGTTTTATCAGTCCAGAGGAATGGCGCGCCTGGTTAGCGGCAAATGGCGCTTCGGAGGGGGAGGCATGGCTGCTGATCGCCAAGAAAGGAGCAGCTCGAAAAACTATCACCCTGGTCGAGGCGGTCGAGGAGGCGCTGTGTTATGGCTGGATCGACAGCGTCTTAAAGCCGATCGATGATCAGGCATATGCTTTACGCTTTTCGCCGCGTAAACCGGGCAGCATCTGGGCTGAGTCCAACAAGAAACGGGCAGAACAGCTCATGCGGGACGGGCGGATGAGGCCGGCGGGAATAGCCCAGGTGGAGGCGGCCAAGGCCAGTGGTGAGTGGGAGGCGGCTTCCAGGCGCGAAGATTTCAGCCAGCTCCCGACCGACCTGGAGCAGGCTTTGCATGAAGATGAAGCGATCTGGATGGCGTACCAGAGATTAGCGCCCTCCCAGAAAAAACAATACCTGTATTGGATCAATTCGGCCAAACGATCTATCACCCGCCAGAAACGGGTGCGTGAGATGATCGAGAAGCTGAAAGGTTGATCGAACAACAATCATTTTGGGGAGGAATTTTATGAACACAGTGCTCGAGTCATTGTTGAACCACCGGTCCATCCGGAAATTCCAAAATAAACCGATCGAGCCTGAGACGCTCAGGCTGATCCTGGAGGCCGGCACTCGGGCAGCCAATGCTTCAAACCTGCAGCGCTATTCGCTGATCGTGGTAGACGATCCGGTTAAGAAACACCTGATCCGGAATGACGCCATGGTGGATAACCCAACCATGATCATTGCTGCAGCGGATGAGTACCGCATAAAACGCTGGTTTGAGCTGAATGAAGCGCCTTTTTATTATGATCAGATCTATCATCTATTGCTTGCCTGTTGGGATGCGATCCTTGCCTTACAGAACATTGTTGTCGCGGCGGAAAGCCTGGGTTTAGGCACGGTGTGTATCGGCGGTATTCTGACCAGGGATCTGAGACGCATCCTGGGCGCACCGGAGTATGTTTTCCCGGCTGGTATGATCCTGGTCGGCTACCCGGATGAGGCGCCGGAGCTGCGCCCGCGCCTGCCACTGGAGGCGGTGGTCCACCAGAATGGCTATCACATCCCTACGGATGATGAGATTCAAGCCTTCTTCAAGGATAAGGATGCGCTCTGGCAGGCCTTATCCGAGGAGGTCCGAACAGAGCTGGAGCAAAGGGGCATAAGCAACTGGGCACAGCGGTTGACGTTGGGTAACTATAATCCAGACTTCATGCGCAGTGAAAACGAGAATATCCTCCAGCATCTCAGGGAGGCTGGGTTCAAACTGACACAGGATAAATAGCCATGCGCAGCGAACAAGAAATGTTTACGCTGATCCTCAACACTGCGCAGGAGGATGAACGCATCCGGGCAGTGATGATGAACGGTTCGCGCGCTAATCCCAATGCACCGCATGATTTCTTCCAGGATTATGACATCGTTTATTTTGTCACCGATGCGGTGCCTTTCACCCGGGACCTGGCGTGGATCCAACGTTTCGGCGATTTGATGATCCTGCAGCTGCCGGATGACATGGCTGATCCACCGCCACCTGAGCAGAAAGTCGGCTACGGCTATCTGATGCAGTTCGCGGATGGCAACCGCATCGACCTGTCCATCTTTCCAGTTGACCATTTGGAGGAGTGGGAGAAGGATAGCCAGACGATCATCCTGCTGGACAAAGACGGTATTTTCCCGGCGGTCGAGCCGCCTAGCGACCGCGATTACCTGCCCAAGCTGCCGACGGCAAAACAGTTCGCCGACTGCACCAACGAATTTTGGTGGGTCAGCCCCTATGTTGCCAAGGGATTGTGGCGTCAGGAGATCCCCTACGCCAAACACATGCTGGACGAATATGTTCGTGAGCAGCTGATGAAGATGCTGGCATGGTATGTGGGCATTCGCACAGACTTTCAAGTGAGCCCGGGTAAGGGGGGTAAATATCTCCAAAAATACCTCGAGCCGGAGCTGTGGGAGCTGCTATTACGCACCTACGCGGATGCGGATTACGAGCATACCTGGGAGGCGCTGCTGGCGATGGGCGAGCTGTTCCGGCGGGCGGCGCGGGCAGTGGGGGAGCATTTTGGCTACGAATACCCGCACGGCGACGACCAGCGGGTGTTCGCTCACCTGCTGCATGTCAGAGAACTACCCAGAGATGCCCCGGAGATGTACAAGGAGATTTCCCATGCCGATCCAACTTACTACTCCCAAGGGAGTGATCACCGTCCGTCCGGCGCAGGAGGATGACGCCACCAGCTTGCGCAAGATACGGCTGGAGGCGCTGGCCGATTCCCCTGAAATGTTCGCCGCGGATCATGACCGCACCGCCGCTGAATCCGTTGAGCGTTGGGCGGAGCGGATTGCTGATGGCCTCCGGTCGCAGAACAGTGTGATCTGCATCGCGGAAGCAGCAGAGAGGCTGATCGGAATGACCGGCCTGGGTCGTGGACACTGGCCGATCACACAGCACAGCGCGGTCATCTGGGGTGTGTATGTGACAATCCAATATAGCGGGCTGCACATTGCCGAGGCCTTGATCGAGGAATGCATTGCCTGGGGGCGGGCACATGGCGTGAGCATCGTCAAGCTGGGTGTGATCACCAACAACGCCCCGGCCATCCGCTGCTACCTGCGCTGCGGCTTCAGCGTGTATGGTGTGGACCCGTGGAGCAACTTCTACAATGGGATATATTTCGACGAGCTCTTGATGGTGAAGCGGATTTGATACGTTTCAGAAATCATATATATTACCCTTATGAAAAGCAGACCTGACAGGTTCCCAAAGAATGCTTGCTGAAATATCGCCTGTCATGCAAACGCAGAATTGGCTGGGCTCCGGCTATTCTACAGTGGTATCATGGATTGGAATTCTTTGAAACCTGGCGCTACGTATCTGCCAGTGGAAGGCCCTTCGTTCAGCATACCGAAGAAAGCCTGCAACGCGATCTGGCGGACTGGTTAGCTGAGATGGGTGGATAGTGGAAGGAGAGGATGGCATGAGTAAAATCTATGCAGTGCTGGGCGGCGGACGGCAGGGCACGGCTGCGGCCTATGACATGGCCAAATGGGGCGATGCTGAAAAGGTGCTCATCGCTGACCTGGATCTGGAGATCGCCCAGAAAGCTGCCCGGCGGGTCAACAAGCTGCGCGGTCGCAAGATCGCCGAGGGCTACCAGCTGGATGTGACCGATATCCCCCGGCTGACGGAATTCCTGGGCGGCGTGGATTCGTTCCTCTCAGCGGTGCCGTACTGGCACAACCTGTCCATCAGCCGCGCCGCTATCGAAGCTAAGGCTTGCATGACCGACCTGGGTGGCAACACTGATCTGGTACGCCAACAGATGCAGCTCAGCCCACAGGCTGAAGCAGCTGGCATCGCCATCATCCCCGATTGTGGTCAGGTGCCGGGGATGGGCACCAGCCTGATCGTTTACGCCATGTCGCTGTTGGATGAGACAGATGAGGTGATGATGTGGGATGGCGGCAACCCGCTGCACCCACAGCCACCCTTCAACTACATTCTTACCTTCAACATCGCCGGGCTGACCAACGAATATTACGGCGTGGCGCACTTCATCCGGGATGGGCAGCGGGTGGAAGTGCCGACATTCCTGGAGGAGGATTACGAAACACTCGAGTTCCCCGAGCCGATCGGCAAAATGGAAGCGTTTGTGGCCGGGGGCGGTACCTCTACCCTGCCATGGACTTACGAGGGCAAGCTCAAGACGCTGTGGAATAAGACCTTGCGCTGGCCCGGTCACTTTAGGGAATGGAAAGCCTACATGAAAGCCGGTCTGCTGGAGACCGAACCGGTGACGGTAAATGGAGCTCCGGTCGCGCCGCGGGATGTCTTCCACGCGGTGATGGATCCCAAGATCCGTGCCAAGCCCGGCGAGGCAGATCTTGTGATCGTGCATATCCTGGCCAGGGGACGTAAAGATGGACACCCAGCCCAGGCGCTGGTAGAACTGATCGATCGTTTCGACGAGAAGCTCGGTTTTACCGCCATGGAACGCACCACCGGCTGGGACGGTTCGCTCAAGGCGATCCTCAACGCGCAGGGCGAGACGCCGCGCGGGGTCCATTCGGTGGAAGTGGCTGTGACCGGGCCGCGTTACGCGGAAGAGCTGCGTAAACGGGGTTTTAACCTGACCGAAACGGTGACGATTTTGGAAGAAGAAAAAGACGCCACCAAAAAGGACACCACGGACACAAAGGAAGAGATAGAAATAGAAGGCAAGAAGGGTAACAAGGGCAAGAAAAATAAGAAGGACAAGAAGGATAAGAAGGACAAGAAAGTAAAAACGGACAAGAAGAAAGGCAAGAAGAAAGGCAAGAAGAAGGGCAAGAAGGAAGACGCGGTGTAATCCATCCCGGAGATAATCCGTCATAGAAAGCAACCAGGTTGAATGGCTGCTGTCCAGAGCCTGAGGCATGCCCCTACCTGAGCTACAGAAAATTGAGAACCCTCGCTGTGCAGTCTCAGCATTGGCCAGAGGGGGAAGTGAGCAATGTCGTTTCGGATATGAAATCGAAGAAGAATCACCTTATCAATATGAGAAAAGAGTTATGTGATGAGCGGTATTGATGCGTTTTTCAAGCTTATTGGTGAATGGCAGGCTACCTACAGCCTGTGGCTGATGCCGGGCACGCCTGCCAAAGAGTCGCTTTCCCAGGCTGTGGTTTCACCCATGCTGCGCGGCAAGATGGTTTGCATCGAATACACCTGGACAGCCGATGGTGAGCCGGTGGAGGGTGAACTCTTCATTGCGTGGGAGCCGGAAAACCAGCAGGTGACCGTGGTATGGGTGGATTCCTGGCACATGGGTCACCGCTTCTTGATCTGCGAGGGCGAGGTGCGACCGGATGGAGCGCTCAGTGTGCTTGGACATTATCCGGCACCGGATGGACCAGACTGGGGCTGGCGTACGGTGATCGAGCCGGGCGATGAAAGCTTCAAGATGGCGATGTACAACATCATGCCAGGCGGTGAAGAAATGCTGGCAGTGGAGGCGGTCTACAGACGGTCTCATTTAAACCATTAACCACGAAGGACACAAAGGACACTAAGGAATTTATGTCAGCACTAAGATTATTAATTCTTGGGGGAAAGGGTTGAAGAATAATTTTTCGCAGATGATCAAGGGCGAAGAAGGTGTTGTGTATAAGTACTCCTCACAGATCGCCATCGGAGCCGGAGCGGTACTGGGAGGATTGCTCGGTGTGTGGCATGGATTTGGCGGGTGGCCGATATGGGCAGCAGTGCCGTTCCTGGCGGGGCTGGGCGCGCTGATCGGCTACCGGGCTGCCAGCCCTGACCGGCGGGCATTGATCTGGTTGATCTTATGGGTGATGCCAGGAGCGCTGGCCGGGATCGTGGCGGGGATCATCCTACAGACAGGACCGGTTGAGATCGTCCACTTGGCGCTGGAGTTTGCGTTCTACACGGTGGTGATCGGGCTGTTAGGCCCCGGTAACGGACGGATAGGTCTCCTGATTGGCGGTCTGCTGGTGGGGGTGCTTGGCCTGGCAGGGAGCTTGCTTGGGGAATTGACTGAGGTAGTTGAGGTGGGTGTTGTGACGCTGACGGGGTTGAGTCGATTGCAGATTGTGTTCATCAGCACCCTGCAAGCACTCTTTTCGGGGGCAGTGCTGGGCGCGCTGATCGAGTTTGGTATCCGCATCCTGCGGGCAAAGAAGTAAGTTCTGAGGAAATCAGGAAGTCTAGTTGTGCTTTACAATGGGAACAATGGAAAAACCGCTGATTGAAGTTCTTATTATCTTACTCCTGCTGATAGTAAATGGCATCTTCGCCATGGCGGAGATTGCGGTCGTTTCGGCGCGTAAGGCCCGATTGCAACAACAAGCCGGTAAGGGTGATCTGGGTGCGCAGCGTGCCCTGGAGATGGCCAATAATCCCAATGAGCTGCTGTCCACCGTGCAGATTGGCATCACACTGATCGGCATCCTGGCAGGCGCATTCGGCGGAGCGACGATTGCTGAAGAGATTGCCTTGTTATTCGACCGGGTAAGCTGGCTCAAGCCATATAGCGAAGCCCTGGGCGTAGGGCTGGTGGTAATTGTTGTCACCTATCTATCTCTGATCATTGGCGAGCTGGTGCCCAAGCGCCTGGCGCTGAACAATCCGGAAAGAACTGCAGCGAAGCTGGCATACCCGATGAAGATCCTGGCAAAGATCGTCCGCCCTTTGAATCGCCTGTTGAGCATTTCAACTGACGCAGTAATGCGATTGCTGCGGGCACATCCATCCGACGAGCCAGCGGTGACTGAGGAAGAGGTCAAAGTACTGATCGAGCAGGGAACCCAGCTCGGCATATTCGTAGAAGAAGAGCAGGATATGATCGATGGAGTGCTGCGGCTGGGCGACCAGCATGTTGGAGCATTGCTGACCCCTCGCCGGCAGGTCGTTTGGCTGGACGTACAGGATTCGCTGGATGAGATCCGCGCGAAGGTCACCCAAAGCGAACATGCGCGGTTCCCAGTGATCCGGGACGGCGAAGAAGACATTATCGGCATTGTGCACGCCAAGGATCTGCTTGGTCAGTTGTTATCCGGACAGCCTCTGGATGTACACGCGGTCATGCGTCCCTCAATTTTTGTACCGGAGAGCACCCTGGTTCTAGAACTGCTGGCATTGTTCAAGGAGCGAGGCGCAGATATGGCCATTGTGATCGATGAGTACGGTGGCGTGGAAGGGATCGTAACGCAGACCGATATTCTTGAGATGATCGTCGGAGCAATGCCGACCGAGGCGGAGCTTGGAGAGCCGGAGGCGACCCAACGGGAGGATGGCTCCTGGCTGCTGGATGGACTGCTGCACATTGACGCCTTAAAGGATATCCTGGGCGTGGAGCTATTGCCTGGTGAGAAACAGGCGCGCTTCCAGACAGTCGCCGGATTCATGTTGGCGCAGATCGGCAGCATTCCGGAACCAGGTGCCCATTTTGAGTGGGGGCAGTACCATTTTGAAGTCATGGATATGGATGGCAACCGGATTGACAAGGTGCTGTCGGCGCGGCGGTCGAAAAACGACTTTTAGTGTTATATAAAAAAAAGACTGATGCGGGGAATGTGCCCCGCCTCAGTCTATTTTACGAGAGCGCTCAAGCATTGTACAGGCGATCGTAGAGGGCGGAATACACCCCGCCACGGGTGAGCAGCTCGGCATGCTGGCCTTGCTCAACGATGCGCCCGTCCTGGATCACGCAGATTAGGTCGGCGGCGCGAATGGTGCTCAGACGGTGGGCGATGACCACGGCGGTGCGCCCGCGCAGTAAGTTGTGGAGGGCCTCCTGGATCAACGTCTCGGTCAGGCTGTCCACATTGGAGGTAGCTTCATCAAGGATCAGGATGCGCGGGTCGGTCAGGATGGCACGGGCGATACACACCAGCTGGCGCTGCCCGACCGACAGATTGGAGGCGCCCTCCTGAACCCTGGTCTGGTAGCCATCTGATTTGGCAATTATAAACTCGTGGGCATTGGCCAGCCGGGCAGCCTGTTCTACTGCTTCGTCAGAAGCTGTGGGATCCCCAAAGCGGATGTTCTCGGCGATTGTCCCCGCGAACAGGAACGAATCCTGCGGAACCAGTCCGATCTGTTCATGCAGCGAGCGCTGAGTGACCGTGCGCACGTCGGTTCCATCGACCAATACAGCTCCCGTGCTGACGTCGTAGAAACGGGCGATCAGGTTGCCGATAGAGGTCTTGCCCGCCCCGGTCGGACCGACCAGCGCCACGGTCTGCCCTGGTTGGATGACCAGGTCCAGGTCGTGCAGTACCTCCGGCAGCTCGGGGCGGTAGCGGAAGGAGACATGGTCGAGGCTGATCTCGCCATTAACCCTTGGCAAAGCCCCTGCCCCGGGTTGGTCCTGAACGTCCGGGACAGTGTCCAGCAGCCGGAGCACCTGCTCGCCACCCGCCATGGCAGTCTGCAGTGTGGTGTATAGGCGGCTTAGCTCCTGGACCGGTTGGAAGAAGCGCGTGACATAGGAGAGGAATGCTACCAGCACACCCAGAGTCACCTGATCTTGCCCAACCGCCCGACCGCCGAACCACAGCACGATGGCAGTGGCCAGTACTCCCAGGAATTCGATGCTTGGCAGGAATACAAAGGAGAGACTCATGGCGTTGATGTTCGCCATACGGTTGGCCTCGTTGACCAGGCTGAAGCGTTCTTGCGAGGTATTTTCCTGCCCGAAAGCCTGGATCACGCGCACCCCGGCGATATCTTCCGCCAGGTCGCCGACCACCTTGGCAACCCGATTACGCGTCTCGCGGAAGGCGGTGCGGGCGCGGCGCGAGAACCAGGCGGTCGCCAGCACCATTAATGGCAGCACTGTGAAGGTCAGTAGAGCCAGGCGGAGGTTCATGCTCAACATTATGACCACGATGCCCACCAGGATCAACGCATCGCCGATCAGCGTGATGATACCTTGTGAGAGCAATTCGTTGATCGTGGCGACGTCGTTCATCACGCGTGAGACAGTCACTCCGACGATGTGGGTATCGTGGTAGCTCATGGAAAGGCGCTGCAGGTGATGGAATAAGGCGCTGCGCAGGTTAGCTAATACCCGCTGCCCAACCCAGGAGAGAAAATACTGCTGCACCACAGTAGTCGCATACAGACCTGCAAAAGCCATGGCAGTGTACAGGGCAATGCGTGCCAGACCCGCCCGATCACCCTGGGCGATGAATTGATCAATGGCAATCTTGAGCAGGTAGGGGGTCACCAGGGTCAGGCCCGAGACCCCCAGCATTGCAGTGAAGGCGAACAGCATCTGGCGGCGATAGGGGCGTAGATAGGAAAGCAAACGCACCACCACCTGGGGGTTGAAAACCTGCCCGCGATGATCTTCCCCGCCTGAGAACTGGTCCAATACGTGCCGGGGGCCCATGGAAGGAGCGCTGCTGCCAATGCCAAATCCCATGGCTTATCCTTTCTTCTCAGCCTTCGGTTTGAGCTGCTGGTGGTAAATGTTCTGGTACAGGCTTGAAGTATGCAGCAGCTCCGCATGGCGGCCCTGGGCGGCGATACGGCCTTTGTCCAACACCAGGATCAGGTCAGCCTGCTGAAGAGTGCTCAGGCGATGGGCGATGACAAAGGTGGTGCGGTTTTGCATCACCCGCTCAAGCGCCAGTTGGATCAAGTGCTCGGTCTCGGTATCCACGCTGGAGGTGGCGTCATCCAGAATGAGGATACGGGGGTCGGTCAGCAAGGCGCGGGCGATCGCCAGGCGCTGTTTCTGACCGCCCGAGAGAGTCACACCGCGCTCTCCAACCCGGGTGTCAAAGCCCTGGTCGGTCTGCATGATGAAGTCATAGGCTTGAGCTGCCCGGGCGGCGACTTCGATCTCGGCCTGGGATGCCTCCGGCTTGCCAAAGGTGATATTCTCACCGATCGTCGTGGCGAACAGGGTGGTCTCTTGCAATACCATACCGATCTGGCTGCGCAGCGAGTTAAGCGTCACCCCGCGAATATCTACGCCATCAAAGGTGATACATCCGGTCGTAGGATCATAGAA
>Ga0105106_10004317_pt1 | contig 10152 bp, 6 predicted proteins | sample PPLLaktember2015_5_FD_79109 | JGI IMG/M metagenome (GOLD analysis project Ga0105106, IMG submission 79109) | Freshwater sediment microbial communities from Prairie Pothole Lake near Jamestown, North Dakota, USA - PPLs Lake P8 Core (1) Depth... | ecosystem: Environmental > Aquatic > Freshwater >... | reverse complement strand
GTCGTGCGCCCCGCCCGGCGCGTTCAGCGGGCCCCGGCTGGCGATGTCGAGCTCCGGATCGATCGTCTCGCGGATCTCCTCGCGGCAGACGAAATCGAAGGCCGAGCTTTCGAGCTTCCGGCAGTATTCGGCGGCCTTGGCGAGGAGGGCGTCGAGCGACGGCGAAGCGGGAGGGGCGGCCGTTCGAGAAGGTTCCTGTTCTGTAGCGGGGTGGGCGCCTGACAGGGGGATTAGAAGGATGAGGGCGAAGACGATAAAGGCCGCCGGCGCGAGCCGGCCGATACCTGTCACCAAACTGCGGGCTTTCGAACCGATCATTCGGGGCGAGCGAGTCCTCCCTGCCACCCGACCAAGATAGGCCCGTTTCCCCAGGAAATCAAGTTCCCGTGACACACACGTGAACGCCCCTTATCGCCGCCCGATGATTCCCCCCCGTCATGCCTATGGAGTTGAGTGTCACCGAAATTAGGGCTATAACTCTGTCATGGCCAGAATATCCGGGAGCGGGGCAAACTCTCAGGGGTTGCATCAGCCAAGACACGTCATGGCCAAGCCGACGGGGGCGCGGTGCAACTGCGCCTGCGATTACTGCTTCTACCTCGAGAAGGAACGGCTCTATCCCGCCTCGGACTTCCGCATGTCCGATGAGGTCATGGAGAGCTACATCCGGCAGATGATCGATGCCCACCGAAGCTTGCCCCAGGTCGAGATCGCCTGGCAGGGCGGCGAGCCGACGCTCATGGGGCTCGACTTCTTCCGGCGCGCCAGAGAGGTCGAGAAGGCGTGCGCCCGGCCCGGGCAGCGCGTCTCGAACAGCCTTCAGACGAACGGGCTCCTGATCGACGACGAATGGTGCCGCTTCCTGCGGGATAACGATTTCCTGGTCGGGCTGAGCCTGGACGGCCCTCGCGATCTCCACGACGCCTGCCGCCGCGACAAGGCCGGGCGGCCGGTCTTCGACCGGGCCGTCCGGGCGGCCCGTCTCATGGCGCGGCACGGCGTCGAGTTCAACGTCCTCTGCACCGTCAACGCGGCCAACAGCCGGCGCCCTCTCGACGTCTATCGCTTCTTCCGGGACGAGCTCGGGGCGCGCTATGTCCAGCTCATCCCCGTCGTCGAGCGGGAGAAGGGAACGGGCCTTCCGGACGGCGCGGCCCTCTCCGCCCGCTCCGTCGAGCCGGTCCAGTACGGCCGCTTCCTCATCGAGATCTTCGACGAGTGGGTGCGCCGGGACGTCGGCGTGATGTTCGTCACCTTCTTCGACAGCGTCCTGGCCGCCTATGTCCTCGGCGAGTCGACGCTGTGCGTCCTGAAGCGCGAATGCGGCAACGCCCTGGCCCTCGAGCATACCGGCGACCTCTACGCCTGCGATCATTTCGTCGAGCCGCGTCATTGCCTGGGGAACATCCTGGAGACGCCGCTCGCGGACCTGGCCGCGTCGGAGGCGCAGCGCGCGTTCGGCCGCGCCAAGGCGGCGCTGCCGCGCGCCTGCCTGGACTGCCGGTTCCTTTTTGCCTGCCACGGCGAATGTCCGAAGAACCGCGTCCTCATGTCGTCCGGCGGCGAGCCCGGCTTGAATTGGCTCTGCGCCGGTCTCCGGTCGTTCTTCGCCCACACGGAACGGCCGATGCGGATGATGGCCGGGCTCCTCGAGAGGGGGCTCCCCGCGGCCGGCATCATGGGTGTCTTGGCCGGGGAGGAGGGGAGGCGGCGGCCCGCGACGGCCCCGGTCAGGAAATCGATTCCCCGAGCCGGTCGAGGAAAACGCGGCGCACGCGCTCGATGAGCTCGCCGACGTTCTCCTTGCCATAGCCGGCCGTCGATACCGACGGCTCGAGGGTCACCTCGATCCGGCCGGGCCGGATGAGCCGGCTTCCCTTGCGGTTGATCTCGAAGGCGCCGCTCTGGACGACGGGCAGGATGTCGAGGCCCGTCTCGGCGGCCATGAGGAAGCCGCCGCGCTTGAACGGTCCGAGCCGGCCGTCGAGCGTGCGGGTCCCCTCCGGCATGACGCCGAATGAGATGCCCGGACACGCCTTGACCCAGGCCGCGGCTTGGCGCATGGTCTCGACCGCCCGCGCCGTGTCTTTCCGGCTGATGGGGAACATGCCGAGCCGGCGGATCGTGCTGCCGTAGACCGGCCAGCGGAAGTGGCTCTCCTCTTCGACGCCGCGCAGGGCCGGCCGGAAGGCGGCCTGAAAAACGAACGGATCGAAGAAATTGACGTGGTTCATCATCGCGATGTACCGCCGGCCCGGGACGAGGTTCTCGCGGCCGCGGACCCGCATGCGGATGCCGCAGACGAAAAGGATCGCCCGGCAGCCGGTCTTGAGCGCGCTTTCGAGAGCGCGTCCCCGGAGCACGAACGAGCCGAGCCAGACGACGACGCAAACGGCGAGAAATACGGGCATCGCGGTGATCCAGATGAGAGCCGCGCGCAACCGGTCGAGGAGCTTGCTCATGACCGCACGATCAGGCCAGGAAGTCGATCTCGGCCGGCAGGACCTTGACGCGCAGGGGGGTCCAGCCGATGAGCTCGCCGTCGGCCATCAGCCGCAAGGGCGGATCGGAGTCCACGGCGATCGAGGCGGCCTGGATCGCCTCGACCTTCGGGTGGGACAGATGCTTGCCGGAGAAGACCCCGGCGAAGATGGCGACGATCTCGCGGCGGTTGACGCCGTTGAACAGGATGAGGTCGGCCCGGCCGTCGGACACGTCTGCGGGCGGCGCGATCTTCATCTGGCCGCCGGTGAATTTCGAGTTGGAGACCACGAGGGCGCTGTCGGCGACCTCCCTCCTGCGGCCGTCGGCCTCGATCGTGATGCGATTCGACATGCCCCGGATGAGGCGGAGGAGGACGGCCAGGCTATAGCCGGCCGAGCCCAGGAACTTGAGGCGCTCGTTCGTGAGCCGGAGGATGTCGGCGATGAGGCCGACGCCGATGATGTTGAGGGAATAGCGGCGCGCGGTCGGCGCGTTGGCGCGGTCCTCCCGGTAGGTGAATTCAAGGAGGTCGACCTTGCGGCGCCGCCCGGCCAGGATCGCGTCGAGACCCGCGTCGGGAGTCGTGATGTCGAAGTCGCGGAGGAAGGAGTTGCCCGTCCCGGCCGGGATCTGACCGATCTCGGGGAGGCGGGCGGGGCGGCCTTTGGCATAGAGGCCGTTGATGAGCTCGTAGGGCGTGCCGTCGCCGCCGACGCAGAGGAGGCGGTCGAAGCCGGACCGGGCGGCCTCGCGGCCGATCTCGACCGTGTGCCCGGCGTACTCGGAAAAGCGGATCTCGAGGTCCGGGACGGCGGCCCGGAGGCGGGGCTCGAGCCGCTCGAAGACCCTGCGGCCGCGCCCGTGTCCGGCGGCCGGATTGACGACGAGAAGCGTTTTCATGGCCTTACCGCAGGGACTTATAACACAAGGCCCCCGAATTAAAAAGTGACAGCGGGCGTCCCTAAGCCCTGGAGGCGAGCGCCGCCCTGATCCGCGCCGGGGTCATGGGAAGGGTGAACAGCCGCACCCCGATCGCGTCGTGGATCGCGTTGGCGATGACCGCCCCCATGACCGTGACGGCCGGCTCGCCGCACCCCTGCGGCGCCAGGTCGGGGTTGTCGACGAGGACGACCTCGATCCGGGGCAGCCAGGAGAACCGCGGGACCTCGTAGCTGTCGTAATTCTCGGTGAGCACGCGGCCGTCCTTGAAGCGGATCTCCTCGGTCAGGCAGTAGCCGAGGCCCATGGTGACGCAGCCTTCGATCTGCATGCGGGCGCCGTCGGGGTTGATGCACTCGCCCATGTCCTGGGCGCAGACGACGCGCAGAACGCGGACCGCGCCCCGCGCCCTGTCGACTTCGACCTCGGCCATCGCCGCGACGTACGAGCCCAGGTAATCGGTGATGGCGATGCCGTAGCCGCGGCCCGAGGGCGCTCGGGCAAATGTCCGGCCGAACTGGCCGGCCGCCGCCGCGACCACCTTCTTCATCCGCGCGTCCGCCAGGTTGGCCAGGCGGAAAGCGAGCGGATCCATGCCCGCCTCCTGGGCCATGATGTCGATGTGGCATTCCGTCGCGAAGATGTTCGTGTTGCTGCCTGGTCCCCGCCAGGCACCCGTCCCGAAGGGATGGACCGCGACACCGCCGCCGCCGAACCCTCCTCCGAACGATAGCACGCGCTTGTGGGGGATGTCGTAGACCGGTTGCGAGCTCCGGCTCCCGGCCTGGTAGTTCTTATAGTCCCAGAGGACGATCTTGTTCGAGGCGTCGAGGCCCGAGCGGATGTCATACGTAGCAGCCGGACGGAACGTGTCGTTGAAGAACTCCTCTTGACGCGTCCAGGCGACCTGGACCGGCCTGCCGCCGAGCTTGGCCAGGCGCGCCGCCTCGACGATCTGCCCGCCCTGGTTCTTGCCGCCGAAGCCGCAACCGACGAAGGGCGTCCGGACGCGGACATTCTCGACCGGCAGGTCCAGCGTCTTGGCGACCTCCTGCCGGGCCCGGAAGGGCGACTGCGTCGAAGCCCAGACCTCCGCCTTGTCTCCCTCGATGCGGACAACAGCCGTGTGAGGCTCGGAGGGGGCGTGGGCCACATAATGGGCGAAATAGGATCTCTCGACGTTCTTAACGGCGAGCTTGGCGCCCTCGTCGAGGGTCCCCGACTCGACGACGACGTCGGAGTTCGCCGGGACCTCTTTGAGGTGGGCGAAGATCGTCTCGTTGTCGAGCTTCGACGGGGACGGCTCGAACTCCGCCCTGACGAGCGTGAGGGCCTCGGCCGCGAGGTCCGGCTTCTCGTGGAGAACGGCGATCAGATCCCCGTCGCGGAGGACCCGCGCGCCCGCGAACCTCTCGGCGGCGGACGTGTCGGCGCTCTTGAGCTTGGCGCCGTGGGCGGGCGGCCTGAGGATCGCGGCGTAGAGCAGACCGGGATAGCGGATGTCGCCCGCGAACTTGGCCTCGCCCGTGACCTTCGCCCGCGCGTCGGAGCGGGGGGTCGGCCGGCCCGAGACCGTGTGCTTCGCGATCGCCTTGATCGGGGGCTTGTTCTCGAGGCGGACTTCGATCCTCCGGCCGCCGACGAGGTCGGCGTAGGAGACTTTTTTCGACGGCGTCTCGAGGGCATAGACCGCGCCGTCCTTGGTTGCCAGGCCCTCCTCGGCGGTCCCGAGCCGCGACGAGGCGAGGCGGACGAGCACTCCCCGCGCTTCGGCCGCGGCCTGGCGCAGGGGCGGCCCGAAGTACTTGGTGCTTCGCGATCCGAACGTGCCCGCGTCATAAGGGCAGAGGGCGGTGTCGCCCATGACCATATCGACGGAGGCGAGAGGGACGTCGATCTCCTCGGCCAGCATCATGGCCAGCGAGGTGATGATGCCCTGGCCCATCTCGATCTTGCCGGTGAAGCAGGTCACGCGGCCGTCCGGGCCGACCTTGAGGTAGGCGTTGGGATCGTCGGGATAGCCGCCGTCGGCCCCGCGCGCTCCGCCGATCTGCCCTTCCAGGGCCTCGCCCGCCGTGAAGAAGACGACGAGGCCGCCGCCGGCGAGCTTGAGGAACTCGCGGCGCTCGAGATTCATCCGGCCGGCCCGGCGCTCCGGCCCGAACATCGTGTATTCGTCGTCCTTGATCCGGGGCTTGACCTTGAGCTTGTCGAGATCAGAGGGCTTCACGGTCCACCACTTTCATCTTCAGGGCCTGGGAGGCCTGCCGGACAGCCGCGATGATACGGTTGTAGGAGCCGCACCGGCACAGGTTGCCTTCCAGGGCGTCGGCGATCTCGGCCTCGGTCGGGTCCGGCTTCCTGAGGAGCAAGGCATAGGCCATGAGGATCATGCCCGGCGTGCAGTAGCCGCACTGGAGGGCGCCGAGATCGGCGAAGGCCTGCTGAAGCGGATGGAGCTTGCCGCCCCTGGACAGGCCCTCGATGGTCAGGACGCTCTTGCCCTCGGCGCCGGCCAGCGGGAATTGGCACGAACGCTCCGGCCGGGCGTCGACGAGAACGGTGCAGGCGCCGCAGAAGCCCTCGCCGCAGCCGTATTTCGTGCCCGTGTGTTCGAGATCCGTCCGCAAGACCCACAGGAGCATGCGCTCCGGCGAGGTCTCCACGGCGACCTCCCTCCCGTTGAGCTTGAATCGGATCGTCTTGTCCATGCGGCCTCCGTATGCGTGGAGTGGCGGCGGCGGGGCTGGCTGACCCCGGGCCTCAATCTTAGCACAAAGAGGGCTCTCTCTCTTCTCCCCAAAATGAGCCCGGCCATTGAGCCCGGGGCCGTAATTGGGATAATGTGAGCATTAACCCAGGCGCCCCCTGCCCCGCCCGCCGGGGCCGGATGAGGGCGACGAATGGAGGAAGATCATGAAAATGTTGCCCAGCCGCTGGATTCCCGCGGCGATCATGGCCGTCCTGGCCTTGATGCTGGTCATCGCCTGCGGCCCCTCGGGCGAACGGCCTTCCGGGAAAGCCCCGGCGAAGGCGCCCGAGCCCGCCCCGTTCCCGCTCGAGGAGGCGACGGTCGCCGGGCTCCAGGAGATGATGACCTCGGGCGAGCGGACGTCCGAGGAGATCGTCGCGCTCTATCTCGAGCGCATCGAAGCGGTCGACCGGAGCGGGCCGCGGCTCAACGCCATCATCGAGACGAATCCCGACGCCTTGGCCATCGCCCGCGAACTCGACCGGGAGCGCCGGGAGAAAGGGCCGCGGGGACCTCTCCACGGCATCCCCGTCGTCATCAAGGACAATATCGATACGGCCGACAAGATGGAGACGACGGCCGGGTCACTCGCCCTTCTCGGCTCCAAGCCGGCCAAGGACGCGTCCGTCGTCGAGCGGCTCAGGGGGGCGGGGGCCGTCATCCTCGGCAAGACGAACCTCAGCGAGTGGGCGAATTTCCGCTCGACGCGCTCGACAAGCGGCTGGAGCGGCCGCGGCGGCCAGACCAGGAACCCGTACGCCCTTGACCGGAATCCGTCGGGCTCGAGCTCGGGATCGGCCGCGGCCGTCGCGGCGAATCTGGCCGCGGTCGCGGTCGGGACGGAGACCGACGGCTCGATCGTCTCGCCCGCTTCGTGCTGCGGCGTCGTCGGGCTCAAGCCGACCGTGGGGCTCGTCAGCCGGTCGGGGATCGTCCCGATCGCCCACTCGCAGGACACGGCCGGGCCGATGGCCCGGACCGTCGCCGATGCCGCGACACTCCTCGGGGCGATGGCCGGGCCCGATGCGAACGATCCCGCGACGCAAACGACCGGTGTCCGGCTCTTCCAGGATTACCGGGAGTTCCTCAAGCCCGGCGGGCTGAAAGGCGCCCGCATCGGCATCCTGCGGAGCCGGGGCTTCAACTTCCCGTCGAACCTCGATCCCATCCTGCAGAACGCCGTCGAGGCCTTGAAAAGGGAGGGGGCGGAGCTCGTCGATCCCGTGGAGATCCCGACGCTCGGCCAGACGGACGACGCGGAGTACGAGGTCCTTCTCTACGAGTTCAAGGCCGGCCTCGAGGCTTACTTCGCCTCGAGACCGGGCGGGGCCGTGCGGACGCTCGACGACCTTTTCGCCTTCAACGAGAAGAACGCCGGCCGGGAGATGCCTTATTTCGGCCAGGAGATCGTGGAGCGGGCGGCGAAGAAGGGGCCGCTGACCGACAAGGCCTACCTCGAAGCGCTGGCGAAGTGCCGCGAGCTCATGCGGGAGAAGGGCATCGACGCCGTGCTGGCCGCTCACAAGCTCGATGCGCTCCTCGTCCTGACCAACGGGCCGGCGCACCTGACCGATCTCGTCAACGGGGATTCGTTCTCCGGGAGCTCGTCATCGCCCGCGGCCGTCGCCGGCTATCCGACGATCACGCTTCCGGCGGGGGCCGTTTTCGGCCTGCCCGTGGGCATCTCGCTCATCGGCAAGGCCTGGAGCGAGCCCGAGCTCATCCGGCTGGCTTATGGCCTCGAGCAGGCGCTCGGGATGCGGACGGCCCCGAAGATGCTGCCGACCGCGGACCTGACATCGCCGGGCGTTCCCGGGCAGGGCCCCGGACGGTAAGGCCATCGATGGGCCTCGGGCGGCGGGTTTCCGGACACGATCGGAGCGACCGAAGAGAAGGCCGGGTGGACAAGATAGGAATTCGGTTTTGAGGAAACGGGAGGAGCGGATATGAAAGTCAAATCGATTGGCAGCCGGGCCGCGCTGGCCGTCCTGTTCACCTGGGCTGGGCTCCTGGCGGTCTCCCCCAGCCGGCTCGCCGGCTGGGATCCGGCGACGGCTCACGACCGGGCGGGCCGGGATGCCTTCGTCCGCGGCCATTTGGCTCAAACGGCCCCGCCGCCGTTCTCGTTCGTCTATGGAGGCCAGGCCTCATCCGGGCTCCTCCGCAAGTGGCGCGTGACTTCCGAAGAGAAGACCGAGGGCCCGAAGCTCGTCCGGACGGTCGCCTATATGGACCCGGCGACGGGCTTCCGCGTTACGGTCACCCAGACGATTTACGCGGATTTCCCGGCCGCGGAATGGGTCGTGCGCTTCAAGAACACCGGCCGTGCCGATACCCCGATCATCGAAAAGGTCCGGGCCTGCGCCGTCTCGTTCCCGGATTTCGCCGCCTCCCCGGCGGGGCCGGTCATGCTGTACCGGGCCCGGGGGAGCAGCGCCCAACGCTCGGACTTCGGGCCGATCGACGAGCCGGTCTCGCCGAACGCCGAGATCCGTTTCGGCCCGGAGGCCGGCCGGTCCTCGGACACGAGCGCTCTGCCCTTCTTCAATATCGCGACGCCCGAGCGGGGCATCGTGGCCGCCGTCGGCTGGAGCGGGGGCTGGGAAGCGGTCGTCGGGCGCAGTGGCGCCGGCGGGCGGTCGCTCGATCTCACGGCCGGCCTGGCCGAAACGCGCTTCAGGCTCCGGCCCGGGGAAGAGGTCCGGACGCCGTCCCTGGCCCTCCTCTTCTGGAAGGGCGCGGACAGGATGGCCGGGCACAATCTCTTTCGCCGCTTCGTCCTGGCCCACCACATGCCGCAAGCGGACGGCAAGCCGCGGCCGCTGCCCATCGCCCACGGCGTCGGGTTCGGCGGGCCCTTCCCGTGCAACGAGTATGTGTGCGCCACCGAGAGCTATGCCATCGGCATGATCGAGCGGCTCCACCAGTTCGGCATCGAGCCGGACGCCTGCTGGATCGACGCCGGCTGGTACGAGAACGCGACGGGCCAGTGGTGGTCGGGGGTCGGCACGTGGACGGTCAACCGCAAGAACTTCCCCCGCGGTCTCAAGCCGGTGACCGAGGCGGCCAAGAGGCTCGGCCAGGGCTTCGTCGTCTGGTTCGAGCCCGAGCGAGTCTATGAAGGGACATGGCTCGACCGCGAGCACAGGGACTGGCTGACGGTCCTCCCGGGGAACGCGAACCGCCTGCTCGATCTCGGCAACCCCGAGGCGCTGGCCTGGCTCATCGATCACGTCTCGAACTTCATCCGGGACGAGGGCGTGACGATCTACCGGCAGGACTTCAATTTCGACCCGGCGCCGTTCTGGCGGGCCATGGACGCGCCCGACCGCGTCGGGATCGCCGAGATGAAGCACATCGAGGGGCTCTATGCGTTCTGGGATGCCCTGCTCGAGCGCCACCCGGGACTGCTCATCGACAACTGCGCGTCGGGCGGTCGGCGGATCGACCTGGAAACGACGAGCCGCAGCATCCCGCTTTGGCGGACCGACTACCAGTACTACGAGCCGAACGGCTACCAGTGCCACACGTACGGGCTGCATTTCTTCGTCCCGGCGAGCGGCACGGGCAACGGCGATCCGCGGAAGTACTGGTTCCGCAGCGCCATGGGCGGCGCGGTCGTCATGGGCTGGGAGCTCACGCCGGGCTTCAATCTGCGCGGGGCGCTCGAGGACGTGGCCGAGTTCAGGGCGCTGCGCGGCTATTTCTACGGCGATTACTACCCGCTCACGGCGTACTCGACCGGGGACGACGCCTGGGCGGCCTTCCAATGGGACCGGCCGGAGGACGGGGACGGGATCGTCCTGGCCTTCCGGCGGCCGCAGGCGCCGCAGCCGGCGATCGAGGCCAAGCTGGCGGCGCTCGACGCGGGCGCGGATTACGAGGTCACCTACGACGACTATGGCGTCACGGTCGTGAAGAGCGGGCGCGAGCTCGCCGCGGGCCTCACGCTGAAGATCCCCGAAGCGCCGGCCTCG
>Ga0105106_10004316_pt1 | contig 10152 bp, 16 predicted proteins | sample PPLLaktember2015_5_FD_79109 | JGI IMG/M metagenome (GOLD analysis project Ga0105106, IMG submission 79109) | Freshwater sediment microbial communities from Prairie Pothole Lake near Jamestown, North Dakota, USA - PPLs Lake P8 Core (1) Depth... | ecosystem: Environmental > Aquatic > Freshwater >... | reverse complement strand
GACCGAAGCCGCCAACGGCGTCGGATTACTGTTATTATGACCGGCTGCATTACAGGTCTTACGATCTGGTTTTGCAACCCATGGCTGTCAGGTTTTGCTTTTTATGGCATAACCTTCGGGCTGTCCTTTTGTTCCCGCCTTTCGGCGGGACTTTCCGGGACGAAGCGTCCTTCAGGCTCCGGTGCCAGTTCCCGAAGGATCCGGCGCCAGTTTCAGTTGACTCGGGGCCGAAGCCCTCTGTTTCCCTGAAGCCCTGTGACTCAGTCGTTGAAAGAACGTTTCCGGCTTTCTGCGACCCGCTGAACACCCGGGACTTTTGGTCCTTTCGTTCAGACTTCGGCTCTCTTGATGCGCAGGCCCGAAGGTCTGAACGAACCGGATTGTGCTTCAATTAAGTAACCTTTTCCGGTTCCACATCTTTCGAGCAGCCCTTTATCGCTCACCCGATAGACCAAATTTAATCCAATCTGTTATAATAACAAGTGAAAGAAGATCATTGTTGTAAACGCAGTATTAACAAAAGATATCAACAATTGTTAATAACGTCGGAGATCGCTATAAGCCAGGCTAAAAGAGGTGAGTACGTGTTACTTCCTGTACCCATAAACAGCCAGGTCTCCTAGCATCTCCTCGATCCTGAGCAACTGGTTGTATTTTGCCATCCGGTCGGTACGGCTGCATGAACCAGTCTTGATCTGTCCCGAATTTGTCGCAACGGCAATATCGGCAATTGTCGAATCTTCAGTTTCACCCGAGCGGTGCGATATAACTGTGGTCCAACCTGCCCTGTGCGCCATTTCAATCGCATTGAGTGTCTCGGTCAGAGTTCCTATCTGGTTCAGCTTGATAAGAATCGAGTTAGCGCAATCCAGTTCAATTCCTTTTTTCAGGTATTCAACATTAGTTACAAAGAGATCATCTCCTACTATCTGGATCTTCTTGCCAAGCCTGTCATTCATTAACTTCCATCCGTCCCAGTCGCTCTCAGCCATTCCGTCTTCAATTGAATCGATCGGGAACATGCCGACCAGTTTCTCAAAATATTCAACCTGTTCCTTGGAGGTTTTTCTCAGGCCTTTGGGCCCCTGAAATTTCGCATAATTGTAAATGCCATTTTCATAGAATTCTGAAGCAGCAGGATCGAGAGCTATTGTAACATCAACACCCGGCTTATAACCTGCAGCTGCAATAGCTTTAACAATAGTATCAAGTGCATCTTCGGGTCCTTCAAGATTCGGGGCAAAACCACCTTCATCACCTACGGCAGTACTTAATCCGCGTCCTTTAAGAACTTTTTTCAGAGCATGAAAGATTTCAGCCCCCATTCTTAATCCCTCTTTGAAATTCGGCGCTCCGACCGGCCTGATCATAAATTCCTGGAAAGCAATTGGAGCATCAGAATGAGATCCTCCGTTTATGATGTTCATCATCGGTACGGGAAGAGTAACTGCATTAGCTCCGCCTATATAACGGAACAAAGGAAGTCCGTGATAAATTGCTGCTGCTTTTGCAGCTGCAAGGGAGACTCCGAGGATAGCGTTTGCCCCAAGATTGCTTTTGGTCTTTGTTCCATCGAGATCAATCATCTTTTTATCTATCCCGGCCTGATCGGTAACATCCATACCAATAACTTCTTCGGCAATTACATTATTAACATTATGAACAGCTTTTAATACTCCTTTACCAAGGTAACGCGACTTATCACCATCGCGGAGCTCAACCGCTTCATTTTCGCCTGTTGATGCTCCTGACGGAATTGCTGCCCGTCCCAGGTAGCCACTGGCTGTCTGAACATCAACTTCAATTGTGGGGTTGCCGCGGGAATCAAGAATCTCACGTGCATGTACACTAACTATTTGTCCCATTATAATTTAGATTTTTATTAAACAATATTGCAATATATATAAAAAAAGGGATAAGCCTTTATGACTATATCCCTTTCCGTAAAAATTATTCCTTTATTTCTCTCCCTCTGCTTCAGGTGCTTTATCTTCAGCTGCCTTTTTAGGAGCTTCTTTGGCTTTTATACTTTTCTTAGCCTTTACAGAAGCCGTTTTCCCTTCTTTTTCAGAAGCTGCTTCTGCCGTACCCTTTTTGGCTGATCGTCTTCTTCTTGTTGTTTTTGCTTTTGCAGCTTCGCCCCCGCCCTTCATTGTCTCGTTGAAATCAACAAGCTCAAGGATGCACATTTCTGCATTATCGCCTATCCTGTTTCCGGTCTTCAGCAGCCTGGTATATCCTCCGGGACGGTCGGCAATTTTTGGTGAGACCTCCCTGAATAGTTCTGATACTGCCGTTTTATCCTTAAGATAGCTGAATACAACTCTTCTCGAATGAGTTGAATCTTCCTTCGATTTTGTAATAAGCGGTTCCACAAATGTTTTAAGCGCTTTGGCTTTGGCAGTAGTGGTGGTAATCCTCTTATGAAGTATTAATGAAACAGCCATATTGGAAATCATCGATTTCCTGTGTGAACTTGTTCTGCCCAGATGGTTAATAACCTTTTGATGTCGCATTTCTCTATATCCTTAACCAGTTTATTTTAATCTTTGTCTAACTTGTACTTGCTTACATCCATTCCGAATGAGAGACTCATTGACTCGAGCAACTCGTCAAGCTCCGTGAGAGATTTCTTACCGAAATTCCTGAACTTGAGGAGGTCGTTCTTATTGAATTTAACAAGGTCTCCAAGTGTTTCAACTTCAGCAGCCTTAAGGCAGTTGAGAGCCCTCACGGAGAGGTCCAGATCAACAAGCTTCGTCTTAAGAAGCTGACGCATATGCAGTACTTCCTCATCAAATTCCTCATTTGCCATCTTATCATCCGAATCGAGAGTAATCTTTTCATCGGAGAAAAGCATAAAATGATATATAAGTATTTTGGCTGCCTCTTTCAAAGCCTCTTTGGGGTGAATTGATCCATCGGTATCGATCTCAACCAGAAGCTTCTCATAGTCAGTTTTCTGTTCAACACGGAAGTTTTCGACTGAGTATTTGACATTCCTTACCGGAGTGAAAATCGAGTCGATAGCGATCAGTCCGAATTCACTGTCAGCAGGTTGGTTCTCTTCTGCAGGTACATATCCTCTGCCCTTATTGATGGTCAGTTCCATCTGGAGCTTTACGTCAGGCTCCATTCTGAGAACAACCAGGTCGGGATTTAGGACCTCGAAGCTGCTGAGAACGTTGTTAAGAGCTCCTGCCTTGAAAATCTCCTGGCCATTCAGCTTAAGCATGACCTTTTCATGATCGACCTCTTCAACAGTCCGTTTAAACCGAACCTGTTTCAGGTTAAGTATGATCTCGGTAACATCTTCAATAACACCTGTTATTGTCGAGAACTCATGATCGATACCTTCGATCTTGACCGATGTGATTGCAAAACCTTCAAGCGACGAGAGAAGAATTCTTCTCAGGGCATTACCAACTGTAATGCCATAGCCAGGTTCAAGCGGACGGAATTCAAATTTGCCGAACCTGTCGTTCGCTTCCAGCATAATAACTTTATCAGGCTTCTGGAATGATAAAATGGCCATAGTACTTTTCTTATAAATTATTTTGAATACAATTCAACTATTAACTGTTCCTTAATATCTTCAGGTATATCTGTACGCTCAGGCGCATTCATGAATTTTCCTGCCATTTGTGCATCGTCCCACTCGAGCCATGAAAGCTTCGAGTATTTTTTTGTTGTCAGTGAATCGACTATAATCTCGAGCGATTTTGATTTCTCACGAACCCCGATAATGTCGCCCGGTTTCACCTGAAATGAAGGCACATTAACAACTCCCCGTTAACTGTGATATGACGATGTGAAACAAGCTGGCGGGCACCAGCACGCGAAGGGGATAATCCAAACCGGTAAACAACATTATCAAGACGTGCTTCGAGCATCTGAAGAAGGACTTCACCCGTAACTCCTTTGCTTCTTGAGGCTTTCTCAAAGGTATTGCGGAATTGTCTTTCGAGAACCCCATAGGTATATTTCGCCTTCTGTTTTTCTCTCAGCTGAAGTCCGTATTCAGAGGTCTTCTTCCTTTTTTTGGTCATACCATGCTGTCCGGGAGGGAAATTCTTTCTGTCGAGGTTTTTATCGGGTCCATAAATAGGATCACCAAATTTTCTTGCAATTCTTGATTTTGGGCCTGTATATCTTGCCATTTTGTTTTAAAATTTGAACCTTAATTATTAATTAATATTTCGGATTGCGGATTTTTGATTTCGGACATCCGAATTCGTAAATCCGAAATCCGTAATCACATTAAACTCTTCTTCTCCCGGGTGCACGGCAGCCATTATGAGGCATTGGGGTAACATCAATTATTTCAGTGACTTCAATACCAACATTGCTGATCGATCTTATTGCTGATTCACGCCCGGCACCGGGTCCTTTAACATAAACTTTCACTTTCCTCAAACCAAGATCGTATGCAACCTTTCCACACTCTTCGGATGCCATCTGGGCAGCATAAGGAGTATTTTTTTTGGATCCTTTAAATCCCATCCGTCCTGCTGATGCCCATGAAATAACCTGACCCGAATTATTTGTCAGTGTAATAATAATATTATTAAATGATGAATGAACATGAGCCTGACCTGTGGATTCAACCTTTACGATCCTCTTTTTTAATGCTCCGGTTTTCTTTGCCATATCCTATTTATTTAGTAGCTTTTTTCTTGTTTGCAACAGTTTTCTTTCTTCCTTTACGGGTCCTGGCGTTGTTTTTGGTACTCTGTCCTCTTACCGGCAAACCCAGTCTGTGACGTACACCGCGGTAGCAACCTATATCCATTAACCTTTTGATATTCATCTGTGTATCAGAACGAAGCTCACCTTCGAGCTTGAAATTATCGTTCAGTATGCGCCGGATGGAATTAATTTGCTCATCAGTCCACTCCTGGACTTTAGCATTCCGGTCGACACCAGCTTCATCGAGTACTTTTTGCGCAGTACTCCTTCCCACTCCATAGATATAGGTCAGGCCAATTTCGCCTCTTTTGTTTCTTGGTAAATCAACACCAACAATACGTGCCATAAATTACTTTTCTTAAATGAGTTGCAAAATTATATAAATTATCCCTGTCTCTGTTTGTACTTGGGATTTTTCTTGCTTATAACATATATGCGCCCTTTACGCCTCACAATTTTACAGTCGGCGCTGCGCTTTTTTACAGATGCTCTTACTTTCATTATTTTAATATTTCTTATTTATATCTGAATGTTATTCTTCCTTTTGTAAGATCGTACGGTGACATTTCTACTTTCACCTTATCTCCAGGCAGAATCTTAATATAATGCATTCTCATCTTGCCGGAGATATGGGCGGTTATCACATGCCCGTTCTCGAGCTCTACCCTGAACATTGCATTGGAAAGAGCTTCGATAATAGTGCCGTCCTGTTCGATTGATGCTTGTTTCGACATCCGATTACATTTTATTTAAAACTTCGTCAATAAATTCAAAAGTTGTTAATACATCCGCTCTTCCTTTGTCGACTGCCACGGCATATTCAAAATGAGCCGAGGGTTTTCCGTCAACAGTTTTCACTGTCCATCCATCCCTCATCTGTTTTGTCTCCTTTCTTCCAAGATTGATCATTGGTTCGATACATATTACAAGCCCCTTTTCCAATTTTGTACCTGTTCCCCTTTTACCGTAATTGGGTACTTCAGGTTGTTCATGTAATTTTCGTCCAAGACCATGACCAACAAGTTCCCTGACCACTGAATATCCTCCGCTTTCCGCCTTATTCTGTACAGCAAAGGAGATATCGCCGATTCTTTTACCCACAACTGCTTCCTTAACTCCCTCCTCGAGTGATTCCTTTGTGTAATCAAGAAGCCTTCTTACTTCCCCGCTGATTTCGCCAACAGCAAATGTGTAAGCGCTGTCGCCATACCAGCCGTTTAGTATTACTCCGCAATCGACCGAAATTATATCTCCTTCCTTAAGGATGTACTTGGAGGGAAATCCATGTACGATTTCGTCGTTAACTGAAGTACAAAGAGTTCCTGGAAATCCGCCATATCCCTTGAAGGCCGGAAGAGCTCCGTTATCACGGATAAAAGTCTCTGCAAAACTATCGAGAGACAGAGTGGTGATCCCCGGCTTTATGAGAGCCGCAATTTCTGCCAGCGTCCTCGACACCAGCATATTGCTTTCTTTCAACAATCTGATCTCTTCATCAGTTTTTAAATACAACATCAAAGAACGTTAAGCTTATTATATAGACGTCGTTGCACCTGATCTTCCCTTAATACGGCCTGTTTTCATAAGACCGTCATAATGACGCATCAGCAGGTGACTTTCAATCTGTTGAAGCGTATCAAGTATAACCCCTACAAGAATAAGCAGCGAAGTGCCGCCGTAAAACTGCGCAAACTGGGGTGATACTGAAAATTTCACTGCTATGGCTGGCAGTATAGCTATTATTGCAAGGAAAATAGAACCCGGCAATGTGATCCTCGACATAATAGTATCGAAGAACTCAACTGTTTTTCTTCCAGGCTTGATTCCTGGAATGAATCCTCCGTTCTTCTTCATGTCCTCTGCCATCTGCACCGGATTGATTGTGATAGCGGTGTAGAAGTATGTGAACAATACTATCATTACAGCGGTAACAAAATTATACCAGAATCCGTACATATTCCCGAAAGCTACCACAAAACCTGAACTTGAATTTGAATACCCAGCAATAATGATAGGCAGCATCATGATCGCCTGGGCAAATATTATTGGCATTACTCCGGCAGCATTCACCTTAAGGGGAATATACTGGCGAACACCTCCATACTGCTTGTTACCGACAATACGCCGGGCATACTGGACCGGCACACGCCTGGTTCCCTGTACCAGCATAATTGTACCCAGTACAACAAAAAATAATATCAATATCTCAACAATCAGAGCTATCGGTCCGCCGGCACCGTTTATCCTTGTTCCTGCCTCGAACACGAAATTCTGAGGCAGCCTGGCAACAATACCGATCATGATAATTAGCGAGATACCGTTCCCGATACCTTTATCGGTGATCTTCTCTCCAAGCCACATCACAAACATCGTACCCGCGGTAAGTATCACAACCGATGAAAATTTAAAGAAGAAACCCGAGAGTACAAATGCACTGGCGGGTAGCTGGGCTGAAAGGTTAACAAGATACGTGGGGGCCTGAAGTATCAGGATACCGACAGTCAGATACCTTGTATACTGATTCATTTTCCTTCTGCCGCTTTCACCTTCTTTCTGCAATTTCTGGAAATATGGAAAGACAATACCAAGAAGCTGGACAACAATTGAAGCTGAGATATATGGCATAATACCGAGGGCAAAAACCGAAGCCTGCGAGAATGCACCTCCCGAAAACATGTCAAGTAATCCCATAATACCTGAAGATGTCTGATCTCTGAGGTTTTGCAGCTGGGAAGGATCAATGCCAGGTAATGAAATATATTTGCCAAGACGGTACAATGCAATAATAGCTAAAGTATAGATCAACCTTGCACGAAGATCTTCTATCTTAAAGATGTTTTTTATTGTCTGAAAAAATCTCATGAACTTAAAGTTTTACTGCTGTGCCCTTTTGGGCTTCAATTGCTTCAACTGCTGATTTACTGAATGCATGAGCATGAACCTCGATTTTCCTTTCGAGAGTTCCCTTTCCGAGGATTTTGACCAGATCATTTTTGGAAATAAGACCTGCTTTTGCAAGCACTGCAAAATCAATCTTCTCAAGATTATTCTTTTCAGCAAGGTTCTGAAGGGTACTTATATTAATAGCTTTGTATTCTTTCCTGTTAACGTTCTTAAAGCCATATTTTGGTACCCGTCTCTGAAGCGGCATCTGACCACCTTCAAACCCTATTTTTTTACTATAACCTGATCTGGATTTAGCACCCTTGTGTCCACGGGTTGATGTACCGCCCTTACCTGAACCTTGTCCGCGGCCAAGACGCTTACTTCTTTTTATTGATCCTTTTGCAGGTTTTAAGTTACTTAAATCCATAACTCTTTGAATAATATCGTTTATATCTTAAATATTTTCCACTTTGATCAGATGTCTTACCTTCTCAACCATTCCCATTATCTGTGGTGTAGCTTCGTGTTCCACACTGTGGTTCAGTTTATGGATCCCCAGTGCCTCAAGAGTCCTTTTTTGCCTTTCAGGTTTTCCGTTTTTGCTTTTTACCTGAGTTATTCGAATTTTTGCCATAGTGGTTTACTTTACTATCCGTTAAAAACTTTATCGAGGGTTACGCCCCTGTGTTCAGCTACAGATATTGCATCGCGCATCTCCAGAAGTGCAGCGAATGTTGCTTTGACAAGGTTGTGTGGATTTGATGATCCTTTCGACTTTGCAAGCACATTCTTTACACCTACGCTCTCAAGAACAGCACGCATTGCTCCTCCTGCCTTAACACCTGTTCCAGCTGTTGCCGGTTTGATAAAAACCTTTGCACCTCCAAACTTCGCAACCTGTTCGTGAGGAATGGTTCCATTTATCACAGGTACTTTTATAAGGTTCTTCTTGGCATCTTCAATACCTTTTGCGATTGCCGTTGTCACTTCACTTGCTTTCCCAAGTCCGTGTCCCACTATTCCATCTTCGTTCCCGACTACAACAATAGCTGAAAAGCTGAAGGTACGTCCTCCTTTTGTAACTTTTGTTACTCTCTGGATGCTTACGAGCCTGTCCTTAAGTTCGAGATCGCTGGTTTTTACTTTTCTTATACCGTTTCCCATATTATCAGAATTTTAAACCGCCTTCGCGGGCAGCATCAGCCAATGATTTAACTCTACCATGATATTTATATCCGCTTCTGTCGAAAACAACATTCTCGATGCCTTTTTCCTTACACCTGGCAGCGAGCGATTTTCCGACGAGTTTAGCCTGCTCGGTTTTCTTAATACCGGTTTTTTCGGCAATTTCTTTTTCCCTGGAGCTGACAGCCAGCAGGGTAACTCCTTTCAGATCGTCAACAATCTGAGCATATATCTGTTTGTTGCTGCGGAAAACTGCCAGACGCGGTTTTTCGTCAGTCCCGCTTATTTTTTTACGGATCCTCATCCGGATCCGTGTCCTTCTTTCCAATTTAGTTAAAGCCATGTTTCTTTAATTTTACCATTACACACCCTAAACACTAGCTGATTTCCCAGCTTTTCTTCTGAGTTGTTCTCCGACAAATTTGATCCCTTTTCCCTTGTACGGTTCAGGCGGACGAAGTGACCGGATCTTTGCTGCAACATGACCAATAAGCTGTTTGTCAATACAGGTAAGGGTAATCACCGGGTTGCTCCTTCTTTCGGTCCTGGTTTCTACTTTGACCTCATCAGGAAGCTGTAAAATAATCTCGTGTGAATAGCCAAGGCTCATTTCAAGCTGCTGTCCTTTTGCTTCTGCCCTGTACCCTACTCCAACAAGTTCAAGCTCTTTCTTAAATCCCTGTGAAACACCAACCACCATATTTGCCAGGAGTGCCCTTGAAAGACCATGAAGCGACTTATGATTCTTCGATTCCGAAGGCCTTTGTAATATAATAGTGTTGTCGATAACTTCAACCTTAAGGTCCTTGTCAATATTCTGCTTCAGCTCTCCCAAAGGTCCTTTCACACTGACCACATTGGTATCACTGATACTCACAGTAACACCATTGGGCAGGTTTACAGGTAATTTTCCTATTCGTGACATTAAATTATCCTCCTAATTAGTAAACATAACATAATACCTCACCACCTATATTCTCTTTCTTAGCCTCCTTGTCGGTCATCAGACCCTTCGAGGTTGAAATAATTGCAATTCCCAGTCCATTAAGCACTCTGGGCATATCATCACCGCCAATGTATCGCCTTAGACCCGGACGACTGACCCTTTGTATCTTTTTGATTGCAGGCTTCTTGCTTTTTGGATTATATTTTAATGCAATTTTCAGCATATTCTGCTTATTCTCTCCATCTACCACCTTATAGCTAAGGATATACCCCTTTTCAAACAGGATCCTCGCAATCTCCTTCTTAAGTTTGGAAACAGGAACTTCCACAACCTTATGACCGGCCATCATGGCATTTCTTATTCTGGTCAGTAAATCTGCAATTGGATCAGTCATCTCTTATTCTTTAAAATAGTTAATATTCATAATAGTGTTACCAGCTGGCTTT
>Ga0105106_10004315_pt1 | contig 10153 bp, 10 predicted proteins | sample PPLLaktember2015_5_FD_79109 | JGI IMG/M metagenome (GOLD analysis project Ga0105106, IMG submission 79109) | Freshwater sediment microbial communities from Prairie Pothole Lake near Jamestown, North Dakota, USA - PPLs Lake P8 Core (1) Depth... | ecosystem: Environmental > Aquatic > Freshwater >... | reverse complement strand
TGGGTAATCTCCAAGCCGGTCAATTACCGAAGGAAATGGCGGCCAGCGGGATTGCAGGCGGCGGCATGATGGCGCTGTTCAGCAGCCACCCGCCCCTTGAATCACGGATTGCAGCGCTGCAATCGGCAAGTTGAGACCTTCCGCAGGTCAAGCCTTCCATAGGCTCCCGACTAATTGACAAAGCCCCGCGCTGAAACGCGGGGCTGACATTCTGCGGTATGCTCCTTGGTTCCCGCGTAGGAGAACGTTTCGGCTGCGTGTGCGCGTCCTTGGCGGAGTCATCCTCATTGCCATTGGGTTCAAAATACTCGTGGAACATACCTTGATGTAGCCGGATTGTTTGGGAGCCTCCCGCTTCCCGACGCGGACGAGCCGGTACCAAAAAGGATATAAATTGCTACAAAAAAGGAACATAGTAAATCGATGACTTTTAACCATGAGGAAGTTATCCATGAAATGTCCGATCTGTAAAGTCGTGAACCTGGTGATGGCCGACCGTCAAGGCATCGAGATCGACTATTGTCCCGAATGCCGGGGCGTCTGGCTGGATCGCGGGGAGCTGGACAAGCTCATCGAGCGTTCGGCGGCGCAGCCGTCTCCACCCCGGGAGCGTGAAGCGTATCACGACCGTTCGCAAAGTCCTGACAAGCGCGATTATCGCTACAAGAAGAAAGAATCCCTGTTGGGGGAACTGTTCGATTTCTAATGGTGAATATTATGACCCGAACATGCTTTTCCCTCATCGTTATACTGTGTCTTTTTACCACCGGCTGTGAGGACACGGATGTCGGGATGGCGCTTCAGGCCGGGGCGGATGCCGTCCGGGCGATGACCCTGGATGACAAGGACGTTCAGCGCCTGGCTGTCGAGGTTGCGCAGCAGTCCGACCGGAAACACGATGTGGCCCCGCCCGGCGACCCCTACGCAAAGCGGCTGGAAAGGCTTACCGCAGGTCACCGCAAGACCGACGGTCATGAATTCGACTTCAAGGTCTATCTCTCCCCGACAGTGAACGCCTTCGCCATGGCTGACGGCACCATAAGGATCTACAGCGGGTTGATGGACATGATGACCGATAGCGAGCTCATTTTTGTCATCGGTCATGAAATCGGCCATGTGGTGGAGAATCACATCAAGGAGAAGCTCAGGCTGGCCTATGCCGGCAGCGCCGTTCGCAAGGCGATCGCCAGCCAGCAAAACGAAGCCGGTGACATTGCACGATCCGCTATCGGCGCATTGAGCGAAAGCCTTCTGAACGCCCAGTTCTCGCAACAGGAAGAGCGGGAAGCCGACGACTTCGGCGTTATGTTTCTGGAGCAGAAGGGGGTCGACATCCAACCGGCGATCTCGGCTTTGAAGAAACTGGCTGCCCTGGGTGGCAATCACTCGTTTTTGTCGAGTCATCCGGCACCCGCGAAACGTGCAAAACGTTTGCAGGAAAACCCATTGGAGCCGGAACAGCCCGAAGCCCCATCGCTTTTTAGCCGGATTGTGGATTGGCTGAAGAACCTTTGGAAGAATCTCTGGCCGTTTTAGAATGAAGCGTAGCCACAGACAGTGAAATGACCGAGGATGATGTCATCATTCGTTATGAAGGAGATGAAATCACAGGGCTGACCATCCTTCATGCCTCCAGACGTATGAGCGCTCCTTAGAAACCCTGCTATGTGGGGGGACGAATCATAAGAAATGGCCGTCCGAATTCACCCGCACGCTCGTGAACGCATTATGGGACGAAGAGGGAAACCTGCTGCTCATCAACGAGGCCACCGGTGAGCAGGTCGAGGTGCCGCTGTTGATCCAGTAATCCTGATAGCGAAGAAGGAATTGATTCGCACGTGATGGGAGCGTCTGCCATGTGTCGACCCGAAAAGGCTTGGAGGATCCCGGTTCTGCCGGAAAATCGAGGTCTAGACCGTGGGAGCACTTTCTGTGTTGGAAATCGCTTCCGAACATGTATTCGAAGCCTTGCCCGAAAGCAGCCTTTCGGGTTCTCTTTCCTCAATCGATTCGCCGGGCGGAATGGGCCGCAGCGGGATCAGATTTCTTTGGCCATCGTCCTTGAGCACCTCCAGTGGAAGGACAGGCAATTCGTTCCTGCATGAGCTTACGAAGGGGAGCCGGCAAAATCAAGGGCTTTGGGAGAAGATCCTGGGTCCTTATGTTTTGTGTTCCCCACAGCATTCAATGCAATGGGTAGCATAAGGGATTCCATATGCCAGAGATCCTTTGTATGCCGTCGCATGGAACGCTCACACGCCAAGGTATCTGGACCGAATCGATCCGTCGGCTCCGAGCTCCGCGGACGTCCCGCTCCAGACGACCCGGCCCTTTTCCACGATGTAGTGGCGGTCGGCAAGAAGACTGAGCGCCTGCAAGCACTTGTCGATGACCAGGATGGATTGCCCTTTCCTCTTGAGCTCCCGGAGACATCGCCAGATTTCCGCCCGAACGAGCGGGGCCAGTCCCTCGGTGGCCTCGTCCAGGATGAGGAGGCGCGGATTGGTCATGAGGGCGCGCCCTATGGCCACCATCTGCTGCTCTCCCCCCGAAAGCTGGCTCCCCCAATGGTTTTGGCGCTCGGAGAGGATCGGAAAGAGTGCGAAAACACGCTCGAGCGACCAGGGATCGGAGCTAAACAGGCGGTTGGCGGCGGTGGCCACCAGGTTTTCGCGCACGGTGAGGGTTGGAAAGATCTGGCGCTTCTCAGGCGCCAGAGAAATGCCCAGTTGAGCGATGCGGTACGGGGGGACCGCGTGGATTTCACGCCCGTCGAACTTGATCGATCCTGACTTTGCCGGCGTCAACCCCATGATGGAGCGCACGGTCGTGGTCTTTCCCATGCCGTTTCTTCCCAGCAATCCTACGACTTCACCCTGGCGAACCTCGAGGCTGAGGCCGAAAAGGCCCTGGCAGCGGCCGTAGCAGGTTACGATGGAGTCGACCTCAAGCAGCATGCACAACCCCCGACACCCCCGACGTCTCCTCGCACCCCAGGTAGGCGTCCCGCACCCTGGGATTGGAGCGGATCTCATCGGGGCCGCCTGTGGCCATCACCTGGCCGTAGACCAGCACGGTGATCCGGTCTGCCAGGGCGAAGACCGCATCCATGTCGTGCTCCACCAGCAGCAGCGTCTGCTTACCCTTGAGGCTTCTCAGCATGGACACCATGTGCGCGGACTCCTCGACGCCCATCCCGGCCGTGGGCTCGTCCAGGATCAGCAGCTTCGGCTCGGTGGCCAACGTCATCGCCAGCTCGAGCTGCCGCTGCTCGCCATAAGACAGGCTGTCCGCCACATCCTCCGCCCGGTCCGCCAGGCCGAAGCGCTCGAGCATCGCCATGGCCGGCTCCCTCAAGGTGGGGATCGTCCGGGCGCGCTGCCAGAATCGAAAACTGTGTCCCGTTCGGGCCTGCACGGCGAGGGAGACATTGTCCAGTGCGGTCAGGCGATTGAAGATGCTGGTGATCTGAAAAGACCTCGAAATGCCGAGCCTCGACCGCTTGTGAACAGCCATTCGCGTGATGTCCTTTCCGGCAAAGACGATGGAGCCCGAGTCCGGCCTCAATTCTCCCGCGATCTGGGCGAGCAGCGTCGTCTTTCCCGCGCCGTTCGGGCCGATGATCGCGTGAGCTTCAGCGGGCATGACGGAAAGCTGAATGCCGGCGCTCACCGCCATGGCCCCGAAGGACTTGCACAGGTTTCGCACCTGCAGCAGCGGCTTATCCATGACTCCTGCTCCCTTTGGTCAGAAGGCCGTAAATGCCGGTTCTGCCGGAAAGGACCACGACGATCATCAGCGGCCCGAGCAGGATCATCCAGTGCTCCGTCATGCTCGAGAGGACCTCCTCGGCGATCAGCAGCGCCATGGCCCCCAGCATGGGACCCACAAGACTTCGCATGCCTCCGAGAACGACCATGATGAGGATCTCGCCCGATCGCGTCCAGTGCAGCAGCGCCGGACTCACGTAGAGGATCTGATTGGCGATGAGCGCTCCGGCCAGCCCCGCCAGGGCGGCGGCGATGACGAAGCAGGTGAGTTTGTAGCGGAATGTCGCGATCCCCAGGGAGCGCATGCGCTGTTCGTTTTCCCGGATGCCCCCGATCACCATGCCGAAGCGCGAGTGGACGATGCGGTGGCTCAATCCCAGTGCGGCGAGCATGGTCAGCAGAACGACGTAGTAGAACGTTGCGTGGCGACCGAGGTCCATGATCCCTCCCAAGGTGTTGCGAACCGGCAGCGGCATTCCGTCGCTGCCTCCGAATCCCTTGAGGCTCACGAAGAAGTAGTAGAGCATCTGGGCAAACGCGAGGGTGATCATGATGAAATACGTGCCGCTCGTCCGCAGGCTGACCACCCCGATGAAGAGGGCGACGAGCATGGACGCAGCCATCGCAAGGGGCCAGGCAATGATCGCGCTCTGGATGCCGTAGCGCGCCAGAATGCCCACCGTGTAGGCTCCTATTCCCAGGAAGGCCGCATGGCCGAGGCTCGCCATGCCCCCGTAGCCCAGGATCAGGTCCAGGCTGAGCGCCAGGATCGCGTAAATCATGATCCGCGTGAAAAACCGCGTGGTGAATGGGTCCCCATAGAGCGGGACCGCTGCCAGGACAGACAATAACAGAAGGAGAGCACAACCGCGGGCATCGAGGAGACGAAGATCAGCCATGGGAAGGGAACAAGCCTTGAGGGCGCCAGAACAGGACTGCCGCCATGAGAATATAGATCACCATCGAAGCCAGGGCCGGAGGCAGGAGCACCCGCCCGAAGGTATCGGCGACTCCGACGAGCAGGGAAGCGAGGAAAGCTCCACGCACCGACCCGATGCCGCCAATCACGATCACCACGAGCGTCAGGATGAGGATCGGCTCCCCCATTCCGGCTTCGATGGAGAGGATGGGGCCGGCCATCATTCCCGCAAGCCCGGCCAGAGCCGCCCCCAATCCAAAGAGCAGCGTGTAGAGCAACTTGATGTTGACCCCGAGGGCGTTGACCATCTCGCGATTGCTCGCACCGGCCCGAATCAGCATTCCCAGCCTGGTGCGCATGATCAGCCAATACAGGAAGCCCGCCACCAGCAGGCCGACCCCGATGATGAGGAGCCGGTACACGGGGTAGGTCACACCCGGAAGGATCTCGACATGTCCCGACAGCTGATCCGGCAATCCCATGAAACGGGCCTGCGGGCCCCAGATGATCCGGACCAGCTCGTTGAAGAAAAGGATGAGGGCAAAGGTCATGGTGGCATGGTCCAGGTGGTCCCGGTCGTAGAGCCTGCAGAGCAGCGTTGCTTCCAGGGCCATGCCGATGAGGACCGTTGCGGGAACGGCCAGGGCGAGGGCAATGGGAAACGAGCCCGTGTGCACCTGCAGAGTCGCCGCCAGGTAAGCCCCCAGCATGTAGAGCGAGCCATGGGCCAGGTTCAGGAGATCCATGACTCCGAACACCAGGGTCATGCCGGCTGCCATCAGGAAGAGCATCACTCCGAACTGAAGGCCGTTCAGGCCCTGGACGAACAGCAGCACGAGATCCATAGCGGGCTCTCACCACTTCATCGGGCATTTCTCGCAGTAAGCGTCTGAATGGTCCTTGAATGCGACGCCCGTGATCCTGCCGATCAGCTGATGATCCTGGTCCTTGATGACTTCCCGGATATAGAAATCCTGGATCGGAAACTGATTGCGGTTGAACTTGAAGGACCCTCGAACCGACTGGAAATCGGCCTTTCTGAAAGCCGCACGCAACCTGTCCTTGTCGCCCGTCTGTCCCCCTGTTGCCAGGAGCGCCGAATCGATGAGCATGGCCGCGTCATAGCCCTGTGCGGCAAAAGGCGAGGGGAGGCGTTTGTGCGTGCTCAGGAAATCAGCCACGAACTTGCTGTTGGCGGGGTTGTCGATATCGGGGCTCCAGAAGCTGGTATTGACGATGCCGAGGGCCGCATCCCCCATGGCCGGAAGAACCGCTTCATTGACCGTGAAGGCCGTCGTGTAGAGCGGGATCTTGTCCTTGAGCCCGGCCTGCGCATACTGCTTGATGAAGTTGACCCCCATCCCGCCGGGGTAAAAGACGAAAACCGCCTCCGGATTTGCGGAGCGAAGCTGGGCCAGCTCGGCCGCGTAATCGGGCTGGTTGGGCTCCGTGTAGACTTCTGCTCGGATTTCCCCCTTGAAATAGCGCTTGAAGCCCTCCAGGCCGTCTTTACCCGCCTGGTAGTTCGGCGCCATGAGATAGACACCCTTGATCCCCTTGTCCTGAAGGTATTTGCCCATGGCTTCGTGGGTCTGGTCGTTCTGCCACGAAACGGTGAAAAGATTCGGGAGGCAGCCTTCGCCGGCAAGGGGAGAGGGTCCCGCGTTGGCGCTCACGAGGAAGATGCCTGCATCGGTGACGGGCCTGGCGATGGCCATCATCACATTGGAGAAGACAATGCCCGTGATGATGTCGACTTTGTCCTTTTCGATCATGCGCGTGGCCACCTGCACGCCCACTTCGGGCTTGAACTGGTCGTCTCCCACGATCAACTCGACCGGAGCCCCTCCGAGCTTGTCCCCGCAATGCTTCAGCCCCATTTTGAAGCCATCGAGGATATCCGTGCCCAGGCTCGCCCCCGGCCCCGACATGGTGGCGATGTAGCCGACCTTCACCTTCTCGGCCGCCGAAGCGACGCCGCAAACGAGCAAGAAAAGACTGACGGACAGCCCCTTGGCTGCCAGACTCACCATGCGCTGATGCATTCTCGTTTCCCCCTGTGCCCTGTTGAATTCTTCGCTTCCCCGCAGGGCTCTACAGTGCCGTGAATAGGTTAAGTTGTCAATACAAGGTTTTTGCCCAGTGCGCTTTACGTGCTTGAACCCAAGGGCCTTGACGCCATATAGTGTTTCAGGGCAGATACCGGTCCCGAGGAGAAAGCTCCGGTATTGCTCAGCCCAGTCTGTGAGCCCACTCCCGGGAAACCTGTACGACCTGGAACGGGCAAGCTCTTGAAGAGCTTTTTCGCCGTGGGTGTGGGACTCTCGGGGTTCCTCCAGCAGCCTGAGCGGGCTCCGAAAGTCAGGGTTTCCATCAGCTCACACCCTGGCCCATCGAGGTGGGGAAATGGCTGCTCCATGCGGGACATCACGGGCGACAAGATGCAGTTTCGCAGGGCCTGTCGCTTCATCGATCAGATCTCATGCGCCCTGGAGCATACCCACGAGCGGGGCATCCTCCATCGCGACAGCAAGTCCCCCAATGTGCTGCTGGAGGGGGATTGTGTCATCCCGGCTGACTTCCGCCTTGGGCTTTCCCCTCGTGAAGACGGATTGAGGCCAAGGTAGGACGGATCAGGCAAGGATCTCAAAAAGGAGGATGGGAATGGACTATTGTCCTGGGTGGTCATGGGATTGATTGTTGGCGCGCTCGCCAAGTTCATCATGCCGGGAGATGACCCCGGCGGCTGTTTCGTTACCGTGCTCCTGGGGATAGCGGGTGCTTTCGTCGGGGGTTACGTCGGTTCGATCCTGGGAGTCGGCTCGTTCACGGGATTCAACCTGGGGAGCTTTCTGGTGGCTACCGGCGGGGCTGTCCTCATTCTGGTCGTCTATCGGGCACTGAAGAAATAGGGCCGGTCATCCTCCGGCCCATGACAGCCACAGCGGCCGCCCGAACCGGATTGAGCTCCCCGGTTCATCGGCGAGCCCCGGTTCACACCAGGTGAGTGATGTGGATGCCGTTCCATTTGGCCAGCAGGTATTCGGCCACAAGGCGCCGATGCCAACGCTCGGGGGACTGCTCGCTGCAGAGGAGGCATCCGTAGTGCATGAGGTCGCGGGGGATCCTTGTTTCGACTTGCCGCCGGTCCAGAAGCTGCACGAATTCCCTTTCGTAGCGTGGCCAGCCCGTCTTGCTCTTCCGGAGGCGTCCAGGATCTCGTGGGTTGGAGCGAGCTCGGGCATGTGCAGGTAGTCGATGCCGCAAGTGGCCTTGAGGAAATAACGGAGGTCGTCCCGCCTGGCGAAGCCCGCAAGCTGCGAGACATTGTTCAGCCGGACATCGATCACCCTCTTCACCCCTGCATCGCTGAGGAGGGTGAAGAAGGTTTCCGCCGACTTCCTGGTGAAGCCTATGGTGAATAGTCTCAATGCCTCCAAGGTCTTATGCCTTCTCTTGCCATTTTGGATCCTGATTTCCTTGAGCCACGCCCGTGGATTCTTGAAGACTCAGAAAATAGAGCCGGAGGATCCTGAGGTCGTCATAGCCGACCTCGCCTCCCAGGGCTTCATAGATGGGTTTGAGCATTTGGGAGCCGAGAGTCTTGAATGCCTCCGTAACCCTCTCCATTCCTTGCCCGGAGAGTGAGATGTGCGGAAGAAAACCTTCGGCACGGAGGGGATTTCCATCCTGGAGGTAGCTCAGCAAGTAGTCGAAAATCCTGCTTTCCCGGACGTTGAGCTCCCGGGCGAGGCTCTCGATGGTCTTCCCGGAATTGAAGCCCTGGCCGGTGACGATCTCCCTCATCCTGCGGGTGGATCCCCGACCAGCCGGGCCGGGCCCGGGCGGGGACCCGCCCTTGTCCTCCATGGAGTGCTCCCGGCAATGCTTCTCGATGACCTCGAGGAAAACCGAACCGTATCGATCGAGCTTGGCTCTGCCGATGCCATGGATGCGCAGAAGAGCGTCCGCATTGCGGGGTATGTAAGCCGCCATCTCGGCCAGGGTTCTGTCCGAGAAGACCACGTAGGGCGGGACATTCGCCTCGTCAGCCAGTTCCTTGCGTTTTCGACGAAGGGCTTCAAACAGGTTTCGGTCGTATGCGGGGGCTCCGCTCTGAGGAGCTGCATCGGGTGAGGCCGGTGGCGCCTCGGCATAATCCAGTCTGCCGAACACAGCCTCTTGGCCCCGGAAGACATCCCAGGCTTTGGGCGTCAAGCTCAATCCGCCGATTTCAGGATCCTGCACCATGAATCCCCTGTGGAGCATCTGTCTCGCCACCTGGTGCCATTGCCGCCGCGACAGCTCCATACCGATGCCGTACGTTGAAAGCCGCTGGTGCCCGAACTTCACTACCTTTTCCGCTTTCGATCCTCGCAGAACGTCAATGGTGTGCATGATGCCGAATCGCTCGCCCGTTCGCCTGACACAGGAGAGGAACTTCTGAGCCGGAACGGTGAGGTCGACCGTCGGTCGCTCGGCGGCAAGGCAGTTGTCGCACATGCCGCATTGTTCATGGGGAAAAGCTTCGCCGAAGTAGGCGAGCAGCGGGATGCGCCTGCAGAAATCGGATTCGGCGAACTGGAGCAGGGCGTTCAGCTGCAGGTTGGCCGCGCGCCGCTCCAGGCCTTCCTTGTCTTTGATCCAGTGCTTGATCTTGTGGATGTCGCCGTACGAGAAAAAAAGAACGCACTCAGCCCGCATCCCGTCGCGGCCTGAGCGACCGATTTCCTGGTAGTAGCTCTCGATGTTTTTGGGCAGGTCGTAATGGAGAACAAACCGGATGTTGGACTTGTCGATCCCCATGCCGAAGGCGATGGTGGCCACGATGACGCGAACCTCATCCCGAACGAACCTCTCCTGATTCAGTTCCCGCTCACCATCTGTCAAACCGGCATGATAAGGGCTAACGGAAAAACCCTCGGATGAAAGGGTCACACAGAGCTGGTCCACCTGTTTTCGGGTCGAGCAATAGATGATTCCGGAATCGTTCGGGTATCGGCGGAGGAGCTCACAGGCCTGGTGGAAGGGCTTTTCCTTCGGGACAACATGGATGAGCAGGTTCTCGCGGTTGAAGCTTGCAACGAATTCACTGGAGTCATCGACTCCGAGGACGCTCATGATGTCTTTCCGGACTCGCGCGGTGGCCGTGGCAGTGAGCGCAATGCAGACGGCGTTGGGCAACTTGATTCGAACATCCGATATCTGCCGGTATTCGGGGCGGAAATCATGACCCCACTCAGAGATGCAGTGCGCTTCGTCTACCGCCAAACACGAGACATCAACTGATTCCAGGAGAGCCAGTAGCTGCGGTCGAAGAAGGGTCTCGGGCGCGAGATAGAGGAGTTTGGCTTCTCCGCGCCTGATTTGTTCGACATTGTGCCGGTAGACGTCGGCCGAGATGGAGCTGTTCAGCAGGACGGCGGGGACGCCATGTTGTCTGAGCTGCTCCACCTGGTCTTTC
>Ga0105106_10004312_pt1 | contig 10155 bp, 6 predicted proteins | sample PPLLaktember2015_5_FD_79109 | JGI IMG/M metagenome (GOLD analysis project Ga0105106, IMG submission 79109) | Freshwater sediment microbial communities from Prairie Pothole Lake near Jamestown, North Dakota, USA - PPLs Lake P8 Core (1) Depth... | ecosystem: Environmental > Aquatic > Freshwater >... | reverse complement strand
TTATTATTCCACACTGGCTGATTTGTTTGTGAAGCAGAAAAAGTACCAGGAGGCAATTGATCCGCTTTCAGGGGCAATAAAGCTGGTTGCCGGAAAAAGGGCAAGATACAGGCTTACCTATCTGCTTGCCCAGCTGCATGAGCGGACCGGTGATCCGCAAAAGGCAATTTCGCTGTTCAGGAGTGTCGTTAAGATGAATCCCCCATATGATGTTGAATTCAATGCAAAGATAAATATTGCCGGAGTATTCGATGTGAATTCCGGTAATCCGGATGAAATCAGGAAAGAGCTTGAGAAAATGCTGAAAGACTCAAAAAACAATGATTTCCAGGATCAGATTTACTATGCTCTGGGGAATATGATGAAAAAGGAAGGTAAGCTTAAAGAGGCTCTGGAATACTACAGTAAATCAGCATCATCGAGCTCCGTAAATCAGAACCAGAAGGGAAAATCCTATCTCGCCCTCGCTGAACATTATTACAGCATCCCCGATTACATAAATGCAGGAAAATATTACGACAGCACAGTCTATTTCCTCGATGAGAAATATCCCGACTATAAGGACCTGAAAACAAAATCGCAGAACCTGAACTCGCTTGTAACTCATTTAACAATCATCCAGACCGAGGACAGCCTCCAGAGAGTTGCATCAATGTCCGTGAATGAAAGGAACGCTGTTATATCGCAGATAATTGATAAAATCATTAAGGATGAAAGCGAGGGCAAAACCTCCGAATATGCCGACAGGGCCAATATAGGCCAGTACTATGAAAACCAGAGAAGGTTCGAGGACAATATTGCGCAGGAAGGCAAATGGTATTTTTACAATCAGACTGCCCTGACTTTCGGCCGGACGGAATTCAGGAGGAGATGGGGCGATCGCAGGCTTGAAGATAACTGGAGAAGATCGAACAAAGCAAGGGTAACCACTCAGCTGAGCACAGGAGGACAGGATGAAAACGGAAAAGCAGGGGGAGATACTGCCGAGGCATTCGTGGACTACAAAAAGCCCGACTTCTACCTTAAAAACCTGCCTCTTAACGATTCGCTGATCCGGATTTCAAATGAGAAGATAGCTATCGCCTATTTCAATGCAGCCAAGGTCTTTTCCGAGAAAATTGACGACAGGCAGAAAGCGGCTGAATCGTACGAAGCCCTGTTGTCGCGTTTCCCTGACAACATACTTGTGCCTGAAGCACTTTATGATCTTTACAGGCTTTACAGGGAGGAGAACAGACAGAAATCAGAGATATCCCGACAGCGCCTTCTTGAAAAATATCCCGAAAGCGAGTTCGCAAAAATAATTTCCGATCCGGATTACTTCAATAAAAAGATGGCCGAGGCAAGAATGTCAGAAAAACTGTACCAGGAGGCCTACAATCTGTATACCACGGGAAATTTCAGAGAATCAATCGCACTTTGCGACAGTGCAATTTTAATCAATCCAACAGGCACCATGGCCCCGAAATTCATGCTTCTGAGGGCTTATTCAGTCGCCCGGACAAGCGATGAAAGAACCTTTAAGGAAGAACTCAACCGGCTTATTAAGGCATGGCCGGCAACGGAGGAGGGGAAAAGAGCCTTGGAATTATCTGCATATCTGAATCAGAAGCTTCCCGAACTGAAAATTGAGGAAGAGAAAGTGATTGCAGCAGAAATTTATAATGTCGATACACTTTCATTATATTCCTTCATTGTTATTATAGATGATCCTGCATTCAATATCAACCAGGCATCATTTGATGTGATAAGTTATAATATTGATAATCATACAAACAAGAACTACCGCACCGAAGGCATTCTGGTTGACAACAAGTACATAAAAATAACCGTATCAGGATTTGCCGATAATTCCCAGGCATGGGAGTACTATATTTCCTTCAGGGCTGAAAAGCTCATAAGAAATACCTCAGGTGCCCGTGTAATAACCTTCCTGATAAACAGCAACAACCTGAAAACCCTCGATGAGGATAAAAATCCTGACCGTTACTATCTTTTCTTTAATGAAAATTACCTTAAAGGAGAAAAGAAAAGGTAATTTTACATCCTGAATTTCTGATCAGCGATGAGAAAAATAAGAATTTTATGGACCGATGACGAAATCGAGGTCCTGAAGGCGCATGTATTGTTCCTTAAAGAAAAAGGCTACGAAATTGATACCTGCACCAATGGCATCGACACTGTTGACCTGGTACGTCAGAATCCTTATGATCTGATTTTCCTCGATGAATCGATGCCCGGCCGGAGCGGGCTGGAGACTCTCCGCCTGATAAAGGAGATTAAGAATGATCTGCCGGTGGTAATGATCACCAAAAACGAGGAAGAGGGTATTATGGAAGCGGCAATCGGATCGGAAATGGCCGATTACCTTATAAAGCCAGTTAAGCCAAATCAACTGCTTCTTGTTGTAAAAAGGATCACGGAACAGCGCAGGCTAATAACCGAAAAGACAACCACAAACTACAGGCAGGAGTTCAGCAGCATCGGGAACCTTATTTCGTCAGCCAGGAGCCATACCGACTGGACTGAGCTTTACAGGAAGATCACTTTCTGGGAATCGGAGCTTGAAAAATCAACCGATCCGGGCATGAATGAGATTCTTAAGATGCAGGAAAATGATGCAAACAATTCATTTGTCAAGTATCTGACAAGCCACTATCAGAACTGGCTCGATCCGGATGATGCGGACAAGCCTGTACTTTCACCCTCGCTGTTTGCAAAAAAGGTATTTCCAAATGTTCAGCAGGGAAAGCCGGTTTTCTTTATCCTCATCGACAACCTGAGATTCGACCAGTGGAAAATGATTGCTTCGGAACTTGCAGGCATTTACAGGGTGATCGAAGAGGATATTTATTTCAGCATACTGCCCACAGCTACACAGTACAGCAGGAATGCAATCTTTTCGGGTCTGATGCCTTCAGCAATTGCAGCGATTCTGCCTGAATACTGGGTTGAGGATGATGAGGAGGAGGGCAAAAACAACTTTGAGGAGGAGCTGTTCAAATATCAGCTTGCCCGCAAAGGACTGAAGTACAAATGGTCGTATAACAAGATAATAAGCAATCAGGAGGGCCGTAAAGTAAATGAAAGAATGAGGCAGATGCTCGATAATGATATCAATATCCTGGTCTATAATTTTGTCGACATGCTTTCGCATGCAAGGACCGAGATTGGCCTGATAAGGGATCTTGCCAACGATGAGAAAGCTTACCGCAGCCTTACACGCTCATGGTTCGTTCACTCCCCGCTCTACGAACTTCTTATTGCACTTTCGACCCAGCAGGTAAAGATCATTTTCAGCACGGACCATGGTACCATAAGGGTTCAGAATCCGATCAAGGTTATAGGCGACCGGAATACTTCGTCAAACCTCCGGTACAAGATGGGAAGGAATCTCGATTACAACCCAAGACAGGTTTTTGAGCTCAGGTTTCCCGAAAAGGCAGGCCTCCCGAAAACAAATATCACTTCAAAATATATTTTTGCACTTAACAAGGACTTCCTGGTTTACCATAACAACTACAACTATTACGCGGGCTATTACAAGGACACATTCCAGCACGGAGGCATCTCAATGCAGGAGATTATGCTCCCCATAGCCTGCCTTGAACCTGTATCATAATTAAAATGGAAACAGGGATGAGAATCCTCATCAAAGACAAAAAAGATCTTCCTGCAGCAGCAAAAAAAATACTCGATTACACATCAGGTAAGAAGCTGATCGCATTCCAGGGTCCGTTGGGAGCGGGAAAAACAACAATAATCAGGGCGATCTGCAGTATCCTGGGCGCCGGCGATATCGTTACAAGCCCGACTTTTACAATTGTTAACGAATACAGGACATACAATAACGAAACAATTTACCATATTGACTTTTACAGGATTAAAAAGGAGGAGGAGGTTTTTGATTCCGGCATAGAAGAATATTTTGACAGCGGATCATATTGCTTTATTGAATGGCCCGAGCTGATCGGCAATATACTTCCAGCCGGAACCGTCACCATCAGGATAACAGTAGATGACAAAGAACAACGGATCCTCGACATTTCTTAGTCCTTGCCCCTTTAAAGCAATTTTCTTAACTTTGAGAAAAACAACAACATTCCTGCAATGAATGAAAAAGGCAAAAACGGAAATCTGAGTTTTGGAAATACGGCTTTCATGCCTAAGGAGGAACAGCTTGAAACGGCAATAAAGCGCAAGAAGATCTCTATCGGCATAGCAAGCGATAAAAAGAATGATGAGAAAAGGGTGGCACTTACACCCGAGGCTGTGAACATTCTCGTTGAGAACGGGAATGAGGTGATCGTGCAGAAGGGAGCCGGATCGGGTGCAAACTATTCTGACAGGGATTATGCTGAAAACGGAGCAGTGATCACCGAATCCCTGGCAAGGGTATTCAGCGCTGAAGCCGTGATAAAGGTGGCTCCGTTTACATTGCATGAGGTTGATTACCTTAAAGGCAACCAGATAGTTATGTCGTTTCTGAATGTTCTTCAGCTAAGTGAGGAGACCCTTGGGAAGCTTATAAGGAAGAAGGTGACGGCAATTGCCCTTGAAAAGATCAGGGATAATAACGGGGTAATGCCCGTGATGGAATCGATGAGCGAGATAAGCGGAGTGACATCGGTTCTCATTGCATCCGACTATCTGAGCAACCATCATGGCGGGAAAGGGGTTCTTCTCGGGGGCATAACCGGTGTTACACCGACGGAGGTTGTAATTATCGGGGCCAATACTGCAGGGGAATATGCTGCCCGTGCAGCCCTTGGGCTTGGCTCACAGGTTAAGATATTTGACCAGTCGCTTCATAATCTCAGGAGGTTTCAGAACCTTATCAACCAGCGTCTCCAGACATCGGTTTTTCATCCCCAGGTCCTGAAGAAAGCCCTCAGGTCGGCCGATGTTCTGATAGGTGCTGTTGAGCTCGAGGACCTTCGCCCATGGTACTATATAACGGAGGATATGGTAAAAACCATGAAGAAAGGATCAGTTATAATTGACCTCAGCATCGACCGGGGCGGATGCATCGAGACAACTGAATGCAGGGCCCTGAGGGATCCTGTATATGAAAAGCACGGGGTGATACACTTCTCTGCCTGGAACCTTCCCTCAAGGATGGCGCGGACTGCTTCAATTGCCCTGAGCAACATATTCAATCCCCTGTTCCAGGACATAGCAGAGGCCGGGGGAATAATACAGCTTCTCAGGAATGACCGGGGAATGCGGAACGGAGTCTATCTTTTCAACGGCATCCTGACCAACGAGACACTTGGTCAGAAATTCGGGGCAATCTCCAAGGACCTTGATCTGCTTATTTCAGCATTTTAATTTATCCGCCTATCCCCTTTAATCAAGGACCTGACATTTTATTAAAATTGAGTGTCGGGAATCACTAATAAGAAGTCAGTTTTAAAATATTATTAATCTTAAATTTATTAATCAGTAAATTTCCTATTATTCTAATTGACCCCCTTTCCCGTCCCGCAATGCGGGAGGCCTTGCTCCTTCCCCCGTGGGGGAAGGCTGGGAAGGGGGTATAAATAACAATAAGTGATAATTTTATTCATCATTGCCGAAAGTCATCTTATACTTAACCGAAAGGGATAGGCAGTTTAATTTATTACACACGCTACCAGGAGCCTGTGCTGATTAAAGGTAGGTCATTACAGCCTTTTCTCCATCAGGAATGATCCTTGCGGTTTTGCCAATATAGAAAGCCCTGTTATCATCGATATGTCCGGCGGGGAAGCCAAAGAAAACCGGATATCCGTAACCCGACACTGCCTCTGCAATTGTCTGGACGGCGCTTTTGCCCCAGGGCGTTTTAGTATCTTCCATTCTGGTCAGTCCTCCGACAACCAGAGCTGCAAGGCTCTTAAGTTTCCCTGCCAGCCTGAGTGATGTCATCATCCTGTCGAGATGATAAAAATACTCACCTGTTTCTTCAATGAACAGGATCCTGCCCCGGGTCCTGGGTTCAGCTTTTGTTCCGATAAGGCTGTAAATAAGAGAAAGGTTTCCGCCTGTGACTTCTCCTGCCGCTTCCCGGGGCCGCAGAAATGAACCTTCCCAGGATAATGGCTTATAATCGCCGAACATAGTATCACGAAGCGTGCTGAAGGCAGCTTTTGTTTTGCCGCTATCTGAATAGTTAAGCGGCATTTCACCGTGTATCGAGGCAATGCCGACAACGTCATTCAGCCAAAGGTGCAGGACGGTGATATCGCTGAATCCGATGTACCATTTAGGCGCCTTTCTGAGCGCTGAGAATCTTATCCTGTCAATTATCCTCAGCATTCCATATCCCCCCCTTGAGCAGATCACAGCCTTTACCCTCCTGTCATCGGTCATTTCCTGAAGGTCGTCAAGACGTTCTCTGTCAGAGCCTGCAAAAGGTCCCGACTGCTTAAGCACGTTCCTCCCAAGCCTGACCTTCAATCCCCATTCCTCCAGAAAAACTGCTGCCTTGTTGAGTTTATCCTCATCAATAGACGATGACGGTGAGATTATCGCGACTTCATCACCCTTTTTCAGATAGGGCGGCTGGATTTTTTTCAGGGACATCCGGGAGCTTATTTCCCGTAAAAATAATCCTTATTGGCAGATCATCCAACTGCCTGAATAAACATTATCTTTGTGCAATTTTGAAAATTTCCGACCATTTCTGAAGACCTATGAAGCATTTTAAAAGATATCTTGTCACTTCCGCGCTTCCCTATGCCAACGGTCCCCTTCACATAGGACACCTTGCAGGGGTTTATGTCCCGTCAGATATTTACACAAGGTATCTCAGGATGAAAGGGGCAGATGTAATATCAATCTGCGGATCAGATGAGCATGGAGTGCCAATAACCCTGAAAGCCCGCAACGAGGGGATAACGCCCCAGGAGGTTGTTGACCGTTACCATAGACTGAATAAAAAGGCTTTTGAGGATTTCGGCATTGCGTTCGACATATACTCAAGGACCTCAAACAAGGTTCATTATGAGACTGCATCCGATTTTTTCCTGAAGCTTTATGAAAAGGGTGAATTCACTGAAAAAATATCGGAACAATACTACGACGAGGAGGCGGGCTGTTTCCTGGCTGACAGGTATATAATGGGTACATGTCCGCATTGCGGGAATGAAAATGCATACGGCGACCAGTGTGAAAAATGCGGTACTTCACTAAGCCCCGATGACCTGATAAATCCGCATTCGACAATAAGCGGAAGCAAGCCTGTTCTTCGTGAAACCCTGCACTGGTACCTGCCACTCGACAAGTATGAGGGCTGGCTTAAAAAATGGATACTTGAAGATCACAGGGAATGGAAAACAAACGTTTACGGGCAGTGCAAATCGTGGATCGATCAGGGTCTTCAGCCAAGGGCCGTAAGCCGTGATCTCGACTGGGGCGTTCCCGTTCCCGTTGAAGGGGCAAAAGGGAAGGTTCTTTATGTCTGGTTCGACGCCCCTATAGGATATATTTCTGCCACAAAGGAGCTTACCCCCGACTGGGAGAAATACTGGAAGGATCCTGAGACAAAAATGATCCACTTTATCGGAAAGGATAACATAGTCTTCCATTGTATTATATTCCCTGCCATGCTGAAGGCAGAAGGATCATTCATCCTTCCGGAGAATGTTCCGGCTAATGAGTTTCTCAATCTCGAGAATGACAAGATATCGACATCCCGCAACTGGGCCGTCTGGCTTCATGAATACCTCGAGGATTTCCCCGGCAAGCAGGATGTATTAAGATACACGCTATGTTCGAATGCCCCCGAGACAAAAGACAATGATTTCACATGGAAGGATTTCCAGGCACGCAATAACAATGAGCTGGTTGCAATACTTGGCAATTTCGTCAACCGCACACTCGTCCTTACAGTAAAGTATTATGACGGTATAGTTCCCGTACGTGGCAAAACTGATGAGAACGACATTATGGTCCTGAAAGAAATCGCGAGGATCAGGGAGAATGTCGAGGCCAGCCTTGAAACCTTCAGGTTTCGCGAGGCCCTCAGGGAAGCAATGAATCTTGCAAGGCTCGGCAACAAATACCTTGCTGATGCCGAACCCTGGAAAATTGACAAAAGCGATCCTGAAAGGGTTAAAACGATAATGAATATTGCCCTCCAGATCACCGCCAACATTACAATCATACTTGAACCTTTCCTCCCCTTTTCGATGAGCAAGCTGAGAAAATGGATAAACAGTGATTCCGGTTCTTGGGATTCTGCAGGAAGGGATGATCTTCTCCTGCCCGGTCACAGGGTTGAAAAGCCCGGCCTGCTTTTCGAGAAGATCGAGGATGAAGAGATCGTAAGGCAGATAAGTAAGCTTGAATCAACGAAAAAGGCAAATGAATCAGCCTCGGCAAAGCTATTGCCTTCAAAGGACCCGGTAACATTCGACGACTTCTCCAGAATAGATATCAGGACAGCAACAATTCTCGAAGCTGAGAAGGTTCCGAAAACTACCAAGCTCCTGAAGCTGAAAATTGATACAGGGCTGGACATCAGGACGATAGTATCAGGAATTGCAGAATATTACGAACCTGAGGCAATTATTGGAAGGCAGATCTCCATTGTGGCCAACCTTGAACCGCGAAAAATCAAAGGGATTGAGTCGAAAGGGATGATACTTATGGCAGAGGACAGGGACGGAAAGCTTGTGATGGTTTCTCCGGCTGATAAAGTCGGTAACGGAAGTGCGATCAAATAGATTTCTTTCTGGAAATCCAGGCTCCCGGGAATTTTTTTGAGATGCTGTCTCTCGTTGAAACAGCTTTTTCCATACTGTTGCAGATAGTTGCAGTGACTCTGAAGAACCCGTTTGAAGCCTGGTATATCTCAGGTTCATAACCATCGGCTTTCAGACTCTCAACATGGGACAGAGCGTTTTCTTCCGATTTAAAGCTTCCGGTAATTACAGCATAATTAACCGTTTCAACAGGAGCAGACAGAACTCTTTCGACAGGAGCAGGCGTAATTTCGGCCACGGTTGTTATATTGCTGTCAGGTACAATAACGACGGCTTCATCTATAGCCTTTTTATTATTTTCAAATTCTGCCGTAACAAGCGGATTCAGGGAAGTTGTCTCCACACGCTGATTAAACCGGTCAGTTTTAAGCGGAATGGCTATCAGAAGTGCAAGGATTGGGATCACTATCGCAGCCCTCCAGAGGTTTTTCCTGGTTGAGCTTATCCTGACAGGTTCCCTGCTTACATGCCTCATCACTCTTTTCCTTACATCATAATCCCTGACCGGCAGCAACTGGAAAGGTTCGAGCCCGAAAGAGCCCGGATAGTAATTGATGTTTGCCTCAGGTTCGAACTGAACGCTGTTTTCATGGTTGTTCACAAAGGTGCCGATATGGTCAAACACCACCTTTTCACCCCTGGCAAGCCTGCCTGCAATTTCGCTGACAAATTCCCCGACCATATGGCGGGCGTCGCCATAATTGATACCGGTTGCCTGGGATATTTTACTTATCAGAAGCCCATCGTTGTGATTAAGATTCCTGTTAAAGGAGATTTTCTTGACCGGGGGATAAAAAGTGCCCGAATTTTCATCAACCCTGGCAGGCGAGAAATTTCCGATAAATCCCCCAAAGCCCGGTACAATGACGCAGTCATTACCAAACAACAATTCCCGTATGAAGGCTTTTATATCCACAAAAAAATCAGTTTCCTTACGGACAAAATAAGGTCATACCGGAGGGTTTCCCTAAAAAAAGAGGGTGATGTTATTAACATTTTTACAACACGTTGTCACCATTATCCGGATGGGTTCAAAATATTATGAGCCCCCTTTTCAGTGAACTTTTCACCCGAAAAACACTATCTTCGTGACTTTAATAATTTCTTTCGCATGAGAGAGATCCAGATGGTCGACCTGAAGACTCAGTATGAAAGGATCAGGCCGGAAATTGACAATGCAATCTTTTCGGTTATTAATTCTTCCTCCTTTATTAAAGGACCGGGAGTAAAACTTTTTGAGGAAGAACTTCAGGCATATCTTGGCGTAAGGCATGTTATTTCGTGTGCAAACGGAACCGATGCCCTTCAGATATCATTTATGTCGCTCGGACTGAAGCCCGGGGATGAAGTCATAACCACTAATTTTACATTTATTGCAACCGTCGAAGCAGTGGCTCTGCTGGGA
>Ga0105106_10004310_pt1 | contig 10157 bp, 10 predicted proteins | sample PPLLaktember2015_5_FD_79109 | JGI IMG/M metagenome (GOLD analysis project Ga0105106, IMG submission 79109) | Freshwater sediment microbial communities from Prairie Pothole Lake near Jamestown, North Dakota, USA - PPLs Lake P8 Core (1) Depth... | ecosystem: Environmental > Aquatic > Freshwater >... | reverse complement strand
CAGGGTGTGGATGTATGGCTCAATACGCCGCGTCGACCGATGGAAGCATCTGGGACTTCGGGCATGAAAGCCGCTCTGAACGGTGTGCTCAACTTCTCGGCGCTGGATGGCTGGTGGCGTGAAGCATACAATGGCAAGAACGGCTGGGCGATTGGCGAAGACAAGGAACCAGATGTGCCAGAAATTCAGGATAAGGCCGATGCCTTGAGCCTGTATTCCACGCTGGAAAACGAGATCATCCCGCTTTACTATGATCGTAATGCCGACTTGATCCCGGTGGACTGGATCGAGCGTATGAAGAATTCTCTGCGCACGATTACGCCGCAATTCAGCACGCGGCGCATGGTCAAGGAGTATGTGGAGCGGTTGTATATTCCTGCGGTAAAATAATAGATACCGTGGGCGGCCAACTGGCCGTCCTTTTTCTTGAGGAGATGTTTTATGTTCGAATTGATCGTTTTCAGTAACGCATGGATCGGCGCCCTGGTCATTTTCGGGTTGCGCGTTCTGAATATGACCCTGGATACGCTTCGTATGCTCTTTTTGTTGCGTGGAAAAAAAACTTTGTCCTGGGTTGCCGGTTTCCTGGTATCGTTGATCTACGTTCTCTTGTTGACATCTGTGCTCTCTAACCTGAACGATCCGTTGTATATCATTGCCTACTCGGCCGGGTTTGCAACAGGAGGGGTGGTAGGGATGTGGATAGAGGAACGATTGGCAATTGGATTTGTTCATTTACAGGTGATCAGTCCGCGACGGGGTGTGGTGATGGCGCAAAAATTACGTGAGAACGGTTTCGCTGTGACAGAGATCCCGGCCCGTGGCAAAGATGGTATGGTCAGTGTGTTGAGTTTAAGCGTGCGTCGTAAAGAAGTATTGTCAATCGAGAAAATAATCAATGAATGTGACGAGGCGGCTTTCATCACATCCGAAGATGTCCATTCGGTGCAACGAGGATTCTGGAGGGTATGAGTACTTCGCGAATTCCCGAAATTGATGTCCATGGGCTCGCCCGCAAGTTGCAGTCGGGCGAGTCGTTCTTTTTGCTGGACGTGCGTGAAGCCTGGGAATTGGATCATGCCATGCTCGTAGATAGCAGGCTGAAGGTCGTGCCGACGAGCCGCCTGGCGCAGCTTGGCGTGCAGGCCTTTTCGGAGGAAATCCGGCAAAAGGATACGGAAATCCTGGTCCTGTGCCACCATGGTGTCCGTAGCGCAAATGTCACCCAGTGGATGCTGGCGCAGGGCTGGACAAACGTGTTCAGCGTGCGTGGTGGGATTGCGGAGTATGCACGAGTGGTGGATGCTTCGGTAGGAAAATATTGAAAGAGTTACAGGTTGAAAGTTGCAGGTAAAAAAGAAGGTTGAGGCCATGATATTGGCTCTCAACCTTCGACTTTAAACTTTCAACTTATACTCTTAGAACTTACACAGTTCGCGAAAAGATACCGAAAATAAATGGGGCGACCTGCGCTCGCCCCACTTATTTTCGGGCTTCTTCCATTCAACTGCGTAACTCCTGACTTTATTTGAAAACGAATTTGCCATTTTTGTAGAACAACTCGCCGTCCACGATGATCTCGCTGTCCGTGCGCATGTCGCAGATCATGTCCCAGTGGATAGCGCTTTTGTTTTTCGCGCCGGTTTCGGGGTAGCCCGCGCCAAGCGCCATGTGAAAGGAACCGCCAATTTTCTCGTCGAAGAGGATATGACCGGTGAATTTGTTGATCTCGAAGTTCGTGCCGATGGCAAACTCACCCAAATAGCGTGCGCCTGCGTCAGTTTCGAGCATTTTGAGCAGATAATCCTGGTTTTTGTCGGCGCTGGCCTGTTCCACACAACCGTTGGAGAAGGACAGTTGCGCGCCTTCGACAGCCACGCCGCCATAGATAGCAGGGTATGTGAACTTGACCCAGCCATTGACCGAGTCCTCGACCGGGCCGGTGAAAATCTCGCCATCGGGCATATTGTGTGTGCCGCAGGAATTCAGGAATGTGCGACCCTTGACCGAGAGCGTCAGGTCAACGTTGGGTCCACGCAAGACAACCTGGTTTTTGCCCTTCATAAAATCCACGGCTGCCTGCTGGTCTTCTCCGACCTTTTTCCAGTAAGCGACAGGATCCGCTTCGTTGGCGTGCACAGCGCGGAAGACAAAATCAGCATATTGCTCAAAACTCATCTCCGCATCCTGGGCATAGCCATCGGTGGGATACAATGTGGTGACCCATTTGAATGCGCCCTCTGCGCCTCGTAGCATTTGCGTCTCGGTGATCACACCGGTGGACTTGCCACGCCGTTGCAGGCGGGATGAGTCGATGCTGGTCTGTGAGCGGGTGTTGGTCGCCGAGTGCACGCGGATGCGTCCCTCGAACTGGTCGTAAGCCAGTTTTTGGAAGGTCGGCACGAAGTCGATCTGGCCGTCGTTGCCGTGCATCAGTAACAGGTCTTCATGGCCGGGGAAGAACATGTCCGGAAGTTGCAGCAAGGGGTGCGGATGCCCGCCCTTTTCCAGGATTTGAATATAAAGTTCGCGTACCAGTGTTTCTGCCGCAGTGGTTGCCTCGATCAAAATACGGTCTCCCGGTTTGACACTTGTGCAGCGTTCTACCAGGACTTTCGCGAAGTTTGTTACACGGGGGTCAGCCAATGGATTTCTCCTGTTGAAGATTGAGCAAATTATATCACCGCAACAAATCGTTATTGTTTCCTGCGACCAGTATAGATACGAAACAGTAAATAAGACTAAATACATCTTTAAAATGCGATAAAAGTCACAATGCCATATGGAGGGAACAAGATACAATATCAACATGGACTTACTCACACAAATCCTCGCTCCCAAAAAGCTCAAACCGCAAGTTGCCTCTGTCAAACCGACCACTGCCTGGGCAGAAGTAGACGAAGACGGACGTCTTATCTTGCCGGCTGATGTAGTTTCCCGCTATGGCCTGCAACCAGGCGCAAAGGTTCGCCTGGACGAAGGGAATAATTTTGTGCGCATGCACAGGCCGGTAACACACCTCACCAAGGTTTATATCGAGCCGACCGTCGCCTGCAACCTGGATTGCATTACCTGCTTCCGCAATGCCTGGGAAGAACCGATAGGTCGCATGAGTGAGGAGACCTTCGAACAAATCCTGATGGGTTTGAAAGCGCTTGACCCGATACCTAATGTCTATTTTGGCGGTATTGGGGAACCGCTTTTCCATCCCAAGACAATTGACTGGATCGCTGAGGTCAAAGCGTTGGGTGCCAAGGTGGAATTGATCACCAACGGCACGATCCTGACCGAGAAAAAATCGCAGCAGTTGATCGACTCCGGCCTGGATGTGCTCTGGGTTTCGATTGATGGCGCTTCGCCCGAGACGTATGCAGACGTGCGCATGGGGGCTGAGTTTCCCAGCATTATCAAGAACCTGAAGCGCTTTGCGAAGATGCGGCCGGCCAATCATTTCCCTAAACCAGAGATTGGCATTGCCTTCGTTGCCATGAAGCGCAATATTGCCGATTTACCCAAAGTTATCAAGCTGGGTAAGTCGCTCAAAGCCAAGTATTATTCCGTAAGCAATGTACAGCCTGCTACCGAAGATATGCAAGATGATCGCCTTTACATGCAGACCATACACAATATCGCTTATTTGCAGGCCCCAAACCTGCCGCATCTGAGCCTGCCCAAAATGGACTTCGATGAAACCACCCGGGATGCATTGTTCGAGACCTTCAACAGCCAGTTGAACGTCACTTTTGCGGGCAACAACTGGGGCGGCGCGAGCGATACCTGCAATTTCATCGAGAGTGGGACCATGTCCATTGCCTGGACCGGGGATGTCAGCCCGTGCTGGCCGTTGATGCACACTCATACCAGTTACCTGCATGGCAAGCCGCGCCTCTCCAAAAAACATGTCATCGGTAATGTGAGCGAACGTTCGCTCTCGAACCTGTGGTCTGCTCCCGATTACGTAGCTTATCGCGAACGTCTGCACAATTTTGCCTTCGCCCCCTGTAGCTTCTGTGGCGGTTGTGACCTTTCCGAAACGAATGAGGAAGATTGCATTGGCAACGTGGAATTTCCGGTTTGTGGCGGATGCTTGTGGGCGCAGGGCATTATCCAGTGCCCGTAGCGTTTCCTGACAATAGCATCGAATCCCCGTTTAACGGGGATTTTTTTGTCATAAATCGGCCTGATTTGGTATACTTTCACCGGATAGTCTTGCTAGAAGGAATGGTTGAAATGAATGTCAATTTTTACGCAACCTTACGAGCCATTGTCGGCCAAAAAACCATCCAGGTGGATATGCCGCCCGGATCGACAGCTCGCCAGTTGATCGATCTGGTTGTTACCGATTACCCGGCTTTGGGGCCTGAACTGCTTGATGAGAATGGTGATTTTCACAGCCACATGAAGATGTTTGTCAATGGCCGCGAGGTGGTTTTTCTGGACGAAAATTTCAGTTACGTCATGAAGCCCACCGATAAAGTTGACATCTTTCCTCCCGTGGGCGGTGGCTAGGATGCAGAAAATCGTCCGCGAGATGCGCGGGATCCCGTACTTTCTTTTAAAGGAATATCTTGAGGAAATGGGTGGAACTGCATTAAGTGACGACCAGGTTCAGGGTCCGGGCTGGAGCGTCAATCTAGTCCGTATGGAACCGTTCCGGCTTGGGTCGCTATCTGTCGGCCAGACGCGCCTGGAATTGGAAATCGAAGACGATCTGGTGGATGATTTTATAGAAAGATTTGGAAAAAAGACGTTGCGTGCAGGCGCATAAACCCGCCCTCGATCATTGGCATATAAAAAGATGACGCACCAATCAGTGCGTCATCTTTTCTCTTTTGTGTTGACCTGTGTTTGCTGATTACTGGTCACTGACCACTGGATTTAGATGATCTCCAGTTCCTTGAGTTTCGCTTCGGGCACAACGCCGTTTTCCCAGCCGCGTTTTTCGTAGTATTCTGCCAGCATCTTGTCCAATTCGCAGACGTGGCCTTTCGAACCGGGCTGGTCGGATGGTTCCTCCAGGAAGCGCTTGGGCAGGTAGTCGCTTCCTTCCTTGAAGCCTATCAGGTTGTTGTAGTAGCGCTCCAGGTTGTAGATGCGCTCGCCAGTCTTGAGCACATCATCGGCAGTGAATGGCACGCCGACCATGGCCGAGTACTGCTGTGCATATTCGTCGGCGCCCATAGCGAACGCACTGAATTTGCACAGGTCCATGCTATCCGAGAAGGCGTGTACTTCTTGGAAGATCTTGACCAGTTCGCCCTTGCCTTTCCATTCAAGCGGATCCACCTTGAGCGAGTTGAACGGCATCACGCCTAGTTCGGCAGCCGGAGTGTAGGCGCGTAAGTGGCAGGCGCCGCGGTTGCTGGTGGCAAAGCCGAGGCCCATACCCTTGAGTCCGCGCGGGTCATAGGCGGGGATGCCCTGACCCTTGACGGTCATAGCCAATTCGGGGTGTCCAAAGTGCTTGGCGGTGGCATTTGTGCCTTCCGCCATCACGTCGCCCAGTCCCTCGCGCATGGCGATCATGCGCACGGCCTCGGTCATGCCCATCGGGTCGCCCCATTCCAGTTTGCCTTCGCCGTTGGTGTAGCCTCTCTGGCTGGCTTCCATCCAGACGGAAATGGGATGGCCGACTTCAATGGCATCCACGCCATAATCGTTGGCCAGATCGATCATCTTGGCCACCGTGCGGGCATCCGGGTTGCCGCAGTTTGCACCGACCGACCAGGCTGGCTCGTATTCGACGGACTCCATGCGCAGTCCCTTCCACGGGCCTTCCTTGATCTCCACTTCCTTCTTGCACGCCACCGGGCAGGCATGACAGGTTGGGTCATTGACCAGGATATTCTCCTTGACCCACTCGCCGCTCAGGGTTTCGGCGTTTTCACCATAAGCCGCAAACTGGCTATTCTTGGTGGGGTAAGCACCAATGCTGTTATCAATGTTCGTCAGCACGTTGGTGCCATACACCGAGAGGCCGCCCTTGCGCGGGCTGGTGATGTTCTCTTCAGCCATGATGCCTTTCAAGGCGCGCTCGTGAGCGGGCTTCCAGGCCTCGCGGTCGGCTGCCTTGGTGATCTTCTTCTTGGCGTCGACAACAATCGCCTTGAGGTTCTTGCTGCCGCCGACGCAACCGGTACCGCCGCGTCCGCTGGCGCGATCATCTTCGTTGATCCAGCAGGCGAACTTGACCAGATTTTCCCCGCCCGGACCGATGGCAATCACGGTCAGGTCTTTTTCGCCGTACTTTTCCTTGAAATACTTGACCGTATCGTGCACGCCTTTGCCCCAAACTGCAGACGCGTCCAGCAATTCGACTTTATCTTCGGTCACATAGGCATAAACGGGCTTGGCCGCCTTGCCATTGAAGATCAGGCCGTCGAAGCCGGCCCAGCGCAGGCGCGCTGCGCTCCAGCCGCCGTGATGGCTGTCCGTGATCGTGCCGGTCAACGGTGATTTGGTGACGACCGCCATGCGGCCGCTCATGTTGGCTTCCGAGCCGGTCAGCGGACCGTTCATGAAGCACAGGATGTTATCGGGTGAAAGTGGATCTACCTGTGGGCCGTTCTCGAATACATATTTGACACCCAGTCCGCGCCCGCCGATATATTTTCGCTTCCAATCTTCCGGCGCGTCTTTATACTCGACTTTGCCTGCTGTCAAATCCACAAAGCCGATTTTGTTAGCATATCCTCCGAGCATAATCATGCCTCCTTTATTTTGATTTCAAAAAATAGTTCCACAGGGGACAGTGTTCTACATTATAGGATAGCATTTTTGCATCATGTCAGTCAATTCTTAAGTTTTTCCTTAACCGAAGAGGTGACATTCTTCCTCTTTTCTATTGATGATTTGCGTTATACTACTCGACACTAAACCCCAATTTTTACTTTCTTCAAAAACGTATGAAACAACTCCTTCAAAATCTAAAGAACGGCAAAACTGTTGTCGAAGAAGTCCCCATCCCGAGCCCACGGGCAGGGATGGCGCTTGTCAAAACGGCAGCAAGCCTGGTATCCGCTGGAACCGAGCGCATGGTGGTCGAATTTGCCGAGAAATCGCTGGTTGGTAAGGCGCGCTCGCGTCCCGACCTCGTTTCTCAAGTCATCGAGAAAGCCAAACGGGAAGGGATCGTTCCCACCCTCCAGGCCGCCTTCAACCGTTTGGACCAGCCGATGGCGCTTGGCTATTCTTCGGCGGGCACGATTGTCGCTCTGGGGCAGGATATGGCCGGTTTCAAGGTCGGCCAGCGCATGGCTTGCGCGGGCGGCGGTTATGCCGTGCACGCCGAGTATGCGGTTGTACCCCGCAACCTGCTCGTGCCCCTGCCCGATACGGTCGATTTCGAGTCGGCCGCCTTCGCAACGCTGGGTGCCATTGCCTTACATGGATTTCGCCTGGCTGAACCGCAAATTGGCGAGACTGTTGCGGTCATTGGTTTGGGTTTATTAGGGTTATTGACAGGGCAGATCGCTGCAGCAGCGGGATGCCGCGTGCTGGGTATTGATATCGACCCAAAGCGCGTTGCCCTCGCTGCCTCCCTCGGACTTCAAGCCTGGCACCGTGGCCAGTCGGAAGAATGGGCCCTGGCTTTTACCGCCAACCGCGGTTTCGACATGGTTATCATCTGCGCGGACTCCTCCTCCACTGATCCGGTGGAGCTGGCTGGAGCGATTGCCCGTGACCGGGCGCGTGTGGTTGCGACGGGCGCGGTGGGCCAAACTCTCCCGCGCAAGGTTTACTACGAAAAGGAACTTTCCTTCATCAATTCTCGCTCTTATGGCCCTGGTCGCTATGATCCCTCCTACGAAGAGGCTGGGCAGGATTACCCTATCGGCTACGTACGCTGGACGGAAGGACGCAATCTTGAATCCGTGGTTGGACTGCTCGGGAGCGGAAAAATACAGATCAAACCGCTCATCACGCATCGCTTCCAGATCGAGCAGGCCGCCAAAGCATACGAAGTGATCACCGGCAAGAAAAAAGAACCGTTTCTGGGCGTTTTGTTGACTTACCCTGATGGATCGGAAACCCCGCTGACGCGTGTCACCTTGCGTGAACAGGCAGAGCGGATTGAGCCTGCCCTGCGCAACGCAAAAAAAACCCCGATCGCGTTGGGGGTGCTCGGCGCTGGCTTGTTTGCAAATGCTACGATTCTTCCAGTTCTCAGGAAAAACAAACGTGTCGAATTGGTTGGCATTGCCTCCGCTGGCGGTTTGCATGCCCAGCACTCGGGGAAAAAATTCAAGTTTTCCTATGCAACCTCTCGTGATGATGAAATCATCAACGATCCGAATATCAATACAGTTGCCATTCTGACGCGTCACGACTCGCACGCTGACCTGGCCATCAAAGCCTTGCGAGCCGGTAAACATGTATTTGTAGAGAAACCGCTGGCAATTGATTGCGACCAGCTTTCAGCGCTCAACGAGCAGTTACTGAAAACCAAAGAACACTTGCTGATGGTCGGATTCAATCGCCGATTCGCGCCTTTAGCGCAGCGACTCGCCTCATTCCTCGCGGATCGTAGCGAACCACTCCACGTCCATTATCGCGTCAACGCAGGGTACATTCCCCTCAAGCATTGGACTCACGACCCGGCTGTCGGCGGCGGACGCATCATTGGCGAAGGTTGCCATTTCGTGGACTTCATCACCTTCCTTGTTGGAGCGGTCCCGATTTCTGTCACTGCTCATGCCTTGCCGGATAACGGCAAGTACCGCGAAGACAATGTTTCGATGGCCTTTACCTTCCCGGATGGCTCCCTTGGAGTGGTGGACTACCTTGCCAACGGTGATAAATCCTTGCCCAAGGAACGCGTGGAAGTCTTTTGTGGTGGGCGTGTGGCTGTGCTGGATGACTTCCGTGCCTTGGAAATGGTTCACAATGGCCGGTGCAAGAAAATCAAAGGCGCGCGGGATAAGGGTTGGGATGCTGAGTGGCAGTCCTTTGAGCGCGCCATCCGGGAGGGGGGTGAACCACCGATTCCCTACGACCAATTGATTGGAGTGACAAGCGCTACGTTTTCAGCGCTGGAGTCCCTGCGGAAGGATGGCAGTTCTGTCAATATTTGGGGATGGTGTGGGCGCTGAGTTGAGGTGTATAATGAAAGTGCAAAACAATAGTGCAAAAGGATTGACCTATGGGCGCTGTAAAAGAACGAATGAACCTGTATATCACCAAGTCCCTCATGGACGAATTGCGCCGTGCCATTCCTGCTCGTGAGCGTACCAAGTTCGTGGAAGAAGTGTTGGCGCGCGAGCTACGCCGTAGAAGGCTCAAAGCGGCGATAAAAAAATCTGCGGGAGCATGGACGGATGAGAATCATCCCGAACTGATGACAGGCGAAGATATAGACCGTTGGATAGAAGAGCAGCGCAAACTGGGAAGCCGCGATTGGTCCATGGAGTGGGGGGAGGATGACTGATTGCATACTTGATACAGGAGTTTTGATCCGTCATCTGCGGGATTATGCTGACTATCCAGAATTGGTGGATCGCTTGACCGAGGATGGGGACATATTTATTTCGGCGATAACCCGCCTTGAAATTGTTCGCGGTATGCGGGAGCGGGAACAAGATGCCACATTCGAGTTGCTTGACTCCCTGGAAACAGCGGATGTTACCAGGTGGATTGCGGATCAAGCAGGGGAATTAATTCGTTTTTGGAAAACTTGTGGAATAACCCTTGGCGATGCAGACGCAGTAATTGCGGCTTCTGCCCTCCAACAAGGCCTGACCCTCGTTACCACCAACCCCAAACATTTCCCCATGCCCGAATTGACCATTTTACAGGCCGACGAGCAGGGAAATCTCAATCCGTACAAGGCGGCGTGACCAAGCCCGCACTTCGATAAGCTCGGCACATCATGTTCGTAGCAATGGAGTCTATAATGTTGAAAGGTAAAAAATTGCAGGTTGAACGTTAACTTGCAGCTTTCAACTTTCAACTTGAAACCATCATGGAATACATCCAATCCCTCCGCCAGCACATCGGCCACGCACCCATCCTCGTAGTCGGCGCGGCGGTTCTGATCGCAGATGACGAAAATCGCCTGCTGCTGATGAAACGCTCGGACAGCGGCTGTTGGGGTCCGCCTGGCGGGCTGGTAGAACCAGGCGAGGTCGTCGAAGAGGCTGCCAAGCGTGAAACTCTTG
>Ga0105106_10004307_pt1 | contig 10158 bp, 14 predicted proteins | sample PPLLaktember2015_5_FD_79109 | JGI IMG/M metagenome (GOLD analysis project Ga0105106, IMG submission 79109) | Freshwater sediment microbial communities from Prairie Pothole Lake near Jamestown, North Dakota, USA - PPLs Lake P8 Core (1) Depth... | ecosystem: Environmental > Aquatic > Freshwater >... | reverse complement strand
TGAATGTATCTGCAAAGGATCTCGGGACCGGAAAAGAGCAGAAGATGACCATCACTGCATCCACAAAACTTGCAGATTCTGATGTCAGGAAGATGGTCAGTGAAGCAAAACAGTTCGAAGAACAGGACAAACAACGGAAAGAAGAGGTTGAAGCCCGCAATATAGCAGATTCCCTGATATATACCGCGGAAAAGACAAAATCCGACCTTGCAGGAAAGCTGAGCCCGGATCTGATTGATAAGGTAAATGCAGCAATAGTGTCAGTCAAAACAGCACTCGAAGGAAAGGACAGTGCAAAGATCAAGGCCGAGACAGAAAAACTCCAGAAAGTTCTGGGCGAAGCCGGCTCGGCTGCGTACCAGCAGGCTGCCCAGCGTCAGGCACAGGAACAGGCAGGTCCCCAGACAGATTCCGGTGGTTACTCCGGTTCGGGTACCGAGGGAAAAAGTGGTGAAAATGTTGTAGATGCCGACTTTAAGGTTCATGACGAGAAATAACCGGTATTCGTGAGCCAATGGAAAAAAAAGATTATTATGAGACCCTGGGGGTCAAACGGGATGCGTCACCGGATGACCTGAAAAAGGCGTTCAGGATTCTGGCAAGGAAATATCACCCGGATCTCAACAAGGGAAGCAAAGAAGCAGAGGAAAAGTTCAAGGAGATCAATGAAGCGTACCAGGTCCTGAGCGACCCGCAGAAAAAGGCCGAGTACGACCAGGTAGGCCATGCTGCGTTCAGGCCCGGGGATACCGCAGGATACAGGACCCCGAGCTACGATGATCTTTTCCGGGACTTCGGTTTAGGGGACATTTTCGATGCGTTCTCTGGAGGTGCCGGGAGAGCTCGGAGCCGGGCTGGTGCAGATCTCCGGTATGAGATTGAGATCTCCCTCACTGATGCGTTCTACGGCACGAAAAACACGGTTGAGGTCCCGCATAACTACGAGTGCGGTACCTGCCATGGTTCAGGCGCACAACCGGGATCTGTCCGGGACTGTCCCACCTGCAAAGGGACCGGTGAAATCCGGCGGGTCCAGCGGAGCGGCAACCAGCAGGTGATGAATATTTCCCAGTGTCCCGAATGCAGCGGGCGCGGTAAGATTATCGGGAAACCCTGCGAGACCTGCCATGGAAAGGGGTTTATCCGGAGGATGAGAAGAATTGAAGTTTCTATCCCCGCAGGAGTTGAAGACGGCCAGTTCCTCAGGATTGCCGGAGAGGGAGAGCCGGGCGAGGATCGTGGTCCACCCGGTGACCTGTATGCGGTAATCCACATAAAAAAACACCCTGTTTTTGACAGGCAGGGAGCGGACCTGTACAGCACGGCAGTTGTCGGGCTTCCAACTGCCCTCCTTGGAGGAGAGATTAAAGTTCCCACCATCACCGGAAGTGCTACCCTGAAAATTCCCCGCGGATCGCAGAGTCATACCCTTTTCCGTCTCAGGGAACAGGGAATGGCCTTCCTGAATTCCAGCGGCAGGGGGGACCTGTTCGTAAAGGTTATTGTAAAGATTCCTGAAAAACTGACCAAAAAACAGGAAGAGCTGATGAAGGAAGCCTTTGTGGGAGGGAAAATTCCCCATGAATGAAAAAAAAGGATGTACATATTGTGAGGACTTATCCGGGGAAGATTCAGTTCTTAATCCGATCTTTTGGAAGATAAAAACAAGATGAGAAAAACCATGGCAGGAATGAGAAGGAACCAGTATACAGCAGATTGCAGGCACTAAGGGATACCAGAAGGGCATCCAGGTTTTTTGGATTGAAAAAGGAAAAGAACCGTCTGACTTTTTCCCGTTTGAAGAACTGATAGAGATGAAAATCAATGCACTTGACCTGCTGGAAAAACTAAAAATTATACCGGATTGATATATAAAAAACCACAGGATTGGATCGTCAGTGTAACGTAAGCATGGGGTGACATCCTGGCAATGGTGTACCAACAGCAAATCAAAGGCTGATTAAAATAAACCTTTCATGGTGAGCATTCAACTTCTTTGAACCATTTTACAGAGTCAAATCAGCGCAAATTATTAAAAAAAAGGTGGTGAACCGACATTCTGTAGGAAGTAAATTATGGACTGGCTCTTAACGCTTGGAATACTGTTATCATTATTGCCGTTATATTTGTGAGTCTTGGATTTATCGGCAGGATAGCATGAACGATTGCCAGGTGGATTATAATCATCTTGATTATCCTCGCGTTAATTTCCCTGATCTTAGGAAAACCCCTCTTGTAACATTTCACAATTTCCATGTGGAAAAATCCGATTGTGATAGTTCGCATAATGGTGGGGAGTGTATCCATATCCGTAAAGCCGCTCAGAGGTATATTCGCATTCTGTTGGCGGTTAGAAGGGGCTCGCGTGGTTTATATCCCTATTTTTTTTATTGAGATTGTTTTATTATCTGAATATCCCATAATCTCGTTTATGTCAAGGATAAAAACAGCTGATGGGAAAAGTTGGATCGATATCGATGAATTAACTCTACTAACTCCTCGTATAATAGAGACAGGGCTTACAGATATTGAATATAAAGGAGAAATATTGATTGATGTAAAGAATCCTTTTGGTACTTTGGGAACCATTTACAAAATATCGTTTGATAAAGGAATAAACGAAAAAAATAAAAAAAAGGCTGAATTAGAAGAGAAAGTCTATAAAAAATTAATGCCAAAAATCGAAAAAATTATCGGTGATGCGAAAAAAAATGAAAAATCTGTTACTATTAATTTAAGTACAAAAAAATATCATCTATCAGACTTTTTGGAGGATTAGAATTCAATAAAATAATAACCTTTTACGTATGGAGAATATCTAAATGTGTTCGAATTATCATTATTTTTCAAAAATAAGGCAAAAATAAGGTTTTTCTAAAAATAAACGATGCACAATAAAAATTGTATCGTCGTAGTCCGCATTCAGAATGTGAAATTATAAATGGTTATATTCGCATTCCGTTTGCGTTAAGAAGGGATGGGGGTATGTTTATATGATTGTTTCAAAATTTGTCACAAAATCTGATTTATGTAAAACATTTGATAAAATTTCTGAATAATACCATCACGGACAAGGGGCTGCAGGGTACGCAGGGAATACTCTGAGGTGGGGTCACCCTTGCCAGGCCAGGAGATTGTCAAAGCGGACATATGATAAAAAAGAATCGTGCTGATCACCCGCACGATGATGAAGGAGTTGAGGATATATGCCACGGTGGTATTACAAGTCAATCTTCGATGAGCTCGAAGAGATGAGAAATTATATGGATGTGTTGTTTCATCAGATGTACGCGACGAACCCGACCGCTTTGTTACCTTCTGCAGGTGAGTCGGCAACAAAGATGCTGCCGGCCCAACGGTCACGTCTCCGTGTTGATGTGACGGAACATGATGATGAAGTTGTCGTCACCGCAGATCTTATCCCGGGAGTTACCAAAAAAGATATCAGTCTTGACCTGATCAACCCGCAGGCGCTGGAAATTTCCTGGGAGCGCAAAGAAGAGAAGAAAGAGGAAAAAGAGGGATATTACCTGCGTGAACGAAGTTTTGGTTCCATGACGAGAATCGTTCCGTTACCGGTAACTGTTACGGAAGAAAAAGCCTCTGCTACGGTGAAGAACGGGGTGCTTGAAGTTCATCTGAAGAAGTCGGCAAAAGAACCCAGAGGAAAAATTGCCATCGAATAATTCTCTGGTGGCAGTATCCGGCAGGACATTCACATAAACGGTCCCCCTGTTGTGGTGAGAGTACCCAAACACCTTTCGTCACAACGATGATGATGACCAAAAATCACGGGAAAGAAATCGTTGAATGCACAAAGGAGGAGATGAAAACAATGGATAAATTCGAACAGATGATGCAGACGGTGAAAGGAATGACACCGGCAGAATTGACAAAAGAGATGGAGAAATACAAGGATGTGTGTATTTGTCCGAAGTGTCCGACCCACAATAAATGTGCCAAGAATGCACATGAGATACTTTTCTGTTTAACAGGAAAGAGTTTCATGTGTATTTCCGAGGATAAGGGGTGCATCTGCCCGACCTGCCCGGCCACACCGGAGTTTGGACTGAAGAATAAATCCTTCTGCATGAAAGGTGCAGAAAAAGCCCAGCGCTATGAACATGCGCTCTGGGGAACAAAAATACCCTGATTTTTTTCGATGCTCCAATAAATGAAGAAAAAAAGAAAGGGTGTTCTGTTATGATCATGTTAAAAAAAAGAGATGGAAGAAAAGAACAATTCGTCCCTGAAAAGATTGTGGTGAGTGCTATCAAATCCGGAGCACCTCCTGATTTTGCACGTACGATCGCCGCTGATATCGAACGAATGGCCAAAGAAGGCACCACAACCCAGGAGATTAAAACCAAGGTCCTTGCAATGCTCAAATCGAGAAATCCGGAATGGGAAAGGAACTGGCTGGTCTATGATATCGCGGTGAAAAAAAGAGCGAACTGAACATATCATACACTGCATCCAAAAAATCTTTCGGGGTGAAATGAATGGATCAATCTTCCACGAAGATACCGGAATTAATCAGGGACTTATCTGATAAGGATGAAGATAAACGATGGGGGGCTGCGTTTGCCCTCGCACGGATTGGATCGCCGGCAGTTGACTATCTCATTCCCGCTCTGGACGACAAGGATAGTATTGTCCGTCTTCGGGCTGCATGGGCACTCGGTCGGATCGGTGACCCCCGGGCAGTAGATCCTCTGATTCGTACCCTTCGCGATGGCGATTGGGCAGTACGGATGAGATCTGCAGAAGCTCTTGGCAGGCTTCGTGATCACAAAGCAACAGACGCTCTCTTACTCGCATTACGGGATGAAAAATCCGATGTGAGGAGACACGCAATTGCCGCACTCACCCGCATAGCGGATCCTGCTTCTGCTGATCGTCTTGGTGATGCCCTGAAAGATCCAGACTGGCGGGTGAGGATGGGTGTCGCACTTGCCCTTTCCTCAATCGGGGATCAGAAGAGCGTCTCGTATCTTGAAACTGCCGCCCGCGATGAAAATGAATTTGTCCGGAAAATTGCCTCTGCGGTCATCGGGAAAAAAAGGGGGCAACACCGCTCAGAATGAATTTTTTATGAATAATGCGGAATTTTTTTCTGAGAAATTGTTTCACTCTTTGTTTCAAAATATGAGTTATAGGCAATAGTCTATAAAACTTCATTTTCAATACCCTGACCATCAGAGGAAAATCCCGTCTCTGTATACCAGCGGGAAGACTACAAAAGAGGTACAGATATATGAACCCGATCAAGTTGTATTCGTTACCAAAACTACCCTATGAATATGCCGCTTTAGCGCCGTATATCTCGGAAGAACAACTGAAACTACACCACCTGAAACATCACCAGGCTTACGTTACGGGTGCAAATGCAGTTCTTGAAAAACTTGACAAGGCCCGGAAAGATAATACGGACCTGGATTTAAAGGCCACGCTTAAGGAATTTTCATTCCATATGGGGGGTTTCAGACTCCACAACCGGTTCTGGGAGAATCTTGCACCCGCGGGAAAAGGGGGAGGCGGAGTACCGAAAGGGGAGCTTGCCAGGGCAATCGATAGCGAATTTGGGAAATTTGAGCGGTTTAAAAAGGAGTTTACCCAGATTGCGACCAGTGTCGAGGGGTCAGGTTGGGCTATGGTAACCTACTGTGAAACAACCCGGAGGCCGCTTATCCTGCAGGTTGAAAAACACAACGTGAACATTATTCCCGGTTTTGCCATTCTCCTTGTCCTCGACGTATGGGAGCATGCATACTACCTCGATTATAAGAATGACCGTGCGAAATTTGTCGAGGCATTCTGGAATATCGTGAACTGGGATATGGTGAACACGCGGTTTGACCTGCTGAAAAAATAAGTAAAATCCTAAAAAAAAGAAGACCTGGAAAAAAAACAGTTTTGTTTCTTTCCCGGGCATGAAAAACCTGTATAGAACTCAGAAGAAGTGAAAAGAGGTAAACAATGCCAGAATTTATCAACCCATTCAGTGGTAAAATCCCGGAACGCCCATTAACGTCAGAAGAACTCATACGGGCAATACGGCTGGACCTTGCTGCGGAACATGAAGCAGTGCATGCGTATATGGCTCATGCTGATGCGACCGATAATCCTGTGGCAAAGGCAGTACTCCTCGATATTGCCAACGAAGAGCGGGTTCATGCCGGGGAATTCGCACGGCTTCTGGCTATCCTTACCGGAGATGAGGATGAGTTTTTTACCAAAGGGGCTCTTGAAGTGAATGCGATTTTTGAAAAAACTGTTCAGTCCGCACCGGTAACAGGAGAACAGGATGTACCAACGGTAGGATCGTTGAAATCAGGATAAGAGGTGTTTGGAATGGAAAATGTGTATCTCGGGCGCAAAGAGGCTCCAATCGGAGCTGAAACTTGGAAGCTGCTTGACAATATCATGATTGAAGCGGCAAAAAGCCAGCTTGCCGGACGCCGGCTGATTGCTCTTGAAGGACCCTATGGTTACGGATTGAAAGCCCTCCCCCTCGCTGACTGTGAACTGGAAGAAGGGGTTTTTACCAGCACCGTGGTTCCTGTTCATGGAATAAAATCCGGATTCAGCCTGGGAAAACGTGACCTTGCAGCATTCGAAAAAGACAAGCTGACTTTTGACGGGGCCCCGGTCGCTTGCGCTGCCATGGATTGTGCAGCAAAAGAAGACCGGATAATTTTCCAGGGAATTGCCGGCTCCCCGGGATTAATGACCGTTGAAGGAACCAGCTCCCAGACCCTGACGAAGTGGGATAAGGTCGGGACAGCAGCAGAGCAGATCATCGAAGCGATCACCAAACTGGATGATGCGGGATTCCATGGCGGCTATTGCATGGCGCTTGCCCCGTCCCTGTACAATATGCTGTTGCGCAGGTATCCTCAGGGCGATGGTACCGAGCTTGACCATATCCGTACTATCGTATCAGACGGCGTTGTCAAAGCCCCTGTCTTAAAAAAAGGCGGAGTAATCCTCGCTTCAGGTCGCCAGTTCTGCTCTCTTGGTATCGGGCAGGACATGGCTGTCGGCTATAATGGTCCGGTGGGGGAAAATCTGGAATTCTACATTATGGAAAGTCTGGCACTCCTGATCCGTGTGCCGGAGGCAGTCTGTATCCTCAAATAACGGTGAGAAGATACGGCGGAGAACGCAGGAAAAAAAGTGATGAAAATGCTGAAAGAAATATCGGAAATCCTGAAAAAATTCGAACAGGATTATGAAATATATGTCAGTGCACAGGATGCACAGACATACTGGGTAGTCGATGCACGGATACCCCAAAAACAGGGAAGTCATCACGGTGGCAGGAAATATGTTTCAGGGCCGAATGAAGACGGAAATGTTATCATTTTTCCCGACCATGAACGTTCGGATGCTTACCTGACGGAAAACTGGGGAACGATGAAAAGTTTCAGGGATTTCGTTGACAAGTCACTTGCTGCTATCCTGAGGGATAAGGAGGATATTGAACAGAAACTGCAGGAGGGATGCGGGACTACCTGCGATTAAAAGTGCATGTCCCTGAAGCTATGAATGCAGCCAAACTCCCACGGTCCTCAAAAAAAGTGTTGAAGATCCTCTATTCGGGTTGTGCCATGACCCAGAAAGACCTGGTGAAAAAAACGAGCCTTCATCCTCGCACTGTGCGGTATGCACTGAAAAAACTCAAAGAACAGGAACTGCTCATCGAGAAGTTGAAGGTGAATGATTTACGCCAGATTATCTACCAGATCCGGTTAACCGGAGTCCAGAGTATCGGGCTGGGAAAAACCTGAACCGGTATTCTGAAAAAATATCCTGTACTTTTTTCCTCTCCACTCTATAAAAAGCATCAGAGCTGGAGATTTTTTTAAAAAGAAACACGTGGGGAAATTCCTTATCTCTCCTGAGAAATACAAAGAACGCGTACGATGACCGGGCATCGTGCCTGTCAGCCCTTAACTCCACCGGCACTTAAGGAGCACAGATGTTGAACGTGTTTGAGAATTATCACTTTTTTTTTTAAGAATCACTGCGGGTTAAAACCTTGCAGGGTATCTGGCGACTTATTGAGCATTTCACCAGAGCCAAAAAAGAATCATTACTCTGAACGATGAAATACCGGAATCAATCGTTTGAGATGAGAGAGAATCAGAAAAATTTTCTCTTTTTAAAAGGGATGCTTCCTTACTCAGGAGGTCATCTTCTGATCCGGTCGGTTTTTTTTAGAGCCCTGCAGCGGTTGAAGTAGGTCTCACCCCAGATCCATGGCTGGTAGGTGCAGCACATCTCGGGTTTTACCGGGTGAATCCCGCAAAGGTACCGTTCTTTTGCTACGCGGCGCAGGAACGGGCAGACCGTCACGTACTCACCGGTATCGGGATTACGCATTTCGAAACAAACAATATTTCCGAGATCTTCAGCCAGGAGATCGGTACAGTTGACCGGAGTGCTTTTCTCCCTGAATGCGACAAACCAGCGCAGGATATCCGTCCTCCCCTGTTCCATCCAGAGATACACATTCGCTGCTGTTGGCGTAATACCGGGGCCGAAGATCCGGCAGCAGAGTCCGCACTGCTCACAAGGCTCGTCTTCCGTTGTCAGGTCATCCATTGGTTTCCATCAGTTATTCTTCCGTTATCTGGATAATATTTTGCCGGATTCCCGATGCCAGGTGTTTTATGGTCATGATCTTTGTTCACCGGAAAATCGCAATTTTTCTAACCTGTAAGAAAAAAAAGCGATTGCTGGTTAAAACCTGCATCTTACTTCTTCTTGTATTTCTTCCCTGCTGAAAATGCCCTGTCGATCTGCCTGCCTACATCAAAATAGGCGGACTGGGCGTATATAATCGGGTTGATCTTGATGATATCCGGTTTCCCGTCAGTCACGCACGTTTTTTCCGCATGGATCTCCTCAACCTTCCCAATATAGAGGAGGTGACTCCCACAGTCAACGGACCTGAACAGCGTGCACTCAATATTGACCGGACACTCTTCTGCCATCGGAGCAGTCTTCAGGTTCCCATAAAACGAGTGGAAAACACCGGATTTGTCCTCATTCGTACCGGAGACCAGACCGCAGTGGTCGGTCTCGACAACCTGTTTTGCTGAAGGCACATTCAGGCTGAATGTCCTGTTCTCTTCGATCCCTTTCGCTGTGTACCGCATCTTGTTTATCGCAACGCAGACCATCGGCGGTGCCATACAGGCAACCGTTGCCCAGGCAGCAGTCATGTAGTTCGGCTTTCCTTTCACGTTTGCTCCCACAAGCAGGGTGGGCATGACACTCATGTACGGCATCGTGCCGAGTGCGATCTTCTCCATGGTTTTCTTCACCGGGATCACGTTTGCGGGAGAGATGTTTAAGAGTTTGTTTACCTGGCAGGATAATTTCAGAGAGTACCACAATCATTTAACAGTGCAGGATTCGCTTTTCCCTAAATAAAATAAATCAGATCCAAAAGAGTCTGGTCAGACCCAATCATACTCTGCAGAATCTCAGGACGAGTTGTTGATCCCTCCAGAAATGATTTGACGAAAACACGATCCACCAGGGTATTTCTCAGGAGTGTGATATCGCATGTAAGATTATCACCGGAAGGCGTTTCTTTCTGACGGGAAACGATCGCGTGCTTTCACGATCCGCCTTTTTTTAAAAAAAAATGTTTTAATCTCGTTTCCTTTTACAGCAGAGTCGCGCGAGATTATGTGCTCCTGCAAACCCGATGGTCTTCTGGCTTCCGTGCATAATATCGACGTGTTCAATCGCCAGAGCTTTTGCTATCGGTTGCTCAAGCATCCCTCCAATGAGAAGGTCAATGTCATGTTCTTTTACTTTCTCCATGATGAGTTCGTGACCGGGTTCGATAAGCACTTCACCCTCCGGGTGGATAAGACAAAGGATTTTTTCCTGAACAGAACTGTCAAAATCAACAACAACCAGCCGGGGGACAATACCATAGTCTGCAAGAAAACGGGTCATAGATACTGCCCGGGTGGGGCCGCTGACAATGGCAATATGCCGGTCTTTTAATGAGGAAAGATCCGGTTCAGGATGCTGATCGCAAGAGAGGGTAACGGGGATGGGGATATTCAGGTTCTCTGCTACCTGCTCCAGGAACCGGACTGATGCGTGGTATCCGATTGGGATCTCCTCGAT
>Ga0105106_10004304_pt1 | contig 10159 bp, 9 predicted proteins | sample PPLLaktember2015_5_FD_79109 | JGI IMG/M metagenome (GOLD analysis project Ga0105106, IMG submission 79109) | Freshwater sediment microbial communities from Prairie Pothole Lake near Jamestown, North Dakota, USA - PPLs Lake P8 Core (1) Depth... | ecosystem: Environmental > Aquatic > Freshwater >... | reverse complement strand
TGCGGTGCGCGGCCATGATGGCCACGATGTCCTTCTTCGGCCGGGTCTTGAAGTGCTTGACCGGGGTCGTCGTCGTCCAGGCCCCGTACGGGGTCGCCGACGAACGCTGGATGCCCGTGTTCATGTAGGCTTCGTTGTCGTAGCAGACGTAGATGATGTCGTCGTTCCGCTCGGCCGCCCCGCTCAGGGCCTGGATGCCGATGTCGAACGTGCCGCCGTCGCCGGCCCAGGCGACGACCGTCGTCTCCGTGTCGCCCGTCATCTCCAGCCCGGCCTTGACGCCGGTCGCCGTCGACGCGGCCGTCTCGAAGGCGCAGTGGTAGATCGGCACGTCCAGGGACGAGTAGGGGTAGGGCCCGTCGATGACGGCCCAGCAGCAGGCCGGGATGCAGAGCGCGGTCTTCTTCCCCAGGGCCTTGAGCATGTAGCGCATGGCCAGCGTCGCGCCGCAGCCCTGGCAGGCCAGATGGCCGCAGGCCATCAGCTCGTCGGCCGGCAACGTCATCGTGAACTTCTTCTCTTTCTTCGCTTCTTGGCTCATTTCTTGACTCCGATCCAGACGATCTCTTCCTCGGGCCTGTCCTTGGCCAGCGCGTCCGCCGCGATCTCCTTGAACGAATCCGTGGTGATGTCGCGCCCGCCGAGGCCGGCGATGTAGCCGAAGAGCGGCGGCATGCCCGGCCGGCCGTAGACCGCGGACTTGACCTCCTGGTAGAAGATCCCGCCCGCGCCGTAGGAGCAGTTCCGGTCGACCACGGCCGCTCTCTTGACCTTCCCGAGGACCTCGCGGACCCGGTCGAAGGGGAAGGGGCGGAAGACCTTGATGCGCAGGTTCCCGGCCTTGAGGCCGGCGGTCCGGAGCTCGTCGACCGCGACCCGGGCCGTGTAGCCCGCCGTCCCCGACGTGACGAAGACGAAATCGGCGTCGTCGCAGAGGTAGGGATCGACGAGGCCGAGATCGCGCCCGAAGAGCTGGCCGAATTCGCGGCCGGTCTCTTCGATGAGGGCCGGCGCTTTTTCCATGTCCTTCTCGAGCTTGTAGCGGAGCTCCATGTAGTGTTCCGCGCCCGTCAGGCCGCCGAAGGCCCGCGGGTCGTCCGTGGTCAGCTTGATGGCCGGCTTGAACGGCGGCAGGTATTGGTCGACCAGGGCCTGGTCCGGGACGTCGACGACCTCGTAGGTGTGGGACAGGGCGAAGGCGTCGAGGATGACCATGGCCGGGATCATCAGCGTCTCCGCGACCTTGAAGGCCTGGATGACCGTGTCGACGACCTCCTGGTTCGAGGAGCAGTAGAACTGCATCCAGCCCGTGTCGCGCTGCGACAGGCTGTCGTTCTGGTCCGTCCAGATCGACCAGCCGGGGGCCATGGACCGGTTGATGTTGCCCATGACGACGGGATGCCGCCCGCCGCCGGCCCAGTGGAGCATCTCGTGCATCAGGGCCAGGCCCTGGGCCGAGGTGGCGGTGAACGTCCTCGCCCCGGCGACCGAGGCGCCGATGCAGGAGGCCATGGCCGAATGCTCCGATTCGACCTTGATGAACTGGGCGTCGAGCTTGCCGTCGGCGCACATCTCCGAGAGGAGCTCGACGACCTGGGTCTGCGGCGTGATCGGGTAGGCGGAGATGACCTGGGCGCGGGAGAGCATGGCGCCGTAGGACAGCGCGTGGTTGCCCATGATGACTTTTTTCATTTCCGCTCCTCCACCATGACGATGCACTTGGCCGGGCATTCCTCGGCGCAGATGCCGCAGCCCTTGCAGTAGTCGTAGTCCACGACGGGCCACTCGTCGACGACCTCGATCGAGGGCTCGGGGCAGAACTTCCAGCAGATGCCGCACTTGATGCACTTGCCGAGATCGATCTCGGGCCGGATGTTCCGCCAGGCCCCGGTCAGGTTGTGGGTCTGGTGGCCGACCGAGCAGATCAGGAGCGGCATCTCTTCGGCTGATTTGAAGACGATCTTCTTCGCTTTCTTGGGTCTCATGGCGTCCTTCCTCAGGCCATCTCGTAGGCTTCGGCCGCGGCCTTGACGTTGTCTTCGGCCTTGATCGGGACCCCGTCCCGGATGGCCGCGGCCAGGGACTCGAGCCGGGCCAGGCCGAGGATCTTGGTGACCGCACCGGCGATGGCCGTGTTGACGATCGGCGTGGCCATGCTGCCGAGCTTGTGCTTGACGGCGATGGCCGTGGCGTCGATCGTCCGGACCTTGAACTGACCATGGAAGGGGAAGTCCTCGGGCCGGCGGTCGCTGTTGATGATGATCGTGCCCCCGGGCTTGAGGCCCTCGGTGATGTCGATGGCCTCGACCAGGGTCGGGTCGACGACGACGACATGGTCGGGCGCATAGATGCGGCTCTTGTCATAGATCTGCTTGTCGTCGATGCGGATGAAGGCGACGACGGGGGAGCCGCGCCGCTCGACGCCGAATTCCGGGTAGGCCTGGACCCACTTGTCCTCTTTGGCGATGGCGTCGGCCAGGATCTTGGAGGCGACGACGGTCCCCTGGCCGCCGCGGCCGTGGAAACGGATTTCGACCATAGGCCACTCCTTAACGGTATTGGATAAGGCGCTATTATATGCCCGCGGGCCCCCAAAAGTGAAGGTCCAGTCTCCGGTCCCGGCCGCTAGAGAACGGCGGCGCCGAAGGTGTCGCCCTGGTTGATGTCCCCGGTCGTGAGCCCTTTCCTGAACCAGCGGAGGCGCTGCTCGGACGTCCCGTGGGTGAAGGAGTCCGGGACGACGTAGCCTTGGGTCTGGCGCTGGATGCGGTCGTCGCCGACCGAGCTGGCCGCGTTCATCCCCTCCTCGATGTCGCCGGGCTCGAGGAAGCCCTCCTCCAGGTTGGCGTAGTGGGCCCAGACCCCGGCCAGGAAATCGGCCTGGAGCTCCATGCGGACCATGAGCTGGTTGTAGTCCCGCTCCGACATGCGGCCCCGCCGGGACTGGACCTGGTCGCTGATGCCGAGCAGGTTCTGGACGTGGTGGCCGACCTCATGGGCCAGGACGTAGGCCATGGCGAAATCGCCCGGGGCGCCGAGCTGGCGCTGCATATCCTCGAGGAAATCGAGGTCGATGTAGACCTTCGAATCCGCCGGGCAGTAGAACGGGCCCACGGACGAGCCGGCGTAACCGCAGGCCGATTCGGCCCCGCCCGAGAAGAGGACCAGGACCGGGTCCTGGTAGGTCCGGCCGAGCTCCTGGAACCGGGCCCTCCAGACGTCCTCGACGCTGGCCAGCACGGTCCTGATGAACCGGCCCATCTCTTCCTGTTTCGCGCTGAGAGGCTCATTCGAACCCGTCGCGTAGGGCTGGTCGACCTGGAGCGACTGGGTGACATCGCCCGGATTCCCGCCCAGGAGCATATATAGGATGGCGATGACGATACCCAACCCGCCGATACCGCCCCCGATCGCGAGCCCCCGGCCGCCCTGGCCGCGCCTGTCCTCGACGTTCGTGCTCTGCCGCCGGCCTTGCCATCTCATCGTCTGCCTCCTTCAAGAAGGGGTCAAACCTCAATTTTTAAAGCCGAGAGCTTTAAAAATTGAGGTTTGACCCCATCTTAATTATCTTGCCGCATGGGCGCTATAGAGCTTTTTCAACATGACCGCGTCGCCCTCGAGGTTGGGGCTCTCGCAGATGACCATGCCCGTGACGCCGAGGTCGCGCAGGGCCTGGAGCCACTCGTCGTAGCGGAACTCCGTCTCCTCGAGGTTGAGGTGCTTGATCTCGCCCTTGTCGCCGAAGTGGATGCCGGCGATGTGGATGTGGATGTCCCGCAGCGACCGCGGCCCGAGCTTCCGGGCGACCTTGTTCAGGACCCGCTCGAATTCGAGGTAGGAATTGATCTTGCCCTCGCGGGCGTAGAGATGCGAGAAATCGAGACAGGGCGCGAGCCCGTCGACGTCGCGGCAGAGCTGGAGGACCTCGTCGAGCGAGCCGAACTGGGCCCGCTTGCCCATCGTCTCGACGCGCAGGACGATCCCCAGGCGCTCCGACCGGACGATGGACTGGACCGCCGCGACCTCCTGCCTCACCGTGTCGTAGGTCCGCTCGGCCGTGTCCTTGCCGTAGCACGCGGCGTGGAAAACGGCGCTCGCCGCGCCGCAGGCCGCTCCGACGCGGGCCGTCTTGAGCAGCCGGTCCCGGCTGGCCAGGCGGATGCCGGGATTCTCCGAGTTGAAGTTGATGTGATAGGGGGCGTGAACGCTCAACCGGACGCCCAGCCGGGCCGCCTTCTCGCGGACCTTGGCCGCCGTGTCGAGGCCCATCTTGACGCCGTTGACGAACTCGATCTCCTGGCCGTCGAGACCGAGGGCCCGGATGCGCTCGATGCCGGCCAGGGTCGAATCGTCCTCGGAGGAAAAGGGGACGCCGGCCGTGCCGAAGAGCAGCGACCTAGGCGCAGTCGCCACCGGTCTTCTTCCCGGAGCCGAGGAATTCGCTGACGATGCGCATGGCGCAGAAATCGCCGCACATGGAGCAGGCCCGGCTGCTCGTCTTCCGGCGCTTCCGCACGGCCGCGAACTTGACCGGGTCGATGGCCAGCCGCCGCTGGGTCTCCCAATCGAGGCGCTTGCGGGCCCTGGCGAGCGCCAGGTCGCGCTCGAGCGCTCCCGGCACGCCCTTGACGATGTCGGCGGCGTGGGCCGCGATCCTCGAGGCGATGAGGCCCTCGCGGACGTCGTCGTCGCTCGGCAGGCCCAGATGCTCCGCCGGCGTGACGTAGCAGAGGAAATCGGCCCCGGCCGCCGCGGCGACGGCCCCGCCGATCGCCGAGACGATATGGTCGTAGCCGGGGGCGATGTCGGTGACGAGCGGGCCGAGGACGTAGAACGGCGCGCCCTCGCACAGGCGCTTCTCGAGCCGCATGTTCATCTCGACCTGGTCGAGCGGGACGTGGCCCGGCCCCTCGACCATGACCTGGACTCCGGCCTCCCGCGACCTCTGGACCAGCTCGCCGAGGGTCAGAAGCTCTTCGATCTGGGGCCGGTCGGTCGCGTCGAGGATGGAGCCGGGCCGGAGCCCGTCGCCCAGGCTCAGGGTGATGTCGTAGCGCCGGGCGATCTCGAGCAGGCGGTCGAACCCCGCGTAGAACGGGTTCTCCTTGTCGTTGTGGAGCATCCAGGCCAGGTGGAAGGCGCCCCCGCGCGAGACGACGTCGGCGACCCGGCCCTGACTCTTCAGCCGGTCGATGGCCTTGCGGGTCAGGCCGCAGTGGACGGTCATGAAATCGACGCCTTCGCGGGCCTGGGATTCGATGGCCTCGAAGAGGTCCTCCACGGTCATCTCGACGATGGAATCGCCTCGATCCATGGCCCTGACCGCCGCCTGGTAGATGGGGACGGTCCCGAGCGGGATCGGGGCCCGGGCCAGGATGGCCTTGCGGATCTTCTTCAGGTCGCCGCCCGTGCTCAGGTCCATCAGGGTGTCGGCCCCGTATTCGAGGCTGATGCGGACCTTGCGCAGCTCGTCGGCGAGGCGGGGGAAGTCGCGCGATGTCCCGAGGTTGACGTTGACCTTCGTCCGCAGGCCGCCCCCGATCGCCGCCGGCCGGGCCGGGGCATGGGCCGGATTGAAGGGGATGACGGCCAGACCGCCGGCGACGAGCTCGGCCAGCCTTTCAGGCGCGAGGCTCTCCGCCGCGGCGACCTTTCTCAAAGTCGCGCTGAGGACACCCTTCCTTGCTTTTTCGAGCTGAGTCATGGTCTCTCGAACGCCGTCGCAGGAGTGGAAGACTAAGTATAAAGGACACCCCCGGGACTGTCAAGAAAGCGGGGCCGCGCGGGCGATCACCCTGGCCCGGCTCTCCTCACCCCGAAGGGTCATCTCCCGGGGTGATATTTCACCCCTGGATTCATCCGGCCTGACGATTGCCCGTCGGGGGAGCCCCGCTTATCCTTGTCCCGCTATGGTACGGATCGCCCCCCCTCTTTATCTCCCGCCGGACGTTCGGCTATAATGGGGCCAATCCGCCGAGCGCATTAGCCGATAAGACGCCTGTTCTCTGCCGCGAGGTGCGGCGTTTTATCCAACGGCGGTAGCTTGCTGCGAGAGGACCATCAGACTGTCCATGAACATCTCCAAGCGGACCATCCGCGAATTCCTCGTCTATGTCCTGCCGCTCCTTCTCTGGATGGCCTTCATATTCCCGGTTTGGAACCCGGCCTTGGGCTCGAGCTCGATCTATGAAACGTTTGCGAGCGTCTTCCGCTGGCTCCTGCCGCACGCTTCGCAGCATGCGCTCGACCTGTCCTACATCGTCGTCCGCAAGTCCCTCCACTATGTCGAGTACGGCCTGCTGACCTTTCTCTTCTACCGGGCTTTCCGGGACGGACGCCGGCCGTTCTGGTCGGGGAGAACGGGTCTTCAGGCCGGCGCCGCGGCCGCTGCCTACGCCTTCATCGACGAGTACCTCCAGTCGTTCGTCCCCAACCGCTTCGGGAGCTCTTTCGATTGGACCGTCGATATCGCCGGGATCTTGTCGGCCGTCGCCCTGATCGCCTGGGCCGGCCGCCGCCGAAAGGAGCCCCCGGAATCCCGGAACGGGTGCCGGCCCTGAGACCCTCCGGAAGCGACGCGTCTCCATGAAGCCCAAGATCGTCGAATACGGCCTCCTCGGCCTGCTCCTCTGGAGCCCTCTGCCGGCCGCCTCGGTCGAAGAATGGGCCATCTTCGTGATCGAGCTGGCGGCGGCGGTCATGGCCGGCGCCTATGTCCTGGCCGATCCGAAGCCCGTCCTGAACCCGCGTCTCCCGCCGGTCCTGAAGCAGTTGAGACCGGTCGTGATCGCCTGGCTCGGCTTCCTCGTCCTCCAGATCGCGCCGCTTCCCGCCGGGCTCGTCCGGTTGATCGCCCCGGGGAGCTACGGCTTCCGGAAGCTCTACGCCCCCGAGTTCGGGCGGATGAAGTTCATGACCCTGTCGATCGCCCCCTCCGAGACGATCGGCGCGATCCTCTTTGTCGCCGCCCTGGTCATTCTCGGCTTCCTCGTCCTGCGGACGGTCACGCGGGGCCGCCAGATCCGGACGATCCTGGGCGTCCTCGTCGGCGCCGGCGCCTTTCAGGCCCTTTACGGCCTCTTCGAGCTGACCCGGGTCGCACCGCGGCTCCTCTTTTATGAAAAAGCGTTCAATCTCGACTCCGTGACCGGCACGTTCGTCAACCGCAATCATTTCTGCGGCTACGTGGAGATGATCATCCCCCTCGCCCTCGGGTTGGCCATCGGCCGGATCAGGGCCGCGACGCTCGGGGCCAAGGGCGTCCGCGAGAAGACGCTCCTCTGGATGACCAGGGACATGCTGGTGAACACCCTGATCCTGGCCGCGGCCGCGATCATGGCCCTGGCGGTCTTCCTCTCCAACTCGCGTTCCGGCCTGGCCGTCCTGGCCTTCTCGGCCTTCCTGTTCCTGGAGCTGTGGATCTCGTCCTTCAGCCGGACCGCGTTCCGCCGGCCCTGGGTCGGGAAGGCCGTCCGCGTGGTCCTCGTCGGCGTCACGGTGGCGGTCCTGTCGATCAGCGTCGGATCGACGATCCGCCGCTTCGCCCGCGACGACCTGCTCCGCGAGAACCGCCCCCAGTACTGGTCGACCACCGTCGCGATGATCCGCGAATTCCCGGTCTTCGGCACGGGCCTGGGGACCTTCGCCTCGGCCTATGACGCCTATGAGAAGCCGAGCTCGACGGAGCTCCGGCTCGTCCATGCTCATAACGATTATCTCGAATACGCCGCCGAGGTCGGGCTCCTCGGCGCCGCCCTTCTCCTCGGCAGCGTTCTCTATATCGTCCTGTCGGCCTATCTCGCCTGGCGCGAGCGACGGTACCCCGAAGCCCGGGCGCTGGCCCTCGGGGGCCTCGTCTCGATCGCCGGCATGGGGCTCCATGCCCTGACCGATTTCAACCTGCATATCCCGGCCAATATGGTCCTGTTCGTCGTCGTTCTCTGCCTCACCCTGGTCATGGCCTATTATCGGAAGAGCTGAGGTCGACCCTGAAAAAGATCCTGTCCATCGCCGGGCTCGTCGCCCTGGCCGCGCTGCAGGCGCTGTCGGCCTGGAACGCCCGCCTCTACTGGCGGGCCAGGGACGCGGCCAAGACCCCCGAAGAGAAGGTCCGCCTTCTTCGGCGGGCCGGGGCCGTCTTCCCGTGGAACAGCGCGGTCTCCTTCGAGCTCGGCCGGGTCTATTTCGAGCAGGGCGCCGAATCGATGGGCGACCCGGCGGCCCGCGACGGCCTGCTCCGGAAGGCCATCGACTCCTACCTCCGCTCGCTCCGCCTCAATCCCGCTTCGGCCGCGGCCCATTTTGAGCTCGGCCAGGCACTGCTCTATGCCGGGTATGCCGGCCTTCCCACGCCGCTGGCCTACTTCGATGAATACAGGCGGGCGGCCGAGCTGACAGGGCACGACAGCCAGATCCATTACGAAGCCGGCAAGGTCCTTTTCGGACGCTGGGACGGGCTGAGCTCGGAAGAGCGGGATTTCGCCACCGGCCTCCTGAAGGGCTCGCTGGCCGGCAAGGGCCAGGAGCGCGTGCTCGACCTGCTCGAGGCTTGGTACCTGGCCGGACACGACACCGGCCTCATCGACCGGATCCTGCCCGAGGATGCCGCCGCCCTCAGGACCTATGCCCGGTTCCTGGGCGAACGGGCGCTCTCCCTCGAGGACCGGCTCTCGGCTCTGGCCCGGGCCGAGGCCCTCGAGGTGGCCCGGGCCAAGACCGAACTCGACCGGGCCTGGGGCGCGGCCGAGTCGTTGATGCCCTCCGAGGCCGCGTTCCGCGCCGGCCTGGCCCTCGACGCGCTCGGGTCCGTCAAGTTCTACCAGGCCCTCGCCGGGAGGGAGCTCTTGGATCCCCTGGAATTCAAGGCCCTGCAGAGGGCCGCGCGACGCGTGCTGGCCAGGAGCTGGGTCGAAGAGACCGGGTCCCTTGACGACCCGGAAGGGATCATCGCCGCCTACGTCGAAGCCGAGGACAATCCCGCCGCCCTGGGCGAGTTCGAGACGTTTCTCGCGGAGCGGCGCCTCCTCGACGAGCGCCGGGCCGTTACTCCCTTCCAATCCCTGAAGACCCTGGCCTTCCGGATGGGCCTGGATCTCAAGCTCGGCCGGTACAACCGCGTCGCCGACGTCGAAGGGCTGCTGGCTTCGAGCTCGACGGTCCTGGCCCCTTCGGGACGAGCGAGCTATGCCCGGATCCTCCGGCTGATCGGCCAAGCCAATCTCGAGCTGAACGACGCCATCGAGGCCGCGGCCTTCTTCGAGAAGGCCAGGGAAGTCGGGTCCGACAGCCTCGACGTCCTTCTTGGGTTGGAGCGCTGCTACAGCCTGCTCGACGACGAGCCCAGGGCCGCCGGCGTGCGCTCGGCCATCGGCCGGCTGGTGAGCCCGGACCAAATCGACCTCGGCGGCAGGGCTCTCGCCAAAGGCCAAACGGCCAGGGTCGATCTCCAAACGAGAGGGGGCCCGAGGGCATTCCGGCTCGAGTTCACGCCTTCGGGGCCCGAGGCAGCCCCGCTCGTCTCGGTCTTCCTGGACGGCCGGGTTGTCTGGGAGAAATACGGGGACACCGGCCTCGCGGAATTCACGGGCAATCTGGGTCAAGGCCGGGCCCGCCTCGAGATCCAGGCCGTGAGCGCCCCAGTCAGCCTGGGACGGCTCTTGATTTCCATGGAAATCAGATAGTTAGAAGCTTGACAATGCCGAACCGGGGGCCTATTATTAATATCGCCAAGGAGAAGAACCTATGAGACGACGTGCCCAGGGTGTAGTCTCTTGGGGCTCGGCGTTCGCGCTGATACTCGCTCTGATGTCACCGGCCGCTACCCCCCAGGAGTCCGTCACGGGAGAATTGATCGGCTTCATCTTCGGGGCGGACGGCTCGACGCCCGTGCCCGGAGCCGTCGTCCTGGTCAAGAACCTGACGACCGGCGCGGTCACCGAAGCCGGGCCCACGGACAAGTCGGGTCTCTTCCAGGTATCCGGACTGAGCGCAGGGCTCTATTCCGTCGGGGTCCGCTCGCTCCAAGGCAGCTATAACTCCCAGGACTTCTTCGGGGTCCAGGCCCGTCATACCTCCAGGATCTCCATCGCCCTCGACACCTATGATCCGCCGGCGGCCGCGGCCGCCGCCTCGGTCATCAAGGAACAGCGGGCCAAGGGCG
>Ga0105106_10004303_pt1 | contig 10163 bp, 9 predicted proteins | sample PPLLaktember2015_5_FD_79109 | JGI IMG/M metagenome (GOLD analysis project Ga0105106, IMG submission 79109) | Freshwater sediment microbial communities from Prairie Pothole Lake near Jamestown, North Dakota, USA - PPLs Lake P8 Core (1) Depth... | ecosystem: Environmental > Aquatic > Freshwater >... | reverse complement strand
CGACTCGTAAGCCTTGGACAGTGCATTCAGATCCATCGTTTCCCCCATTGATTGGTCTCGAGTTGTTTCCGAAAAGCCCGGTTTTCCGCGCTTCGCACGCAGCACGGTAATGAACGGATTTTTTATCCGGTCGGACGGCTTAAGTCAAGGATTTTTCAAGGAATCAAGGCTCTCGGCCTGCGGTGGCAGCCCTCCTCACGGACCTTGCAGGAACCTTTCGATAAGCAATCGGATCGGTCCCGTTTCGTCGGGGTGAAACCACTCGATACCGCCCTCCCCCCGAAACCAGGTCATTTGCCGGCGGGCGTAGTGACGGGTGTCGCGCTGCATGAGTTTCAGGGCTTCCTCGAGCGTCAATTCTTTCCTGATGTAACGGATGATATATTTATACCCAAGCGACTGCAACGGCTTCACTTTTTCATCGTAACCCATGCCCAGGATGTTTTCGGTCTCCTCGACGAGGCCGCCCTCAATCATCAGTGAGGAACGGCTGTCGATCCGGTGGTAAAGCTCCCCCCTGTCCCGGTAGAGTCCGACCTTCAGACACTCGTATCGCACCTGCCGGAACCCGTGGCGCCTCTGCTTTTCCGAGATGGGTTCTCCGGCCAGTTCGGCCGTCTCCAGGGCCCGAACGATCCTGACCGTGTCGTGGGGGTGAATCCTCTCGGCTGCCCGGGGATCCAACATCCGTAAACGACCGTAAAGGGTTTCCCTTTCTTCCTTCTCCAGGGCATCCCGGTAGTCCTTCCGGAGGGTCTCGTCGGACCCCGGACCTTCGATGATCCCCCCGGTGAGAGTCCGGATATAGAGCCCCGTCCCCCCCGCGACAAAGATGTTTTTTTTCCCCTGGAGTTTCCCGATGACGGCATCGGCCAGGCCGTGAAACAGGGCCGCGTTGAATTCTTCGTCGGGATTGACGATGTCGATGAGATGCTGGGGCACCCGCTCCCGCTCCTGGCGGGTGGGTTTTGAGGTCCCGATGTCGAGGTGCCGATAGACCTGCATGGAATCGGCGCTGATGATCTCTCCGCCAAACGCCGAGGCAAGATCCAGGGCAAGGTCCGTCTTCCCGACGGCCGTCGGCCCGAGGATGATGACGATCTTCGTTTTCTTTTCCATCCCCTGTACTCTGGACCCTTTACCCTGTCCCCTGTTCTTACGTTCTCTTGAACATCCTCTCGATCACGACGGCAGGAAGCTCGATGAAAACAGGTCTCCCATGAGGGCAGTTTGAGGCGAAGGGGATGCTGTCCAGGTCGCGACACAGGTGCCGCACTTCATCGGCCGTAAGCGCCTGGTTCGCCTTGATCGCCCCCCGGCAGGCCATGCCGATGAGGATCCGGTTGCGCTTCTCGTCCCGCGGAAGCCCCGAATCGGTGATGCCGTCCAGGATCTCGCCGATGAGAGCCCTCACATCGGCCTGCGCCACCAGGGCCGGTACGGACTTTACGACAGCCGTGTTTTCCCCGAAGGCCTCGACCTCCATGCCGGCCTCCTGAAGCATGTCTCGTGATGCGATCAGCAGTTGAAAGTCACGGGGGTTCATTTCCAAGACCTCTGGGATGAGGAGGCTCTGAACTTGCAGGTTGCCGCCCGTCGATTCTTTCAGCCTCTCGTAGAGGATCCGTTCGTGTGCGGCGTGCTGATCGAGGAGGATCATCACACCCGGCGCCGAAAAGACAAGATAGGTCCCTTCGATCTGACCCAGGTAGTCGAGAGAGGCAAAGGAAACCTGCTCTCCTCCACCCGCCATGGACGGGAAGAGGCCATCCTGACCGGGGATGAAATCGGGCATATCCGCGGGAGGTCTCGCAGCCGTGGTCATGGGCTGGCGGGCGGCAATCCCCGCTAAAAGGCTGTAACGCCTCAGGGCCTCGTAAACGCCGGTGCGCCCCGTAGCATACGACCTCCCCGCATCCGCAACGGATGCGGTTGCCTGTGAGATCGGCCGCACCCCCGAGAGGGCCCCAGAGAGGCTTCGCTGGATCAGCTCCCGGACATCCTGCGGTCGGCGGAAACGGACCTCGAGCTTCGCCGGGTGGACGTTGACATCGATCGTCTCGGGGGCCAGTTCGATGAACAGGGCGCAGGCGGGGTATTTGCGCGGCTCGAGTAGGTTGCGGTAGGCACTCATGACCGCCTGGGAGAGAAGGACGTCCCGGACATATCGGCCGTTGATGTAAAAGAACATGTTTCTCGTCGAGGAGCGTGTGAAATCGGGCCTGGATACAAATCCCGCCAGGCGCATGCCGGGACTATTCTCCGCCACGGCGATGAGGTGGTTCCGCAGGTCGCTCCCCAGCAGAAGAACGATCCTCTCGTAGAGGTTTTCCGTTCGGGGGATCTCCAGGAGGGTTTTGCTTCCGGCGAAGACCTTGGCCCTGACTGCTCCATGGGGCAGCAGGACCCGGACGATGATGTCCAGGCAGTGCCCCTGTTCGGTAGCATCCTGTCTCAGAAATTTCCTGCGCACGGGGAGCGAGTCGAAGATGCGGCTCACGGCAATCGAGGTCCCATCGGGGCAGCCCACGGCCTCGTTTTCGAGGATACGGCCGCTCTCCACGACGATGCGCGTCCCCTCCACGTCGCCGCGGCGCCGCGTGGACATCTCGACGCGGCAGACGACTGCGATGCTCGGCAGCGCCTCCCCCCGGAAGCCAAAGGATTTCACATCGTAGAGATCTTCAACGGTGAGGATCTTGCTCGTGGCATGCCGCTCAAAGGCAAGAGGGACGTCGCCCGGCTCAATGCCCGCCCCGTTGTCGGCAATCCGGATCAGCTCCTTCCCGCCTGCCCGCAGTTCGATGGTGATGTCCGTGGCGCCTGCATCGAGGGCATTTTCCAGGAGCTCCTTCACGATGGACGAGGGTCTTTCGACGACTTCGCCGGCGGCGATCTTCGAGGCGACCTCCTCGGGAAGTACTGTGATCCTTCGGTTCAAATTCAAACCTCGCGCTCAGGGTCAAGGTTTACGTGTCAAGGGTCAAAAAGAAAAAAGGATTTTTCCACACTCGATACCCGAAACTCGATACCCGATACCCTGTTTTCATCGGTGGATATGGCTCTGGCCGGTGAGGTAATCGTTCAGGGCCACCTGCCAGGGCCGCATGGTTTTTTGTGTTGCCTCCATGAATTTGCGGTTGCTCAGGACCGAGTAGGCCGGGCGTGCGGCCTTCCGGTTGAGCTCATGGGACTTGATGGGCTCCACGGTCACACCGGTCATCTGGGCAAACTCGAGAATCCGCTGCGCGAATTGATACCAGTTGCAGACGCCCCGGTTCGTGACGTGGTAGATCCCCCGGCAGTCCCGTTCGACGAGCAGTTTTGTCGCCTGGGCAAGATCGAAACTGAAGGTGGGAGAGCCCACCTGGTCGTCGACAACCCTCAGCATTCCTTCGTCCCTGGCCTTCGACAGGATGGCCTTGACGAAGTTCTTCCCCTGGCGGCCATAGAGCCAGGCCGTGCGGATGAGCACGTGGTTTTCCGCTGTCTCGATCAGCAACTCCTCGCCTTTGCGCTTCGAGGCGCCGTAGGTGTTGATGGGCCGGCAGGGGTCATCCTCGAGGTAGGGCTCCCCCTTTGTGCCGTCAAAGACGTAATCGGTGCTGTAATGAACGATCTTCGCGCCGCTGTCCTTGCACGCATAAGCGATGTTTCGCACGCCCTCGGCATTGACGGCAAAGCAGGCTTCCCGATTCGTCTCGCAGCCGTCGACGTCCGTAAAGGCCGCGGCATTTACGATCACCTCGGGTCTGAACTCCCCGACGACCCGCAGGCAGTCCGGGGCCGATGTGATGTCGAATTCCCCCACATCGACTCCGCTGACCTCATGGTCCTTCCCCAGGACCTCCATGAGGTCGCTTCCCAGCATACCCTTGTGACCCGTGACGAGAATTTTCATTCGTATTTCACCTCCATGAGGCAGAGCCCCCGTGCAGGGGCCGCCTGGCCGGCCTTCCTGCGGTCCCGCGCCTCGATGATGGGCACCATGTCCTCTTCGGAAATCTTCCCCATGCCGATATCGACGAGGGTCCCCGCAATGTTTCTGACCATGTGGCGCAGGAATCCGCCCGCCTCGATCCGGAAGACGATCATCCCCGGTGATTCCCGGTCAAGGGAAACGTCCGTCACGGCCCTCACCCGGTCCTCCACCTCGCACTGGGCCGCACAGAAGGAATTGAAGTCATGGGTGCCCAGAAGGTGACCCGCCGCCCGTTTCATGGCCTCGAGGTTGAGCGGGAAACGGACATGCCAGCAGGTGCCCCTGCCGAGCGCCGTCCGTATGGGACTGTTGAAGATCCGGTAATGGTAGATCTTGCTGCGGGCGTGATACCGCGAGTGAAATTCCCAGGGCACCTCGCTCACTTCCTTCACCACGATATCCGGGGGGAGAAGGCTGTTCACGCCCATGTGGAGATTCCGAAGGGGGAGCTGCGAGGCCGTGCGGAAATTCGCCACCTGGTTCAGGGCATGAACCCCCGTGTCTGTCCGGCTCGAGGCAATGAGGACCGCCCTGTCGTTGACGATCCTGGAAAGGCTGTCCTCCATCACCTGCTGGATGGTGAGGACGTCGGCCTGCCGCTGCCATCCGTTGTAGGCCGTCCCGTCGTATTCGATAACCAGTTTAATATTCCTCATGCTCTTCACGTCATGCTACAAAAAAAACGGATCCCTGAAAATGGGAGAAATGCGGAATCGATAAAAAAAGGGAGCAGAAGGGGCTCTTCTGCTCCCTTGTGAATGCCTCGCCAGAGGATCATTTGCAGGTTTTGAGCGCCTTGACAGCGGGAAGTTCTTTCCCTTCCAGCAATTCCAGAAAAGCGCCGCCGCCCGTGGAAATGTAGGACATGTTGTCGCGCTCGCCCGCCTTGTCGATGGCCACGTCCGTATCCCCGCCCCCGACGATGGAGAGTGCGTAGGAGTTGGCCACGCTGTGGGCAAGCGCCGACGTCCCGCGGCTGAAGGCGTCGATCTCGAACACGCCCATGGGGCCGTTCCAGACGATGGTCTTTGCGTTGTTCAGGGCCTCCGTGAAGAGGGTGATCGTGGCGGGCCCGATGTCGAGCCCCATCCACTGAGAATTGATTTCCTGGATGGGGACGATCTTGGTCTCCGCCTCGGGATCCTTGCTTTCCGCGATGACGCAGTCGACAGGCAGGTAGACCTTCACGCCCAGTTTCTTCGCCGTCTCCATGACCTCACGGGCCTTTTCGATGAGTTCCGGCTCGACGATGGATTTGCCGACTTCAACGCCCTGGGCCTTGAGAAAGGTGAAGGCCATGCCGCCGCCGATGACCATCTTGTTGACCCGGTTGATCAGGTTTGCCAGGGCCTCGAGCTTGCCCGACACCTTGGAGCCCCCGACGATGGCCACGAGCGGTCTCGCCGGTTTCTCGAGGGCCTTGCTGAAGTAGGTCAGTTCCTTCTTCATGAGGAACCCGGCCCCGCAGGTCGGCACGAACTTCGTGATCCCTACATTCGAAGCGTGGCTGCGGTGCGCATTGCCGAAGGCGTCGTCGATGTAGACATCGGCGAGGCTCGCCAGTTCCCTGGCGAATTGCTCGTCGTTTGTCTCCTCTCTGGCATCGAACCTCAGGTTCTCCAGCATGACAATGTCGCCCGGCTTCATGGCATCGACGGTTTTCTTGACCTCAGGCCCGATAACGTCCTTCGTCAGGGTCACGTTCTTGCCGAGGAGCCGCGAGAGACGCTTGGCCACGGGGGCCAGGCCCATCTTCTCGACGATCTTGCCTTTCGGCCTGCCGAGGTGGGCGACGATGACGATCTTGGCGTTTTCATCGAGGGCGTAGTTGATGGTGGGCAGTACGGAACGGATTCGCGTGTCGTCGGTGATGTTCTGGTTGCCGTCGAGGGGGACGTTGAAATCGAACCGGAACAGCACCCGCTTCCCTTTCAGATCCATCTCATCGATATATTTCATTCTTTCACCTCTGGAGGGTTCGTTGGGGGACCGTTTGCGCCCCCCCTTGGAGTCGAGGTTTCGGGCATGGGTTTTATAGCCCAGGTGTCGTCCTAAATCAAGGAGGATTTCCTCTCTTTTGTGTTGAAAAAAACAGCGAGAAATGATATCACGCGGCGGGTTTACAGAGAGATGGAACCGTCGAGTTTTCGACCACTAAAGAGACAGGGAGTGACAGAGACATGGGACTGACAGAAGACAGAATCAAGGCATTTGAAGCAAAACGCGAGAAACTGATGACTCAAGGCGGCGATGCCGCTATCAAGAAGCAGCACGAATCGGGCAAGATGACGGCCCGTGAGCGGCTTCTGAAGTTCTACGATGCGGGAACGTTCCAGGAAGTGCAGCTCTTCGTCGAGAAGCGCTCCACCCTCTTCGGCCTCGGTGACAAACAGATCAACGCCGACGCCGTCGTCTGCGGTTTCGGCAACGTGAACGGCCGCTCCGTCTTTGCCGCCGCCCAGGACTTCACCAGCGCCGGCGGGAGCCTCGGCGAGATGCACGCCCGCAAGATCTGGAAGGTCATGGACATGGCCATGGACGCCCGAAAGCCCTTCATCGCGATGAACGATTCCGGCGGCGCCCGCATCCAGGAAGGTGTCCCCTCCCTGGAAGGCTACGGCGGGATCTTCTACCGCAACACCATCTGCTCGGGCTACATCCCCCAGATCACGGCCATCATGGGACCCACGGCGGGGGGCGCCGTCTACTCGCCGGCACTCACCGACTGGGTCTTCATGGTCAAGGGTAAGAGCTACATGTACATCACTGGACCCGATGTCATCAAGGCGGTCATCGGCGAGGAAGTGACCCACGAAGACCTGGGAGGCCCCATGGCCCACGCCACCAAAAGCGGCGTCTGCCACTTCGTCGCGGAAAACGACGGGGACTGCATCCAGCAGATCCAGACCCTGCTGGGCTATCTGCCCGACAACTGCCACGAGATGCCGCCGGTCGTGTCCACCACGGACACCCCCGACCGCGAGTGCCCCGAGCTTGACAAGATCATCCCCGACCGCGCCACCCGCGGCTACGACATGAAGAAGGTCGTTGCCGCCGTGGCCGACGGCGGCGTCTTCTTCGAGCCCCATGCCAACTGGGCGAAGAACATGTTCGTCTGCTTCATCCGAGTCATGGGGCAGACCGTGGGCGTCATCGCCAACAACCCCATGTTCGGCGGCGGCGTGCTCGACTGCAACGCCTCCGACAAGGCCTCGCGCTTCATCCGCTTCTGCGACGCCTTCAACATCCCGCTGCTGACGTTTGCCGACGTGCCCGGATACATGCCCGGCACGCAACAGGAGTGGAGCGGCATCATCAGCCACGGCGCGAAGCTTCTGCACGTCTACTCCGAGGCCACGGTGCCCATGTTCACTGTCGTGACCCGCAAGGATTACGGCGGAGCCTACATCGGCATGTGCAGCAAGCAGCTCGGCTCCGACTACGTGATGGCCTGGCCTTCGGCCGAGATCGCCGTCATGGGCGCCGCCGGTGCCTGCAACATCGTCTACCGGCGCGAGATCACCACGGCCGCGGACCCCGAGGCCAAGCGGACCGAGCTGATCGCCGCCTACGAGGAGCAGTTCAACAACCCCTACTTCGCCGCGAAGATGGGGATCATCGAGGAGGTTATCGCCCCCCGCGAGACGCGAAAACGCATCGTGGCCCTCCTCGAGGCCTACAAGGACAAGAAGAAATTCCGTCCCGAGAAGAAGCACAACAACATCCCGCTGTAAGGAGAAAGATCGAAAGCCGCTGAAACGACACGGGGGAGCCGGTATCGGCTCCCCCTTTCTATTCTACAATCTCTTTGCGCCTGCTGCGGATTGCCCAGCGCCGCCCACCGACTCAGTACCGTGCGCTCCAGATCTCACCGGCGGGATACCATGTGGCGGTTCCCCTCGTGATCGATCGTGTGGCTGGATTGACGGTTGCCCTGTAGGTCCCGTTGATGCTTGGCCTCTGCAGCACGATCTCATTGGTCGTCTTGTTCCAAGACTGCAGGGTGATGACGTCCTGGGCCTGCGAGCCGTTCGTATGGCGCCACCTCGCGTCAAAGGTGTTGGTTCCCGCACGGCGCGTCCAGGTACCGCTCCATCCGCAGCACTCGGTCACCTGCCAGACCGAGCCGAGCGTCAGCAGGTCGCCGCCTTGCGGGCGCGCCAGGCTTCCAACGGGGCCTTTATCGTCATCTGCAACATTGCCGGGACTCGCGGGTCTCTGAACCCCCTTAAGAATCTGTGCTCCCGCAAGCGAACCGGTAAAAACGATAACCAGAAGAACCACCGCAACCATCGAAATTCGGACTCTCATGCATTCCTCCTTTTGATCGCATGTAATGGCACTAACGGAGCCGGACCGCATCGGCGGAGACGCCGCCGATGCAATCGATCCATTCTTTTCTAGGCGACGCTGTCCACGTCGGCCCTCCCGAGGGTCACAACGGCAAAGGCCGCGATGCCCTCGCCCCGCCCGATGAACCCCATCTTTTCGTTCGTCTTGGCCTTCACGTTGACCCGGGAGGATTCCGTCCCCAGGACCCTTGCGATGTTCCGGCGCATCTCCTCGATGGAGGGGGACAGCCGGGGCTTCTCCAGGATGACGGTCGAGTCCACGTTGTTTACGTAATACCCGCGCTGGACAGCCATGTCCGCCGCCCGCTTGAGAATGACGAGGCTGGATATGCCCTTGAGGTGCGGGTCCGTGTCGGGAAAGTGCTTTCCGATGTCCCCTTCCCCCAGGGCCCCGAGGATGGCATCCACGATGGCATGGATCAGGGCGTCTGCATCGGAATGCCCCAGCAGTCCCTTCTCGTAGTTCACCTCCACCCCGCCGATGATCAGGCGGCGGCCTTCGGAGAAACGGTGACTGTCATAACCGAACCCGATTCTCATGTCACGACCCTTTCACAGTTTAGAATCTTGTAAAGGGGTATTTCTGCCTGTACCCTGTAGCCTTCAGCCCTTATCCTTCCGCGAAGCGGCAACAAGGGCCTCCGCAATCACCAGATCTTCCGGGGTCGTGATCTTGATATTGCCGTAGTCACCCCGGATCATCCGGACGGCGATGCCCAAGCGCTCCACCAAAGAGGTGTCATCGGTCCCTCTGAAGCCGTCACGGACGGCGGCGAGGTGAGCGCTCTCGATGATGTCCCGACGGAAGGCCTGGGGCGTATGGGTGAGCCACAACAGGCTCCGGTCACAGGTCCGCAAAATCCTGCCATCGGGCCCGACCTCCTTGACGGTGTCCTTCACCGGCACCCCGACGGTTGCAGCGCCTTCCGCCGCGGCAGCCCGGATACAACTCTCGATCAGCCCGGCGGTAATGAACGGCCGGACGGCATCGTGAATGATCACGAGCTCCGTGTCCCCGTCGAGGGCCGCGAGCCCCGCCCGGACGGAGTCCTGCCGTTCCTTCCCCCCGGGAATGATCCCGGCCACCTTTTTCAGCTTCCAGGGGGCCAGAATCTCTGTGCGCACCGATTCCATGTCCTGCAAGGGTACGACGACAAGCAGCGCGTCGACGAGCGGGCAGGCCTCAAATACCTCCAGCGTGCGAACCAGGATGGGCTTGCCCACAAGGGTGAGATACTGCTTGGACACATCGCGGTTCATCCGGTTTCCCGAGCCGGCTGCCGGGATGATGGCCACCGTCCGCATGGTTTTCCCTCTGTGGATTTCCGGGGTGTGAGCGTTTTTCTAAAAGAAAAGCCCGGGATCCTTTGGCCTCCCGGGCTCTTTTCCGACGCAGATTACAAGGCTTCGATGGTGTGAACTTTCTTGTCGTGCACGACAGCCTTCATCTCCGTGAAGATCATCCTGCCCGCCGTGGTCTGCAGGACACTGGTCACGGCAACCTCCACGGTCTCGTTGAGATGCCTGCTGGCATGATCGACGATGACCATGGTCCCGTCATCGAGGTAGGCCACCCCCTGGCCGTGTTCCTTGCCTTCCTTGATCACTTTCACAACCATCAACTCGCCCGGCAGCACAACCGGCTTCAGGGCATTGGCAAGCTCGTTGACATTGAGAATCTTGATGCCCTGCAGCTCCGCCACCTTGTTGAGGTTGAAGTCATTGGTGATGATCTTCCCGTTCGTCTTCTTCGCCAGGGCAACGAGCTTCGCATCGACCCCTTTGATTTTCGGGAAGTCCTGATCCACGATTTCGATGTTGATGCTGTG
>Ga0105106_10004301_pt1 | contig 10165 bp, 4 predicted proteins | sample PPLLaktember2015_5_FD_79109 | JGI IMG/M metagenome (GOLD analysis project Ga0105106, IMG submission 79109) | Freshwater sediment microbial communities from Prairie Pothole Lake near Jamestown, North Dakota, USA - PPLs Lake P8 Core (1) Depth... | ecosystem: Environmental > Aquatic > Freshwater >... | reverse complement strand
AAGGTGTCACTAATGTATCTGACCCAGCACAAAGCTCTTTCCCCATGGATGCTAAAGCCAGGGTGCTTCCCTTTGATTGACTTCCCGCATGGCCTGGGCTATATTCCTTTGCGTTTGGCGCCAAGGGAAAGAAAGTGGAATTGCCAAGGATTTTTATGACCCTGGTTCCGGCAATCATTTATCCGCGCAGGCTAAGAGCATGAAGATTCTCAGCGTGGTCGGTGCCCGGCCCAACTACATGAAGGTGGCCCCTATGGTGTCTGCCATAAAGGAGAAGAATCGGCGGCAGCGCCGGCGCATCACCCATGTCCTGGTCCACACCGGGCAACACTATGACAGCGAATTGTCGGATGTTTTTTTTGTCGATTTAAAGCTCCCCAAACCCAAGTATTATCTTGGAGTGGGTTCGGGGTCCCATGCGATCCAGACGGCAGAGGTCTTAAAGAAATTCGAAGCTGTCCTGGGCTTGGAAAAGCCGGATGTTGTCATGGTCGTGGGCGATGTCAACTCGACCTTGGCCTGTGCTCTCGTGGCCTCAAAAACATTTTATGACAATAGAGGTTCGCGCCCCTTGATCGCGCACGTCGAAGCCGGGCTGCGGTCATTTGACCGCGGCATGCCGGAGGAGATCAACAGGGTCCTGACCGATCATCTCTCGGACTTTCTATTCGTCACGGAGCCTAGCGGCGTCCTCAATCTCGTCAGGGAAGGCATCGCCAGGGAGCGCATCCATTTTGTTGGGAACACGATGATTGACTGCCTCCTCGCTTGTCTAAAGCAGGCTGGGAGGTCACGGATACTGGAGCGTTTGGGCCTCCGTGAGGACGGCCTGCCCGGGCCTAAGACCGCCGCGATCCCTTTTGCCGTGTTAACTCTCCACCGCCCGTCCAACGTGGATGACCCAAAGAACTTCCTCAATATCATTCAGACCTTAGAAGAGGTCGCCGCTTCACTGCCGATAATTTTTCCCTGCCATCCACGAACGAAAAACAATATCGTCCGTTTTGGCTACCAGAGCCACTTCGTCTATCTGGGCGACGATGACGCGAGTCCCGGGATCGGGGCGGGTTTCCTTCGTACCGACCATCCCCGTCATTCCATTAACCTAGTGCGTTCCCTCAGCTACCTTGATTTCCTGCGTCTCATGTCCAGCGCGGCGATCGTCCTGACCGATTCGGGCGGGATCCAGGAAGAGACGACAGTCCTCAAGATCCCTTGTATAACACTTCGAGAGAATACTGAGAGGCCCATTACGGTCAGCCAGGGGAGCAACATTGTTGCGGGGATGGACAAGGAAAGGATCCTGGCGGCTTTCAGATCTCAGAGCCGGGCGAAAACCCGTCGGACGCAGCCGCGGCTCTGGGACGGGCGGGCCAGCCGGCGGATCGTGGACATTATTGCTGGTGCCTTCAATGAATCGAAAAGAAAATAGGCTCATCCTGATTTTTACGCTGGACTATGAGATCCATGGGAACGGGGAGGGTTGTGCCGCGGAGTTGATGGTGTCCCCGACGGCGAGGATACTTGACCTTTTTGACTCGTTTGGAGCGAAACTGACGATCATGGCGGATACGGTCGAGATCATGAAATTCCGCGAACACCCCGAATATTCGGACCCGTCGCCCAGGGTATATGAACTCATTGAAAATCAGCTCAAGGATGCCGTCCGCCGTGGGCACGACGTCCAGCTTCACCTGCATCCGGCTTATGCCCGCGCGTCCTATTCGGGAAGTCGATGGATTCTGGATATGAGCGAGTACGATCTTGCCCGGTTGCCATATGAGCGGATACGTGGCCTAGTTGGTGAAGGCAAAAGGTTCCTCGAGGACCTCCTCGAACGCATGAAGTCCGGCTATCGATGTGAGGTGTTCCGTGCCGCGAACTGGTCGATGAGTCCCTCGCGGAACATCATCAGAGCCCTCTTGGCAAACGGCATCAATATCGACACTTCAGTCTTCAAGCACGGCAAGCGCGAGGGGCTCGTTCGATTCGATTATTCAAAGGCCGAAAGTGCTGTCGTGCCTTGGCCGGCAGATGCAGATGAGATCTGCCGAAGAGACGACTCCGGAGAGCTTTTCGAATTTCCCATTTACTGCGAGGCCCGGCCGCTGTGGGCCTTCCTGTCAGTCAATCGCTTCCATCGACTGTATGCGAGTCGGCTCCACCGGTTCCCAAACGAGGCCTTGCCTCCGGAAGGAAGGAAGGCGGACTGGGCGTCGGGAGCGGCGACCAAAGGGTCGCGGGGCTTAACGGCCGTTGCGGCCAGGAAACTCTCTGCGGCTTTCAAGAAACATGCCTGGAAACTCGATTTTAACCAGTGCTCTGGGAGGCAGATGGTGTCAGCCGTGCGCAGAGCAAGGGCCCGGAACAGGGACGCAGAAATAGATCTTCCCATCGTCGGCATTGGGCACTCGAAGCTGTACAATAGCCTCAATGAGCGGCAGCTAAGGAAGTTCCTCCATTTCATCGCCAACCATCCAGACGAGTACGGATTCGGGACTTTCGGCGAGTTCGACCTCGAATCGTTCAGAAAGCCGTCAGCGAGCGTTACAAACTCGACCGCTGATCCGGCCCTCAGAGGCAAAAAAGATGGATATCCTTTTTCTCCACGTTCCGAAATTTGACAACTACTATAAACCGATAGACCGGTTCTCCTTCATTCTTTTTCCGCCTATTGGCCTTTTGGGATTGGCTGATTACCTGAGAAAAAACAACCTAACAAGCCGAGTTGTTCATCTCGGCGTAGAACATTGCAGACAAGGGAAAATCGACCTGGATAAGATCATCGCTGATCACGAGCCCTCATTTGTTGGTCTCGACCTGCATTGGCACTTCCAATCATATGATGTGATCAAAGTCGCCCGAAAAATAAAGCAGTCCCGTCCTAGTCTTCCTATCCTTTTGGGCGGATTTACAGCTTCATTATTTGCTAAAGAGATTCTCGCTAATTTCGATTGCGTTGATTTCGTGATCCAGGGAGATGCCGAGGTTCCTTTGCTTCAATTGATAAAACACTACAGTACCGACAAGGCTTATGATCAGGTACCAAATCTGGGCTTCCGAAAAGGCAACGCCGTTATTATCAATCCGCCAAGTTTCGTAGCTGACGGGACATTGCTTGATAACATCTGTTACACTGATTTCACTCTAATGAAGGACTACCCTCGCTTTGTGCAGTCCTTCTCCAGATACATTAACTTGCCACGGCTATCGGAGGCTTCTCAGCGGCTGCTATTTGGACGGAATAAGGGCTATCAGGTGTATCTTGGCCGGGGCTGTGTCCATGGCTGCTCGTATTGCGGCGGTTCAAAGGAAGCTCACAAGACTATAAGTGGCCGGAATGGAGTTGCCATGCGGTCCGTTGAATCCATATTGTCGTCTATCCTGGACCTTGAGAAATTCGGTTTCGATTCAGCCTGTCTTGCGCTTGACTCGTTTCCTTTGTCGCAGGCGGACGACTATTACATAGAGATTTTCGATGGAATCACGCGGTTGAACATTTTTCTTGATATAGAAGTCGAGCGGTATTTCCTCCCCAGCCAACGCTTCATAAAGAGCTTTCGCAGGTTGCCAGGAAAAGGTTCATTCCTAACGATCAGCCCCCACTCTCAAAACGAGCAGCTTCGTAAAAAGAACTCCTTGTACCGTTATAGCAACCGGGACCTGGAAAGATCCCTCGAGATGCTGGAGAAGGAAGGTGTCAGTACCCTTCTGTGTTTTACGTGCGGGCTTCCATTCGAGTCCATGCAGGACCTAAAGGACATGGCCAAGTATCAAGCGCGAATACGGAAAGCGTTCAAGAGAGTGAGGTTCAAGACTTGCATGATTGAGATTGAGCCCGGGAGCGCGATGAGTACAAATCCTTCTGCGTATGGCATTCAGCTCCACCGTTTCAGCTTTGCCGACTATTATGATTATCACAGCCGTCAGAGGCAAAATCATTGGTTCGAAATGGGTTACGACAGATTCGGCTGCCCGGAACACGGGGAGGTTTCCCGCTACTTCTGCAGGCACTTCTGCGAGAGATTCAAGGCCGGACGGGCGTCTCCACTGGTGTGCAACGCCGTTTCAACCATGTGGAAGTTGGGGGCGTTCTCGCTTTTTGACAGGCTTGTCAAACTCAAACGCGGAAAAAAAGCTTATCTGGGAACAACACACTCTTGAAGACCCACTGTTTGGATTCCGGAACCAGCCTGACGGCTTGCGTGCCATTAGTATCCAAAATACTTACTTGGCACGCTGGGTTTGAGCTCAAGCCGGGCACTGAAACCGTATAGGTTACTTCATAGCCACAGGGCCTTGCTCGATAGCCTGGTGACCTGCCGCAACATGCATTTAATGGGCTAGGCAGCAGGGGCGTTGAATTCCCATATGGTATTGAGTTATAATCCGTCCTAAGTGAAGCCAAGCGTTGAGGAAGGAACCAGTAAAATGCGCTCATCGATACCTTATTGTTTGCGCGTCGCCAAGGAGACTCTCGGGCCGTAAGGGGAGTTGACTTGAGAATGGTTGGAGGCATACGCAATCCAGTGACGTTTACCGCGTTTAGTCGACCTTCTCGACAGTTACAGCTTGATTTTGGCGAGGCTCATGTGTGGCGTGCCTCGTTGGACGATGCAGTGCATCCTAAAGAAGCGTATGAAAATCTTCTTACGGACATGGAACGTGATAAAGCCGCTCGTTTCCTCAGGAAGCGCGACGGAGACCGTTATATCCTTAGCCTGGGAATCCTTAAGACTCTCATCATGGGTTATCTCGGTTCTGGCCCGGACAGATTACAGTTTTCTTATGGCCCTAATGGAAAACCGACCCTTGATGCCGGTTCAGGTGCAGACACGTTGTGTTTTAATATGGCCAAGTCTGCCGGTTATGCTGTTTTTGCGTTTGCGCAGGGCCGAGAAATCGGCGTCGATATTGAACAAGTCCGAAAGATCCCGGAGATGGAACACATCGTTAGCCTGTTCTTCTCTGAGGCCGAGCAGGTAACATTTGGTGCACTCCCCCCCCCAAAAAAGGAGCGGGCCTTTTTTGATGGCTGGACCCGTAAAGAGGCTTTCGTTAAGGGGTTGGGGGTCGGGCTGTCAATGCCGCTTGGCAAGTTCGGCATCATGCTCAACCCAGGGAACCCAGTCTGTTTCGTTCACTTGGATAAAGACTTAGCCTCCCTAGGAGAATGGACAATTTGGGATGTTTCAGTATTGCCAGGATTTTCGGCCGCCCTTGCAGTCAAGGGCAGCCAACGCACGATCCTTTGCCGGGATTTTGTTTCGGGGATGTTCGGCTAAAGAGGGTCGATGATGAGGTTTCAAGACAACGAGTTGATCGTTCATCGTCGCTTCGAGGAAACCGCGGTGCAGTTCCCCAGGAACATCGCGCTCGATGATAACCGGCGCGCAGTGACATATCGGATGCTTAATAGCGAAGCGAATCGAGTCGCCAATACCCTTATTGGCGCCGATGTTCGACCGGGTACGGTTGTAGGGATTTATTCCGATATGAGCATACAGTATCTGACTGCCCTTCTTGGGACGCTCAAGGCAGGCGCGGTGTTCATGCCGATTGACGTCGGATCTCCCGATCTGAGATTAATCGAATATATAAACAAAGCAGCACCGCCAATCATCATCACAAGCTCCTCATTTGAACATGACCTCCTTGTGCGACTCAAGTCGGTCCGGAATTCAACGGCGGTCCGCCGTTTATTGGTTCTTAACGGGACGACCGGTTTGATTATCAGGACTCTGGCCGAAGGAGCGGCCGATGCCCAAGCTTTAGACGCTCCGGATCGGGATCTGTCAACAGATATGGGACCTGACGACGGGTGCTACCTTATTATGACTTCCGGTTCAACCGGAAGACCCAAAGCCATTTTGGGTTCGCTGAAAGGGCTTTGCCACTTTATACGTTGGGAAATCAACGAACTCAAGCTGACGGAGAAGGTGCGAGTCAGCGCACTCTCCGCGCCAACGTTTGATGTCAGCCTCCGCGATATCTTTTCGGCGCTACTATCCGGAGGGACATTATGCCTGCCGGACCAGGAAACTCGGCATAATCCCGTTCGAATGCTGGATTGGCTGCAGGACAGCTGTGTCACTCTTTCTCATTTAGTGCCGACCGTCTTCCGGCTTCTCACTCAAGAAATCGAGCGCCGCGGGAAGAGCGCCCGCCTGCTGCCGGACTTGGAGTATGTCCTGCTTGCCGGAGAAGAGCTCTACGGGCAGGATGTGGCCAGCTGGCGGAATGTTATCGGAGACAGAATCGAACTGCTTAATCTCTACGGACCCTCTGAGACCACGCTCGCGAAGCTTTTTTTTCGTATCGGAGGCCAGACCTTCTCCCCGCGCGAGATCATCCCGATCGGCAAGCCGATTCCCGATACCGATGTCCTGATCGTTGACGGCGCCAGGCTCTCTCCCCCTGGGGAATCTGGAGAGATCCATATCCAGACGTCTTTCCGGAGCAAAGGCTATTATAAAGATGACCTATTGAACAAAGAGCGTTTCATCCGGAACCCGTTTTCCAAAGACCCTCAGGCCGTGCTCTATCGCACCGGGGATTATGGGCGGCTTCTACCAGATGGCAATATTAAGTTTGAGGGCAGACGTGATGAACAAATAAAGCTCTATGGAAATCGTGTCGAAATCGGCGAGATTGAAGCCGTTCTCAGGCAGCATGACCAGATCTACGAATGCGCCGTCTCCGTCAAGGAGCAAGCCCCAGGGGACAAAAGACTGATTGGTTACATCGTTCCAAAGCCGGGCATGAGACCTACGCCGCACACCCTGAGGCAGTTTCTTTCGGAAAGACTTCCGGATTACATGGTCCCTTCGCTGTTCGTTATGCTCGAAGGTCTTCCCCGCACCCATAGCGGCAAGATCGATCGGCAGGCTCTGCCGGATTCGAGCCGTCATCGTCCAGACGTTGATCAACCCTACGCTCCGCCCTCTACGAAGGTCGAAAACAGGATGAGTGAGATCTGGTGCCGGGTCCTTGGTCTTGACCGAGTCGGCTTGGACGATAACTTTTTTGACCTGGGCGGGACCTCGGTTCTCGCCGCCCGTGTCGTGGCACTTGTTCACGAAGAATTTGGCTGCAATATTTCGATCATCGAAGCCTTCCAGCACCCCAATATCCGGGACTTTAGCAAGTATCTGCAACGAGTGTTACCGAGGCACGATCCGGGTACGAAGATGAAAGATCCGCATGAACCTGACGGAGCCCTGGGGATTTCTCCGGAGACTTCAGCACGGCCGTGCCAGGCAATTCCCGGTGGCAGCGACTTGTCGGACTCCGTCGCGATTATCGGAATGTCGGGCAGATTCCCCGGCGCCCCCGATGTTGACACCCTATGGAAAAACCTTTGCGGCGGCGTGGAGTCAATCGAGTTTTTCTCAGACCTGGATCTGGACCCGAGCATAGATCCAGATCTGCGAAAAAATCCCGGCTACGTCAGGGCGAGAGGCCTTCTTAAGGACGAGGACAAATTCGATCCGAGCTTCTTTGGGATGACTCCCGGCGAAGCGGTCATCATGGATCCCCAGCACCGCATTTTTTTGGAAACCGCCTGGCAGGCCTTGGAAGCAGCCGGATATGCCCCCGGATCATGCGGCAAGCCCATCGGGGTTTTTGGGGGCACCGGTTACAACACCTATCTCACGAATCACGTGCTGAGATCGTCCAAGGTCCTGGAGCAGTTCGGCGAGCATCAGATCGGGTTAGCGAATGGACCAGACTACCTGACTCTTCGTGTTTCCTATAAGTTGAACTTGAAAGGCCCGAGCGTAAGTCTTTATACAGGCTGCTCGCTGTCTCTGGTCGCCGTTTGTCAAGCGTGCGATAGTCTGCTGACCCGACGGTGTGATATGGCCCTGGCGGGCGGCGCGTACGTGTTGTGCCCTCTCAGGAGTGGATACCTGTATCAAGAGGGCGAAATGTTCTCCCCCGACGGCCATTGCCGGCCGTTCGATGCTGGTGCGAACGGAACTGTTTTCAGCAATGGGGTCGGCGTCGTTGTCCTAAAGCGCTTTGAGGATGCTAGGCGGGAGGGTGACTTCATTTATGCCGTTATCCGGGGGACAGGAATCAACAATGACGGTTCTAAGAAAATGAGCTTCGCGGCCCCCAGTGTCGATGGGCAAGCTGAAGTGGTCAAAATGGCCTTGGCAAAATCGAATATCGAGCCCGAGTCGATCGGCTATGTCGAGATGCACGGCACGGGAACCCCTGTCGGGGATCCCATCGAAGTTGCCGCCTTGACTCAAGCTTTTTCGGCCCGGACCTCCCGGAAGCGTTTTTGCGGGATCGGATCCATAAAAGGCAACATAGGGCATCTCGATGCCGCCGCAGGCGTGGCCGGACTCATTAAGGCTGCCCTGATGCTCCATCACAAGAAGATCCCCCCTTCACTAAATTTCCGGGAACCCAATCCAGAGATAGACTTTGCCAAGAGTCCTTTTTTTGTGACAACACAGCTCTCGGAATGGAAGGCCGGCCCGACGCCACGCCGGGCGGGGGTGACGTCCCTTGGAGTCGGGGGAACAAATGCTCATGCCGTCTTAGAGGAAGCTCCCGCCAGGTCTGGATCAGGTCCTTCCCGGCCCTGGAGTCTGCTTGTGCTCTCAGGCAAATCGGAAATGGCCTTAGATACCCAGACGGCCCGTCTGGCCGACCATCTCAGAGAGAATCCCCACCTCAATATGTCTGATGTCGCTTATACCCTTCAAATTGGGCGGAAGGCGTTCGACTGGAGGCGAATGGCCGTCTGCAATGATCTTCAGAGCGCTATCGCCACCCTAGAGAAGAGAGATCCAAAGTATTTCTCGACCCGAGCGCGTACATCTTCCCGTCCTGATGTCGCATTTCTATTCTCGGGGCAAGGGGCCCAATATGTCAATATGACTGCGGGACTGTACCAAAACGAATCGCTCTTCCGGAAGGAGGTTGACCACTGTGCGCAAATCCTGATCCCCCATTTGCCCCAAGACCTTAGGCATCTGCTCTATCCCGAAAGCAAGAGCCTTGAGGAGGCTTCCGAGACGTTGAAACAGACCGCGGTCACCCAGCCCGCCTTGTTCGTAACGGAGTATGCCCTTGCCCGTCTCTGGGAAAGCTGGGGGGTGCATCCCGGGGCTATGTTGGGTCACAGCAGCGGGGAGTATGTGGCGGCTTGCCTGGCAGAAGTGTTTTCTCTTGAAGATGCGCTGGCCCTCGTGGCAATGCGCGGCCAGTTGATGCAGTCGATGCCGCGAGGATACATGCTCGCAGTCTCAGTATCGGAACAAGACATTCGTCCTCTCCTCGGGAAGGGCCTTTCCTTGGCCGCTGTGAACGCGCCCTCGCTGTGTATCGTCTCCGGTGATGAAGATTCCATCGCACATCTCGAGTCAACTCTCTCCCAAAAAAATGCTTCGACCCAAAGATTGCAGACATCTCATGCGTTTCATTCGTCCATGATGGATCCTATTGTCGAGCGATTTACGGAGCGAGTCAGGCAGATCAGCCTCAAGCCTCCTCGAATCCCCTTCCTTTCAAACGTCTCTGGAACTTGGATTACCCCCAAGGATGCCGTCGACCCAGCCTACTGGGCCGCCCAGCTCCGTCAGACTGTTCGGTTCTCGGATTGCCTGGAACGACTATTTGAGGAACCCGCGAGGGTGCTTCTTGAAGTGGGACCAGGACGCACGCTTGGCACATTGGCCAGACAGCATCCCCGCAAGTCGAAAGACCATGTCGTTCTCTCGTCTACCCGTCATCCAAAGGAGGAGGGTTCGGATATCGCCTTTATTCTGAACATCCTCGGCCAGCTATGGCTGGCTGGAGTCGAAGTCGATTGGGTAGGCTTCCAGGCGAGGGAAAATCGTTATCGGCTGCCCTTGCCGACGTACCCTTTTGATCGCAAATTGTGTTGGGTTGAAGGCGTCAAGACTCCGGTTGCCGGTTCCGGGGTTACTCCAGATAGCCCTTCGGCCGGAAGGGCTGTCACTCCATCCGTTGCCGGTCGGTCGACCAGAAAGAAAACTGACCTGACTAAGACGTCTTCCGCGACGCAGCAATTTGAACAAGCCCTATTCCGCCTTTGGCAGGACCTCCTCGGTGTTGACCATGTGGCACCCGAGGATAACTTCTTTGATCTGGGCGGAAATTCAATGCTGGCCGTACGGCTGTT
>Ga0105106_10004299_pt1 | contig 10170 bp, 11 predicted proteins | sample PPLLaktember2015_5_FD_79109 | JGI IMG/M metagenome (GOLD analysis project Ga0105106, IMG submission 79109) | Freshwater sediment microbial communities from Prairie Pothole Lake near Jamestown, North Dakota, USA - PPLs Lake P8 Core (1) Depth... | ecosystem: Environmental > Aquatic > Freshwater >... | reverse complement strand
ATCTCCAGGAGCTGAAAAGAAATCAGAAGACCTCTCCGGAGATTCTTTGCGTCCATCACCTGGATGAGATGGGCCTGAGGTTCATGGACGAGGATATCCCGGGTGACCTTTTCATCCTCTGACATGGGAATGAGGGAGTTCACGCCTGGCGTATCGATGACCTGGACCTTTTTGTTTCGGACCGACGTCGATCCGCTGGTGATCTCGACGGTGGTCCCTGGATAATTAGAAACCGTGACATACTTTCCAGTAAGATAGTTAAAGATGACCGATTTTCCGACGTTGGGATTTCCGATGAGAATGACTTTTTCTGTGGAGGGGTTCGTCAATGGAGCCCCAGGGGTCGAGCATTCCATGCCTCACGCCTTTCTCTTGGATCTTCTTCCCCTGGCCCCGCAATCGGCGCATCGTCCGTAGAGCTCCAGCCGATGATGAAGGGTCTGGAATCGATACCGTTCTGCAATCCTCTTCTGTAAGGTCTCAAGCGCATCGTCCTCAAATTCAATGATCTTCCCGCATCCCACACAGATGAAGTGGTCGTGATGTTCTTGGCCTGAAATGGGCTCGTAGCGGGTTTCCCCATCAGCAAACTTCCGCTGGGCGGCAAGACCCAGCTCAGTAAGAAGCTTCATGGTGCGATATACTGTCGTGTAACCAATTCTGGGGATCTTCTTTGAAACGAGCGCATGAATCTGAGCAAGGCTCCGATGCCCCGTGGAGTCCTGAAAGAGTTTGAAGATCTCTTCCCTCTGACGGGTCGTCTTCCTTCCGCCATTCAATAGGGTGGTTTTAAGTTGGGCCTTTGGAATGGGAGACTCCTTTTTGAAATTGAAATTCAATTTCATTTTAACGGGAAGACCCTGTCGTTGTCAATCCCTCCGAAAAAGGCTAAGATGAAAAAAGGCTGAAAGACACCATGTTGCTAAACGAGAGGACACCCGTGATATCCGAGGATTCTGCCTCCCGAGAGACGTTTGAAAGGGTGGTGACTCATAATGATTTTGATGGGATCGTAAGCGCTTCGATCTGTTGTTGGGCGTTGAAGATCGAAAAGGTGTTCTTTACGGGTCCGTTGACGATCACTCATTCGAAAGTCACGATTACGGAACGGGACGTGGTGTGTGATCTACCTTATCCCGTCGTCTGTGGCCTTTGGTTTGATCACCACCAGGGAAACCTGGAGGAATTAGACTATCGGAAGATCGACGCAGCATCGATCCCGGGACGATTCGCTTTGAAGCGGAGCTGCAGTCGAGTCGTCCACGACTATTTCTTGGAACGGATGGACCTCCCGCATTATTTCGTGGAGGCAGTGGAAGAAGCGGATGTCATTGACAGCTTTGCGTATTCGTCTATCGAGGACTGGCGAAAGGACACGCCTGGCAACAGGGTCGACAGCACACTGAAGATCCGTTTCCCCTCCGCTGAGGACCAAGCAACGTATATGCGAGCTCTGGTTCAGCATCTGCGAGACCGTCCTATCGACGAAGTCTCCCGCCTCCCCTCGGTTCAGAGACATCTGAAGCAGTACCGGGAAGAGGAGGGTCAGATGCTTCGCATCATCAAGGATTCCTCGTTCTTCTTGGATCAGGATGAAGGGAAGGAAGTGGCAATCATCGACCTCACTCAACACCGACGAAGGCCCCATCTTATCAAGAACCTGGCTTTCTTGATCTACCCCGAAGCCCTGGGAGTTCTGGAGATCTACAATCTTATGGAGCAGGGGGTGAAAAGCAACCATCTGGGTCTTTCCATGTCCTTGTCCATTAATGGAAATCGGGAACACCAACGCAAGAACATCGGCGAGATCATGCGAACCCTGAACATTGGAGATGGCCATCCAGGAGCCGCCGCCGGGACGGTTCGCTGTGCCTCCAAACAGGAAATGCTGAAGAAGAAAAAGGATTTGCTGAACCAGATCTTCAGGCTCTGGGCCTCTCAACAAACAGGGCTGGCTTCAGGGTGAGGAGTTGACCTGCCGGGAACGGGCAGGGGATTCATAAAGGGGAAGATCAAATAGAAAAGGGGCCTCTGCAGGCCCCTTTTCTATTTTGTCTGAGGAAACGTCTCCGGCCGGTCCTACCGGTCTTAATGGAATGAGGGAGTTGTTCCTTTCTCAAACTTCGAATATCTGAACTTACCCGTGATAATCGGGATGGCGACCTTGAGCAGAAGGGTGAAGATGAGAAATCCGGTGGCCCAGATCCCAAAGGCAACCATGAACTCCAGAGCATTGGGAACGTACTCGTAGATCTCTCCCAGCGGGTCGGGCACGAATCCCGGGATGACGAAACCAGGTCCCTTTTCAATCCAGACCCCCATGATAATGAGGATGCACCCCAAATTTAATGTGCTCATCCGATGGCGCGTAGCAGGAACCAGGAAAAGGAAGAAGGCGACCACGTTCATCGCCGTGCCTATCCAAATCAGGGGGACGAGTTGGTCATGGCCATGAAGCCCCTCGTAAAGGTACTTAAAGGATGCGATGTGATATGTATTGGAATAGTACTCTTTGAACATTTCAGCCGTGAGGAGAAAGAGATTGAGGAACATGGCATAGGCCATGATTTCAGCAATTTTGAAAAGCGCCCTATCCTCGATTTCGATGTCTGAGACTTTCCGGATCACTTGAAAAATAATGATCATGATGGCAGGGCCAGAGCAAAGGGCACTCGCAAGGAAGCGAGGCGCAAGAATTGACGCATTCCAGAAAGGCCGAGCCGCAAGGCCGTTGTAGAGAAAGGCGGTGACCGTGTGAATCCCCACAGCCCAGGGAATAGCGATCAAGATAAAAGGTAGAATGAATTTCCAGTTAGGGGGTTTCTGATAGTAATACTTGACCAGGAGGTACACCGGGATCAAGAGGTTCAGAAAGAGGTAGCCATTCAACACAATCACGTCCCAGGCGAGGAGAGATTGGGGAAAATTCATTGAACCGACCCCCGGGATCATATGCCAGAATCGGTCGAGTCGTCCGAGATCAACCATGACAAACAGGATGGCCATAATGATCGATGAAGCGGCAAAGAGCTCTCCCAAGATGACGATCTCTTTGATAGGCTTGAACTGATAGACATAAGCCGGGACGACCAGAAGTACGGCGGCCGCTGCCATTCCAACGAGGTATGTAAAATTAGCGATGTAGAGGCCCCAAGAAACCTGGTCATTCATGTTTGTGGTAATGAGGCCAAACTCATGTTGTCTCAGGTAAAAAAACAGGCCCACAAAAATGATGGCGATGAGGAAGAGACACCACGCATAGTAGGCTCTGCTTCCCTTAAGAACCAGAACGACAGTCTCTCTGAAAAAACGCCACGTTTCTTTTAGCGTGTCTCGTAGCGGTTCCATCGGTTTTTCTTAGGCCTCAAAGAAGTAGTAAAATTTGGGCTCCGTGTTAAGGTCTTCCTTCAATCGGAGTACTCGTTTGTTTTCAATGATATATCTGATTTCACTCTTGGGATCGAGAAGGTTTCCAAACTTCCTTGTGCCTGTTGGGCAGGCCTCGACACAGGCTGGATATCGTCCTTCTCGAATGCGCTGGATGCAAAACGTGCATTTATCCACAGCGCACTTCATTCTTGGGCGATTTCCAAGGTAGTGGACCTCCGGATTCACTTCTTCCGGCGGGAGTTTCGGCTCTGCCCAATTAAAGACCCTTCCTTTGTAGGGGCACGCAGCAATACAGTACCGACAGCCGATGCACCAGTTGTAATCCACCACAACCAGACCGTCCGGTTCTTTCCAAGTGGCATGGACCGGACAGACCTTCACACACGGTGGATTCTCGCAGTGCTGACATTGGACGGGCATGTACATGAACCCAGGCTCCGGAACTTGTTTGGGATCGTAATAATGCTCGGAATTCTCCAGATTGATCAAGGTGCCCTTTTTCAGCCGGATGACCCGAATCCAGTGGAGTTGAGGATTCTGACGCGAATTGTTATTTTCATTGGCACAGGCATAAACGCACCTTCTACATCCGATACAGCGCGACAGGTCCAGACCATAGCCCCAGAGGGTGTTCGGGAGTGCTTCCTGCGTGCTGATTACAAATTTCTTGCCGTATTTCTGCTGATATCTCTGTTCCCATTTGGCAATAAGTCGTTTCTTCTCGTCCGTGGTCATCTCGCGAAAATGCTTCTGGAGGAAATCTTCCTTCTCCTCTTTCGTGCAAGAAAGGAAGGGGAAAGAAATCCCTGCCAAGGTAGCAAGGGAAAGGTTACGAAGTAGCTCTCTCCGTGTGATTTTCTTATTTCGCATGTTGTTTATCCATCGGCCGATGGGGCGAGGGTTCCGGTTTCATCGGCTTGAATTTCGGGTCGTGGGGGTTGTGGCAGTGGGCACAGAGCAGATAGGTCCTTTTGCCCTGGGTAAAATACCCACTCCGCTTACCGTGGATACCGGCTTTCCAATCATTAAAAACGTTGCCATGGCATTCGCCACAGAGGCGGTAGCTTTGCTCGTAACCGATGAGTTCTCCATTGTAGAGTCGCAATTGATCACGATTTTTGGCGTAGTGGCAGTCGAGACACCACCGCATGGTTTCTCCATGATGGAGCACGATATCCTCATGAGCCTCCTTCAATTCTCTCCTCTTGGGATTGACCTCCATGGAGGCATGGCAATCACTGCAAGGAAACATCCCTTCGGAAAATGGAGGAGGAGGGACAGGAAACTCCTGAGAAGTCTCTATGGCGAGAGCCGGGTCATTGGCTCCTAACAGGATGAGGAAGAGAAGGATAACGCGGTTGAGTCGCGCCGTCATCTGAGCTACAGTATACCTCCCGACCATATAAAATTCTACTGCCTTTGAGCCCTAAAAGCAACTGTATTTTTCTCATCGTAGGCCACTTAATAATGCCACCGAATTACCCTCCTACGCAGAAAGCCACGCCTGCGTGCCGTAACGCACTTCGGCGTGCAGGCACGGTATATCAGACCGTGGATGAATGCGAAGAGGGTACCCTTCGTAGCTCTGAAAGAGCGCAGTAGGGTGTGCTTCGGAGGGTTCCGCCCCTCTGAAGCATGTGGAGACGCCACGGGCTTTAGCCGTGGGGCTCCACTTGAATTGCAGCCATGAGTGTGGTAACGTTTCGCCATGCGAATCGACACCACACTGATTCCTTCTTCTTCTCATCTCCAAAACCTCGCCAGTCAATCGGTTGTCGTCATGGACGTGTTGAGAGCAACCTCGGTCATGGTCCAGGCCCTCTCCAGCGGGGTGAAGGAGATTATTCCTGTCACTACTGTCGAAGAGGCCTTTCAGTTGGCGAAATCATTTCCTTCCGAGACGAGGCTCCTTGGAGGGGAGAGGAAAAGCCGAAAGATCGCCGGATTTGATCTCGGAAATTCTCCGAGGGAGTATATCACTGCCAAAGTAAAAGGAAAGACATTGATTCTGACAACGACGAATGGAACGAAGGCCTTTCATGCGGTCTCGTCGGGAAAGACGGTCTTGGTTGGAAGCTTCTTGAATGTCAGCGCGGTGACCCAAAGATGCCTGCACCAGGAAGCCGATGTCATTCTGTATGGTTCTGGAGATGAGGGTGAGCTGTCCCTGGAAGACACGGTTTGTGGAGGCATGATCATCGACCGTCTGATCCACCTCGGAAAACCACCGATCGAATTGACCGATGCCTCCCAGATGGCCCTCATCGCCTATCAACGGTTCCAGCGTGACCTTGTGGAAGCCCTGCGCCTTTCCAATCATGGCAGAACCTTGATCGATTTGGGGCTCGGGGAAGACCTCTCGTTCTGCGCTCAAACCGACACCACGGTGCTCGTTCCAACGTTTAAGGATGGAGTCGTCAGAATTTGACGCGAGACTGATCAAAAAAAATCGCACACGAAGAGTCTCCTTAGCTCGTAGTGGCCCTCCATGTAGACTCTGAGGGGTGGTCCCTGTTAAGGAAAGGGAGGACATGATGAGAAGACCTGAGAAGGAAATAAAGAACCGCGAAACTATTGAGGCTCTTCTTGAGCGCACCCTGGTGGGGCGCATTGCGACGATTAACCGCAAGCGATTCCCTGTGATCAAGCCCGTGAACTTTCTCTATTGGGATGGGAAGATCTATTTTCATTCGTCCAAAAAGGGAGAGAAGATTGCAGATATTCGTCGAGGGAGTCGGGTTTGTTTCGAAGTGGATGAACCGATCGCCTATGTCTTGGCGAAGGGATCGGCATGCTCGGCCAATTATTTTTATCGAAGCATTATTGTGAAAGGAAAGGCTCATCTGGTGAATCAGCGCCAAAAAAAATTGACAATCCTCAAAAGATTGATGGAGAAATACCAACCCGAAGGCGGGTATGATGAATTCGCTGAGGCAGTGGTCCAGAAGACAGCCGTAGTCGAGATGACGATCGAAGAGTTGACGGGGAAGCAAAGTTTGGGTTCATGAAAAACACTGTCTCTATTGTGACGTGTGGGAGTTATGACGAAGCAGACGTTCTGAAGGGTCTCCAGCGAGCCATTGATCTCATTGGAGGTATCAAACCCTTTGTCCAACCGGGAAACCGCGTTCTTCTCAAGCCCAACCTCCTTTACGGAAAATCTCCAGAGAAAGCGGTCACAACCCATCCCTCGATCATGAAGGGGATGATTACGATCGTCCGTGAGGCTGGGGGACTTCCGTTCATTGGAGACAGTCCTTCCATAGAAAGCTTGAACAGGGCGGCTGAAAAATCAGGCATCAAGAAAGTAGCGGAGGAAGCCGGGTGTCCTCTCGTCGAATTTGACAAACCTGTCCTCGTCGAGAGAGGGGGAAGGATTTTTAAGAAATGGGAGATTGATCGCAGCGTTCTCGAGGCCGATGTCATCATCAACCTGCCGAAGTGGAAAACTCATTCCCAAGTACTTCTCACTCTCGGAGTGAAAAACCTTTTCGGATGTGTTCCAGGCAAGAAGAAAGCCCTTTGGCATCTGAAGGCAGGAGATGATCGAAAGCGTTTTGCCCAGATGCTCATCGATCTTTATCGCGTCATTCCACCCTCTCTGACTATCTTAGACGGCATCTTGGGGATGGAGGGGAATGGGCCTGGGAGTGGTCATCCGATTTCTCTGGGACTGATCCTGGCAAGCAGAGACCCTCTCCATCTCGACCAGATCGTATGTGATATCCTCAGCATTTCCAGGAACGCGTTACCAACGAATCGCGTGGCTTTCGAATCAGGGCTGGGGCGAGACTCCATTGAGGTCGTAGGTGAGCCACTTGAACATGTCAGAATCTCCGACTTCACATTCCCCACCCTCACAGAGCCGGACTGGAATCTTCCGGCATTTCTGAAACGGGCTCTGAAGAACGCCTTGACCTCGAAGCCAACCGTTGAGCAAGAAATATGCATAGCGTGTCATCGGTGCGAGGAGATCTGCCCGGCCAAAGCGCTGACAACGGAAGACGAGAAGCGAGTCTTTGATTACAAGAAATGCATCCGGTGTTTCTGCTGCTTGGAGGTGTGCCCCGAAGGAGCCGTCGACATCGAGCCCGGGTGGGCCCTCAAACTCGTAAGGCGTAAGGTGCAAGGTGCAAGGGGTAGGGTTATCAACCAATAACAATGACTGAATGACTGGTCATTGGGACGCTATGCGCTTTGCTCCATGCGGTTTGCCGGTAGGTAAATAGAGTGCGTACGATCAAACTCATCATCGAATACGATGGTAGCAACTACCTGGGTTGGCAGATTCAGCCGAATGGCCAAACCATCCAGGGCGTGATTCAAGATCGCCTGAAACGTCTTACGGGAGAACCTCTACAGTTGATCGGTTCCGGAAGGACGGACGCGGGCGTCCATGCCTTGGGACAAGTCGCTCACTTCAAGACAGAAAGCCCAATGGATGCGAATACCTTTCAGAGGGCTCTAAACAGTCTTCTCCCAGAAGATATTGTGATTCGAAGAGCCGAGGAGGTTGAGGCTGATTTCCACGCGCGAAGGAGCGCGAAAAGTAAGATCTATGAATATCGAATCCTGAACCACTCAACCCCTCCTGCCGTCGATCGACAATACGTGTGGCATGTTCCTCAGAAGTTAAACTTGGATGAAATGAAGAAGGCAACCCACAACCTGGTGGGTGAGCACGACTTCTCGGCCTTTCGTTCCGTCGGATCTTCCACCCGTTCCTCGGTCCGGAACATTCTCAGGGCAGACTGGAAAATGGGGAAAGGGGGCCTACTGCGGTTTGAGATCGAGGCGAGCGGTTTCTTGAAACAGATGGTGCGGGCGATCGTCGGGACGTTGGTTGAAGTGGGGAGAGGGAAAATCTCTGCTCAGGAATTCAAGAGAATCCTTGATTCGAAAGACCGAAAAGAGGCTGGTCCCACAGCTCCCGCCCAAGGATTATTCCTTAAAGAAGTGAGATACTGAAAACTAGTAAGGAGCAAGGAATTAGTAGTAAGGCATAACAAATAGACCCTTTCCCCTTAAATCTTGTGAACGAGGCATGCATGAATCCGGCAAAGGTCGAACGCAGCAAGGTCCAAAACCTCACGGATTTGCCAAACACCGGTCCGGCAATGGCCCGGGATCTGGTATTCATTGGCATTCTGAAACCGGAACACCTCAAAGGTAAAGATCCGGTGGAGCTTTACGAGGCCCTTTGCCGTAAGAGCGGAAAAAGACATGATCCATGTGTTCTTGACGTCTTTATCTCGGTAACGCGGTTCATGGCCGGGGAGGAACCAAAGCCGTGGTGGGCGTACACCGAGGAGAGAAAAGGAATCACGGGGTCGAAATGAAAGGTTAGTTGTCCTGTAAGTAGAAAACTGGAAAGCTGATAGCTTATAGCTGAAAGCTGAGGGCTAGACCTTAATTAACTCATACTGCCTCGTTCCCAACCCAATTTCTTCTCCGTACGCAAGTTGAATATTCCAGTCCGCCTCGGGGAATAGGGCTCTGAACTTATCTTCCCCAGGTTCCCAGTTCTTTGTCAGTTTGGAAGACCGGTTGCCAGGCGCCTGGTTCACGAGATCGGCGGACGCCTGATCAATCGCAACCGGATCTTCGGAAGCAAGAATACCGATATCATTGACGATGGGAGCGTCTGAATAGTCGTGGCAATCGCAATCCGGAGTTATCTGAGTGAGGAAATTGAGGCAAACGGTTTTCCCTTTTTTCCGCTGGACAGCGCCGTAGGCATATTCCACCATCTTCTTCTGGAAAAGGGGGATCGTTTCATTCCATTGAATGTGAATGGCTCCTGGGGGACAAACGTGGATACATTCTCCACATCCAATGCATTTTTCAGAATCGATCACGGCAACCCCTCGCTTTTGGGTGGTTTCTGACTTGAGTGAGGTCATCGAAATGGCACCGGTGGGACACCAAGCGAGGCAGGATTCACACCCCGTGCAGGTTTTCGCTTTTACGCGGGGAGAGATGTTCGAATGTTGACTCAGCTTCCCTTCACGGCTGGCACAGCCCATCCCAAGGTTCTTAAGTGCGCATCCGAACCCGCACAGCTCGTGACCCGTGAAATGGCCAACGCTGATTAAAACATCGGCCATGGTAATGGCATGGGCGATTGAGACGGTTTCGAAGATAGGTTTGTCGATTCGGACCTTCACTCCGTTATTTCCCCGCAAACCGTCAGCAATCACGATGGGGGCATCGACCACTGAAAAGACGAAACCATTCTCGTAAGCAGTGGTCATGTGAGAGATTGCTTCTCCGCGGGTTCCGACGTAAAGGGTATTCGTATCCGTGAGAAAAGGCTTTCCTTTAGATCGTTTGATGTGGTTTACGATTCGTCTCATAAAGATCGGTGGGATGTAAGAAGTATTACCCTTTTCACCGAAGTGAAGCTTGATAGCTACCAAGTCCTTTCCGTGAATTTTATTCTTAAGATTGACACGTTCCAGAAGCAGGTCAACTTTGCTTAGGATCGTCTTCCCGGAATGGGCTCTAAAGTCGGAAAAGTAGACAGGACTTGCCATCTCACATTCTCCACAAACATAGCCATCTTAACCCCTGATGACAGAGGAGTCAAAGAAAGGCAGAATCGCAGTACCCCCCATTTCTAGGGAGCAACAGAGACCAAAGGGTTGACATTTCACGACAAAATAAAGTAACTTAAGGCTATGCTATTGCAATGAAAAATTAGGTTCATCATAGACTATCAAGCTCAGGCGAAACACCCCGAATTCCTTTCATCCGCCTACGCAGTAGATGCCCGGATAT
>Ga0105106_10004296_pt1 | contig 10173 bp, 12 predicted proteins | sample PPLLaktember2015_5_FD_79109 | JGI IMG/M metagenome (GOLD analysis project Ga0105106, IMG submission 79109) | Freshwater sediment microbial communities from Prairie Pothole Lake near Jamestown, North Dakota, USA - PPLs Lake P8 Core (1) Depth... | ecosystem: Environmental > Aquatic > Freshwater >... | reverse complement strand
TACCTGCTGTTTGAGGGGAGAATCCTGAAGGCCGGCACTTCCGAGTCCCTCGCAAACGACCCGGAGGCGCGGAAATTGTACCTCGGCGAGAATTTCAAGCTGGATCGGTACGACTGACCGCGTCAGCTTCCTCCCTTGGTTCCCCCCTTGGTTTCACCTGACCCGCCGGTTGTCGGGGTGCCGCCCGACGACGAATCGCCCGACCCGGGCGATTTCTTCCCCGAGGTTCCCGCCGACGGCGATGACGGGGTCCCGCCGCTCTTCTTGTAGTCCGTGAGATAGAAGCCGGTCCCCCGGAAGATCAGGCCCACGCCGGTGCCCATGACGCGTGCGAGATTGTCCGTGTCGCACTTGGGGCAACGGGTGCGCGGCGGATCCATGATGGAATGGAATTCCTCAAGCGTGTGGCCGCAAGCCTTGCACTGGTATTCGTACGAGGGCATGATGTCCAGGTGAAGGAGTCTACGTGAAAGCCGGCATCAGGGTCAGCGAGCCAGGGCCCGCAGGCGCTTCCGGACTACAGGCGGCACGAAATCCCTGATGTCGCCCCCGAGCCGCGCGACCTCACGCACGATGCTGGAGTTGAGGTACGTGTACCGCTCATCCGGAGCCAGGAAGACCGTGTCGATGGAACGGTACAGCTTGCGATTCATGAGTGCCATCTGGAACTCGTACTCGAAGTCGGACACCGCACGCAGTCCCCTGATGATCGCGGTTGCGTTTGTCTGCCGGGCATAGTCCACAAGGAGCCCTTCAAACCCATCCACGGAAATGTTCCTCCTGCCGCGAAACACCGCCCGTATCATAGCTATGCGCTCGGTGTCAGAAAACAGCGGGGTCTTGGTCGGGTTGCGTGAGACGAGGATGATCAGCCTGGGGAACATCGCAGCCGCCCTGTTCGCGACGTCGATGTGGCCATAGGTAATGGGATCGAACGTCCCGGGGTAGATCGCCGGCCGCCGCTTCATGAGGATGCTGTCTCCTGGCTGTGAACCGGACGGAAAAAGGAGATCGTCGTCCGGCCGAATCGTCGTCCGGTGAAGAGCTCCCAACGGTCGGAGGGGGGGAACTCGAGCCCTGTCGCGTGCTCAATCAGAAGGAGCCCTCCCGGCGCGAGGTGCTTCCCGCCGATGATGTCGTCTGGCATCCCGGCGGTGTGCGGGTAGCTGTAGGGAGGATCAGAGAACACCAGGTCGAACCTCTCCCGGTTCCCCGCTAGGAACTGCCGCACATCCATCGTGAGCACGTCAGACTGGCCGCCGCATCCGAAGCGCTCGATCGTGGCTTCGAGGAGCCTGCTTGCGTCGCGTGATTGCTCGACGAACACGGCCTTCTCCGCGCCCCGGCTGAGCGCCTCCAGTCCGAGGCTCCCGCTCCCCGCGAATAAATCCAGTATCGAAATTCCCTCCATCTCCTTGCGCGCGGACAGGATGTTGAAGATTGTCTGGCGCGCGCGGTCCGTTGCCGGGCGCACCGACAGGTCCCCGACCGTCTGGACCGTCCTTCCCTTGAACCGTCCCGTGGTGATGCGCATGCCGCTACTCGCTCCGCAGTGCGACGCCGATGGCTGCACAGAACCAGTGAGGGGGAAGCTGCAGCCCCGGCGAGAGCCTGGCAGGGGCCGACACCTCGAGGGACCTGAAGGGGTCCATCGCTTCCACCGGGACTGTCAGCGACTTGCGGAGCGCGGCCAGGGTATCGTCGTCCAGGGCCGGGCCGAACGTCATGATCGCATCCAGGCCGGGGATGGTCTCCTGCTCCCGTGTGAGTTCGGCGATCAGGTCGGCGGACGATTCCGGAGTCGCGAAGTCATACGCCGACACCGTGCCGTTCCTGAGGACGCTGAGGTCGACGCGGCCCTTCTTGACGCCCGCAAGCAGCATGACCTTCTGGGTTGACTCGGGGTAACCTGCGCGGAGCGCGTGTTCGGCTCCGAAGTGATCCGCATCCACGAGTTCCAGCCGGAAGCCCCGGTCCGTGAGCATTGCCTGCACGGTCCTGGCATACTGGCGCCGCGCCGCGACACAGAGAAACTCGGCAATGCCGTGCCCGTGATCGACCACAAGCCGGTGCGCGTCGTGAACGAAATCCGCCGGAGCGACGTCCGGAAAAAACTGTTGAAGCTCCCAGACGATCTGGCGGTTGACGTCCTCCCGGGTGGCCGTCTCGGGGAGGGGGATGGTCGTGATGAAGAGTCCTGATGTGTCGAGCGCCACCGAAACATGCTTCGCCTTCACCCGGTTGACTTTGAGAAAGGCGTCGAGAGCCTGCTTGAAGGTTCCCACGTCTTCTTCCGACATCGTTTCGCCGGGGGGAGGGAGCGTGTTGGCCCAGGTGTCGGCGGCGAGGAGGATGGTGCTGTCCTCCTTGCGCAGGAGCTCCACCGCGCGGACCGCGGACTCCTCGATACTGAGGCCCAGGATACGACTGACGTCGTTCATAGCACGAAAATATGCGAAAAGGTTCCGTGGCAATCAAGGAAGTGCGCGCGCGCCCGCGCGTACAAGGGGGCGGAGGCGTGCCAGTTTCTTCGGCCCGATCCCCTTAACGCGAAGGAGGTCGTCGACGGAGCGGTACGGTCCCCGGTTCTGCCTGTCTTCGATGATACGGGCGGCCGTCGCCGGCCCGATGCCCGGGAGTGCCACAAGGTCGTCAATGCCGGCGGCGTTGATGTCCACGGGCTCGCGGGGCGCGTGCGTTTCGGGCGCGGCGACGCTGTCAGCCGGGCGCGACAGCGCGAGGAACGTGCTGTCCAGTGCTGCGTATGCGAAGGGCGGAGTCGCGTCCGGCGGCACTGGGTGGTTCGTCCGGTACCATCGGATGCCGAGCCCGGCCGACATGACGGCGCTGAGAAGCGCGACGACCCGGAGCTCGTTTTGCGTGAACCCGAGCGAATTGCGGAGAAGGGTGATGAGCGACATGCGAACCTCCTGTGGTGGTTGATGATCCACCGCCAGGGGGCCGGCGAGTTGTCAGCGTGCGGTGATGTTACTGTGGCACCCGCTTCGAGCGGGTGGAGAAGCTCTTGTCCGAGTTTGCCGACGTGTCCCCGTCTCGCGGGTGCATGTTCTCGCTAGAGGCGAGCTGCTTCAGGAGCGCCTTGTCCTGGGACGACATCGATGTGGGGACCCAGATATTGACGCGTACGAGCTGGTCACCGCGACCATGGTGGTTGAGATGGGGGATGCCTTTCTCCCTCATCCTGAGAATCCGTCCCGATTGAGTTCCCGCCTCGATATGCAGCTTTGCCCGACCGGTCAAAGTCGGGACCTCGACGTCCGCGCCGAGGGCCGCCTCGGAGAAACTGACCAGGAGATCCAGGATGACATCGTCTCCGTTTCGGACGAAGACCCGGTGGGGTTCCTCTTCTATGACGACGATGATGTCGCCGGCGGGTCCGCCGCGTTTGCCTGCGTTCCCTTCGCCGCGCAGGGGAATGTAGTTCCCCTCGCTGACGCCGGGCGGGATGGACACTTTGATGGTGCTTTCGCCCTGCACGCGCCCGTCTCCTGAGCATGTGGTGCAGGGCTCGCGGACGACGCGGCCTTCACCGCCGCAGTTCTGGCATGCCGCAACGTTGACGAACTGGCCGAAGACCGAGCGGGAGACCTGGCGGATCTCGCCCGCCCCGTTACACACGGGGCAGGTGGTGAGCGCGGATGCTGACCGAGCCCCGGTGCCGCCGCAGGTTTCGCAGGACTTGAGCTTCTTGACCTTGAGTTTCTTCTCGACGCCGGTCGCGATCTCTTCCAGCGTCAGCGCGAGGCGGATCTTGAGATCCGAGCCGGCGCTTCCTACGCCGGACCCTCCCCGCCTCTGGCGGGCCTGTCCGCCGAACATCTCGTCGAAGATCGAGCCCCCGAAGCCTCCGCCGAAAATATCGCTGAAGGTGCTGAAGATATCGTTGACGTCCGTGAAGGGGCGGAAGTCGGTCCCGCGCATGCCGTCATGCCCGAACTGGTCGTAGCGTTGACGCTTCTGAGCGTCCCCGAGCACTTCGTAGGCTTCCGCAGCCTCCTTGAACTTCTCTTCAGCGTCTTTCTTTCCCGGGTTCCTGTCGGGGTGGTGCTGCAGCGCGAGCTTGCGGTACGCCTTCTTTAATTCCTCGGACGAGGCCGTGCGCGGCACGCCGAGGATCTCGTAGTAGTCACGCCTGGCCATTGGTCTCCCCCGCGTCCCTGCTGTCGGCACCGGGGGAGCCCGCCTCCTGGTCACCGGCCGAAGCCGAAACGACAACCTTCGCGTGCCGGAGGACCTTGTCGCGCAGCTTGTACCCGCGCTCCACTTCCTCGATGACGGTGTGCGGAGGGACGTCGGCGCGCGGGATCTGCAGGAGCGCGTCGTGGTAGGCGACGTCGAAGGGTTGTCCGACGGACTCAAACGGCGAGAGGCCTTCCCGCTCGAGTACCCTGGCAAGTTTCTGAGCGATCAGCTCGATCCCGCGTCTGAGCGATTCCTGGTCCGTCGTCTCTGCCGTGGCCTTGAGCGACCTGTCGAAATCGTCGAGGACGGGGAGGAGGGCCGTCAGGAGGTTCTCGCTCGCGTTCCGAATGATGGTCGCGATCTCCCCCTCGCTTCGGCGTTTGAAGTTTTCGAGCTCTGCGGCTCTGCGGAGGAGCTGGTCTTTGTACTGGTCCGCGAGCCGTCGCGCTTCCTCGAGCTGCGCCGCGATTCCGGCCGCGGCCTGATCGCGATCATCTCCCGGAGTCGGCGGCGTCGATGACGCAGTGGAAGATTCCGATGAAGAGCTGTCTGGTGTCGTCCCGGTGTTCTTGAGTGTTTCGTCGTGCATTCGTGTCATTTTGGTGGTGCAAACATGTCAGAAACGGTCCGCGCCACAAAATCGACCAGCGGGATCATTCTGTCATAGGGCATGCGTTTTGGTCCCAGAACGCCGACCGAGCCGATCACGTCCCCGATGGAATACCGGGCCATGATGACGCTGTACGGCTCGAGTTTGCCGTCCTCGTGTTCGCGTCCTATGGTAACTTTCACTTCGTCCGGGCCCGCGTCGTGCTTGCGGAGCACATGGACCAGGATTTCCTGGTCATTGATCAATTCTATCACGCTGCGGAAATCCCGGGGGTTCATGAATTCGGGCTGCTCGATGATCTGTTCCGTGCCGCCGACATGGTATCGCCCGGTCGCGGGCGTGACGAACAGCTTGTCGACCGAATCGATAAAGAGTTGTATGAGGCCCGTATCGTCCGTGACTCCGTCGCGGACTCGCTCCACGAACGACTCGCGGATCTGGCGGATCGTGAGGCCTGAGAGCCGCTCGTTCAGGAACCGGCTCAGGTCCTCCAGTTTCTCGCGCGGAAACTCTGACGCCGCCTCCATCATGATCGTCCGGACAAGGCCCGACTTGATGGAGATGATCACCATGATGCGGTTCGGCATCACCTGGACGAGCTCCAGCTTCTCGAACACGCCGCTGCTGAGTTCGGGGGCGGTCACGATGCACAGCTGGTGCGATATCTTCCCGAGCAGACGGGAGCATTCTTTCAGCACATCCGAGGGGTCTTCGGTCGGGTCCAGCGTCCGGCGGATGGCCTGCTCGTCCTCGGCTGACATCCTGGCGAGTTCCATCAGGCGGTCCAGGTAGAAGCGGTAGCCCATGTCGGTTGGCATCCGGCCGGCGGAAGTGTGGGGGTGGTGCACGTACCCCATGACCTCCAGGTCCGACAGCACGTTCCGGATGGAGGCAGAGCTCAGCCCGAGGGCCTCCTCATGCCTCTTGGAGATGTACCGGGAGCCCACGGGGGTCGCAGTATCGATGAAATCCTGCACAACATACCGCAGGATCGTCTGTTCCCGCTCGTTCAGTTCGTGTCCTGTGCCTGTCATAACGCCGGGATTCGGGCTACTATCGAGAATATGATACCAATTACGGCCCCGTTTGTCAAGGTGAGCCGGACCCGGCACACCCCGTTGATTTGTTTACAAATAGTCCATACATTTAAAGTGATAGTATGAATGGCTCACCCGCAGCGCTCAATGGACGATACATTCTTCGAAGCATACAAGAAACGGGTCTACGAGAAGTTGTCTGAGACGGAGCGTGGCGCCATTCCGATGACGTGGTGGGAGAGCGTCATCCGTCATTATTACAACCTCGGGTACTCCGAGGAGCGCACGGTGCGCTCCATCATTGAAACGATGACAAAGTGACGGTCGTTCCCTGGCCGACCTTGCGTCGAGGGGAGGGACTTTGGTATTATTACATGTCATACGCGATTTTTGAGCATGTGAGGTTCCGGACTGCCTCTTGGGGCTGTAGCTCAGCTGGGAGAGCGCCTCGTTCGCAACGAGGAGGTCGTCGGTTCGACCCCGATCAGCTCCACTCGCTCGCTGTACATATTGAGGTCAAGTCCTGCGCAACTGCAAGTAGCTCAACCCCGCCAGGTCCGGAAGGAAGCAACGGTCGGTTACCCAGAGTGTGACGCAGGGAAGCTTGACCTCATTTTTTTGGCCCGGCCCCCGCATGCCCATGGTGGATGCAGGCGGCACTGAGCGAAGGCCGATTATTGCACACATAAACGACGAGGCGGGGTCCGTGTGAGCGGACCTACGCCGGATGCAATCACAGTACGGTCCCACGGGCCGTAATCCGACGGCGGCGTATGTACACGTTCATGTATCGAGAATATCTCCCGGCTGCGGCCGGGAATCCGCCTGCGCCGGTCGACCCCCGTGGTGACGGGGCCTTGAAGGCCCCACAGGAAAGGGTGGTACGACTCGCAGGTCATGAGAAAAGAGATTCTGATCAATGCCGGTGCGAACGAAACCCGCATCGCGATCACGGAGGACGGCCGGCTCGCTGAGCTGTTTGTAGAGACGGCGAACAAGGAGAAGATGGTCGGGGACATCTACCTTGGCAAGGTCGCCAAGGTGATGGTAGGTATCAAAGCGGCCTTCATCGACATCGGCCTCAATCAGGACGGATTCCTGCACTTCTCGGACATTGGTAACAGGTTCGAGGAGTACAACGAGATGCTGAGCGACGATGAGGAGGATGAAGACGAGGAACGGGAGTCTGCTCCCGCCGGTACATCGGACTCCCAGCCCGCCACCAATGCCCGACAACCTGGCCAGCGCAGGAACGGGCAACCCCCCAAACAGGCCCGCACGCGGCCCCAGCGCGAGATCCAGCTCGAAAAGGGTCAGGAGATCATCGTCCAGATCACCAAAGAGCCGGTCGGACGCAAAGGCGTTCGGGTAACCTCGGAAGTCTCCCTCGCCGGGCGTTTCCTGGTTCTCCTCCCTTTTGACGGCAAAATCGGCATTTCGCGAAAGATCTCCAACTTCAAAGAAAAGCGTCGGCTCCGGAAGATTGTTCAGGTTATTCTCCCCGAGGGTTTCGGAGTGATCATCCGGACTGTCGCCGAGGGGAAGGAAGAGGCTTCGATCAAGCAGGACCTCGAGGACCTCATCACCACGTGGCGCGAGGTGGAGACGACGGTCAAGGCGGAAAAGGCGCCGGCACTGCTCTACAAAGACATGGCCACGACCTCCAGCGTGATCCGGGACCTGTTTTCCAACGACGTCACCCGGATCGTGGTCGATTCCCGCAAGCTCTTCAAGGACATCCGCGCATACATCAAGTACACGTCGCCCGCCGTTCTGGACAAGATCGAGATGCACAAGGAACGCGCCCCCATCTTCGACGTGCACGGCGTGGAGAAGGAGATCGAGGCCACGCTGAGCAGGAAGGTCTGGCTCAAGAGTGGTGGCTACATCATCGTCGAGCAAACCGAGGCGATGGTGGTGATCGACGTCAACAGCGGCCGCTATGCGCCGAAGAAGGAGCAGGAGCAGAACTCCCTCCGGACCGACATGGAAGCGGCGCGCGAAATCGCACGGCAGCTCCGGCTGCGCGATCTCGGCGGTATCATCGTGATCGACTTCATCGACCTCGAGGACGAGCGCAACAGGCGGAAGGTCTTTGAAGAGCTCAAGAAAGAGTTCCGGCGGGACCGCGCAAAGATCACCGTGCTCCCGATGACGGAGTTCGGCCTCGTCCAGATCACCCGGCAGCGCGTTCGCCAGAACATCCTGCACAGCTTCTCCGAGCCGTGCCCGGCGTGCGGAGGGACGGGCCTCGTGCAGTCGAAGACCACGACCGTGAATCAGCTCGAGCGGTGGGTGGCGCGCTTCAAGGACGAGACCGGCGAGAAGCGGCTCATCATCCGCGTGAACCCCGAGCTTGCGTTGATCCTCCGCAGCGGAACGATGAGCATCCTGCGGAAAATGATGCTGAAGCATTTCCTGTTTGTCCGCCTCGTGCCCGACTCCAGTGTGCCCGCCGGGAGCTTCAAGTGTTACTCCCCGAAGCAGGGCGACGAGGAAATCACCGACCAGTACAAGTAGGCAGCAACGGACACCACCCCACATGGCACTGAAACGTACCCCGTTTTACGATGCGCACGTGCAAGCGGGCGCGAAGATCGTTGAGTTTGCCGGATTCGAGATGCCCATTCAATACGGCGGCATCGTCGAAGAGCACAAGCGCGTGCGAAACGCGGTCGGAGTCTTTGACGTGTCCCACATGGGCGAGGTGGAAATCCGCGGCCCGGGAGCGCTGGCGTTCGTGCAGCGCATCACCGTGAACGACGCCTCGAAACTCAGTGAGGGCCGGGTCCAGTACTCGGCGATGTGCTACGAGGACGGCGGCATCGTGGACGACCTGCTCGTCTACCATTGCGGCGACTACTACCTGCTTGTCATCAACGCCTCCAACACCGGGAAAGACCTGGCCTGGATGCGGTCGCACGCCACGGGCGACGCCAGGATCGAGGACCGGAGCGACGCCACCGGGCTTCTCGCGGTCCAGGGTCCGAAATCTCTCGCGACGCTGCAACGGCTCACGGACCTCGACCTGGGCTCGATTCAGTACTATCACTGGAAGAGAGGAAAGGTTGCGGGAGTTGAGGCCCTCGTGTCCCGAACCGGCTATACCGGCGAGCTCGGATTTGAGCTCTATATCGGCCCGGATCCGGCGGCGGGGCTTGTCCTCTGGGATGCTCTCATGCAAGCGGGCCGCGAGCATGCGATCGGCCCGGTTGGGCTGGGTGCCCGGGACACGCTGCGTCTGGAGATGGGATTTTGCCTCTATGGCAATGACATCGATCAAACCACCAACCCGCTTGAAGCGGGCCTCGGCTGGATCACGAAGCTCGAGAAGGGCGACTTCCTGGGACGCCGCGCGCTCCAGGCAGTGAGGAAGCAGGGAGTCACACGAAAGCTCGTCGGGTTCTCGCTGAACGATCGAGCCTTCCCCCGCCACGGCTATGAGATCCAGCTGGACGGGAAGCGTGTCGGCACCGTCACCTCCGGCACGTTCTCGCCCGTGCTCGAGAAGGGGATCGGAATGGGGTACGTCGATGCCGCTCTTGCAGCACCCGGGACGGCCCTGGACATCGTGGTGCGCGGCCGCGCCATCCCGGCCACGGTGGTGCGCCTCCCGTTCGTGAAGAAATGATGAACATCACCCTGTTCCTCACGCCGCAGCAAGCGGACGAGCTCGCCCTGCGCGAGAAGACCGTCGTGATGATCGACGTGCTGAGATCGAGCACGACAATCGCCACGGCCCTCACCAACGGCGCGCGACAGGTGATCCCGGCCACCAGCGTGGAATCAGCCGTGAAGATCTCGGGGAATCTCTTCGGCGACGTGTTCCTGCTCGGCGGAGAGCGCAACGGCAAGATGATCGCGGGCTTCACGCTCGGGAATTCGCCGCTGGAGTACACGGCGGAGCGGGTCCGCGGCAAGTCCATCATCTTCAGCTCCAGCAACGGGACACAGGCGCTCGCCAAAGGCAGACACGCGCGCACGCTGCTCGTCTGCGGATTTGTGAATGTCTCCGCCGTGGCTGCGGCGCTCCAGCACGCCGGGGGGGAGATCACGATCCTCTGCGCCGGGAACGATGGCCTGATCGCGATGGAGGATGCTGTCTGCGCAGGAATGTTGATTCATCGGGTCGCCGGATGGGCAGCCGACACGCCCGGTCTGCCGGACGGGGCGTCGGTGGCCCTCTCGCTGTTCAAGACGCACGGGAAGTCGCCCCTGAAAATGCTCCAGGCCTGCGAGCACGGGAGGTACCTTGTGAGCCTCGGCTTCGGTGACGATCTGAGAATCTGCGCGGGTGTGGACACGCTCCCGGTTGTCCCATCC
>Ga0105106_10004294_pt1 | contig 10175 bp, 9 predicted proteins | sample PPLLaktember2015_5_FD_79109 | JGI IMG/M metagenome (GOLD analysis project Ga0105106, IMG submission 79109) | Freshwater sediment microbial communities from Prairie Pothole Lake near Jamestown, North Dakota, USA - PPLs Lake P8 Core (1) Depth... | ecosystem: Environmental > Aquatic > Freshwater >... | reverse complement strand
CAGCCACGAGTTGTTCTGATAGCTCCTGGTCGCTTGCGTAACCCCGCTGCTCAGCCATATCCATGGGAACATCCCGGCGATCAGGAAAACCGAGTAGTTGTCCATCTGCACCCGCATGACGTACTTGAATGCTAGCCAGTAGACGAACGCAAATGCAAAAGGGTTGATGACCGCCCAGAGATAGCCGAGCACACTGCTCTTGTACCGGACCCTGATGTCCTTGAGCACCAACAGGTAGAGTAGCTCCAGCCGTTGCGCAAGCATCCCGGCGGTCACAACGGCAACCCTGGACTCTGGCGACGCACGCTCTTAGTTCGGCTCCTGATATGGGAGACGGCTCCCAGCGGATCATCCGCGTACTCGACCTGCTCTGGCATGTACCTCCGCTCAGTGGCACCGTGTCCCGTCCCACCCAGGATTGGCGTAACGCCCGCTGCCGATTCAGCTTGGACGCCCGTCCGCTTTTCACCCGCCAGATAGGGACTGGCTAGATCGAGGTGCATGTCGCGAGCAGAGTCAAGGATCAATCCCGGCGCTTGCATCCGCGACCTGCATTCTCCGGTTGAGCCGAAGTCAGGATGCCGGGGACAGAAATAGAACACATCGATCCATGCTCCTTGATCGCTTCAGCTCCTCGTTGACCCCGCAATGCAGATCTTCGACGTTTCTCATCATATAGGAGCCACGGGCTATCCTGGTTGACTTGGAAATCACGTTGAAACCGGCAAGCCTAAGTCGTCTTCTTTCCTCAATCGCCTCAAGAAGCCACTCCCCGTCCAATAGGCGCTATAGACGGCAGGAACAACCACTGCAAGCTCTACATCACAATGAGCTGGCCACTTTCGCGCATCGGCTGGAACAACGCGAAGTGCCTGACATATAGAAGACGGCTTACCACCACGGGAAAGGAGCCAGCCTCCTCGTCCACCTCTAGCCCTTGGATAAACGCCACGATCTCCTTTGCGCTGCGCATGACTCGTACTTCACTCCTGGGAAGTAGCCCGAGCGACATTCCCAGTCGCAAGCCAACCGCCATGGACCGGCGGTCGGTTGCCACTATCTTAGGCACAGGTCCACGCTGCGATACCTCGAGGCAGGCCAAGTGGTGCATGCCAAAAACGATAGACTGCGCGGCGCGCCGGACATGCCGGAGTTCGTGACGCACCTGCTCGAACCGGGCCTCTATTCCTGAGGGCATGCGCATCTTGGCGAACAATCAGAGGGCACTTCGTCACTGTTATCGTCCAGGCGCTACCCGCCGCAGGAGCCAGGTACGCGCATGGGCCGTAAGCTGGCCCGCGCTCACTAGAGCCGCGACAAGGCCTGCCAGGATCCGCACCCCGAACGGAACGAACCGATCAATGCGCCGCATCGCCTGAGACAGGGAGTCGTCCAGAGCGCCTGCACGCTCACCTTGCCAGCCCGCTCCCTGCAGGCTGAAAGAAGTCAGTGACCGGCTGCGATAGCGCTCTTGCCGCTCCTGCTCGATCAGAAATCCAGAGTACTCGATTGGCCTCCAATGCTCGGAGTCAAGTTGGGTTGCGCCTCGCCCCCCCTCGACGAGATCGCGCCGCCAGTCTTGAATCCGACCTGGCGCGATCAAGGTGTCGCGAAGCACTGCAGGATCGGATTCCGGAGCCGTGCGCAGACGAGCGACCGCCTCATTTTCGACCAAGGGCAGCGTCCGGAAGGTGTAGAGCGCTTCGAGCGCCGTCGTAGACAGATGCCTTCCGTCATGCGGCCCAAGATGGTTGTCTTTACCAGCTTGGCCCGGATGCCAGGTGTGAAACATGAACTCGGTGGGATGCCAGCGTTCCTGGTTTCCGGCGTTCACCAGGCGAAAGGTCATCTCGTACGGCCCGCAAATGTGTCCCATATAATCGATATGCTCATCCGCCCCGCCGATCGCGATGAGGTCCGTGCGGCGTGCACACATGCACGCCCCGTAGTTCCTCGTATGGATGGGATCGTGCTCGTCGAGAATCCCAGTTGTCTTTCCATCGATACAGTTGGTGCACCCATCTCCGATCACTTCGTCGAACGTCGGATAGTTGAACGGATACAGGTTCCGTCGTCCGTTGCGGAATTGATCGAGGTGGAGAACCAGGTTGGGCTGCTGCTTGAACTCTTCGATGATCGCGCGTATGAATCCCGGCTTCACCATTGCGTCGGAGTCGCATATCACGCAGATCTCGCCTCGGCTGAGGACAATCCCCACGTTATACATCAGGTGCTTGTGGTAGTAGCAGCCCTCCGGCATCTGCAACAACACCCAAGTGTCCACCTCGTTTGCGAACGGTTTGATCGCTTCCGAGACGCGCCCGTAGTACTCGATCACGATTACTTCGAAAACCTCCCGCGGCACGTCTTGATTCCGCAGGTAGTGCAGAAGATGAAAGCTCTCTCGCACACTCCAGTCCAGCAGTATCAGGCTCACTGCGGGGGCCGTCTGCGCGCTCTCCTTCAGCAGCCTCACCGCTGTGAGCTCTTGCCTGGCTGGTGCCTGCAGTACAGGAAGTACGCGACCAGAGTGCAGGGGTCCTGAATGTGCTCTCTGGCGATCTCCTCGGCGATCTGGGGCTCGGTGAAGAAGCGGACTTCCGAGTGGCCGAGCTCGGCCCTCGGCCGCCGCCCTGTCTGCTCGCAGCCCAAGGCGACGAAAAGCCGTACCCGCGCAGCAATCAGGCCAGGCTCAGGAGCCACGATGCCCAATGGCAGGAGCCGATCCGCCGGAACCGCCAGCCCCGTCTCCTCGCTAAGCTCGCGGATCGCCGCTTCATGGGGCTGCTCACCATGGTCAATGAAGCCACGAGGCGCCTCCCAGAGCGACGCGCCAAGGGGATGGCGGTAGACGTTGATTAGCGCGAGTCTTCCGTCGGACTCGGGAAGGACTGCGACACCACTCACCTGGTCCGCGTCAATGCCCCAGGGCACGACGCTCAAGTAATCGTGAACAGTACAACCACCAGGCTGTTCAAGATCATCAAGGTAAGCAGAGAACACGCGGTTACGTGCGACCAACCGCCGACTGATCAGCCTCACGCGCGAATCTTCAGCGCTCAACGGCCGGTCCTCGCCTATCGCAGCGTCTGGGCTGTCCAGGCGCTGCGCAGCTTTCCAAGGAGCCGGCACCCGTCCGAAGGCGTGCGTTGTCTTCAAACATTCCCATACCGGGTATTGCGGATCATGGTGAAACCCTTGATCAACTCAGTTATCCCAGCGTCGAGCGAGTAAGCAGGTTTGAACCCGGTGGCCTCGATCTTGGCGTTCGACACGATGTAGTTGCGCTGGTCCGGATCCTTCCCCACAGGTGCGTCGAGGAAGATGAACTCCGGGATGTACTTCTGGATCACGGCGCACAGTTCCTTCTTCGACACGTTTGCGTCCGACAGGCCGACGTTATAGATCTGCCCCTTCATACGTTCGAAATTAGCCAGGCCGTGCTGGAATGCCCTCGATACATCGCGCACATGGATGTAGTTACGCTTGAAGCCGCCCTCGAACAGCACGACACTCCTGTCATGGATCGCCCTATAGGTGAAGTCGTTCACGAGGAGGTCGATTCGCATCCTGGGCGACATCCCGAAAACGGTGGCGAGACGAAAGCTCACTGCGTTGGGATGCTGCATGAGTGCGCTTTCGACCTCGACCTTCTCCCTAGCATACTGCGAGATCGGACGCAGCGGCGACTCCTCAGTACAGAAGTTGTTGTCGTCCCCCGTGCCGTATGCGCTGTTCGTCGTTGGCATGAGGATGATCTGACTAGCGCTCACCAGTCGCAGCATCATCACGATGGCGTCGCGATTCGTGGAAGTCGCCGCGACGGGATCTTTTGCGCACAAGGGCGCACCCACGAGCGCAGCGAGCGGAATAATGACATCGGCCTTCTTCAGCAGGGGCTCTATCGTTGCCTTGATCCGGCAATCCCCTCTGACGACCTGGAAGTTGGGGTGGTGACAAACGTGACCCAGGCTGTGTTGCTCGAACATGAAAGTGTCGAGGACGGTCACTTTATGGCCGGCGTTGAGCAGGTCCGGAACCATGGTGGATCCCAGATAGCCTGCGCCACCGGTGACGAGAATGTTGTAGTTCACGGGTTTTTCGGACGATTGGTGGGGATTGGGTCAGGTATGGAATCGGCTTGGGCACGTCTGGGACGGCGCTTCGCAAGCGTGTACCCAGACCCGCCAGCAAGCGCGATCGCCTCCACGCCTCAGCCTGCCGCTTTGCGCAGCACCTCGTGCAGGCGTTCGATCTGAGGTTTCAGGTCGCGCGGGTGATTCCCGACGAAAAAGCCGCGGTCGTGCGCGATGTCCGCATTGCGCATCTCGCCTACGCAGTCATAGTCGAAGTATTTGACCACGTCATGCCTGAGAAAATTTCCGCCAGTGATGATGCGATAGCCAATATCTGCCTCTTTCAGCGCTGCCAGCACCTTCTTGCGGTCGATCTTCATAGCTGGGTTGAGGATGATCGTGAACGCGAACCAGCTGCTTTGGCCGTTCTCTTGCTGGATGATGAACCGTTCGTCATTCTTGAATAGCGACGTGAACAGCACAGCATTCTCCCGCCGTATCGCAACCATCCGGTCCAGCTTCTTGAGCTGTTCTACGCCGACTGCTCCGCTCAGTTCGAGCGGGCGCGCGTTATACCCTGGAAGGATGAAACGATAGGCCTCGAAGAAATCGTCATCGCGCTTGTCGTAGATCTTGGTGTCCGATGGAAGGTCACGCGTCCAGCCATGCGCTCGCAAAGCGCGCGCGGTGTGGTAAAGCTCAGTATTGTCCGTCGCAAGGACTCCGCCTTCCATAGTCGAGATATGGTGAGAGAAGAAGGAGCTGAATGTCCCGATGTCCCCGAACGTGCCGCATTGCTTCCCGTTCAGAGTTGCGCCCATGGATTCGCAGTTGTCTTCGAACAGGATCAGGTCGTGCCGGTCGCAGAACTGCCGCAGGACGTCGAGCGCCGCCGGGTTGCCGAGGATGCTCACTGCCACCACCATTCGGGTTCTGGGAGTCAACGCCCGTTCGAGCATTCGCACATCCAGGTTCAGCGTAGGGAGGTCTACGTCGACGAACCGCAGCTTCAGGCCATACTGCTGAAGTGGGTAGTAAGTAGTGGCCCAGGAGATCGCTGGCACAATGGCCTCATCTCCACTGCGTAGGGGGCGATCTTTCAGAAAGGAAAGCGCCGCCACACCGACTAGGTTCGCCGCAGACCCGGAGCTCACCATCAGCGCGTGTCTGACTCCGAACTTCTCGGCGAACTGCTGCTCAAACCGAAGCACGTTCTCGCCCATGGTGAACTTACCCGAAGCGATGACGCGCTGCATTGCGGCGATCTCCTCCTCTCCCCAGGAGCTGCTCGCGAGGTCATAGAACACGGTGTTGGGTCCCTTTATTTCGCGCACATTTCCCGCATGACCGTGGCGATGCGATCAGGGGTCGGGTAGTAATGCTGCTCGAGCGCAAAGCCCGCCGGCGTCGGAATATCCGGCAGGCCAATGCGTCGCACCGGGCCCTTGAGGTATTTGAACCACTTCTCCGCCGCGAGACAACCCAGCTCCGCGCAGACGCCACCTTTTGCCCAACCCGTATCGACGGCCAGCAGACGACCAGTCTTCTTCAGCGACTGCCCGATGAGTTCCTCGTCGATCGGTTTGACGGTTCGCAGGTCGATCACTTCAGCATCGATGCCTTCGGCTGCGACCAGCTTTGCAGCCTGAAATGCAAGCTCAATTGCGTGCGAGGCGCCCGCGATGGTGATGTCACTCCCCGTGCGCCGGCAGATCCCTTTACCGATCGGGACCTTGAAGTACCCCCCCGGCACCAGTCCGCTCTTCCTCATGAGCCACCTGTGCTCGAAGATGAGCACAGGATTGTTATCCTCGATTGCCGCCAGCAGAAGGCCTTTTGCGTCGTATGGCGTGCTTGGCATCACGATCTTCAGCCCAGGCACGCTAAGCAGGAGACCCTGAATCGCTTGCGAGTGCTGCGCGCCGGAGCCCCACCCCCGCCCTATTGCTGACCACACCACAATAGGGACCGTGGTTTGGCCGTTGTCCATGTAGTGATACTTCGCCGCGTGCGTCACCAGCTGGTTGAACGCAAGAAGGATGAAGTCCGGCCGGTTGTGCATGTACACCGGGCGCATCCCTCGCATCGCCGCGCCGGTGCACACGCCCATCATGCCTTCCTCGGACACAGGTGTGTCGAATACCCTCTCCGGGCCGAACTTGCCTTGCAGACCCCTGGTTACTCCGAACATCGCACTTGGGTCATCCACGCCTTGCCCGAGCACGAACACCGAAGGCTGCGAGTCGAGCGCGAGCTCGAGCGCTTCGTTCAGTGCCTGCGCATAGCTGGTTACGCGGCCAAGCGCCGGGTCGGGCTGCTCGTATACCAGGCTGTTGACAAGGGCCTCATCCCAAGCCATTCACACTCCCATGGGCACGATTAGTCGGCATAGGCATGTCGGTAGAGATCAGACTCACGCGGCTCCTCGCTGGCCAGGGCAAACTCGATCGCTGCTGACACTTCCTCCGCGATCTCGGACCGCATGCGTTCTCGTTCTGCGTCGCTCATGGCCCCCTTGCGCTTGAGGAAGTCGAAGTAGCTTTCCAGCGGGCAGACCCGTTCCCAGGCCTCACGCTCCGCGACGTCTCGATAGCCGGTTCTGCTATCGTCACCCGCTCCCCCATGAGCTCGGAAGCGATAGACGCGAGCCTCGATAAAGGTTGGCCCCCCACCGCTTCGGGCGCGCTCGGCTGCCGCACGGCACGCGTCGTAGACACTCAGCACGTTGGTACCATCCACCTGTACAGCGGGCAAGCCATGCCCCTCGGCCCACCGCTGCAGCTCCCGATTCGGCTGGCGCGTCGCCAGGGGAGATTGAACCGAGTAGAAATTGTTTTCGCAGAAGAAGACTATCGGCAGCCCCTTCAGTGTCGCGAAGTTCAGGCTCTCCGAACATACGCCTTCCTCCGTCGCGGCCTCCCCGAAAAAGACCACATTCACACGGTCCTCCCCGCGCATCTTGCTGGCAAGAGCGGAGCCCGTCGCAATCGGTATCGCGCCGCCGACGATCGCAGATGTGCTTGCGACGCCCGCACTCGGGTCGATGATGTGCATCGACCCGCCTCGCGAACCGACGCAACCATTTCGGCGGCAGTGCATTTCGCACAGCATGGACTTCAGATCTCCGCCCTTCGCAAGATACACGCCGTGGGTCCGATGGCTGCAATAGACCAGATCGTCAATGCGCAGCGTGGCGCACGCACCGACGGCGGCGGCTTCCTGCCCGATCACCAGATGGATCGGCGTCTTCATCTGATCGAGGTGATAACGCTTCTCGATTTCCTCCTCGATCGAACGGATGCGGAGCATCGCGCGGAAAAAGTGTTGCAGCCTTTCCCGGCCGTATACGCCGATCGGATCCGAGTAGGCCGAGAACCCCGACCCCGAGTAGGTGTAGCGGATCAAAGGGCAGGCTCGTGCATATGGTGGAGACATCCCCCCCAGGAATGCGGCGACATCGCCTCTAGAGCCCGTTGGGCTGATAAAGGACGATGCGGCTGCCCGCATCCTCGAACGAGAACGGGACGTGAACCAGCTTGTGTAGCCTTTCCCGGACCCGCCCCTGATCCGCGGGGGGCACAAACAGCAGCATGAAGCCTCCCCCTCCTGCGCCCAGCAGTTTCCCTCCGATGGCGCCGGCGGAACGGGCTTCGTCGTATATCTCGTCCACCTCGGCCGTGGTCACCTTGTCGGACAACGTCCGCTTGAGCACCCACCCCTCATGGAGCAAACGCCCGAAGTCTGTGATGGAGTACGTCTTCGACTGGAGAATCTCGCTCGCCTGGTCGACCATTACTTTCATACCGACGAGTGATCCCTTCCGGTTCTTGAGGTTGTCGATCTTCGACTTCGCGACCTCTGAGGCAATTCGAGACAGTCCCGTGAAGCACAGCATCAGGTGCGCCTGGAGCAGATCCTTTCGTTCCTTTGGGAGAACGACTGGATCAACGCGAAACCCGTCTCCTTGCAGAAAGTCAATCCGATTGAATCCGCCATACGCAGCCGAGATCTGGTCCTGCGATCCCACGTTCTCCTTGATCACTTCCTGCTCTACATAGATCGCGTCGCTTGCGAGTTGGTCCTTGGATATGTGCCTGCCATGCAACGCGTTCAGTGCATTGATCAGCCCAACCGTGAAGGATGAACTCGAGCCTAGACCGGAGCGTGCAGGCAGGTCGCCGTCATGATGGACTTCCAGGCCTTCGTCCACTCCCATCCATTGGAACACAGCCCGCACAGCAGGATGCTCTATGTCGGATAGGTCTTGGATGTTCTCAATCCGAGAATAGACGATGCGGTGCTTGTGATTGAAGAATGGAGGGAGCGGCCGGCAGCTGATGTAGCAGTACTTGTTGATGGTCGTCGCCAGAACGGCACCGCCGTGCTCGCGGTACCACTGCGGATAATCTGTTCCACCGCCGAAGAATGAAATGCGAAAGGGCGTTCTGCTGATTATCACCGCCGCACCTTTGTCGCTCTTCTGCTCTGTTCACCGTCTTCTGTTATGTTCGGGTCGCCTCGTGCACGGGAATCAGAAGGAATGACTCTCGCACATGGAAGCGCCGTTCAGGCGGCGGTTTATACGGTTGCCATTCCGCCTTCACGCTCATCCAGCAACTGGCGTCGCAAGCGTATGCTGGACATGTCTCGGATGTGTGTCACAACCGCCTCCCCAAACTTGTTCCGCACGAGATCAAGATATCGAGGGTTGTTGAAGTACTTGAGGAACGCCTCGTCCCGAAAGGCGAGCACCTGCGCCGCGGTAAGCGATTCGGTACGCAGGGGCGCGGTCTGATAGCTGTGCTGTGAGTAGCCTATCCACGAACCAGGAAGGTCCCAGCCATTTGCGACCGCCATCGTGTAGAGCTTGGAGCCCGGGTAAGCCATGGCGCAGTAGAAGTTGGCGAACTCGCAGTTGGCCTCCAGGGCCAAGTCCAGCGTCTCCTGCATTGATTCGTGCGTATCGTCAGGCAAGCCGAAGATGTAGTTCCCGATGACGTTGATTCCAGCCGACTGTATCTTCCTTACCACTTGGATAATCTCGGACGTGCCGAAGCGCCCCTTTTCCACGCCGTCGCGCACATGCTTGCTTCCGGACTCGATGCCCAGTGCCAGCCAACGGAAGCCCGCTCGATTGAGCTTATCGAGAAAGTCGTCTTTGACCGTGTCAACGCGGGCGTAAGCCCAGATATTGAGCTTATGCCCTCGCTCAATGATGCGATCGCAGATTCCGAGCACATGTGCCTTGTTGAGCACGAACATCTCGTCTACGAACTTGATGTTCTTCACACCATACTTGTCGACCAACAGGTCGATCTCCCTGATCACCGTGTCGGGCGACCACAGGCGATAGGACGGCTTGCCGAATGGCGCATTGATGCAGCAGAAGGTGCACTTGTAGGGGCATCCGAGGCTGGTGTGCATCGACACATACGGCTGGCGGTCGTTAATGTGCTCGAAGCAGTGCCAATTGTGCGCCCGGTACTTGTCCATGGGTAAGAGGTCCCACGCAACACCTGGCATCTCTCCGTCGAGGTCGTCGATCAGGGCAGCAGGCGGATTGCACCGAATCGATTCGCCATTGCGATACCACAGGCTGGGGATGTTGGCGTAATCACGTGCCTTGGCACCGATCGCCTTCGCGGCAAGCGCAATTGTCTCCGGGCCCTCTCTATCGCATACGAAATCGACGGCCTCCTCGCGCAACGTCCTCTCGGGCAGCGCCGCGGGATGCGTACCCGTCATCATGATCTTGATGCTGCCGTCGATGGCCTTGATTGCTGCACAGATCTCCCCTGCAGCAGGCATATTCTGTGTAGAGGCCGATGGCTGAAAGCCGTACACCACAAGGACGACAAGTGTCGGCAGGTAGGAATCCGTGATTCGCCGAGCGACCTGCTCCGGGCCCAGATTTTCTGCGGCCGCATCGATAATGGCCACGCTCAATCCCTTGAGCCTCACATACGTGGCGAACAGTCCGGAGAGAGACGGCGGCTCGATGGCGGAGAACGTGTCGCCGAGCTGCTGGTAAACCGCGGCGCGACTGCCCGGATTCACCATCAGCACATCCACCGGCTGCTTCGATGAGATAGCCACGAT
>Ga0105106_10004293_pt1 | contig 10176 bp, 10 predicted proteins | sample PPLLaktember2015_5_FD_79109 | JGI IMG/M metagenome (GOLD analysis project Ga0105106, IMG submission 79109) | Freshwater sediment microbial communities from Prairie Pothole Lake near Jamestown, North Dakota, USA - PPLs Lake P8 Core (1) Depth... | ecosystem: Environmental > Aquatic > Freshwater >... | reverse complement strand
GACGAGCGGCCGGAGCTCGTCAACGATGCTCCCTACGGCGATGGCTGGCTGGTCCTGATCCAGGCGACGGACCTCTCGGAGCTCGCAGACCTGATGGACGCCGCCGCCTATCAGGCCTTCGTCGAGGAGGCGGAGTAGGGCGAGGCAGCCACACCGCGCTGGGGTGGCCGCCGAGCTGCGGTTGACCCTTCGGCGCTCCGTGCGTTAACGTTCAACTGGTTCTCGAGGGTTCAACGGTCCTCGAGGTCGAGCCTCAGGCCGAGGCCCCCACATGGGAGAGGTCGAGCTTGTACTGCAGCCGCTGCGGACATCCGAACAAGGATGAGGCTCGCTTCTGCTCGAACTGCGGCGCTCCGCTGCACGAGGACACGACCCTTGGGCTCGCTCCCGTTGACCTCGAAGGTGAGGCGACCGAGGAGTTCCCCTTCCCTGAGGACGAGCTGGAGCCCGGCCAAGCTCTCCTTCTCGTCAAGCACGGCCCGAACGCAGGGTCGACCTTCCTGCTCGAGCAGGAGGTCACGACGGCGGGCCGTCATCCTGACAGCGACGTGTTCCTCGACGACGTCACGGTGTCCCGCAGGCATGCGGAGGTTCGCCGCCGAGAGGCGGCGTGGTTCGTGCACGACCTGGGCAGCCTGAACGGCACATACGTCAACCGCGAGCGGGTCGACATCGCCAAGCTCGCATCGGGCGACGAGCTCCAGATCGGGAAGTTCAAGCTCGTGTTCTTCGCTGCGGGAGAGTGAGGAGATGGCGACGCGTAACTACCAGTCGATCGGCGAAGTGCTGGTCTCCGTCAAGACCGAGTTCCCGGACATCACGATCTCGAAGATCCGGTTCCTCGAGTCCGAGGGGCTGATCGAGCCCGAACGCACCCCATCGGGGTATCGCAAGTTCTACGAGAAGGACGTCGAGCGACTGAAGTCGATCCTGCGGATGCAGCGTGACGAGTACCTGCCGCTCAAGGTGATCAAGGACCGCCTGCTGCAGCAGGAGACCGAGAGCGGGCAGGCCTTGGAGGAGGCGGTCGAGGCGACGGCCGAGCCGGCGGAGGAGCTCGCCGAACCGCCGACGGGCCTGCAGATGTCGATCGAAGAGATGTCGGCCGCGACGGGGATCGACCGCGAGCGCATCAGAGAGCTGGAGTCCTTCGGGCTGGTCTGCTCGCACGGACCCGAATCGGCGCGCTACTACGACGGCGACGACTACATCGTGCTCTCCATCGTCAAGGACTTCTTCCGGTTCGGCGTCGAGCCGAGGCACCTGACGATGTACAAGCACTTCTCGGAGCGCGAGGCGACGTTCTTCGAGTCCATCGTGATGCCGCAGCTCCGGCAGCGGAACCCCGATGCCCGCCGAGCGGCGACCGACTCCCTGACCGAGCTCGCGAGGGCATCCCGGAAGCTGAAGGCGGCGCTGCTCCGCACGAACCTGCGTCAGTACCTCGCGTCCTCCTGATACCGTCTCCCGGCGTGCGACGCGCTCGACCTTCGCGCTCCGCGGTGTCGTCGACCGCGGCGATGCTGGTGCTGATCGCCTCGGTCTGGGTGCCCGTCCTGGCCGGAGCGCAGACACCGTCCCCTGCACCCGCGCCCACCACCGTCCCGCCGCCGACACCCGTCCTGCTGCCGAACGGCCAGACGTCGCCGTCGCCCTTCCCCTCGGCCCTGCGCACACCGGAGGGCGCCGCGGTCCTCCCCGAGCTCGACGCCCGCGCCTTCATCCTGGCCGACCTCGACTCGGGCCAGGTCCTCGCCGAGCGGGGAGCGAGGGACCGCCTCCCGGTGGCCAGCCTGACGAAGATCATGACCGCGATGCTGGTCCTCGAGCGGGCCCGCCCGGAGGACGTGGTGGTGGTCACCCCCGAGGCGGCGGGGAACGGGCTCACGGTCGGCGTGTCGGAGCTCGGGCTCCGTGCGGGTGAGCGCGTCCGTGTCGAGGACCTCCTGTACGCGCTCATGCTCCAGTCGGCCAACGATGCCGCCGTGGCGCTCGCGGAGCACGTCTCGGGGTCCGTCGAGGCCTTCATCGCCGACATGAACGTCCGGGCGCGACGGCTGGGACTGCGCGACACGCGGTTCTTCTCACCCAGTGGCCTGGACGATCGAGGGTTCTCGACCGTCGCCGACCTCCTGACCCTCACCGCGGCCGCGTACCGAGATCCGCGGTTCGCCACCATCGTCGCCACGAGGACGCGCGAGATCCCGGCTCCCGAGGGCGAGACGCCCCGGGTCGTCCAGAACCGCAACGTCCTCCTGTGGCTCTATCCGGGAGCGGTGGGTGTCAAGACCGGTTTCACGACGCCGGCGGGGTTCTGCATCGTTGCCGTGGCCGAGCGCAACGGGGTTCGCCTAGCGGCCGTCGTCCTCGGCGGCGCGAACGAGGTCTTCTCGGAGGCGGCGACGCTCTTGAACCACGGGTTCACGGCCTTCGAACGGCGGGAGGTCATCTCGGTGGGGGAGGCCCTGGGCACGGTCGAGATCGACGACCGGACCGTCTCGGTGAGGTCCGGAGGCAGTCTGCATGCCCTCGTCCCGATCGACGCCGCCGTTCGACGCCGGACCGTCGTGGACGAGAGCACGACCTTCCCCCCGCTGCCAGGAGAGGACGTCGGTGCCGTCGTGGTGTCCGTCCCGGGGCTCCGCATCGGGGAGGTCCCCCTCGAGGTCCTCGATGTCCCGCCTCCACCCACGCCGGACCCCGGTCCCTGGTGGCGCCGGGCCGCATCCGCGGTACTCGAAGGCGCCGGAGCGGTGCTCGATGCGCTCTTCGGCTGATCCCTCTGCTACGATCGGCGCGATGTCGGAGGTCGCCAGCGTCCTCTTCGGACGCGAGGACATCCGCCGCCGGATCGAGGAGCTCGGCCGCACCATCACCGGGGACTATGAGGGGCGCGCGCCCATCCTGGTCTCGGTCCTGAAGGGCGGCTCGGTGTTCCTCGCCGATCTGATCCGAGCCATCGGTCTGCCGCTCGCGATCGACTACATGTCGATCTCCCGCTACGGCGGCGCGACGGAGTCCATGGGCCGCGTCCGCATCGTCAAGGACCTGGAGCAGGACGTGGGTGGACGCGATGTGATCGTCGTGGAGGACATCGTCGACACCGGCCTCACCCTCTCGTACCTCATCTCCGTCCTCCAGTCGCGCGAGCCGGCTTCGATCGAGGTCTGTGCGCTCCTGGACAAGGCTGCCCGCCGGATCGCACCCCTCACGATCCGCTATCGAGGGTTCGAGTGCCCGGACGTGTTCGTGGTGGGCTACGGCCTGGACCTCCAGGAGCGCTACCGTAACGTGCCCGATATCCTTGCGGTGCACGACCTCGCGAGCCTCGACGAGGACCCCGATCTGCTGCTCTCGTACCTGCCGGTACCGCCCGCATGAGCGCTCGGTTGCCGGAGCCAGGGCCCAGGTCTAGGCTCAGGTGTCGAGCCATGTTGATCGAGATGAACCTCGCTGGCGTGCGGATCGAGCTCCCCTCGAACCAGCCGATCGTGCTCCTGCGCGAGTCGGAGGGCGAGCGGTTCCTGCCGATATGGATCGGCCAGTCCGAGGCGGCGGCGATCGCGTTGGCGCTCCAGGGCGTCATCACGCCTCGCCCGATGACCCACGATCTGCTTCGGAACATCCTCGACGAGATGGCGGTCCAGGTCAGCAACATCGTGATCACGGAGCTGCGTGAGGGCACCTTCTACGCCGTGATCAACATGCAGCGCAATGGGGACGCCTTCGAGATCTCCTCACGGCCGAGCGACGCGATCGCTCTGGCGGTTCGCCTCGGGTGCAAGATCTTCGTGCACGAGGAGGTCCTCTCCGAGGCCTCCATCCTCATCCCGAACGGCGAGGACGAGGACGAGGTCGAGAAGTTCCGCGAGTTCCTCGAGAACGTGAACCCCGAGGACTTCCAGTAGCGGGACCGAGCGTGGGGTGGGCCCGCCCAGGCCGTGTCAGCCGTACATGATGGCCGTCGCCCAGAACTGGTCGCGACCGCACGCGCTCCGGCCCGCCTGGAAGATCACGCCGACGCCGGCGCTTCGGAGCCCCGGCAACAACAGGATCTCGCGATGGTGTCCGTGGGCCATCCAGGCCCTCACCAGCCCAGCCAGGGTCGCGTTGCAGCCCGAGACGCTGGCGCCGACCCGCTTCCAGTCGTAGGGGCGCAGGAGCCTGGCGAGGTTCGGGGGGTCGTACAGCTTCGCCTGTCGGATCATGGTCCGTGTGTGACGCTCCGCGTCCTGCGACAAGCGGACGTTGAGGCGGAGCGTGTGGAGCGCGTGCTGATCCCTGACGCGGTTGATGATCCTGAGCAGCTTGCCCTCGGGGGAGGCCGCGCCAACGCTCGGCGTGGTCGCCACGAGGCCCATCGAGAGCGCAGCGGCGAGCACCCCCGCGAGCGCTGAACGCCGCAACCTTCGGCTGCGTGTCACGCGAACACCCCCCTCGAGCCGCGGAACTCCCGCGCATCCTACCCGCTTGCGTGCCGCCCGTCCCGCGAACGGCGGTGGTGCCGCCGGGGGTCATTGACACCGCCGGCCGGGCGGCCTAGCCTGTGCTACGCCCGCGTAATTACGGAGTTGTGATGGCTGAGCAGGGATATCGTGTCCCCGAGGTCTGCCGGATCGTCGGGATCAGCTACCGTCAGCTCGACTACTGGGCGAGGACGGGTCTCGTCCGGCCGTCCCTGCGGGATGCGCACGGGTCCGGAACCCAGCGGCTGTACTCGTTCCAGGACCTGGCCACCCTGAAGATCATCAAGAAGCTGCTCGACACGGGCGTCTCGCTGCAACAGATCCGTCGTGCGATCGGCACGCTCCGTGAGCTGAAGGAGCCGCCGCTCGGGACCACCCTCGTGTCGGACGGGGTCAGGATCTACTCGGTCGAGTCGCCGGAGGCGGTGGTGGACCTCCTCGCACAGGGGCAGGGGGTGTTCGCCGTCGCGGTGGACAGGGTATGGACCGATCTCGAGGGGAGCCTCGCGAAGCAGGCACGCAAGCGGGGTCGCACGGTCGCGTCGGCCGGAGGCGCGTGAGCGACGCTGCGGCGGCCCGCACCCCGGACCTGAAGAGCGAGACCGTCCGCTTCGCCCACGCCAGCGAACGCCAGTTCGCGCAGCTGCTCGACTTCTACCAGATCGAGTGGGAGTACGAGCCGAGGTCCTTCGATCTCGAGCGGGACAAGCAGGGCAACGTCATCCAGCGGTTCACGCCGGATTTCTACCTGCCCCAGTACGACCTGTACATCGAGATCACGACGCTCAACCAGAAGCTCGTCACCAAGAAGAACCGCAAGGTTCGGCGGCTCCGTCAGCTCTATCCGGGCGTGAACTGCAAGATCTTCTACCAGCGGGACTACCTGTCCCTGGTGGAGAAGTACGGGCTGGAGGACGTCTCCGGCTGAGACGCCGACAGGGCCTGGGTTACGCGCCAGGAACGGATACACTCGGGACGAGGCATGCGGTACGCGGCCCACACGGACGACGACCTCCGCGCGATGCTCGAGGCGATCGGTCTCGACTCGCTGGATGACCTCTTCGCGCAGATCCCTGCCTCGGTCCGGCTGGGCCGAGACCTCGACCTCCCGGCCGGTGTGTCGGAGCAGGAGATCCTGGCCGATCTGACGTCCCTCGCCTCACGCAACCGCAGCACCGACGATCTGGTCTGCTTCGCGGGCGCGGGAGCGTACGACCACTACGTGCCAGCGGTGGTGTGGGCGCTCGCGGGCCGCTCGGAGTTCTACACCGCGTACACGCCGTACCAGCCCGAGCTCTCGCAGGGGGTCCTCCAGGCGCTCTTCGAGTACCAGTCCATGATCTGCGAGCTCACGGCGCTCGACGTCTCGAACGCCTCCCTCTACGACGGCTCCACGGCGCTGGCCGAGGCGGTGAGCCTCGCCAGATCGACGCCCGAGCGAGGACGAGTGCTCGTCTCCGCCGGCGTCGACCAGCGGCACGTCGAGACGCTCCGGACCTACGGCAGGGGAGCGGGGTACGAGCCGGAGCCGTTCGCCCTGCGGGACGGCCGTGGCGGGCATCCGCAGGTCGGATCCGACGTCGCGTGCGTGATCGTCCAGCATCCGAACGTCTACGGGAACCTCGAGCCGGTGCGCGACCTCTTCGGTGCGGCGCATGACGGGGGAGCGCACGCGATCCAGGTCTTCGACCCGCTCTCGCTCGGGGTCCTCGCTCCGCCGGGGGAGCTGGGGGCCGACATCGCGGTGGCGGAGGGACAGCCGCTCGGCAACCACCTGAGCTTCGGCGGCCCCTACCTGGGAGTGATCGCCTCACGCCTGGACCATGTGCGCCGCCTCCCCGGACGGATCGTGGGGGAGACGGTGGACGTGGACGGCAGGACCGGGTACGTCTTGACGCTCCAGGCCAGGGAGCAGCACATCCGGCGGGAGAAGGCGACGTCCAACATCTGCACGAACCAGACGCTGATGGCGGTCGCGGCTGCCATCCATCTCGCGTGGCTCGGGCCCGAGGGTCTCGCCGAGCTCGGCGCTCGGTGCGCCGCGAAGGCCGCCTACGCGGCGGAGCGGTTGACCGAGGTTCCGGAGGTCGGGTTGCTCTTCCCAGGGGCGCCGTTCTTCAAGGAGTTCGCGCTGCGCCTTCCCGCGCCGGCCGGGGAGGTCCGGGACGCGCTGCTCGAGCGCGGGTACCTGGCGGGCGTGCCACTGCCCGACGCCGATGAGCGGAGCCTCCTGGTTGCCGTCACCGAGCGGCGGACCCGGGAGGAGATCGACGGGCTGGCCCACGAGCTGAAGGCGGTCCTCGCGTGAGCGAGGCGATCGGCGCACCGGTACGACGGCAGGGTCCGCCCACCCGGGGGACCTTGCGGGACCTATCGCGGCCGGGGCGCCGAGCGTGGAGCCTGCCGTCCCTGGATGTCCCGCCCGCCGCGGTGCCCGAGGAGCACGCACGCGCTCGGCCACCCGCGCTGCCGGAGGTCGCCGAGCGGGACCTCGTCTCGCACTTCACCCGGCTGTCTCAGCTCAACTACGGCGTCGACACCGGCATCTATCCGCTCGGCTCCTGCACCATGAAGTACAACCCCAAGATCGCCGAGTCCGTGGCCGCGCTCCCGGGCTTCGCGCGGCTGCACCCGCTGCAGCCCGACCACACGGTCCAGGGCGCCCTCGAGATGCTGTGGCGGCTCGAGCGAGCCCTGTGCGAGATCACGGGCATGGCGCGGGCCACCCTGCAGCCGCCGGCGGGCGCGTGCGGCGAGCTCACCGGACTGCTGATCATGGGTCGCAGCCACACCGAGCGAGGCGATCCCCGCTCCAGGGTCGCGATCCCCGACTCGTCCCACGGCACCAATCCGGCCAGCGTCCGACTCGCGGGCTACGAGGCGCTCCACATCCCAACCGATGCCCGTGGCCTCGTCGACGTCTCGGCCCTGGAGAAGCTCGTCGACGAGCGGGTGGCGGGCCTGATGCTCACGAACCCCAACACCCTCGGCCTGTTCGAGGAGGAGATCGAGCGGGTCATCCGGATCGTCCACGATGCCGGTGGGCTCGTGTATTACGACGGGGCGAACCTGAACGCGATCCTGGGCCGTTGCCGACCAGGGGACATGGGCTTCGACATCGTGCACATCAACACCCACAAGACGTTCGCGACGCCACACGGTGGGGGAGGGCCGGGCGCGGGACCCGTCGGCGTGACGGAGGCACTGGCGCCCTACCTGCCGGTGCCCGTCGTGGAGCGCGACCCTGGGACGGGGTCGTTCCGACTCGACGTCGACCGTCCGCGCTCGATCGGGAGGATGCACGGCTTCCACGGCAACGTCGGGATCCTCGTCCGCGCCTACGCCTACGTCTTCCTCCACGGTCACGACGGGCTGCGCGAGGTCGCCGAGCGCGCCGTCCTGAACGCCAACTACCTCGCCGAGCGCATCAAGGGCGTGTTCCCCCTGGCGTTCCCCGACGGGCGACCGATGCACGAGTTCGTCTCGACGGCGGCGCCCCTCAAGGAGGCCACGGGCATCAGGGCCATGGACCTCGCCAAGCGCGTGATCGATCTCGGGTTCCATCCCTCCACCGTCTACTTCCCGCTGATCGTGGAGGAGGCCCTGATGGTCGAGCCCACCGAGACCGAGTCGAAGGACTCCCTGGACGCATTCGCCGACGCCCTCGTGCAGGCCGCCGGGGAAGCTCACACGGACCCTGACCTCCTGCATGACGCCCCTACGTCGACCCCCGTCCGGCGCCTGGACGAGGCGCACGCCGCCCGACACCTGAAGCTTCGCTGGTCCTGACCCACGCGCTCACCCCATCCCGGTCGGAGGGGGAGCTGTACGATCCACGTGTCACTTTCCATAACGTACGGTATGGGCGGTTAGGGCGTAGGGCGATCGTCAGCGTCGGAAGCGGTCCCTGAGGCCCCAGACGGTCACGAGCCAGAGGGCCTCGAAGACGATCCGGCGCGATATCTTCGAGCGGCCGTGCTCACGCTCGCGGAACGTGATGGGGACCTCGGCGACGGCGTGTCCGGTGTTCCAGGCGCGGTACGCGAGCTCGATCTGGAACCCGTAGCCCTCGGATCGGAGCGGCGGGTCGATGAGGGATGACAGGAGCTCGCGACGGTACACGCGGTACCCACTCGTGGCGTCGCGGACGGGGACGCCGAGGGCGAGGCGCGCATAGGCGTTCCCCGCGCGGGACAGGGCCAGCCGCGGGCGGCTCCAGTTGGTGACGGATCCCCCGGATACGTAGCGGCTCCCGATGACCATGTGATGGTCCGACGCCGCGGCGAGCAGCGACGGCAGCTCGAGCGGGTCGTGCGAGAGATCCGAGTCCATCTCGACGATCAGGGCGTGGCCCTCGCCGAGTCCCATGCGGAAGCCTTCGAGGTACGCGCTCGCGAGGCCGGCCTTGCCGGGCCGCTCGACGAGCCGCAGCGGACCGCCGGGGACGACCCGGCTCCGGACGACCTCGGCCGTCCCATCCGGTGAGCCATCGTCGACCACGAGCACGTCCGGACGGGGCTCCAGCCCGAGGAGCCCGTCGATCACCTCTCCGACGGTCTCACGCTCGTTGTAGGTCGGGACGATCACGAGCGTCCGGGCCGGAGCCGCCAGCTCGGAGGGAGCCACATCGGGGCGGCGCCGCTCGCGAGGCACGAGGAACACGCCGCCGAGCAGCGCGAGGGAGGCCAGCACGACCCAGTCCCCCAGGCGCACGTACAGCGTGGTCCGCTCGGACGCGCGGATCGTCTCGCGGGTGACGGCGGGCTCGAACAGACCGTTGCTCGTGGTGATGTCCCCCTCGGGATCGACGATCGCGCTGATGCCCGAGACCGCGGCGTGGACGATCCAGCGTCCGGTCTCGACCGCCCGGACCTGGCTCATGAGCACGTGCTGCCGCGACGCGGCGGTCATCTCGTAGGACGCGTTGTTGGTGGTCAGGACGAAGAAGGTTGCCCCCCTGCGCACCATCTCGCGCTCGATCGCCGGGAAGCTGTTCTCGTAGCAGATGGGCGTGCCGAACGGTGGCAGCCCACCGAGGGCCAGTGGGTGAGCGACGCTGCCTGGGACCCTGTCGACAGGCACCTGCTCGATGGCCTCGATCCACGCCAGGCGGCTGCGGAACGGGACGTACTCGCCGAACGGGACGAGCTTCACCTTGTCGTAGCGGTCGACGACCTCCCCTCGCTCGTCGAACAACAGGGCGCTCGTGTGCTGGCTCCCGTCGGGATCGTTCACGACGGCGCCCGCCAGCGTCGGAGCGCCCACGTCGCGAACGGTCTCCGTGACCGCCTCGACGGTCGCCCGATCCGATGTCGCTCCCGGGTCGAGGGACCCCTCCCCCCAGACCGCGAGATCCGGCGGGTCCTCGGCAAGGGTCCGATGGAGATCCACGTTCAGCGTGGCGACGGCGATGTCTTCGGCGTCGCCCGTGAGGTCGCGGGCGTCCCGAACGTCGACCTGGATCGCCGCCACGTCGATCGCCCGCCCGCCCGCCTCGGGCAGCGGGATCAGCGCGGGTGCCACGACGAGCCCGGCGCTCGCCGCGACGAGTACGAGCGCGGATGTCGGTCGGTCCCGCACCCGCTCGATCGCCAGGAGGAGGAGACCCGCCACGAACACCACGATGAAGCTGAGCCCCCACACACCCGTCACGGACACGAGGGGCAGCGACGGCCCTGCCGTCTGCGTGGTGCCGAGCTGACCCCACCCG
>Ga0105106_10004292_pt1 | contig 10179 bp, 6 predicted proteins | sample PPLLaktember2015_5_FD_79109 | JGI IMG/M metagenome (GOLD analysis project Ga0105106, IMG submission 79109) | Freshwater sediment microbial communities from Prairie Pothole Lake near Jamestown, North Dakota, USA - PPLs Lake P8 Core (1) Depth... | ecosystem: Environmental > Aquatic > Freshwater >... | reverse complement strand
TTCAACCTGGTTGTTTCATTAATGTAAAATGAAATCCCTATGAAAAAAACAATCTTCATGTTTACATTTTTCTTTGGAATATTCTCTATTAATTCAATGTCGCAGAATAATTATTCTAAAGAATATATTACTAAAATTCCCGGACCTGAATATGAAGCAGGATGGCTTCATGAATTTTTCTTTGGTGCTCATTGGCGTGATCTCTGGACTACGCCTCTTGAAGTTGAAATTCTTGATCTTGAAAAATTTGCTGGTGGTTTAACTCCAATTGAGAAAGGAGGTGGATTCCAGACAAAATCTTTAAAGTTTAAAGGTGAGGATGGGAGAATCTGGAAATTCAGATCACTGAATAAAGATCCTAAAAAAGTTTTACCGGAGGAATTACAAGAATCTGTAGTTGCTGATATATTACAGGATCAGATCAGCACATCAAATCCTTTAGCCCCGCTTGTTGTTGCTCCATTTCTCGATGCAGTTGGTGTTTTACAGTCGAAACCATTTTTAGTTTATATACCTGATAATGAAAAACTTGGTGAGTTCAGAAGTGAGTTTGCTAATTTACTTGGAATGATTGAAATACATCCGGATGAAGGTGAAGAAGGTAAAAAGGGATTTGAAGATGCTGACAAAGTTTCAGGTACACTTAAGTTGTTTGAAACTCTTGAGAAAAAGAGAGAACAAAAAGTAGATAAAACAGAGTATCTAAAAGCAAAATTGATTGATATTTTTCTTGGCGATTGGGACAGGCATACTGATCAATGGAGATGGGCAAGATATGATAAAGGTGATGTTAAGGTTTGGCAACCGATTCCAAGAGACAGAGACCAGGCATTTGCAAAATATGATGGACTTCTTCCTACAATTGCTTCTTACTTTACCCCACAATTGACAAATTTTGGTTACAACTATCCCCAGGTTGAAGATATTACATGGAATGGAAGATATTTGGACAGAAGATTACTTCCCGAGATTGATAAGCACAGCTGGGATTCAGTTACAACTTTTGTTCATAGTAAACTTACTGATGAACTTATTAATCATGCTGTAAATCAACTACCTCAAGAATTTTATAAGAAAGCCAGTGAGGAATTAATTTCCAAATTAAAATCTAGAAGAGACAAACTTTTTAAATTCTCAAATGATTATTATGATTTTATAAATGAAATTGTTGAAATCTATTGCAGTGGAAAAGATGATTACGTTGAGATAAAAAGATTAAATGATGACGAAACTGAAGTAATAATATATAAGTATGATAAGGATAATAATGTGAAAAAAGATCAGCCGTTATATCATAAAGTATTTGATAATAATCTTACCAAGGAATTCAGAATTAACCTTTTAGCAGGGGATGATAAAGCGGAAATTAATGGAAATGTTGACAGTGGTCCAATGGTAAGAATTATAGGAGGAAACGGGCAGGATGAACTTGTAGATAACTCAACTGTTAATGGATATTTATTTTCAATAACTCCGTTTTCTAATGCTGATAATAAAACCATTATGTATGATAAAGGCGATGAGACAAAAATTAAATTTGGTTCCGGTACTTACTGGAATAATGATAAATATCCTGAACTACCAGATTCAGTAAAATATGAACCGCCATTACGTGACAGGGGTAGCGATTGGATAGCAATACCGGTTTTTGATTTTAATTCAGATGATGGTCTTATTCTTGGCGGTGGATTTATTTTAAATAGCTATAATTTCAGAGTAGTGCCTAAGGAATATAAAATAGAATTAACCGGGGCTCTTGCTACAAATACTTTAAGTTACATATTTTCCTTTAATGGAGACTTTTATACTTTGATCAAAGAAGCTGTTCTGAATTTAGATTTATATGCAAGTGAATTGTCATTAACGAAATATTACGGCTTCGGGAATGAAACCCAATTTGATAAAAACCTTGATGTTTCAGGTTTTTATCATCTGGAAAGGGAGCTTATAAATATTCATCCAACTCTTAAGCTGAAACTTTTCCAGGATTTTTCTTTAGGTATTGGTGCTAATTATAATTATTCTGAGGCTTTTATCAGGAATGATACTTTGCTGAATAATTTTGATAATCCTGAATATGGATTAGGTGTATTTAAATTGTTTGGAGTTAATTCTTTTCTTGAATTTGATAAACGGGACAACATTACAAATCCTTATGGGGGATTCTACTTGAATATATCCGGGTTTTATTATCCCGAAATCCTTAACAATAAATTCTCTTTCCTAAAGGCCGGATTTGACGCAAGAGCATATTTTACATCTGATATTTTAACCGATATAACTTTTGCATTCAGAGCGGGCGGCGAAAAATTATTTGGAACTTATCCTTTCTTTAAAGCTGCTTTTTTAGGCGGACAGAATAATTTAAGAGGTTATAACCGCGAACGTTTTTCTGGTAAGGCATCTTTATTTGGACAGACAGAATTGAGATTTTATGTTGCGGATCCTAAAATAATCTTAAAAGGAAGACTTGGTTTACTTGCTTTTGCAGAAACAGGCAGAGTATTTATTGATAATGATGATTCGGAAAAATGGCATCCGTCTTTTGGCGGTGGATTATGGATTTCATATCTGAACCGGGCATTAACTTTTAGTTTCCAAATTGCAAATTCCGTAGAAACTTCCGTTATATATTTTTCGACTGAATTTCTGTTTTAAATACTTAAGGTCGTGCTGAATTTATCGCAGCATCTTTAATGATTCTGAAATAAGTTCGGTATAACTGATACTTAAATAAAAACTAAAAATGGCACTTACTCCCGGCATAAAAAATAAACTTAAAACTGTTTTTATTGTTACTCTTTCAGGAATAGTCATAGGAATCCTATTTGCAAATCTTGCTTTTGGGTTTACATTCTATAGAATAATTAAAGGTGCTTTAGTTGGTGCTTTAATTACCTCATTAAGTTCAGCTGCAGAGATGTTTGTATTTCCCGGAACATTAAAAAGATTGAGTTTCATTTCCGAATTAATTATACGGTCGCTTTATTATATAATAATTATTTCAGTTTCCACACTTGTTGTGGTTGTTATTCATGAGAGTCTTGAAGATGATTTGAGCATTGTTTCTGCTTTGCTTGGGGAAGATGTAAGAGAATTCCTCAGGACAGATTTCATCTTTATTTTCCTTTTCGCAATTTTCGGCAGCCTGCTGATGAATTTTATCTGGCAGATAAACAGGATTCTTGGTAAAGGAGTTCTCGCTAATACAATACTTGGTAAATACAGGAGACCGACTTCCGAAGAAAGAATTTTTATGTTTCTTGATATTAAATCAGCAACGACTTTAGGTGAGAAACTTGGCGTTCAAAATTACAGCAGCCTTCTGCAGGACTTCTTTTATGATATAACAGATCCAATAATTGAAACTTCAGGAAATATTTATCAATATGTTGGTGATGAAGTTGTTTTAACCTGGAAAGTAAAAAAAGGCCTTGAAAATAATAACTGCATAAATTGTTTCTTTAAGATTAAAAGAAAGATAGAAGATAAAAAAGATTTTTATACAGAGAAGTATGGATTAAAGCCAGAATTTAAAGCAGGATTACATATTGGGGAAGCTATTGTTACTGAAGTTGGAGATTTAAAGAAAGAAATAGTTTTTCATGGGGATGTTTTAAATACAACATCAAGAATTCAGTCTCAATGCAACTCACTTAACCAAAAGCTTTTAATTTCCGACGCACTTTATAATAAACTCCCTGAGAAGAATGGTTTTGATTTTTTAAGTATGGGAAAATATAAATTAAGAGGCAAGGATGAGGAAATTGAATTATTTGGAGTTAGTAACCTTTTAAGTATCTGAAGAACTAAAACTTTTAAGATATTCATGAACCTCATACTGTGCTCTTACCCTTATGCTGTTTGTTGATTTTTTGTATTTGTTATTCTGAAATTTGTTGATGACTCGTACTTTATCATTATCGTTCAACTGGATATTTATTATTCCTCTTATTTGTTTTTTAATATCCTCATCATAAAGAGGGAAGCATACTTCAATTCTTCTGCTTAGATTTCTTGTCATCCAATCTGCAGAGGAAACAAATATTTTTTCATCTCCACCATCGCAGAAAATAAAAACTCTGGAATGCTCAAGGAAACGATCTACAATGCTAATTGCTTTTATATTTTTATCAGGTATAAGACAGCAAATTCCTCTGATAATTAAAGTTATCTTTACTCCTGCCCCCGAAGCTTTGTATAAAAGCTTTATCATCTTTTGGTCTTCAATACTGTTAATCTTCAGAATGATATAAGCTTTCTTTCCGGCTGCAGCATTTTCAATTTCTTTATCAATTAATTCTTCCAAAATACTTCTTAAATTAAATGGAGCTACAAGCAGATTTACAAACTTTTCTTTATCTTTTTGTTTAGTCAGAACATCAAAAACTTTTCTTGCTTCTATGGTTAGTCTTTCATCTTTAGTAAATAATCCAAGGTCGGAATAAATTCTTGCAGTCTTTTCATTAAAATTTCCAGTCGAGAAGTATCCGTAATAAACTTTCTTCTCATTTTCTAATCTGCTAACCAAACAAACTTTTGAATGAACCTTGAGACCGGGGAAGCTATAAAAAACTTTTACTCCGGCTTTCTGTAATTCTTCAGCACAGGAAAAATTTGATTCCTCATCAAATCTTGCCTTCACTTCTACAAATGCAGTTACTTTCTTTCCATTTGTGGAAGCCCTTGATAAAGCTTTAACTACCAGCGAATTTGATGCAACACGGTATAGAGTAATATAGATTGAACTCACATTTTCATCTTTTGCTGCTTCATCAATAAATCTTATTACATAATCATATGATTGATAAGGATAGTGAAGTAAAATATCCTGCTGAGTGATTGCTTTAAACATTGATTTATGTTTTTCAAGAATCTTACTCTGAAGTGGAATAATTGGCTCATATTCAAGATGTTTTCCACCAAGATTTGGAAACGAAAAGAAGTCATTGAAATTATGATATTTCCCTCCGGGGATAAGGTCATCTTTATCTAATTTTAGACAGGTTCTTAAATATTTAAGAAAATCTTTTGGCATTTGAGAATCATAAAGAAATCTGGAAGGAACTCCGGTTTTTCTTTTACCAAGGCTTTTCTTAATCTTCTCAAGAAGATCGCCCTCAAATTCATCATCTATATAAAGTTCAGCATCTCTTGTCAGCTTTATCGAAAATGCTGAATCAATTGTATATCCCGGGAATAAATCAGAAAGAAACAATTTAATTATATCATCAAGAAAGATTAGAAACTTTTTTTCTTCAGCTTCAGGCAGGATTGTAAATCTTTCTAATTTATCTGCCGGGACTTCTATTAATGCGTACCTGAGTCTTTTCTTCTTTTTATTTTCACTTTCTGGAGTTTTAAAACTTGCCAATCTAACTGCAATGTAAATAGCTTTATTCTGAAGGAAGGTTTCAATTTTCTTATCAAGAAGTATCGGCTGAAGATAAGGTTTTAGTTCTCTTTCAAAAAAATCCTTCAGGAAATCTTTGTGATTTGGAAATAACTGATCATCTCTTACAATAAAAATATTTTCCGTCCCAAGCTGAGGTATAATTTGCTCACGATAAATTTTTCCAAATTCTTCCTGTTGCTTATAAACCGTTTTATGTATTTTTCTTAATAATTCCTCAGGATTAAATTGTAATTTCTTCTGAGTTTTTTTCTTTAATCTTAAAAGACTTCTTAAAGATGCAATCCTGACTCTAAAAAATTCATCAAGATTTGAAGAATAAATTGCCAGAAATTTTATTCTTTCGTATAAAGGAACAGAGGGATCTTTTGCTTCTTGTAAAACCCTGTAGTTAAAAGAGAGCCAGCTTAGTTCACGGTTATAGAAATTAGTCATTGATATTGGGTATAAGGCACAGAGTATAAATGGGTAGAAATGTTTCCATTAATTTCAGTTGAAGTACTTTTTAGGGTATTCAAAAAACATCATCTCGGAATTCTTTGAATTTATTTCACTCCAGGATTCAATTTTAAAATTAATAGAAACAATACCACACGTTGGAATATTATCAATAGTGTTACCAATTAGTTTATTGGCAAAATCAGTTAAACCCGGATTATGTGAAAATAACATTACATTGTTATAGGTTTTGCCGATTTCCATAACCACTTCAAGAATTTCATCCCTCGAGGCTTCATAAAGTTTCGGTTCAATAAAAATTTTATCAAAAAAATATCCAAGTGATTCTGAAAAGTAGCGGGCAGTAGTTATAGCCCTGTTTGCTGGGCTTGAGATTATAAAATCAGGGTTGAAACCTTGTTTTGCGAGCAGCTTAGCCATGAAAGGGGCATCACGCTTTCCACGTTTGTTTAATGGCCTTTCAAAATCTGTAAGATTGCTGTAATCCCAGCTTGATTTAGCATGACGTATTAAGAAAAGCTTTTTCATATGATTATTTAAAAATGTCAGATTATGGGGCCAAGATCAGTTTCAGGATATAATATAATTGCAATTGTAAAAGCAATTATGGAAATTATTAATCCGTACATGAAAACATTGTAGCAAAGCCGGAGATATTTATATTTATATCCGAGGACCTGTCCTAAATAATAAAAATCTTTAATCATACTTACGTAAAGATAATCTTTATCATTTATCAGCTCACGCATTCCCCATTCAAAATTCTTTAAATCCATGTTGAAAAAATTTCCAAAGAAAAGAAGATTGGCTTTTTTCTTTTCGATATCTTCTTTAGTAAAAGTTCCAGAAGTGATTTTAGGACGGGTAACAATTGTGGCAATTACAAGTGTTGTTAAACTAACAATGGTTATTAAAGCAGTTGGGATAATTAAATGAGGATTTGAATCAAGCTTTCTTGCCAATATTGCTATTACTGCTGTAAGTACAAGAGTATTAACGCTTATCATAATATTAGCTTTGTTATCAGCCATCCCGCTGAATTCAACATGCGTTCTCATGACATTGCGGAACATAGTTTCAACACCACGTTCCCCTCCTTTATCTTTCTTTATTTTATCAGTATCCGTTAAATCAATAACTTCCTTAATAGCTAAAGGAGTATCTGTTACTTCACTTCTCATTTTTTTCTGGAGCTTAGCTAAGTTTTTGGAGCGCTGCTCTTCAAAATTTTCTTTTGCATATTTCGTCCGGAATTTATTGCCGGCAACAAACTCAATATTGCTTTTTAGCCATTCAAGATCACTGATTTTTTTATTCTCAAGAGCCTCTCTCTCTGCTTTTAAAAGCTGGGAGCGAGTGTTAAATCCTTTTTTCCCCATATGTAAGATATCAGCATCGCAAATTACTTCCTCTATTAAATTTTTTGGATTCTGAGGCATTCTTGTAACCAGAATTAGGTTTGCTACTTTTTCAATCTTTTCGGTTGGATAATTATTTTCTGCAAGAAATTTTTTGGCAATCTCAGCACTCTTCTCTTCATGTCCGCTGTATGATTCACTTATGCCTACATCATGAAACCAGGCAGCAAGTACCAGCATTTCAATTTCACTGTTTGATAATCCGGATTTTTTACCAATTTCTTCAACTGCATCAACAACTTCCTTTGTGTGTTCAAGGTTGTGATACACCATTCCCCCTGGCAGTTTCTCAGTTATCATTTTTGATGCTAATTCTGAGCTTTTACTTATAAGATCAGGCATTACTTCCTCTTAGTTTTTAGGGAGATTTATTTTAATAAAACAAAGTATAATTCATACCAAGAATTCAAATGGCTGTTAAATTATGGAGAATATAATAAAAGTGAAAGGACATGTGATTCATTTAATTGAGAAAAATTATTATAATCACCGTTGTTCAGAAATATTTTATAATTGGAAATTTCTTTTGAAAAATTAGAATATTCAAACATTATTTGAGCATTCTCAAACTAAACCCCTGAAACAAGTTCAGGACAGCTCTAATTCTCTCTTTCAACAGAATGATTTCCTTTTGTTTTGGACCGATATTACTTAAAGCAAGAAAACAATTGATTGAAATATATATTTTTTAAAAGTAATTATTTATCTTTTAGCTATAATTGAAATCAAATAAAATATGTATTACGATATAAACAAACCTTTTGGGAATGCAGTAAGAATTCTTTCATCAGTAGTTTTCAAAAAGGGGATGGTTATTGCCTGGATAACTTTGATTGTGATGTTATTTGCTACAATGGTAACCTGGTTTTATACACAAAACAATATTGAAAAAGATGCAAGAATAAAATTTAATAATATAACGAATGATATAAGACTTGCTATTACCGAACGAATGCTTACTTACGAACAAGTCTTAAGAGGCACATCAGGATTATTTTATGCTTCTGGAAATGTAACAAGGAAAGATTGGGAAAATTATGTAAAGAATTTAAAAATCAATGAAAAATATCCAGGAATTTTTGGAATCGGGTTTTCAAAAATTATTAATAAGGAAGAAAATGACGAACTGATTAAACAATTCCGTGCAGAAGGTTTTCCAAATTTCAGAATATGGCCGGAAAATGAAAGAGAAATATACACTGCAATAATTTATTTTGAGCCATTAGACAAAAAAAATCAGCGTATACTTGGTTATGATATGTTTTCTGAACCGACCAGAAGAAGAGCAATGGAACTGGCACGTGATTATGGTGAAGCAACACTTTCCGGAAAAGTTATACATATTCAGGAAACTGTAAATAATATTCAGGCGGGCTGTTTAATGTATCTTCCGCTTTATAGTATGGAAAGGGATACATCAACCCTTGAAGGAAGAAGAAAATCTATAATAGGATATATTTATAGTCCATTCAGAATGACTGATCTTATAACAAGAATACTTGGAAAGAAATTTGAAAATATTAAGCTTGAAATTTATGATGATCAGGTAGTAACTATAGATAAATTAATGTTTAGTTCAATGACAACAAAGGTAAGTGAATTTGGTGATAGACATTACTACGATGAAATACAAAGTATTACTATTAGTGGGAGAGTCTGGACTTTACGTTTTGCATCTCTACCCGAATTTGAAGCAACAATTGATAAGGAAAAACCATTACTAATTCTTATCACAGGCATTCTTATTAGCTCGCTATTCTTCATAATTACAAGGAACCTGAGTAATATTTTTATTATGAGTGGTAAACTTGAACAATTACTTGAATCCACCATTGAAGGCATTTATGGTATTGACCCAAATGGCAGATGTACTTTTATTAATAATTCAGCAGCCAGAATGTTAGGATATCAGGTGGAAGAATGTATAAAAAAAGATATGCATAAATTGATACATTATAAAAAAGAAAATGGTGACACATATCCAGTTTCTGAATGCCCTAATATTATTTCTATGCGAAAGCAAAAAGGTTGTTTTATAGACACCGATGTTTTTTGGAGAAGCGACGGAACATCATTTCCGATTGAATACTCTTCATATCCAATAATAGATGATAAACAAACCACAGGTGCAATTATAGCCTTTACCGATATTTCTGAAAGAAAGAAATATTTAGCCCAGATAGAATCATCACTTAAGGAAAAAGAAGTATTATTGCGGGAGATTCACCATCGTGTGAAAAATAATCTGCAGATTATTTCCAGTATGCTTAATATACAGTCTTCTTATATAATAGATAAAAAATCTCAGATAATATTTGAGGAAAGCAGGAACCGTGTAAGATCAATGGCTTTGATACATGAAAAATTATATCAAAATGAATCTCTTTCAAAGCTGAACCTGAAAGAATATGTTAAGGAACTTGTTGATAATCTAATGAAATCATATAAAGATATAAACCAGATTGATGTTGAAATTAAAATAAATGAAATTTTTCTGAATGCTGATACAGCAATTCCTCTTGGATTAATAATTAATGAACTTGTTTCGAACTCATTTAAATACGCCTTTCCTGGTGAAAGAAAAGGGAAGATAATGCTGAGTATATTTCCAATCTCAAGTAACAGGTTCAGGATGACAGTAAAAGATGATGGAATAGGATTACCTGGTAATTTTGATTTTAACAACACCGATACTCTTGGTTTGCAATTAGTTAATTCACTTGTATCGCAATATAAAGGAACAATCGAATTCCTTAGCAAGGAAGGTACTAAGTTTACGATGAAGTTTGCAGATATTAAAACAAATGGACAGAATGGAAACGTTTAAATTCTGACTCTCCTACTACATAGGTGGTATAGATAATTAATTTCAGTTTTGTGTCTCAAATC
>Ga0105106_10004291_pt1 | contig 10179 bp, 9 predicted proteins | sample PPLLaktember2015_5_FD_79109 | JGI IMG/M metagenome (GOLD analysis project Ga0105106, IMG submission 79109) | Freshwater sediment microbial communities from Prairie Pothole Lake near Jamestown, North Dakota, USA - PPLs Lake P8 Core (1) Depth... | ecosystem: Environmental > Aquatic > Freshwater >... | reverse complement strand
TTGCTCGTTACCAGCAATTTTTCGCTATTAAAAAATCCATGAAACGTATTCTTCAGTTTAAAGAAGGGAGAAGGCAAGGTGGGGTTATATGGCACACTCAGGGCAGTGGTAAATCTTTGACAATGGTAATGCTTGCTCAGGCAATTGCGTTGGAAAAATCTATACGCAATCCCAAAATAGTATTGGTAACTGACCGGACTGATCTGGATAATCAGATAACAGGCACATTCAGAAAGTGCGGAAAGTTCGTTGAGAATGCCACAACCGGACAAAGATTGGTTGAACTTTTGGAAAGTAAAAGTGATGCAGTCGTTACCACAATCATTAACAAGTTTGTGGCAGCTATGAAGAAAATAACCAGGCCACTGGAGAGTCCCGATATTTTTGTACTGGTTGATGAAGGTCACCGGACTCAGTACGGAACCTTCAACATAGAGATGCAAAAAACATTGCCTAACGCCTGTTTTATTGCAATGACAGGAACTCCACTTTTCAAAAGAGATAAAAGTACTGCAGCAAAATTTGGAGGCATTATTGATGCCTATACAGTCGATCAGGCTGTTAATGATAATGCAGTTGTACCATTGTTATATGAAGGGAGATTGCCCAGGCAAATTGTAAATGCAAGTCCCCTTGACACATTCTTTGAGATGGTTTCAGAACCATTAACCGAATATCAAAAAGCGGATTTTAAAAAGAAATTCAGTCGTGCAGACCAACTTAATGGGGCAGAACAGAAAATATATGCAACAGCATGGAATATAAGTTTGCATTTCCGGGATAACTGGCAAGGCACTCCATTCAAAGCCCAACTGGTTTGTGATAAAAAGATAAATGCCATCCGTTACAAAGATTTTCTTGATGAAATAGGACTTGTATCAACTGAGGTTTTGATTTCTCCATTAGATGAAAGAGAAGGTGAAGAAAGTGCATATGAAAAATCAACAGATAAAGAAAATCGTTTTTGGAAGAAGATGATGGACAAACATGGTAATTCAAAAACCTATGAGAAGAACATCATCAGCCGGTTCAAAAATCAGAAAGATCCGGAAATAATTATTGTTGTAGATAAGTTGCTTACCGGTTTTGACGAACCCAGGAATACAGTTTTGTACCTGACAAGAAATTTGAGGGGACATAAACTATTGCAGGCAATTGCAAGGGTGAACAGGATTTATTCTGATAAAGAATTTGGATACATCATTGACTATTATGGAGTGATTGAAAATCTGGATGATGCAATGCAAATGTATTCTTCATTTGAGGATTTTGATGATGATGATCTTATAGGAACCCTCACAAATATCAACGATGAAATAAGAAAATTGCCTCAGAAACATTCGGAGTTGTGGGATCTTTTCAAAACTGTTACAAACAAACGCGATGCAGAAGCCTATCAGTTATTGCTAAAGGATGAAGCTGTCAGGATTTTATTTTACGATAAGCTGGCTGCATTTGCAAAAGGTTTGAAGCTTGCACTCTCTTCAATTCAGTTCTATAAGGAGGTTGATGAAAAGACGATTAAGCGTTACAAAGAAGATCTTACAATGTTTCTGAAACTTCGCGTAGCAGTTGTTGAAAGGTACTCTGATGAAATTGATTATAAACAATATGAAGGCCAGATTCAAAAACTTATTGATACCCACATCACCACTGATAAAGTAGAAGTGATAACTGAATTGATAAACATATTCGAAAAAGATAAATTTCAGGAAGAAGTTGAGAAAACCATAGGCAAAGCAGCAAAAGCAGATAAGATCGCAAGCAGAACTTCAAAGCACATTTCTGAGAAAATGGAAGAAGATCCTGCCTTCTACAAAAAGTTTTCACAGATGTTGCAGGAAGCCATTATGGAGTATGAATCAAATCGCATCAATGAAACAATATATTTAAACAGAGTTCAGGAGATCATGAACAATGTTTTAGCCCACACCGACAGCGATATTCCCGAAGAATTAAAAGACAATGATGTTGCAAAAGCATTTTATGGTTTATGTGTAGAATCTTTTAGTGGAAATATTCAGGATTATATTGTCAGGAGAGAAATTTCAACGCAGGCAGCATTGAATATTGATGAATTGATTCAACAAGCTGTTCTGGATAATAATAAACCAATAATTGACTGGCAATATAAAACGAATATTACGGGAAAACTGCAAATTGAAATAGGAGATTATTTAATTGATGAGGTGAGAGACAAATACCATCTGGCTCTTTCATTTGTAGAAATGGATGAGATTACAAATAAGTGCATTGAAGTTGCTAAAATCCGTTACAGGTAATGACATCCGCAATTCAATTTGGTTCAAAACAAATTTATTTTCAATTGGAATATTCCAGTCGGAAATCTTTAGGTATTACAGTTAAACCAGACTTATCTGTATTAGTAAAAGCCCCGGCTGACATATCACTTGAAAAGGTTAAAGAAAAGCTGCGGAAGAAAGCTCCATGGATCATCAGACAGCAAAGTTTCTTTCTTAATTATCATCCCAGGACTCCGGCAAGAAAATATATTTCCGGTGAAACTCACCTATATCTCGGAAGGCAGTACCGCCTTAAGATCATTCGGAATAACTTTGAATCTGTGAAATTGAAAGGGAAGTATATTGAAGCTACAATGACCGATAAAAAAAGAGCTGAGCATTTAGTTGTTGAATGGTACTCTCAAAATGCAAAATTGAAGTTAAGAACGATAGCTCAACCACTTATAGACAATTTTAGAAAGTACAATATTGAGCCGTCATCAATTGTGTTGAGAGACATGCCAACCAGGTGGGGAAGTTGTACACCAGAAGGCAAAATTATTTTAAACCCTGAATTGATTAAAGCGCCTAAAGGGTGCATTGAATATGTAATAATTCATGAGCTATGCCATTTAGTTCATCATGACCATACACAGAAGTTTATAGACTTACAAACGAAAGAAATGAAGGACTGGGAAAAATGGAAAATGAAGTTGGAGAAACTACTTGCTTGAAAAATCCTGCAATGAATTTTATCTTCGAACCAGTCCGTTCATATTAATCCGAAGTGTAAAATCTTCCAGCCCAACTACAATGCTTTCCGGAAACAAATATGACAAAACTGTATATTTCTAAATAACAAATGCCTCATCTATTCCCGCTAATTCTAAGATTATTGAGGCTCAGATTTTCATAAATGATAAGGGGATAAGGAAAACAGTATTTGGTCCTGAATCATTATCTGTTGATCCTGGTTTTATCTGATTTTCCCAAAATCGATATTTAAACCAATAAAAAAACGTCTTCCGGGTGAAATGAAATTAATGTTTTGGGGAATTATTATATTAAATACATTATCAATACCTGTCGAAAGCCGCAACCATTTATATTCCTGAGAAAGAGTGAATCGCCAGTAACTGTAAGGTTTATCATAATAAATTTTTTCGGTTGTAATCTCATAAAACTTTTCACCTGAAAGTTTGCCATAAATTTGAACTGCGAAAGAATAATTCTTTGACCTGTAATTATAATCGAAAGCAATACTTCCCGAATGTTTTGTAGTACCATATAATTGAAGACCTGTCTCATCATCATGAGAATTGACATAACTGTAACCGGTACTGAGCCAGAGTCTGTTGATTATCTTTTGTTTTGATATAAAATCAATCCCGTAAACAGAAGCACTTGCAGTGTTCTGATATTGGCGGGTTAGCTGAGCAGAATCAGGTAACCAGCGATCAGTAATCATGTCTGACAGAGTATTTTTGTAAATTGTAACTGATGAATTGTTCCGGGGTCTTGAGAACTCAACTGAACCTGAAATATATTTTGATGTTTCCGGATTTAATTCTTTATTGCCAATTATATACCATTCTCCGAAATGATCAAAATTCATGTATAATTCTTTTAATGAAGGCGATCGGAAGCCGGTTCCGGCTGATGTCCTGAAATTAAAAGAACCCTGTTTAAAAAGCATTGAGATTTTTGGTGCTGCATTTAATCCATAGTTGCTGTGGTGGCTTGCCCTGATCCCTGCAACGAGGTTCCATTTCTTACCAAAGTGAATATCTTCCTGGATATAAATCACAGCTTCACCCGCATCTTTAAGTCCCTCTTCATTTCTTATGGAAAACAGGCTTTCATGATTATATTCCAGCCCTGCAATTAAGTTATTTTTATCCGTAATATGGAAATTCCCCTGGGTTCTGACAGACCGAATTATATCATATGATACGCGATCATTTTTATTATTAAGGAGTTCAAGGACATTGAACGTATTGTAACGATCCCGGTAATATGAAAAATTAAAAGAATGTTTTCTAAAATAATACTGCCCTTTCAATCCTAAATTAAGGTCCTGATAGAAATCATGCGCCGGACGGGCGCTTACGTTTCCTCTCTCAAACTGGTAATATCCGAAATAAGGTACAAGAGTAAGATACGAAGTTGGTGTTAATTCTAATTTCTGATTAATACTGAATGAGGAATAAGGATTCTGAGTCCATTCATGAGGAGAATCAGGAGTATTGTCATAGCCATCAGTACGGCTGTAATTTAAACTGGTCCTGGATCCGATAATACCCTTCTTTAAACTAATGCCACCTCCTGAAAACAATTCATTGTATTTTGAATACCGTGAGTAGAATTTCCCATCAAAAGATTCGGTTATTTTTTTTGTTATGATATTAATAACGCCGCCTATGGCATTTGAGCCGTAAAGAGATGAGGAAGCTCCTTTAATTATTTCAATTCTATCTATGTTCTCCATATTGAGCATTGAATAATCAATATCACCATTTACTTCACCGGCGATCCTTTCACCATCAATCAGGAATAATACATATTTTGAATCCATTCCCTGCATAGTTATCGAAGTCCTCGTTCCAAACTGGCTCACATCCAGACCCGGTACTATACTTTGCAAAGCATCGGATACACTGGTTATTCCCAAATCGAGCATCTGCCGGGCAATAATAACCTGTGTAATAACCGGAACATTTTTTAACGTTTTTTCCGACCTTGTTCCTGTAACTACAACCTCATTCAAATTAATGTTCGTTTCTTCAAGCTTGAAATCGACATAATTTTCTCCTTTCAGGATGATAATTGTTTTTTCCTGGGTCTCAAATCCAAGGAGTGATACTCTTAATGTAAATGTTCCCGGGATTATTTTATTAAAATAATAAAATCCTTCTTTATCCGCGACTCTCCCCAGTGTAGTACCTTTTAATACAATTGTTGCACCTGAAGCTGCACTGCTGTCTATTCCGGTAATATGACCTGATATGCTTGCCTCCTGAGAATAAATGACACCAGGAAGCAACAGAAGATATAAAAACAAGAATTGTTTCATAAAGCAGGCAGCATCCGTTTTCCCAGTGATTATCCTTAAAGTTTTTAAGTCAGGAGGTCCGGCAATCCGCTGTATTTTAACTATTTATTCAAGATATTTTGAGCCGTCCGATTGATATTTGTACTGAAAAGTTACATAACCAGATACATCGGCAGCACTGTAATAGCTTTTAAACCATACTTTAGCATATTTCCCATCACCAGTTTTAACTATATATATGTAATCGGATGGCACAATTTGTGTTCCCTGAGTAGCCATTTCAATTGTGAACCAGGTATATAATTCCGGATTAACAACATAAGTTGCATATCCTTGCTGTACTGCAATCTCAATGGTTTCATCCGTAACAAAAGTTGTTGTGTCCGGAATAACGCTTAATGCATTAAACCCGGCTTGACCCTTCCGGTAAGAGTTTGCTGCACTGCCCAAACCGTTACCTGATTCCCCGCCATTGGTTTTGATACGGTACCGTTGAAAAGCAAGATCCCATTCGGTTGAAGTAAGGGGATTTGATACAGTAATTGTATCGTTCTTTGAAAAGCTGAAATATTTCCATGTTGCTGATCCGGTGGAATTTATTTCAAATGTCCGGGCTTGAATTTCCGGGTTGGAATCCTCTTTATCACATCCGATAAATAATCCGGTTAAAACGAGAATTAAATACAATTTTGTTTTCATAATCAATGTGAATTTTACTGTGTAAAAATATAATCACATGATTATCGAAAATGGTAAAATTCAGAGTTTCTATGGTATTAACTTTTTATGAATATCGCGAAACCTTTTGGGAGTAAGGCCCGTCTGTTTTTTGAAAACCTTATTGAAATAAGAGTTATCATCAAAATTTAACTTGTAAGAAATCTCTGATACTGAAAGTTCTGTAGACAACAGGAGTTTCCTGGCTTCCTGCATAAGCCTGTCTTTTAATATTTTTTTTAATCCACAGTTGAAATTTTTGTTGCAGATCTCATTTAGTTGCTTTTCCGAAACATTAAAAGTTGAAGTATAAAAACCTACATTGTGTTCATTAATAAAATAAGAATCCACGAGACGGGATAATTCGTGAATAAATATACTGTCGCTTTTGTTTGATTTTTCTGATTTTGCATCATAAAACTCAGAGAGTTTTAATAGCATAATATTCAAAAGGGAACGTATTAAGATGACAGAATTATTTGAGGGAATGCAATGTTCGTATTCACGTTCGATAAACCGTATTATTTCAATGACCTGGTTAAATTCCATGTCCGATAAATTAATACAGGGATTGGAGATATTCCCGGCTATCTGGGAGGTACAGGAAAAAACATTTAATAATCGTATAAAACTAAATTCCTCAATATAAAAATCCTGACAAAAGAAAAAAACAAGCCCTTTCATTTTTTCAAGACCTTCAAATGAATGCATTTGGTTGGGTGGAATAAGGCAGATTGTTTGTGGTTGAACACTATAAGTATTATTATTCACGCTGATACTACTATTTCCTTCGGTAAATAAAAGGATCGTATAATAATTGTGATAATGTTCTTTTTTAATAAAAGGATAGAGACTTAAATACCGGTCAAAAGAATTGTAATAAATACCATGTACTTTAATATCCCGTAAGAAACTAAAGTGAAAAAATGATTTTTCAGTATGAGGGTATAGTTGCAAGTAAATTTTTTATTTGCAGCCAAAAATATAAAACTATTGAATGTGAAACTGTATTAATTAAATATATCATATATGGGATTATCGGCTTCTCTTTAATTCGATCCGGTAAAATTTGAAGTCCCCTTTAGAAATCAAAATGTATTAAGTTGATTTTGTGATTGTTATCCAGTTTTCATCAATGCTAAGGATAAAAAGGCTAATTAAAGAAAACTGCCGATAAATCACAGGATTCATTCATCCCATATGTATGCTCAGTCGTAACCCTCTGAGATTCCTCTTTCATCCCGCTTCGCGGGATTCATTACTAATGAAAACATGACTTAACCGATTGGTTTATAGAACGATGAGATCTCTCACTTCGGGATGACAATGCCGTATTTTATGATTGGGGAGGGAAGCAGGAAAAAGGAATTCAGGATTTTGACTCTCCCAAACTGACCCCTGTCCCTGCCCAACGATCGACCCCCCGGCTCCGGGTACTGAAAAAGAGCGAGAGTGAGAGTGGGAGCGGTAAGCCCCGACGAACACTCTCGTCTCTTTTTCCTCAAAACCCCACTGGTAATGAGAATAACTTGTATGAATAGCGTGAAAGGAGTGGTCTGATCAGATTATAATATATGATTCTACCCGACATATCTAATAACTTCGACCGGGCAACTTTCTGCAGCTTCCTTTATTTTCTCCTCATGTTCAGCATAATTTACACCTTCAATTACGGTGGCTATGTCATTCAGTTTAAATACTGCAGGACAAATTTCCTCACACAAACCGCAGGAAGTGCAACCTTCTTCTATCCATATTTTACTTATAGCCATGATTTTTATATATTACTATTGAATTATTTACATTTCCCAATGCTTGTATTTTACTTATATTTCTTCTGAACATTTACTTTTTAAAATATTCTCTAATAAAAGTATGCATTTGTTCTTCCGTCATTTTATCGGAATTTATTGTCTCAATTTTAATACCCTCAAAAAGATGATCATTTCTTATCAGGTTTAATAATTCATTTTTGGCATCTGTTGGCCCGAACAGGACAACATCCTTATACTTTTTTATAACATTACTTAATTTTTTGTAATAGCTTAATTGCAGGTGCTGTTCCTTTTTATGAATAAGTTTTTCACCCTTGTAAAAATTAAATTCTGCGTCATTGTTTGTTAATTCTGATACAACCCTTTTCGTCACAATTATGTCATTTGTTAATTCCATCAAATAAGCATTTGAGTGGTCCATCCAGATCCCCAGTTGATTAATATTTTTCATCTGTTTTGTTATTATACTCATTTGTTAAATTATTGCAGTTATTTCTTCAATAATTTTAATGATTCCTCAAACGTCCGAGCATTGTATTAAGCGAAGTCTTTAACTTATCAACTGCTCCTCCTACTGCCTGTTCATGGGTTTTTGCATGATTTATAACAGCAATCGGCTTCATTCCTGAAAGACGGGCTTCAATCATACACCGTTTATCGTTTAATCCCTCCTTCTCACCGTTCTCATCTGAAAGATGAACTTCCACCCGTGTTATCTGATGACTATACCTGCTTAATTCTTCTGATATTAAGCTGATAAACGGAGCCCTTAGTTTTTCGCTTACTGTTACCTTATTGTCGGTGTTAAATTGAATTGTCATGATGGATATTCTTTATAGTTTATGAAATGAGTAACATCATTCACAATTATCGGGTAGTTAGCTGCATGTCCCAAGCAAAAGCCAGATAACAACAAAAACTACAATAGTGCCTAAACAGCCACCACCTAATTTCCAGGCTCCATATCCTGAAAGTAGTCCCCTTAAAAGATTATTCATGATTGTTATGTGTTTTACTCTAATACCAATTTTGTTATAAGTCAATTTCTACCAGCTCAAAGAATCTTTTCCACTATTGCCAGCGCAACATATAAAGACTCAGGAGTAAGAATCATCACTTTATGTGACTTCGGGATGTACTTATTAAATACTAATATCCTTCAGATAGGTGAAAACCCCAAATATCTTGAGAAGCCAAACGATAACAACAAGAACAACCACAACATTCAGGATATTTTTAATTTTACCATCCATAGGGATGTAATTATTGACAAGATATAGAATAACTCCTGCAATAATCAGTACAATCAGAACAGTTAATATTGGCATATTTTCGATTTTTAAGTTGATTTCAAAGTTAGTCCGTGTACTACCCAAAATCGTTACATAAATTAAGAAAAAAGTTACATGATTCACACATCTTTGTGAAGTTTTTACCATCATGTCAGCTCTCATAATCCATTAACCTTAACCGCAGTCAGTTGGAAACGCCGGTAACATTAACCACTACTGGCTTTTGCAACCATGAAGTCAGACAATAGTCAGGAGAAGAACAACAGATAAACATAAATCTTAATCTGATTGTTATATATTTGTATAAACTCTAATAGAACCTCAATAATTAACAGATTGAAACTTTACATCAAAAATATGGTCTGCGGCCGATGTATAATGGTAGTGAAATCCGAGTTGGATAGACTAAGGTTAAATTACTCAAGTATTGAGTTGGGTGAAACTGAAATAATGGGAGATCTTTCAACAGAACAAATGAATTGTCTGAAAGTTGTCCTTAAAACAGCCGGACTTGAAGTGATAGAAGATAAAAAAAGCATTCTGGCCGGGAAAATAAGAACGATTATAATGGAACTGATCCATTATAATGAAGAACAAAGCAAAATAAAACTTACGGATTACCTGAGCAAAAAACTCAATTACAGTTATCCGTACCTTTCTAATATATTTTCCGAAGTTAATGGGACAACCATTGAGAAGTTTTGCCTGGATCAGAAATTAGAAAGGGTAAAAGAGCTACTGGTATATGATGAGCTCAGCCTTACCGAAATTGCCTGGAAACTTAATTACAACAGTGTATCCCATTTGTCAAACCAGTTTAAGAAAAGGACAGGGCTTTCTCCAACCCGCTTTAAAAACTTAAAGTATAAAAATCTCAGCCCTTTGGGGGATGTGTGAATAATGTAACCTATTCCTGGAAATATATAACAGTTCTCAGATTGAAGGATTGCAACTTTGTAACTGGATTATTATTTGTTATAAACAAAAAATATGGAATTGTAAAAGGTTTTGTACTCATAAAATTCAAAATTTCAAATGTTAATTTAAAATTATCACATCATGGCTGTACTTAAAGTTATTGAAATCATGACATCATCGCC
>Ga0105106_10004289_pt1 | contig 10181 bp, 9 predicted proteins | sample PPLLaktember2015_5_FD_79109 | JGI IMG/M metagenome (GOLD analysis project Ga0105106, IMG submission 79109) | Freshwater sediment microbial communities from Prairie Pothole Lake near Jamestown, North Dakota, USA - PPLs Lake P8 Core (1) Depth... | ecosystem: Environmental > Aquatic > Freshwater >... | reverse complement strand
TAGATTTGGACTACTAAATAAAACAGATCCGTCATGCCAGTAAAAAACACTTTAGCCGTTGCCATTTCAATTCTGATTCTCTTTACAGGAGTTTTGTCTGCTCAGGATAATAATCAGGTATCAGTCCAGAAAACAAGTAAAATAAAACTCCTTAAAACAAAAGATTTTAAACATGCTGATGTTGGAAACCCCTTAATTGAAGGCATTGTAACAGTATCAAAAGGAGGATTTGACATTACTGCAGGCGGAGCAGATGTGTGGGGAGTAAGGGATGAATTCAAATTTGTTTATATTGAGAAAACAGGAGATTTTGACTTCGCAGCAAGGGTTGAAAGCCTCACTGCTGCACATTTGTATACCAAAGCCGGATTAATGGCGCGTGAGGATCTGACACCCGGAAGCCGGCATATTTATTTTCAGATCTTCCCCGATAACAATCCGAGGAATAAAAACAACGGAGGATTTGAATATCAGTACCGCAAGCAGGCGGGTGGCGAGATGAAAGCAATTTATCCTGCCAGGTTTGACGGCACGCCGGATTTCCCGGTTACGTTTCCCAATACATGGATACGGCTTAAAAGGGTAGGGAATAAGTTTACCGGATATACCGGCACCGATGGAAAATTGTGGAAGGAATATACAACTTTCACTCTCGGCCTTCCTGAAAAAGTTTTCCTCGGACTAGCAGTTACTTCACATAAAACAAATGAATACACCACTGCAAAATTCCGGAGCATCTGCAGCATAATCAGGTAGTATCGGGCAGAAGAGAAGATTCAAGCCCAAGCTATTGACGTTTCTTCTTTTTCCCCTTTTCCTTTTTGTACGAAAGGATATCACCCGGCTGGCACTTCAACGCGTTGCAGATCTCATCAAGGGTTGACAGTTTAATGGCTTTTGACTTCCCCGTTTTTAAAATCGAAAGGTTCGATACAGTTATGCCGACTAATTCGGAAAGCTCATATAATTTCAACTTCCGCTTTGCGAGCATTACATCCAGATTGATAATTATAGCCATATCATTATGTATTATTATCAGATAAATATAATAAATAATTATTGTATTACATTAATTAATTGATGTATAATAATAGTTTATTTACCTGTAACAATATGTAACCCTCCTTCTATTACATTATCCTGTAAAACCTGTCGTCACTTCGGGACTGGGTTAAGAACCTTGTCGTGGTACTGTATTCAGACTCTCCAGGAGCCTCAGGCTACGAGCCACGAGCTCACACTATTGCCTTATGAATGTGTGAATTATGTAATAAATATAAATAATTATGTAAGCCTCCATCCGGAATTAACATGGATCTTTACTGCAGAGATAAGTTTATTATTGAAAAACAGTTACTGCAGGATAGTAAAACTAATATCAGGATAATATGATAAGTGCATCAATTAAAAGAATCCTGAAAACGATCAGGACAGATGAGCTACTGAATAAGATAGCATCAGGTAAGAATATAGTCTACTTTGAAAACAAAGTTGAAGGAATCGCATTTAAGTGCGTCCATAGCGAGATAGGCAAACCTTCAAAATACTATGCAAAGCATTTTAGCCGGGATGAATTTGAGATTGATTTCGATTCAGTTCCTGTTATCATGGCTGTAATGGAGGGTAATCCGATCAGTAAGGCAAGATATGATAAGTATCACCTGATTTCAGGGAACTTCTGGAACAGGAACTTTAATATTTCTGCACGGGAAAGACAGTGGGTGATCAGCGGGTAGCAAAATAGTGTCCCTGCCAGAAGAACAGAAAATCTCCGGGAATTTATTAACTTTGGTTTATAAAGTTAATCAAGTATTAACATGTGCCCGGGAAATAGTTCTGGTATCTGTTTGAAATTAAGTGTAGTTTTCTTAATATCAATGCTTATGGCCGGTTCCTGCAAAAAGGATGAGCTACCGCCGGACGAAGATAATTTACTGGTCAGAAAAGAAGACACCCTCAAAGACTATTCTCCCGAAGTCAGTTTTGCTATTACCGGCAGACTGCTGGAAAACAAACGCATTGACTGCATTGAACCACAAAGTCTCGATAGCTATCGGGGCACAAAATGCTTAACAAAGTAATACCAGGGTAAGACGCATTTATAAACAGATAAATATGGTAATTGGAATTGATATAGGCAGTACGACAACCAAAGTGGCTGCAGTAGGTTCAGGAAATGAAATAATTAAAATAAAAACCAAAGCCATCGATGCAATAACATCGGCAACAGGAGCCTTTGGCAAGATGATAATGGAAAATCATTTCAAGCTCGAAAATATTGAGAAGATAAATATTACAGGAGCCGGCGCATCAAAGATCACCGATAATCTTTTTGGCATCAGGACAAACACGGTTGATGAAATGACAGCAATAGGCACAGGCGGTAAATATTTATCAAAAAAGGATCATATCATCATATCAAACATCGGAACAGGTACAGCAATTATTGAAGTCAATGGAAATATCATAAGTCACCTGGGCGGAACAGGTGTTGGCGGAGGAACTATTATCGGCCTGTCGAAAGAGTTACTGAAAACAACCGATTTCGATACGATCATTCAGTATGCATCAAAGGGAAACATTAATAATGTAGATCTTAATATCGGAGACATAGCTGACACCAATATCGGATTTTTAAACAAGGAATTTACAGCATCCAACTTTGGCAAAATGCTTGATATCGCATCAAAAGAAGATCTGGCGATTGGAATTATTAATCTGACATATCAGGTCATCGGAATGGTATCAGTATTTGCAGCAAAAAGCAAAAACAATCATACTGTTGTTATTACAGGCAATGGCAGTAATAATCCAATCGGAAAGAAAATTCTGGCTGATGTCTCCGGGATGTATGAAATTGACTTTGAATTTCCTGCTGATGCCGAATATGCCACGGCAATCGGCGCTGCACTATCGGAGTAACTCTATAATTTTGATGGTACTGGCTGTTTCATAAGTCCCTAGTGTACCTTTGTGTTAACCTTTGAGGACCTTTGTGGTAAGTTTTAAATCATTGAACCACAAAGGATCACAAAGTACATCACGAAGTCACACAAAGAAAAAATTACGAAAAAACAATTTTTGATCCAGCCCCTGCTTTCGTAATAAAGTCATTCAGTATACGTTTAATATCTGTTAATCAGTTTATAGAAAACAGTATGAAAAAGGCAAAAACGTTAATCATAATATCTGGTGGTTTCATGCTATTATTTTCTTATGGGAATATGCCAGGTAATACCGGTCATATTAGTGGATCGGCATCTGCTCCGGTAAGTTCACAATCTGCTCAGACACAAACAAAATCTACCCAGACTCAAACGAAATCTACCCAAACACAAACTAAAACTACACAGACACAAACAAAAACTACACAGAAAAAGCCTGCCACCAAGCCAAAATCCACCTCCACGGGTTCAAAACCTGTGGCGGTTGATAGTAGAAGTGTCGGAACTGTAAAGATCGGCACACAATACTGGGCTTTAGCTAACCTTAATGTAAACACCTTCCGGAATGGCGATTCAATTCCTGAGGCAAAAACCAATAATGAATGGGTGGAAGCCGGACAGGCGGGGAAACCTGCATGGTGTTACTATAATAACGACTCGAAAAATGGTGTAAAATATGGCAAGCTGTACAACTGGTATGCAGTGAACGACCCGAGAGGATTAGCTCCGGCTGGCTGGATTTTGGCCGGGGATGCAGATTGGACAGAGTTGACTCGTTACCTGGGAGGACAGGCAGCCGGCAATAAAATAAAAAGCACCAGCGGATGGGTCGATGGTAACAATGGAACCAATGAAACCGGTTTTACAGGTCTCCCCGGAGGTTACAGGATTGAGAACGGAACATTCAAAAACCTTGGCAACATTGGTACATGGTGGAGTTCAACAGAAGGCAAGGCTCTCACTGCCGTCGACTACTATCTTGCCCTGAATGGCAATTTAGGCAGGAGCAGCAGTCCAAGGCAGAGGGGAGAATCAGTGCGGTGCCTTAAGAAATAGTCACTTATTATATGGCTCAAAAACCTTATTAAGGAGCGCTATCGTTGCCTTTATCCCTTCATCCTCGCTAAGCTTGGTGCCTTCATACTCGACATCGATATATCCTCTGAATCCTGAATCGTATATTATCTTCATCATCTTAACATAATCGATCTGGGTCTCATTCCCGTTTTCATCAAAATCGTGGGTTTTAGCGCTTACTCCCTTTGCAAAAGGCATCAGTTCCGTAACGCCCTTGTACCGGTCGTATTCATAAAAATTACCAAGGTCAGGCAGCGTTCCACAATTGGGTCTGTTGACAGCCTTCATGATCTCTGCAAGCCATTTCCCGTATGAGGAATTCCCTCCATGATTTTCGACTATCACATTTATCCCGTAGTCTGCTGCATAGGCCGATAACCTGCCTAAACCGTCAATGGCTGCAGCCTGTGTCTGTCCCATTGTCCCGCGGCCTCCTGCATTGACCCTTATTGAATGACAGCCCAGAAATTTGGCTGCCTTTACCCATTTGTAATGATTCTCAACAGCTTTTGTTCTGGCTGCGAGTGAGGTGTCGGCCAGGTTTCCTTCCCCGTCGACCATAATCAGAAGGCTCTTAACTCCGTATTTTTCACATTCCTTCTTCAGGTTTGTAAGGTATTCCATGTCTTCAGCCTTATCCCTGAAAAAAGTGGAAACATACTCCACGGCATCAAGGCCGTATGTCTCCTTTGCAATTCTCGGAAAGTCCATATTTGTAATTGTCTTTTTGAACAGACTTTTATTCAATGACCATTCGGCAAGTGAAATTTTAAATGCCGGTTCCTGGGCCAGGCAGTTCAGACTGATAAATGCTGCCAGCAGCATTGTGATTAACAGAGATCTGGTTTTCATTTCTATTTGTTTTAAAGTATTTATTAATAGTTAGTTGTTACCTGTGAACTGGTTTTTGCTGTTGATAAATGGTTTCAGCTGCCTGCTCTCCGCTCTCCGCTCAAGTATTTCCCCAAATCTAATGAATTTATTCCTTTAAGCATGTTTCTTAATGACAATACTTTCCAGACGCATTGATAATAAGAGCATCAAAAGCAGAAGGAATGTAATGCCCCTGAATAACTCGGCATAGACCCTGCCGGTTGCAAGCGATGCCAGGAGCAACCCGATAACTGCTGATCCCGTAATCTGACCAACACTGGTAAAAATTGTAAGCATTCCCTGGGATGTTGCCCTGTCCTCAGGTAAAGTATTATTGAGCATTATATATCGCAGTGAGCTTCCGGCCAGTACAGAGAGACCGAGTCCCACCAGAACTCCGCTGAGATAATAAAGAATTTTATTACTGCCCGTAATCGAAAGCAGGTAAAACCCGGATGAAAGAAGCAGCAGCCCGGTAATGATAATCTTCTTTACTCCATATTTGTCAATCATTCTGCCGAATGCGGGTGATCCGATTGCTGTCGCCAGGACAAAAGGTGTAAGCATGAAGCTTGCTGCCGAAGGTGTTACTGAAAAGTTCTGTACAACGAATTTAGGGATGAAAACAAAGCATGCCTGAACAACTCCTGTCGCAACTGCAATTATCCCTGCAATAACAATCTGGCGGTTGGAGAAAAAACTGAACTTAATTATCGGATCTGTGACCCTCTTTTCGAACATCAGCAGAACCGCAAACGAAATGATTGAAAGTGAAAAGGGTAGTATGAATATCGGATCGGCCAGCCCTGCCGGCCAGCTGACGGCATTAATATTGTTTACGCTGAATGTTAATCCTGCAAGTGCTAAACCAAGGGCAACGATTCCACCCCAGTCTATCTTTGAGACTTTGCTGTTTGGGACCGATGGTAATATCTTGAAACTATAATAGATAAGGACCAGTGAAACCGGAAGATTTATGATGAACAGGATATGCCACTCAAAATAATGGAGCAATACGCCCGCAATAAAAGGACCCATTAGAAAGGCAAGCCCAAATACAGCGCCTATCAATCCCAGGATCCGGCCACGCTTTTCAGGAGGGAAGAGATCACCGACAAGAGCCGATGCCACCGGGAAGATGCCGCTGGCACCAAAACCCTGTACAGCTCTTCCGATCAGCAGGGTATTGAAAGTATTCGACAATGATACAAGGAGCGAACCAACCGCAAAAATTGCAAGAGCCGAAACGTAAATATTCCGCCGCCCGTAAATATCCGATAACCTTGCAAATAATGATATTCCGATAAGATTGAACAATACATAAATTGAGAATATCCATCCTGAGAATCTTGGGTCGAGCTTAAGATAACTCTCGATTGAAGGTATTGCAGGTCCGACAATTGAAATATCAAGAGCCCCCATTAGTACTCCGATAAATAAAAGGCTGATAACAGCTCTCTGATTTTTTTGTTCCATGGTGCGGGATTGGCTACCTTGTTTTTTCTGGTTCATAATTTGTCAAAGTAAATTGAAAATACTTTTTCTTCGCTATTATGATTTGTTATTTTCAAGACCGCACGACCTCACGACCGCACGACTGCACGACCGCACGACAATAATCCTACATGAATTTTTCCCGTTTCTGAAGGTTGAACAGGGCTGCGAGGAGAAATAATATTGTACCGGTTATCAGGATTATCCTATTCTTGAGGGTGATAATCGCCCAGGTTGTTTCGTTTACGTCCCAGGGCGGATCAAATGGATTAAGGAAAATATTCCACTGGCTCCTCAGCAGAGGCTCCTGGAGTATCAGAAAAAACATCCCTATAATTATCATGACAACGGCTGCTCCATTGCCATTCCTTATTACTGTCGAAAGCATAAATGCCATCATCCCGAGGAACAAAACCGGCAACATAACCTGGAAAGTGACATAAACAACCCGGAACTTAACTATCAGGATGGAAGAGAGGAATGTAAATGCCAGCATAATCAGGAAGGCAATTATAAAAATCAGGATTATCCTTACCAGCCAGACCTTATATCTGTAATTGGGAATGCCGAACAGTATTTCGATAGTTCTTGCATCCTGGTCGTTCTGGATACCGAAAACCGAAGGGTAGAATACCAGCAGAATTCCTGAAAAGATGAAAACGCCGTACAGATCGGACATTCTTGATATGTCGTTTGAAAAAACATAGATAACCGACAATCCGAGGTAAAAGGCGATCGCACCAGCAAGAAACCAGATGAATTTATTCGCGAAAATGATCCTTAGATTGTAGAGGATCATCTTCTGAATTAATTTGAAGTAATTAATTAATGTCCGGGTTTTCATAATTATTTTATTTTACCACGGAGTAGTACAGGGTTACCCGGAGTAATCCACGAAGTAAAAACAGTGTTACTCCGTGCAAAACTCCGTGTGACCCCGTGGTTAATTTTTTCATCTTTATACAACGCTATTGTTATCCTTTCTTCGTAACAGCCACAAATAAGCATCCTCCAGGTTTGGTGTTACGTTCACAGCTGTTTCCCAGGGTTTTGATTCTGAAATAACCCTTACCCTCACCTGGTCGCCCTCTGACATGTGATTAACCACCAGGTGCTCTTCAACAAATTTTCCGAACTCCGTTCCAGGGATCCTGAACTGCCATGCATGCCCCTCAGCTTCCCTCGTCATATCCGAAGGTTTACCGAGGTATCTCAGTTTTCCCTTATTAAGTACGGCAACCTGGTTGCAGGAACTTGAAATATCCTCAATAATATGAGTTGAGAAGATCACTATGCGCTCGCGGCTTAGTTCCACCAGCAGATTCCTGAACCTTATCCTTTCCCTGGGATCGAGGCCTGCAGTCGGCTCGTCAACCACCAGTATCCTTGGCAGGTGGAGAAGAATGAGCGCAATACCCATTCTCTGCTTCATACCGCCTGAATATGATCCGATCTTTTCATGCCTTCGTTCCTCCATGTGGACAGCTTTCAGGACATAAGTCACCCGCTCTTCCCTTGTTTTCACGTCGATTATGTTCTTCAGCATGGCCTGGTAATGCAGATATTCATGAGCTGTCATATTTTCATAGCTTCCGAATTCCTGTGGAAGGTATCCGATGAGTCCCTGCAGTTCCTCGCGTTTTTTCTGAGTATCAAGGCCATTGATCCATACCTTGCCATAACTTTGTTCAAGGATACCGCAGATGATCCTCATGAGTGTTGTTTTGCCTGCCCCGTTGGGTCCAAGAAGTCCGAACATTCCATTACCGATGTTCATCGAAACACAGCTCAGGGCTTTGAATGGTTTCTTCTTTTTACCGATCAGGGGAACAGCGGCAACCACTTTATAGACGTTCTTGCGTATCCCCTTAAATCTTCCTTCGAGCCTGTAGATATCAATATTCTCGCTGCTCAACTTCATACCGGTTTTGTATATGAATAATCCTGTGAACCAGAGAAATCCAAGGATCAGGACAACAGCAATGTTATCCCATTTCAGCTGGAACATTAACAGGGTCAGAAAAGGGATCATCCAGAAAACAATGAAGTCAGTTACCGGGATAAGTTTCCTCAAAAACTTCCTGTTGCCATCTGCAGAAAAGTTCGTAAGAAGCTCTTTGAACTGGTTCCATATTGCTGAAAGGAAAAACCAGGTTGCAATGCTGAACAGGAAGATCCAGAATCCCTTTTTGAGATAGAAAAATGTGAAGTATATCATAAAGGTGAATAATGGCAGCTGCCATGAAACCTGTGTCATATCTTTCCATCGCCTGAAGTGTTTTTTCAGGCCAAGCCGTTCCCTTATCTTTTCGCCTGCCCTCCATTCCCTGGCCCACCTGTTTTCCCTTTCATAGATCTTTACCAGGCTCTGCACATAAATATTGATGTTTTCATCGGCCGGAATGACTGTCTCCCTGGCTTTTTTCAGGCTGTTCATTACGAACCATGCTGTTGCCGGTACCAGAATCACCGAAAGTATCGTGGTGATAAGCTTCCAGAGGAATTTATCGATATGTGTGTAAATCAGGAATATAAGAAAGCCGAAAATAAGCAGCTGGAGGGCTTTGTTCTTCCAGCCAAGCGATTTGAACCACTCAAGGGCATTCTCCAGTCCGGAATAAAAAGTCGGGATAAAGATCAGGGTCAGCAGAGTACTGAGTGTAAGACCCCCGATAACTGTTATTGCGAATGAAGCTCCGATTGCTGATACAAATTCCGCTTTTCCCATTGCCAGAGGGAACATTGCAATTACTGTTGTTGCTGCAGTAATAAGGATTGGTCTTACCCTTGCCATTCCTGCTGACATTAATGCTCTTGAGCGCCGGTAACCGCGCTTCCGCAATATGTTTGTATAATCGATAAGTATGATGCCGTTATTTACAACCACACCCAGAAGGATAAGGAAGCCGGTTAGCGTGTTTGCATTAAGCAGAGAATTGCCTGTAAGGATGAGGGCAATAAGTGATCCGAGTGCGGCAAGGGGAATGCTGAAAAGAAGGACAAATGGTATCGCAAGCGATTCAAAAACAGCGGCGAGGATCATAAATATCAGGATGAATGCTATCCCGATAAGGTTATAGAATTCTTTCAGCTGGTTATCTTCATGGATAACTTCAACTGCGATGCCAGCCGGGATATTAAGTCGTGATACAATTGACTCGATTTCGGCCCTGCCTCCCTCAAGCAGATCCTTTGATGAACTTATTTTTTCCCTGAAGCTGTAAGTCACCGTGACTCTTTTTTCCTGGTTCTCCCGGTGGATGTTTCCCATGCCGTAGGAAAATATGACACCGGCCAGCTCTTCCATTTCCATTACAGCACCGCTCACACTGCTTACCTCGAGATGTTTAAGGTCGTCGATGGTTTTTTCCTGATCCGGGTTATTGATTGTATCTTCCCCGGAGTATTTGATCATTATATCGTAACTCTCTGTCCCCTGCCTGAAAGTGGCACCTGATGAATATTCTCTTCCGAATGTTGCCAGCGCGCCCGACAGGTTGGCAAGGGTAAAATTGTTTCTGCCCAGGTAATCCATATCAAAATGCAGCTGCACTTCAGGCGTGTTATCCTGTACATTGATACTTACATTATCCACAGATTCAAGATTATCGACGTATGACCTGATGTCGATGGCAAGATTCTTCATCTGGTCAAAATTCTGCCCCTTGATGATCACGCTTTCCGACTGTGATCCTATTCCGAGCAGATTGGAAAAACCTGCACCGGGATTGATGTTTTCTGCTCCGCCACCACCTCCTGTAAAGCCCCCGGAAGTGGAAATTTCATCCATGC
>Ga0105106_10004286_pt1 | contig 10182 bp, 10 predicted proteins | sample PPLLaktember2015_5_FD_79109 | JGI IMG/M metagenome (GOLD analysis project Ga0105106, IMG submission 79109) | Freshwater sediment microbial communities from Prairie Pothole Lake near Jamestown, North Dakota, USA - PPLs Lake P8 Core (1) Depth... | ecosystem: Environmental > Aquatic > Freshwater >... | reverse complement strand
TTATGCGCTACAGTAAGGATGTTGACCAGAAAACACTGTCAGCTCTCTTTTATTCTTATCTTAATCAGGAAGATGCTTTTGTCAGGGATCTGTTTACCGGTGGCGATACCCAGCTTGGGAGAACATATGTAAATGAAGATGTGCTTTCAAATGAGAACTCTTTACTTATCCTGGACTATGAAAGAGCTTCTGAGGTGGTCAAAACAGCCTGTATAATAGGTATTGGAACCTGCTATTGCAGGCATAAGATGCTACATGCCGGTAAAAACTGCAAGGCACCGCTGGATGATATATGTATGACATTCAATGGATGTGCCGATTCGCTCACAAGACATGGAATAGCAAGGAAAGTAGACGTAGCTGAAGGCCTTGATGTTCTTCAGAAGGCCCGCGAATATAAGCTTTTACAGATAGGAGAAAATGCACAGGAAAAAGTCAGCTTTATCTGCAATTGCTGCGGATGTTGCTGTGAAGCATTAACAGCAGCAAGAAAGCTTGGATTCCTCAATACTGTATTCACCACAAACTTTATTCCTGAAATTTCCGAAGATAAATGTGATGGTTGCGGCAAATGTATTACCCTCTGCCCTGTTGAAGCAATGTCACTGGTTTCGGCGAATGATCCGGCTAATACTAACAGGAAAAGAGCGAAGCTAAACATTAAAACATGCCTGGGATGTGGAGTATGTCTGACTGGTTGCCGGAAAAATGCCCTTAAGCTTAGGTCACGTGAAACACGAACAATTACCCCGGTTGATTCAGTCCACAGGGTGGTGCTGATGGCAATTGAAAGAGGCAAGCTTCAGAACCTTATATTTGATAATCAGGCTTTCTTTAGTCACAGGGCTATGGCGGCAATTCTGGGCGCAATTCTTAAGCTTCGGCCCATAAAGCAGGCTCTTGCCAGTCAACAGTTCAGGTCTCGCTACCTTGTTTCCCTTATAAGAAGGCATAATAGTTCATTTTAATGTTAGAATAATTAAGAGAGGAGTCTTGTAAAATCTTTATAAATCAAGTGTTAATATATTATAAAAATCTTATTACAAATTCATAATCCTTTTATTAAACAATCGGATAGAAGCTAATGTCATAATAATACCAACGCTCATTAATATGAGTATTTTGGGAAGAATTGCATTTAATGGCAGGGTCCTCCAGAAGATGTCATAAAATCCCTGAATTCCCCAGTAATTTAAACTTAGAAGAGCAATCTTTTGAAGTATTGCCGGCATTATAAACAGCGGGATCATACTTCCTCCTATTGCCGACATGATCAGAATAATAATTGTACTCAGATTCTGGGCTTGTTGGCGTGTTTTTGAAATAGCAGCCAGGAAAATACCCATACTTGAGACAGCAAAAGCCGTAGCTATTATCATCAGGATCAAAGCCGGAATATTAACGCTCAAATCCATTCTAAATATGAGCCAGGCAAAAAGGAACATGGCTGTAAGCTGAAGTATTGAGATAAAAAAAGCAAAGAGCATTTTGCCATAGAGTATTGAACTGCCCTTCAAGGGTGAATAAAGCAATCTGTTTATTGTTCCGTTTTCCTTTTCTTCCAGTATGCTTGTTCCCACTAAGGCAACGCTGAAAAGCAACATGAGTATTGCAGTGCCAGCAACGGCCTGTATGAGACCTAGTTTAGTGTCATTCTTAATACCAACTATTGAAGTCCACTTTATCGCTGGAGTATTATTGTTTTTTTTAATTGCAGTTTTGAGTATATTTTCAAGTGTACTTATATCGATATCCGGAAACTGGTCATGCAGATATTTTTCAATACTTTTTTTAACGATTATTTCACCTGACGACGACATTAAAATGCTGATGAGGTTCTGTTGAAGAATCCCAATTTCCATTTCACGAGACCTGTCATATACCAGTTCAACAGGCATTGCCTTTCCCGCTTCCAGTGAATCCTGAAAACCTTTATAAATAATTAAAGCACCTGCATATTTTCCTTTAATTACCAGTTTTTTGGACTTTATGGAATCTGAAAGAGTAATGCTTATATCTTTAAGGGAATCGATCTTATAAATAATCTCTTTTGAAGATTTTGTCTGGTCCAGATCGGCGACAATCAATTTAACAGGTTCAGAACGGCCATTGTAGGCTCCAATACTTCCATAAGCAAATGCAAAAAGTGTTATTAAAATTACCGGAAGAAGAAATGTGAGAATAACAGAACGCTGATCATGAAAAAACAGTATCAGATCCTTTTTGAATAGCTTAAACATAATTTTAATCTCTTAATTCTTTCCCTGTTAATTTCAAATAAATAGATTCCAGAATCGTCCCCTGAGTATAAATTCTTTCAATTACGCCTCCAGCATTTTGTACATGGTTTATAATTATTGAAATATCATTACTAATATTTCCACATTCCACTTTTAAGGTGTTAGTTGTACTGTCTAACTTAAATAATGGATTTGTTGTTGTAATTCTGGATATTATTTCATTATCATATTCTGCCAGTTTAATTGTTAATGAATCTTTTACATCACTAATTTCCCTTAACTCTTTCAATGTTCCCTGAGCTATAATACGACCAGCATCAATGATAGCAATTTTATCACAAAACCTTTCGGCTTCTTCCATATAGTGAGTTGTGTAGATTATTGTCATACCTTCATTATTCAATCTCTCTATGAGCTCAAAAATATGATACCTGTTTTGAGGATCTACACCAACTGTAGGTTCATCCAACACTAAGATCTTAGGATTATGCAATAATGAGCAGGCAATATTAATCCTTCGCTTCATTCCACCCGAAAATGTTTTAATTCTATCATTTTTCCTGTATGATAAATCAACAATATCAAGGTTATTATTGACTTTTACCTTAAGATCCGATTTTGGAATGTCATACAATCCGCCCCAGAACATCAGGTTTTCATAAGCTGAAAGCTCTTCATATAAGGCAATTTCCTGCGGAACAACTCCCATAATCAATTTTATAGTATCACCATCATCCTTTATATTGACCCCGTCAATAATTACATCACCCTTGTCAGGCTTAACTAAAGTGTTTAAAATGTTTACAATTGTTGATTTTCCTGCACCGTTCGGTCCCAAAATGCCAAAGATCTCCCCTTTGTCAATATTGAAACTGACATTTTTTACAGCTTCAATATTTCCGAAGGATTTAGAAACGGACCTTAATTGTATCATTTTCAAAACTTTGGGGATGATTGTTCTGATATTTATATTTCAGGAAATTATGCTTTTTTGAACTTCTTCATTCGTTTTAATATCCTGTCAGCAGCAAGTTTACCGGTTAAAATTGACATTGGCACTCCTGCCGGACTGTAAGCCCATTGTCCTGACTGATAAATTGAAGGTACTGGTGTCAGAACTGAACGATCCGAGAACTGAATTTTGTTTATTACCGGCATAGATTTTTGAAATGACCATCCGGTAATTGCTCCTTCAGAACTGCCAACTCTACTCTCAATGCTTAAGGGTGAAAAAGAAAAACGTGCAATAATTCTATCTTTTAACATAGGGTAGACAGAATCAGTTATAACATTCAAAACACGATTCTCAAGGTCCGATATAAACTCATCAAGCCAGCCTGCTTTTTGAATTTTACTAAACAAATCATATTCAGCAAGGAAACTGATAATAAGGCCGGTTTTGCCCGGAGGCGCCAATTCGGGATCTTTAAGACCGGGAATAGAAATTTCATAGGTGTTTAATCTGGTAAATTTGTCCAGCCAGGTCAAAATTTGTTCCTTTTCAACTTTTCCAAAATTACATAGCAGATAATCAAGCTCCTCCCTATGAGTTCCACCTAAACCTAGTTTTGAGGGAGTATAAAAGAAATGTCCATGAGCGATTTTCCTAAAACTTTCAAGCGGCTCATCTACTTCCAGGAATAAAGAAAACACAGAATCTCCGCCTCGGTTATTAAGCATCTTGTTTTTTATATCCTCAAATTTTGATTTGATAATGGGCAATAGACCTTCTGTTTCTGCAATTTTATAAAGTGTTTTTAAATCGGCAGCCCAGATAAGATTGTCATATTTATAAGTGATATTATTTTGATCTTTTAAAAGACGTTTTTCAGCCATTACTTCAATAATTTTTGTATCTGTCCTTATTTCTCCTCCACACTCTATTATTTTGTTTTTCAAGGCTTCTGACAGATTTCCTACTCCCCCTTTGGGATAGAAATAATCCAGGTACAATGAAAAATAGCTCATTGCAAAAAAGGTTGGAGTATTTTTGAAGAAATGCTGTGAAATAATATCCCTTAATGAAGCGGTTTTTACAAATGATTCCAGATATTCCTCAACCGGCATGTTCATGCGGTTTATTTTTCCAACAGTAAAAATAAATTTTGGGAACCAGGGTAAAAGTTTTTTGAAAATGAAATCCCTGTCATGTTTTAAATCTTTAAACACCGGATTTTCAATTCCATAGAGTACATCCATGTGTTTCATTATTTTACTTATGCTTCTTAATACCTCGTTAATTTCCTCTACACTTTCCGGATAAAATTTTGTCAGAAGCTCCTTATATTCATTCAGGCTATTTAAATTCTCTATATGTATGATTTCGTTTTCAATACCCAGAGAAACCGGACTTTTAACAAATTCGAGCTCAATGCCTAAATCTTTTAACATAGGCAAAATAATACCTGCATCTTCCAAAGCTCTTACACCGGTATCAAAATGAAAGCCGTCACGGGTAATTGAATTAACCAGTCCTCCGCATTCCTTATTTTTTTCAATAAGCAATATTTTTTGTTTCGAACGTAAGAGATAGGCTGTCGAAGTCAATCCGGCAATCCCTCCCCCTACAATTATAGTATCGTATTTGTTTTCAGCCATATTTAATCAATCCGGAAATTCCTATAAATTAATTAAGCGATAAAATTTACTTTTTTAAACCAGTCAATCCTGCTAATTCCATACTTTTTTCCCAGAGATCATACGCTACTTCTTTGTCCAGTGCCGGTGGTGCCGGTTCCTCTTCGGTGGTTAAATTAAAGAATTTTCCACTAACAGCTTCTACGTCTTTTGAAACTCCGAGATAGTATAATGCTTCTGCAGATATTTCAGGCGATTTTAATGTTTTATCAATAAAGTTCCTTTTATACCACCGGTAAACCGGTCCGTTTTCCTGGCCTGTTTCAGTTTTAACAGCTCCGGGATGCATTGCATTTATCGATACACCTGTATTTTGGAATTGTTCGTCAAAAACGATCATGGACAGAAGCTGGGCAAGCTTGGCAGAACCGTAGCTTTTCAGACCGGAATAACGACGTCTTTCCCAATTCAAATCATCCAGTCTCAATCCCCAGGTAGCAAAACGGTGACCTTCGGAATTGACCATAATAATTCTGGCCTTTTCCTGAGATTTAAGCTTATCCATTAACAGATAATTTATTATGAACGAAGCTAAATGCTGTATCACAAAGATCTTTTCAAGACCATCTGCAGTAGTTTCTCTCTTAGTAAGATAAATGCCAGCGTTGTGAATTAGAACATCAATTTCAGTATTTATTTGAGTCAGCTCCTTACCGGCTCTGTGTATTTCATCAAGCTTGCTCAAATCAGCTAATATATACTCACACTTAACGGCGAATTCACCAACAATCTCCTTCTTTAGAGCTTCAGATTTTGCAGGATTTCTATTTACACAGATCAGGTTGGCGCCCATTGAAGCATATTTTCTTGCAGTTAAGTATCCAATTCCTGAAGTTGCACCTGTAATAACAACATGTTTGCCAGCGTATGTATTATTACATATTTTCGGATCAGACTTGTTGTTCCTGATCATTGCAAAAATGTTGGACCAATCATATTCCCTGAAATATTTAGCAAACTTTTTATTTTTCATATATACCAGCTAACTAACAACCTTCTATGGATTTCATATAATTAGATAATTTTACTCAAATTTTTAGAAATACATGCCAACAGCAAAAATATAATCCTGGTTACGTAACGGTACTGGATCTGCTCCTGAAGCATTAGGCATTGCCAATGTGTTCCACCCAACTGTCATACGGTATTCAATGAAAAAGTCCTCCCTGAGAAATTTGAAATCCGTGCCGGCTCCATATACGAATGCATAGTCGAAGGTATCAAGACCTTTCATATTGCCGGATTCCTTGACTATTGTCGGAGGTCCGCCCATATTAATTGTACTGTTAATACGGTATTCTCCGTTCATTAACAATGATAATGCAATACCGGTGCTGCCATAAATCCCAAAATTCTTTATATTGACAAATTTGTATTTTATTAATATTGGCATCTCGAAATAGTTCAAATCATATTCAGAAACAGTATTTATGTTAACAGGAGTGGAAATTGTAACATTCTGCCTCGACCCTTTCATAGCATATATAAGCTCCTGCTGAATACCTACTGATTCAGTTATTGGAAAATATGCGAATACGCCTCCTGCAAAGCCATTCCTGCTATGAGTATTAACCATAAAAGTATTGTCAGCAGGAGTAATCCCATATTGAGTGGCCAGGCTGTAACCAGCTTTCAATCCGAAACGGACGCCTGTCTGTGCATTCACGGTTCCACGAAACAGGAATGATAGAAACAATAATAGGCATGTAATTTTTTTCATATTGCTCTTCATATTTAATTAGATTTTCTAACCAATATTTCAAAGTAATAAGATTAACCAAACTTTCTTTTCATAAATTTCCTGTACGCTTTTCCAAACCTTGGAATATTGTCAAAAATATCTCCCCATAAGTCATAATAATCTCTTTGCTCTATAATTTTCCCTCCTTCACTTAAAGTCAGTCGGCTTGAGCCATATAATATTGAGCTTGGATATTTCTTAAAACTCAGAGTCATTTCCCATTCGATATAAATTTTATTTTCCTCCAGGGAAGCATTTACAATATTCATTTTAAGGTCTTTTGATCGTTTTGTCAGGCGTTCTGTCATTTTTCTGAACTCCTCAATTCCACGTATTTCCTGAATAGAATCCCTGAAATATATATTATTATCGTAATATGGAAGAATATGTGACCAATCAGGTTTCCCTTCTGTGTTGTATGTTTTACTCCATAAATCCTTTATTAAATCTTTTGTAAGCATATAACTTCAGGTTAAGTTAACTGGGTATAGATCTATTATTCACATTATCAGTTCTTTTTAACAGGAGGCAGATCTTTAAAGCTTCATCTGCATGACGCTGAGTCTCTGTCTGAGAATCGAAGATATAAACTACCTTGCCTGAACGGTCTGCAACATATGTCACCCGACCTGGGACTAATCCACCCAGAAAAGATGAAATATCAAAATCATTACCATTCTGATCTTTAAGGGTAAAGGATGGAATAGGGTCTCCTATCTGAATCTTATTCATGAATGCTTTTAAAGAGTCCATAATTACAGACACATGGTTTAAAGGTTAGTAACTTAAATATATCTTTATTTTAGTTTCTTCAAAACTCTCAAAGCTTCTTCAACATGCTCTTTAGCTTGTGATTGCAAGTTGAAGAGATAAATCAGGCAATGTAAATGCTGGAATTTCAGTTTGCCAATTTATATTTCATCCTCTCTAATTTAAGAAAATAATTTAGTTTACTCTTTTACATATATATAAATAATTAAATCAGAGATATATAAAAAGGCCAACCGAAGCATAATTGAACAGAGCAAAATTGTAAACCTCATCATTATCGGCACCACCTTCAAGTATGCGGTATCCGGCCTTTAATCCAATCCGGTTGGAAGCCCTGTATGTTGCTGCAATCAGAACGTCTTCTGCTCTGCCCTGTTTTGCTGCAAGGGCATCGCCCTCTAAAAGGATGCCGAATTTTTCATCAAGCTTCCATAACATCCTGAAATTGATAATTGGTACAAAGCCCACATTTGTCTTTTCACTTTCTAATCCTGAAGCAGCAAGTGAAATCTTTGCATCTCTTATTTTTGCAGTAAAACCGAGCCCGAATTCAAACTTCGGTTTAAGTACAATTTCGTAACGATATGTTAATCTGTACGAATTAAATTTATATGTTCCCGAAAGGTCTGTATTCGCAGGAAAAGTTACGCCTTCAAAGAATATGTCATATGGTAAATTCCCATTTGAGACAGTTTCGAGTGGAGCATATAATAATGACAAAGTATGTCGGGATTTTATTGTATAACTGACTCTTAGCCGGAAAAAAATCTCTGTTTTTGATTTTAAATCATCTTTCAAAGAAAAAAGTGTCCCCTGATCCCCGGGAATACGGACATTATTATAACCCGTTCCGACAGCACCCGTTTCCAGATCTAATGAAGCCTGAGCATTCAGTGATAAAACTTTAAATGACAGTATCAACACAAAACATATTGCGGAAAGCAATAATTTATTCTTCATAACCTTATATTTATTTTACAATCAATAATATACAAAAAGACATCCTTTTTTATTCTTTCCATTCAACTGCAACAATAATTTCATTTCTTCTGCCAATAAACTGGAATGGAGGGTTATACCCCAGAAATCTATAATTACCAAAGGAGATGATCGCATTTTCTTTCAAAAGATTCTGAAGTTTTTCCGAATAGAATCTCAGATCTTTATCAGAAGCATATCCACCGAATCTTATTACAGCAACATATTCATCTGCGGTGTTTTTTATTTGGACATTTGGGTCATTCGGTTTTGGCAGGGTTTCTTTTGTATATGCCGAAGGCATTACGAAGCTCATGGTTGAAACAAAATCATTGACATCCATCTGTACAGGTGAAGTCATAGAAATTTTCGTATTAGCTTCATTGCTGCCAAAGATGTAGCCCGCAAGTTTCCTAAAACCGGGGCCTGAAAGATCCCTGTAAGTCTTTGCATTCGAATTAATTGTTGCAATTGTAGCAGAAGGATAAAATCTGATTTCAAAATCCTTGTACTTTCGAATGAGTGAATGTTTTTGTTCTTCAGTTTTATTTTTTGGCAAAGTTGTAAAAGATTGAAATAAAACGAATAATACAATAAAAACTATAATGAATACTATAATCACTTTCATCTTCTTCATGTTTTAGAAATTAATAATTAAACTACAACTGTTCACTTTGCTATTGAATGATTCTATTGAGTTTAGCTAGTCCATTTTATTTTTAAGCTAATAATTTTGTGCCTCGGTCCGATGACTGGTGTTCATATATAATGTTAATAATAAGAACATAAATTCATTAAAAATGTTCGAATCAACAAGCGAAAAATATTTAAAATACTAAAAAACAATAATATACATATTATTTGAATAATATATATGGAAATACATATGGTTCTAAATAAAATAATAAATACAGAACAAAAACATATAATGATTGTTTAGTATTTATAAACTAAAAAATATAATTATGAAAAAATTAAGTGTTTTATTTTTTGCATTAATATCGTCAATAACTGTTTTCGGTCAGGGAAAAGATGTTGTTGATATTGCTATCGGATCAAAAGATCATTCAACTCTTGTAGCTGCAGTAAAAGCTGCTGATTTAGTAGCCACGTTGAAAAGTGCTGGTCCCTTTACTGTCTTTGCTCCGACAAATGCAGCTTTTGATAAGCTGCCTGAAGGGACTGTTGCAAATCTGCTAAAACCAGAGAATAAAGCGCAATTAGCAAAAATTTTAACTTATCATGTAGTAAGCGGAAATCTTGATGCGGCAGCAGTAATGGATGCTATCAAAAAAGGTAATGGTAAAGCAGTCTTAACAACTGTCAGCGGTGGCAAGCTAACTGCTTCACTGGATATGGGCAAAGTTAAATTAACTGATGAATCTGGTAACTCAGCTTTTGTAACCGTCGCAGATTTGAAAGGTACCAATGGAGTTGTTCATGTTATAAACGGAGTACTGCTCCCTAAGTAGTTAATATTTGAATATTACCATAACAAATTAAAGCTATCTGTTATATGCAGATGGCTTTTTTTCTATATTTATCATCAGAATTACTCTAAGGATGAGATATTACACCTTATATGAGCTTGAAAAACTGACCGGAATCCTGGCTGCAACCATAAGAGTATGGGAAAGACGATATAATATCATCAAACCTAAGCGCACTCAATGTTGGAGAACCTCCTGGAATATTACAGGAAGTCTGAATTCCAATACATAAGTCTATTTCTGGTTGCAACTCCGCCAAAAAACTCATATTCTTCAATAGAAAAGTTGCAACCCTCCCCCTGAAAATTACTGTACATCTCATCCT
>Ga0105106_10004285_pt1 | contig 10184 bp, 6 predicted proteins | sample PPLLaktember2015_5_FD_79109 | JGI IMG/M metagenome (GOLD analysis project Ga0105106, IMG submission 79109) | Freshwater sediment microbial communities from Prairie Pothole Lake near Jamestown, North Dakota, USA - PPLs Lake P8 Core (1) Depth... | ecosystem: Environmental > Aquatic > Freshwater >... | reverse complement strand
GCTAATATCCCGACCGGAAGGTTAATGTAGAATACTGTTCGCCAACCAAATTGATCTGCGAGAAAGCCACCCAGGGAAGGTCCAACAGTCAATCCGAGATAGGTCATGGTCGCCTGAAGGCCTAATGCCTGACCGCGTTGGCTATTCGGAAAGCTCTTGGTCAGAATAGCTGGCGAGTTGGCTGAAAGCATCGCTGCTCCCAGAGATTGCAGCCCTCGAAACAGAACCAACGCCAGCACGGATGGAGCCAGACCACAAAGCAAAGAACTTAAGACAAAAACAAAAAATCCACCCAGGTACACCAGCTTGTGTCCGCGCAAATCGCCTAGCCTTCCAAACCCGGGCAGCAGCCCGCTAACCAGCAATAAATAGATGATCACCACCCACTCAATCGAAGCAATATCGCTATTCAAATCCTGGTTAATGACCGGCAGCACCGTATTAACTACGCTAATATCCAGCGCCGACATGAAGGTGCCCGTTCCGATGGAGATTAAAACCCACCATTTCCGCTCCAGCCCAGGCGCCAGAGATCGAGCGACGCTTTCCGTTTGCGAGGAATCAGGCGACTGTGGAATTTCAGGCGGCAAGATATCCTCGTTCTTTTTCAGCGCGCTCGCTTAGTTGATCGCGTAGGGTTCGGATATCTTTGGGTACCAGGTATGCTGTGGCTGAGAGCAAGATTGAGCCAATGATCCAGGCGGTGACACAGATCGTCAAGATCGCGGTGTGTAAAGATGAATCCCGGGCGATAAATCCCGCCATCAGAGGCGCCAGGGCAGCTCCGATATTTTCGACGAAATATTGCACGGCCAGGGCGGTGCTGCGCACTTCTGGCAAGGTGATATCGTAGACGGTTGAGATCACATTGGCAGAAGCGAATGGGATGAACACAGCCGTACCCAACAACAGGATGAGAAAGAGCGTCTGGTTGGCGATGGGAACGTTGAGCGTCAATAAAAGCATAATGGCTCCCATCAACACCCCAAAAACCGAGACCAACATCCGCCCCCGGGGAGTGCGTTTGAAGAAAGCATCGCCAATCGCCCCGCCTACAAAGTATCCGGAGGCTAGAACCAGGATTGCGGGGATCATCGTTATTAGTACCGCCTGCGGCTGGTAGTTGCGCTCGGTTTCCAAATAGCGAAAGAACCAGTAAGTGATCACGTTCCAGGGAAAAACTCCGATAAATCCCTGGGCAAACAATAACAACAGGCTGCGTTTTCGAAAAAGGTCCAGGGCAATTTTGATATCGAAGCGGTACACGCCCATGATCTCGAGGTTTTCAAGCTCCGGTTCGGACGCCCCGCGCTGAGCCTCTTTTACCCCAAAGAAAATAACTGCTGCCAGGACTAAACCGAGTGAGCCGGTTATGTAGAAAACCCCTCGCCAACCTATCGTGCCGCCGAGAAAAGTGGCTGCGATCAACCCGAACATATACCCGAGCGGTTGGGATAATTGGAGCAGGCCATAGATTTTCCCTCGCACGCTGGGACCAAAATAATCCGAGATCAGGCTGTAGAGTCCGGGATAGCTCGAATCGTCGATGCCCGTGGAAGCGCGGCTGGCGATAAAGGCTGGGTATGTAGGGGCGATGGCGCTCAACCAGGTCGTAGATCCCCAAATGAAAGATGCCAGCGCCAGGAGCCTGGCGCGTGCATAGCGATCGTAGAGATAACCCCACAGCGGATACAAGATTGCGCCTACCAGCAGTGCTCCCGTGAAGACAGCGCCCATTTGGACCTCATCAATGCCGTACTCTTCCATGATGGGGGTGGTCAATGGGCCAATCAACAATTTGTCCGCCTGATGTAGGAGCATAAAGGCAAAGAAGACAGCTACAACGAACCAGCGGTAACGTGAAATTTTCATGGTGGAGGTACCTTTCAGGCTAAAACCAGCATGTTGGAGATGCTTTTCCCCTGGTAAATATTGCGGATGATGTCCGTCAGGAGCGGCGCTACAGATAAAACCTCAATTTTTGGATGTTGTTTTTCTGGAGGAACCGGCAATGTATTCGTGACCACCAATTTCTCAATGCGGTCATCTGCATCCAGGATTTTTAGTGCTGAAGGCAGTAAAACTGGGTGCGTGACAGCAAAACAGGTTTTTCCTTCGGCGCCACGCTCGTATAACGCATCGATCTGTTTCATGACACTCCCGCCAGCCATTAAATCGTCGATTACAATCGGGCGCCGACCCCTAATATCACCCACGACATGCGTGGTCTCGGTTTGACTGAAGCTGGTGCGCCTTTTATGCATGACAACCAGCGGTAAATTAAGCAGCTCAGCGTAGCGCCCAGCCATGCCTGCCCTGCCAACATCCGGACTGACGACGGCAGCATTGTGATATGCAGGGTTGCGGAAATAGCTCGCCAGTAAGGGAAGAGCGCTTAATGGATCCACGGGTATATTGAAAAATCCTTGAATCGCCCGGTTGTGGATGTCGATGAAGATAACCCGGCTGGCGCCTTGGGTTTCGAGCAAGTTCGCGATGACCCGTGCGCTGATCGCTTCCCGCCCGCTTGCCATGCGATCCTGGCGCGCGTAGGGGAAGTATGGGATGACCACGCTGATCTCGTGGGCGCTGGCGCGCCGGAAAGCGTCCAGATAAAGCAAAATTTCCATGATATTGTCATTAACCGGCGATGAAGCCGTCTGGATGAGAAAGATATCCTGGTCCCGAACAACTTCATCGATCATTACGAATATCTCGCCATCCGGCAGGCGCAGAGTGGTTGAATTTCCCAGAGGAACCTCTAGCCTGGCAGCGATCTCTTGAGCCAACGTTGGATGAGCAGATCCGCTAAAGATGCGCAGCGGGTGAACAGACATCAGGGTTTCTCCTATCCAAGATCAAATTTATAGGTCTTACGCAGTTGGAGAGGGGACGGGGTTGTTTGGGCGGGCGTAGCCCGCCCAAACAACCCTACTGATTCCCTGAACTGCGTCACTTCTAATTTACTTATGAGAATATATTTTAAGGATTATAGTGCAATTTATGGGAGCGGGACAAACCCGAAAACGGTCTCTGGAAATTTATCCGTGGCCAACAAGAAACCTCTTCCATCTAGGCGAGCGATCGCTTCCCAGTTGCGCGAATAAGCGTCACCCAATAATTCGATCTGGATGGGGGCCGTTTCAGACAAAACAATGCCCGATTCGCTAAATTGAAATTCCACTAATCGCTCCACAGTTCGATTGTCGGCATGAGTAATTCCCTGTCCGAATTCTGTCTCGAGGGGTTCCGATTCTGCTCGCAGTTTCGTATCTCCGGGGAAGAAGAAATTTATCGCCCAGAATCTGCCAAAATCATCCGGCGGGGTTGCATCCGTAATACGATATTCGATGTTCGGAAAAGCCAGGGTATCCAGCAATTGCAGGTCAAGGTTGAACATGTGGGCGATGGGATGGGGATTCACACCTTGCCCGTTGGCTTCATACAATGTCATCAATCGATCCCCGAAAATAATGATACTTTCGTCCGTCAGATTGACAATATCCGTTTGGGGAGGGATTTGAACCAGCGAAGAACTGTTGATGATCACCTGGCTCAGGTCTTCAGACATAAAACCTAAAGCAAGATAGCCCATCATTCCCCCTGGACGGGTTTCTATCGATAAATAGACGCGCTCATCATAGAAGGCAATCGCTTCGAAGCCTTCAAAACCAGAAACATTTTCCAGCAAACCCGGAGCGTACAACGGGATTGGACTGGGTTCCAATGGGCCAGGGGTTTCCCCTTCCAGAAAGGAAATGATTTCTGCCCGAGGAATAAAAAATAATGCCCCCAGATCACCGCCTTGAAAACGGTTGGGGTACTGAGGCAGCAGGATGAGGAAATCGTGATACCATGCCATGCCGGAAATCTCGGCATCGCTCTCGGAGATTGGACCTGTGAGTGGGATGCGGGTCACGGGGACTTCCCTGGGTGATATAACAGTAGGAGTTACAAAGTTTGCTTCTTGTTCCGACGTCTCCTCAAGAATAGGTGAATGTGTGTCTCCCGGACCTCCCCGGGTTTCCATAATCTCGGTTTGACTCTCCATCTGAGTGGGTTGCGATGAGCTAGATATTGGCGAGCGCGTAGAAGCAGGGCGGGTACAGGCGACAAGTAAGAGCAACACCAACGCAAGGGGAACTGTCTGACGCATGAATAAAAAAGCCTCAATCAATCGATTCGGGAATTCTCATAGAGGGTCTGCATGGCATTAACCAGCTCGCCTTCCGCTTCAAAACCATATGCGGCCGACAGGAGTTCCACGGGATGGATTGCAGGGATGCCGGTTGCATGGGTTATCTGCCAACGACAAGTTTCGCTGTCGCAGATTACGATCGGTCCATTGACGGTGCGCACAAAATCAAATAAAGACTGACCGACTTGCATGGCGATCGGATATTTCTCTTTTTTATACCCATAGGTTCCAGCGACCCCGCAGCAGGCTGCTTTGCTTTCGATCACTTTTAGCCCCGGGATCAATTCCAACAGGTCCAAACCTGGTTTACCCAGACGGTGTCCACGGTACTGGCAGGGTGCGTGATACACCAACTCTAAAGGGATAGCCTGAAAATTGGTTTTCAGGCTGCCTTCCTCCAGCAGGCTCAAGATAAACTCATTGAAATCATAGGTTGCTTCAGCTACCAGGCGAGTGTCCTCATCGTGCATGTCCAACAATTCCGGCGCCTCTTCCTTTAGAGTAAGTGTACAGCTTGTGGAGGTGCCTACGATTGGGATTCCCTGGCGGGCATACGGCGCCAGGCTGCGTACGTTGCTGGTGTGATATCGGCGAGCAGCAGCGAATTCACCGTTGGAGAGCAGGGGTAAGCCGCAGCAATTTTGGCGCGGGATAATCACTTCGAAACCATTGGCTTCCAGTACCTGCACTGCTGCTCGCCCAATCCTGGGCTCATAGTATTGGGTAGAGCAGCCATGAAAATACACCACCTGGCGCGTAGGGGCTGCTGGCTGCGGATGCTGCTTGAACCAGGTGGAGAAGCGGTGGGAAGAAAATTTCGGCAGCGGGGCATGGCGGTGGATACCTAATACGGTTTCCGTTGCCTGGCGCACCAGGCGATTTGCCAATACAGCATTTGCCAGTGGAGCGATAGGCCTGGCGAGCATACCCACAAGCTCTGCCCGTGCAATCAGGTTGTTACGCAAGCGCAAGATCAAAGGCACTTTACCCTGCTGGACCAGGGTCGCCCGAGCGCGCGCGTTCATTTCTGCGATTTTCACACCGGTTGGACAAACCATGTTGCATACCCGGCATCCGCTGCAATAATCGACGGAATGATCGGGTGTAGCTTGGTCGGGCTGGCGAAATCGACCCGCCTGCGGAGCCTCATACTTAGGTCCAGGAAACAGATCGGTTACTGCAGATACCGGACAGGCCGAAGTGCAGATGTTACATTTTATACATTGATCGAGTGTCATTTCGACGGGACGGTAGATTGATTCCATGGTTTCACAATCCACTGATCTGTTCGGCAAGCAGAAACGCGTTGGAGAGGGCAATGCCTTCCAAAGAGCGTTCCTGGATGGAGTCGTGATGGGCAAGCGTCGACCCGGTTGCGAAAACGTTTTGGTAGATCACGTTCCCTTCAAGGTCCAGGGGATGGAGTTGGTCATTGATCTCCAACCCGGCCTGGTAAATTGGATGCCCTCCAGGAGCCAGAAACGCGTTCTTGAACCAACTCTCCCGGCTGCCAGTTGTACCAGTAACAGGCAGACCAAAAATTCCCTCCCGGATAGCGCCATCGAAGTCTGTAATGAATCCCCCTCCTAAGATTCCCCCGGTTGCCAAAACAAAGACCCGTGCGGAATGGGCTTTTTGACGCGCGGCGGCTTCGCTCCAAATCAGTTGGACAGCGTCCATGCTGGATTGTGCTCCTACGACCTGCATGCTCTCATACACGCGCCCGCCCTGATCTTCAATAGCATTCGTAAGAATGTTGTGCAGTCGAATTCCTGGGATGGAGGGCGGCAGGGTTGGGATCTCAAAAACTGCACAGCCCAAACGTTCTTCCAGGTCTTGATGCACAGAAATCGATGAATTCAACCCGAATACACTCGGGAATCCGATCCGTTCTGCAACACCGATGGATGGCTTCAGTACATCCACCAGAGATTGGCGAAAACCTTGTTGTTCGAATAAGGCTGCCAAGACTCTCCCATTAAGGAACCGGTGCTGGCGAAGCTCGGGTAAATCCAGGGTTAAGGGCTTTGCTGGTATCCCATGTAGCGTCAAATTATGTGCGATCAAACTGGCATAAAAGTCCGGGAAACGGGCGAAGCCGACAATCAAAGTTGGCTTTCGATTTCGTAGATCACCAGCCAGCATGGTCTTGGGTGCCAGGCAAGTAGGCCTGATCGTCCCGAGGGCCGTGGGCAACAACCAATTCTTATCCAGATCACCATGCAGAGGATAACCGGACTGGGAACACAAATCTTTTATGGTCTGAAGTGCGGTTTGAATCCTCTCGATTCCAATGCGTACATAGGGATGCTTTGGATTGCGGTCCGGCAGCTCCTGAATTGCTCGTAAGGGTGATTCTATTAATTGGTTGCGTTCGTCAAATCCAAAAACATCCATACACCCTGTTGCCCAATGGGTGGTCCCCCAACCTTTCGCAACCAGACGCACCTTCTTGCCGAGGACGGCGCACCTCCAGGCTGCCATAAGACCGGAGTAACCGGCACCGATCACCACGACATCGACTGCAGGAGGTTTCCTGTTGAGATGGCTCGATGAGGCCTCACCGGTGTGGGGGTTCTCCGTATCGGGGGAATCTCGGTCGGTAAGGAATTCCCTAGGTGGCGCATACATCTCTGGAGCCAGGGGTGTGCTTTCAGCGCCGGGGAGATGGTCTGCGTTGAGGATGTTCAAGTAAATAAATTCATCCAATCGCTCCTGACGGAGCTGCTGTCCCCACAGAATGGGTTGTAGTCCCTTCCAGCGCTCCTGTAAAAATTCTCGCAGAGCTGCATTGGTATTCTCAATTGAAATGCTTTTTCCAACCTGCTCTGGTTGAAGTGCGGCTAATTCATGCAGGATACCGGCGGCGCGGTAGGTGCAAAAGCCTCCCTGGCAGGGACCCATACCCAGCCGCACGTCTCTACGTATGTCATCGATCGTTTTTGCCTGACCCTCTAGAATGGCTTGTTCAACTTCTGCTCGGGTGACGAGCTCGCACTCACACGCCAAATCACCATAACTGGCGCTTGCTTCGATGGCTGCCAGGCGGGCGCCCAGGTAATGGTGACCGTGTGCCGCCCCAGGTAGGGGTTCTTCCTGGGTGCGGCATGGTCGTGAGGTGTTGAGCTTTCGGCATACCAGATCGACGCTGGCTTCAGCCATCTTGCGATAGGTGGTCCATTTCCCGCTGGTAATCGTGATCAGCCCGTCAACGCCATCGCGGAGTTGGTGATCCAGGAGGACATAAGCTCGGGTGACATCCCGGGTATCGCTCACGGCGCTCTCCTGGTAAAGCGGGCGCACCCCTGCCCAAGCGCGCAGCATGCGCATATTTTTGAATCCCGGTACCAGTTTATCCCCTTCTTCCAGGCACAAACGCACTTCCCAGGGTTCGATGCTATAATGATCTGGATCCTCTATCTTGATGTCTGTGGTGCCGATGACAGAAACCGAATGGGCGGGGACCAGAATATCGCCGTCGGATGGCATCTTGCAGCGGTTGATCACCGTATTGACGATGCGGTGATTCATAGCAACCATTGTGCCTTTGCCGCCCACAATTTGGACGGTCACACCTGCGCTGGCAGCGATCTTGCCTGCCCAAGCCCCGGCTGCATTAACAACCAAATCTGCAGATATGAACACTTCCTCTCCACTCGCCATATCCAGGCAGCGCGCCCCGGTGACTTTTCCAGCACTCAGCAACAGCTCTTGAACCTTGTGATAGGTGAGAACATGAGCGCCAGCCTGACGGGCTGCCAGGGCATTTAATTCTGTGGCAAGGAAAGAATCCGCGGAGCCATCGGGAACGCGAAAACAGCGCGCGCTGTTTGGATTCAACAGGGGCTCCTCGTGCAGCATTTGTTCAATCGGCACTTCTTCGACCGGGATTCCAGCCAGACGGCAGCCTTCCACAAAACGAGGTGCATAATTGGGGTCGTCCCAGGGGGTGAGGATGAAAAACCCGCCCGTGTCTTCGATACACTGCGGCATGATGCGTCGTAGTATTCGATTTTCTTCAATGCACTCTCTGGCGGCATGTGGATCTTTAACCACATACCGTCCGCCGCTGTGCAACAGTCCATGGTACCTGCCGGTTGTACCATGGGTCAAATCACCTTTTTCGACCAGGACAGACTTGAAGCCGCGCAGAGCCAGGTCGCGCAGAACACCCGCCCCGGTAGCCCCTCCGCCAATTACCAGGATCTCTGTTTCCAATTTATTCATTCTACCCAACCGAAAGACCGTTCGATGGCTTTGAGCCAACCCGAATAGAGCTTTTGACGATCGCCAGCCTCCATGGCTGGCTTCCAGGTTTTATCTATCTGCCAATTTGCGCGCAAGTCATCCAGGTTGCTCCAAAAATTGGTCGCCAGGCCTGCAGCATAAGCCGCGCCTAGGGCAGTGGTTTCGGAGATCTTCGGGCGAATAACAGGGACATTGAGGATGTCAGCCTGAAATTGCATGAGCAGATCATTGAACACCATGCCGCCATCGACTTTTAACGCCTGGAGCTTTACCCCGGAATCTATTTCCATGGCATCTGTGACCTCTCGGGTTTGGTAGGCTGAAGCTTCCAAAGCGGCGCGGGCAAAATGGCCCCTATTGACGTAACGCGTCATCCCGACGATCACCCCCCTGGCATCTGACCGCCAATAGGGGGCGAATAAACCCGAGAATGCTGGAACAAAATAAATGCCGCCGTTGTCCTCCACCGTGCGCGCTAAATCCTCGACGTCTGCAGATTTTTGGATCAGGCCTAGATTATCGCGCAGCCATTGTACCAGAGCGCCAGTGATTGCTATGGAGCCTTCCAGGGCATAGGTCGCGGATTGTTTTCCAATTTTATAGGCTACGGTAGTTAATAGACCGCTTTTGGATTGCACAAGGTTTTCACCGGTGTTGAGCAACATAAAGCAGCCTGTTCCATACGTATTCTTGGCTTCACCTGGAGAAAAGCATGTCTGTCCAACCAAAGCAGCTTGCTGATCGCCCAGGTCGCCGCAAACCGGAATAGCTGAACCAAACGGACCCTGAGGATCGCTTAGCCCCCAGGTTTGGGGGTCGCTAGACGGCACAATCTGAGGCAGTATGGAAATCGGGATATCAAAGATATTCAATATTTCTTCATCCCAATCCAGGGTATGAAGATTCATCAGCATCGTGCGGCTTGCGTTAGTGACATCTGTAACGTGAGAGCCGCCTTGCAGCCCACCGGTTAACCACCATAAGATCCAGGTGTCTACTGTACCGAACAAGGCATCCCCACGCTGCGCGGCAGCCTTTACACCTGCCACATTCTCCAATATCCATTTTATTTTGGGTGCAGAAAAGTAGGTTGCCAGCGGCAGGCCGACCTTGGAGCGGAAACGATCGATGCCGCCGTCCGACGCCAATTGATCGCAGATGGTCTTGGTGCGAGTATCCTGCCATACGATGGCGTTGTAAAATGGTTTGCCAGAATGGCGGTCCCACATCAGGGTGGTCTCGCGCTGGTTGGTGATTCCAATGGCGGATAGATCATCAGCTTGGGCGCCAGCCTTGGAGACCGCTTCGTGACACACTTCCCGGGTTCGCTTCCAAATTTCGACCGGATCATGTTCCACCCAGCCGGGTTGGGGATATATTTGAGCGTGTTCCTTTTGCGCCGCGCTGACCACCAGCCCACCATGATCGAAAATCATGCAGCGTGTGCTTGTTGTACCCTGATCAATTGCTGCTATGTAGCGATGCATCCTCAAACCTCCCGCCCCCCTATATTTTTTTGGATAGAGGCTATCTCAAAAATTGGAGGGGATTGGGGTGTGTGCGGCAGCAAAGCCGCCGCACACACCCCAAATTACCATTTTGAGAAGAGTTCTAATTTGACAATGTCACATTCGCTATCTGTGGGTAGTTTTATCTGGATACCGCCACATATGGTGCATTGATGACAAGGCTACATTTTGGTCACGAGGTCCGAATTACTAAAATAAGCCTACATATG
>Ga0105106_10004283_pt1 | contig 10188 bp, 11 predicted proteins | sample PPLLaktember2015_5_FD_79109 | JGI IMG/M metagenome (GOLD analysis project Ga0105106, IMG submission 79109) | Freshwater sediment microbial communities from Prairie Pothole Lake near Jamestown, North Dakota, USA - PPLs Lake P8 Core (1) Depth... | ecosystem: Environmental > Aquatic > Freshwater >... | reverse complement strand
CGGTGTAGACCGTCCCTTTCGAAGAAACACTTGCTCCGGTCCAGGCCAACGGCGGTGGCTTTGGCAGGCCGCCTCCGGCTTGTGCCGCCCCACCGGCATCACTACTTTAAACCGTTCAGCGACATAGCGATGTGGGGATTCCCTGACTCCTCTCCGTGCCGAGGCACCGTGGATACACAAGAGCTGCAACAGGTCGCCCTCTTCGAGAAGTGCCGCCAGTTCACCAAAGCGCGTGAATTGCAGGCGGTCGGCCTGTATCCGTACTTCAAGCCGATTTCCGAGTCGGAGGACACCGTCGTCGTCATTGACGGTCAGAAGCGGATCATGCTCGGCTCGAACAACTACCTCGGGCTGACCCACCATCCCAAGGTCCTCGAGGCCGCCTCTCGAGCGCTGGGGCGGTACGGCTCAGGGTGCACCGGCAGCAGGTTCCTGAACGGCACGCTGGACCTGCACGAGCAGCTCGAGGGAGCGCTCGCCGAGTTCCTGGGTAAGGAGGCCTGTCTCGTCTTCTCCACCGGTTACTCCGCCAATCTGGGGCTCATCGCCGGGCTGGTGGGCCGCGGAGACGTGGTGTACCTGGACAAGCTGGACCATGCCTCCATCGTGGACGGAGCGAAACTCTCCTACGGTGAGACGGAGCGTTTCAATCATGGCGACCTGGCCAGTCTCGAGCGCCGGCTGGAGAGGAACGGCCCGAGCCGTGGGGCCATGATCGTGGTCGACGGCGTGTATTCCATGGAAGGCAACATCGCCGATGTGCCGGGGCTTTCCCGGATCGCGCGGAAGTACGGAGCGGCCCTGGCCCTCGACGACGCGCACGCCATTGGAGTCCTCGGCCCCAACGGCGACGGGACGGCGGCACATTTCGGCATGACCGAAGAAGTGGATATCATCGCCGGGACGTTCTCCAAGTCCCTGGCCTCCATCGGGGGGTTCGTAGCAGCCTCCGACAGCGTCATTCACTATCTCCGGCACCACAGCCGCCCGCTCATCTTTACCGCCTCGCTGCCCCCCGCCAATACCGCGGGCGTGCTCGCGGCGCTGGCGGTCCTCCAGCAAGAGCCGGAGCGTCGTGATCACCTCTGGGCCAACACCCGCCGCCTCCAGGAAGGATTCCGGAGCCTCGGCTTCGAGATCGGCCCCACCGCCACTCCGATCGTGCCGGTGCTCATCGGTCCGCTGGAGAAAACGTTCCTGATGTGGCGCCGCCTGTTCGATGCGGGCGTCTTCACCAATCCGGTCGCGCCGCCGGCCGTGGCTCCGTCACAGTGCCGGCTCCGCACCAGCCTCATGGCTACCCACACCTTCGACCAGATCGACTTCGCTCTGGAGCAGTTCGCGACGATTGGCAGGGAACTGGGGGTCATTTGACCGAACGCCTGCGCGTCCGAGCGGCGCGCGACCGGCGGGACCTCAAACGCTTCATCGACCTCCCCTACCGACTCCACGCGCGGGACCCTGTCTGGGTCCCGCCGTTGCGTCGGGACGTTGGGGTGCTACTCTCCCGGACCAGGAATCCATTCTTCGAGCACGCCGAGGCCGAGTACTTCCTGGCCGAACGGGAGGGCGAGGTGGTTGGCCGCATCGCGGCGATCAGCAACCGGCTCCACAACGAGACCCACGGTGACCGGGTCGGGTTCTTCGGGTTTTTCGAGAGCATTGACGATCAGGCGGTGGCCGGCGCGCTGCTGGAAGCGGCGGCGGACTGGTGCCGGAGGCACGGCCACGATGTGCTTCGCGGCCCCGCGTCGTTCTCGGTCAACGACGAATGCGGGCTACTGGTGGACGGCTTCGACGCGCCGCCCACCCTGATGATGCCGCACAACCCTCGGTACTACATCCCTCTGCTCGAGCGCGCCGGCTTCACCAAAGCCAGGGACCTCTGGGTCTACCAGGGTGGAACCGAGGACCACTACGTCCCGGTGCCCGAGCGGCTGGCCCGGGGTACGGAGCTCATCCGCCAGCGCCAGGGGATTACGCTTCGCTCGCTGAACCTGAAGGATTTTCAGGGCGAAGTGGAGCGGATCAAGGAGCTGTACAACGAGGCCTGGGAGAAGAACTGGGGTTTCGTCCCCATGACTGCGCACGAAATTGACCACCTGGCGCAGCAGTTCAAGCCGGTGGTCATCGCGGATATGGTGCCCATGGCCGAGAAGGACGGGAAGCTGATCGGCTTCGGCATCGCCCTGCCCGATCTCAACGTGGTCTTTCGCCGGCATCGCTCCGGCCACCTCTTTCCCATGATTTTCGACCTGCTCTTGTCGCTCAAGATGAAGCGGATCCGGCGGGCCCGGATTCTCCTGCTCGGGGTTCACCCCGAGTACCGCGGCAAGGGGATCGATGCGATGCTCTATCACTGGATCTGGACCAAATCCGGAGAGCGCCGCATCTACTGGGGCGAGGCGGGCTGGATTCTGGAAGACAACCCGGCGATGAACGCCGGCCTCGAGAAAATGACCTTTCGGGTATACAAGACCTACCGGCTGTACGACCGCGGCATATGAGGGTGCTGGTGACGGGCGCCACCGGCTTCGTCGGGAGCCACCTGGTCGAAGCTCTGCGACGCCGGGGGCACGAGGTCACCGCGCTGGCGCGGTCCCCACGGAAGGCGGAGGCACTGACCTCGCAGGGGGCGCGGGTGGTGGCTGGGGACTTGTACGACGCAGCGGCGCTCGACCGCGCCGCCGCAGGCCAGGACATCGTCTATCATGTCGCCGGAGTCGTGGCCGCCAGGGACGAGGCGGAGTTTCTGCGAGCCAACCGCGATGGAACCCGAAACATCCTCGACGCCGCGGAGCGCAGCGGCAATCCTCGTTTTGTGCTGGTGTCTTCCCTCGCAGCCGCCGGACCGGCGCCACTGGGAGCACCGCTCACCGGCCGCGAGACTCCCCGCCCGGTCACGGCCTACGGCCGCAGCAAGCTCGCGGCGGAAGAGATGGTTCGAGGCAGCGCGCTGCGGTGGTCGGTCATCCGGCCGCCGATCGTCTACGGTCCGCGAGACCGGGAGATCCTCAAGATATTTCGGCTGGCCCGGCTCCACCTGGCCCCGGTGTTCGGTGACGGCTCCCAGGAGCTCTCAGCGGTGCACGCGTCCGACCTGGCCGAGGCGCTGGTGGCCGCCGGGGAGAGTCCCGCCACCATCGGCGGCATCTACCCGGCCTGCCACCCCGAAGTGTTCACCAGCGCGGAGCTCGGCCACGCCGTGGCCCGGGCGATGGGTCGCTCCGTCACCACGATTCGAATTCCTATCCCGGTTGCCCGAGCCCTCCTCTCACTCACCGAGGCCGGCGCCCGACTGGCGCGGCAAGTCACCATCCTCACGGCCGACAAGGCCAACGAGTTCTTCCAGCCGGCCTGGACCGGCGATCCAGGACCGTTGACCCGTGATACCGGCTGGCGAGCCACCTGCAACCTCCAGAGCGGCCTGGCCAATACCTATGAATGGTACCGGCAGGCCGGATGGCTCTGAGGTCGACGCTCTCTTCCATGGAACCGGCTCTGGCCGGCCCCGACCCGCTCCGGGCGGTGGACCTGCTGCTGCTCGCCTACCTGGCGATCGTGTCGGTGGTGGCGGTTTTTCGCGCGCCGAAGGCCCCCGATTGCTGGTGGCTCCTGCTGGCCCACGCGCTGGTTGTCGTTCTCGTGTATCTGGTCACCCGTCCGGGTCTCGGGCCCGTGGGGAGAACCATACGAGAGATTTACCCTCTGCTGCTGCTGCCCGCGTTGTACAGCGAGCTGGACATTCTGAATTCGATCCCGGTTACCGGTCACGACCAGCTGGTACAGCAGTGGGAGCTGCTTCTCTTCGGCAGCCAGATAAGCCGGGAGTGGTGGCAGGCGGCCCCGAGCCGATTCTGGTCTACGGTCTTCCACTCCGCCTATCTCTCGTACTACCTCATCATCTCGGCCCCCGCTCTGTACTTCGCCTGGCGAGGAGACCTCCAGGCAGTCCGCCGCTTCGTTCTGGTCGTCATTACGACCTTCGTGATCTGCTACCTGGTCTTCATCTTCTTCCCCGTGGGGGGCCCGTATTACGAGTTCCCTCGCCCTGCCGCGTGGTTCACCAGCAACCTGCCGGCGCGCCTCACCTACGAGGCCCTGGCCGGCGGCAGCTCTTATGGCGCCGCGTTCCCCTCCTCGCACGTGGCGGCGGCGTTGGCGGCGACGTTGGCGGCTGCCCGCAGCTCGCCCCGCCTGGGGCTGTTCCTGTCGATTCTGACGCTTCTCCTGATCATCGGCGTGGTGTACTGCCAGATGCACTACGCGGTGGACGCGCTGGGCGGGCTGGCGGTCGGGGCGGGAGTGACGTGGGTGGCCAACAAAGCGTGGGAGAAAGGCGTGAGCGGGGAAGAAAAAACGCAGCGGTGAGCGGTTCTCTTGCAGTTCCCGGCTCACCGCTCCGCTTTTTCTGTTCCCGCTTACGCCCTTTCTGCCCCGCTCACGCTCCTACTTGACTTCGAGCTTCGCTACCATGCCGAGGGCGAGGTGGGGAGTGCAGTGATACTTGTACACGCCGGCCGGGGCGTCGTTGAGCTTCACCTCGATGATCTCGTCGGGAGCAACGGCGAGCTTGCTCGAGAGCGGCGCCATGGGGTCTGGAACGGTGATGTGGGATGCGGCACCCTTCGGAATGCTGTCCTCCCAAAACGCGACGTTGTGGGGGCCGCCGCTCTTGTTGTGATAGCGCAGCAGATCGTTGGGCCCGACGGTGATCTCGTTGGGGACGTACTTGTAGTTGCCGCCTTCGAGCACCATATCGACGTCGTGAGTGGCCCCCTGCGCGGCGGTGGGTGTTGCCCCGGGCGCTCCCGCCTCTGGGGCCGCTGCCGGCTGATCTGAGGTCTTCTTTTCCCCGCCACATGCTGCCAGGACCATGGCGAGCCCTGCCACCAAGGAAGTCATCCGCATTTTCACTGCTCTGCCTCCGAACATGAGGTTACCGACTTTGTGAACCCTTTCACGAGTATAAACCCCGGGGGGGCAAAGGGAAGTGGGGATGGCCGGCCGTGCCCGGCGGAGGCGAGCCCGTTAATTTACGAGGAGCCGTCGGTTTCTCTCGCCCCGGAAGCGCATGGGACTCGCCGTTCAATCTCCGACCACAGCCAGCCTGACCGTACCGCCCTGCCGTGGGTTAGGCGCCCAGTGCAGAAGCTTGCCGGTGACCCTCCGGATCGGTCCCCTGGAGGACGGCACCACATCGCTCGATCACGAGGCCACCTGGCTTCTCGGTCATACCCAACACATCACCTTCACCGAGGTCTGGGAGGACCAGGCCGAGCTCTTTGTGGAGGCGATGCTCCACGTCCCCTGCAGGTACCTCCAGCGTGACGGCGCCACCGCCCGCTGCACCGCCCACGGATTTCACGGACCCACTCCGCGTGGCGCCTACCAGCCGGACCAGCCCCGCCGTCTGAGTGGGGATCGCTTCCTCATTGTCGATAACCGTCGAACGGCGGTTCGGACGCTCCGTCCCCCGCGGCGCACGCTCCCGGTGCTCGACGGGCCGAACCCCTGTGCCCTGGCGCCCTGCCGGACCGCGGACAACACCCGAGGGGCCGCCTGCTGCCGGGACCTCCAGATCGAGATCATGTGTACCCGGCGCCAGCGGAGGCTCGAGGCACTGGTGCGATCCCGCCGGTCGCCGTATCTCTGCAAGGTGACCCGAGCGGGCGATTTCTCCATCGAGGCCGAGGTCATTTCCGCCTGTGGATTCCTCGACGACGATGGAATCGGCTGCACTCTGCACGGGCGGGTCAGAGCGGACGGACGGCCCGCCAAGCCCGATCTTTGCAGCGAGTGGCCCGCGAAGAACAAGGGCCTGCACCCGGGCTGCGTTTTCGCCCCCCGGGGCCGGCGAGGCGCATAGGAGTGGCTGCTGTGCAAGTTCCAGAGGGTGAGCCGTCCTCTTGGACGATCCTGCCGGGCACTCATGGCACGCCGCCAGCCTTTGAGGAGCACGAGTGACGGACGAGCTCGAGCAGCTGTACCAGACCACCTATACGGCCGTTGTGCGCTTCCTGTACCGCAAGGTGTGGGATGCGGAGCGGGCGGAGGATCTGGCGCAGGAAGTCTTCGTCCGGGCCCTGACCCACCAACCGGAGAAACCGAGGGCCTGGGTGTTCGCGGTGGCGGCCAATCTGGCGCGGGACGAAGCCCGGGCGGCGGTTCGCCGGAAACGGCACCTTACGCTGCTCAAGGCCGATCCGGTGGCCCAGCCGACGGTGGCTCCGGCCGCCGACACGCTGGTCGAGCATGATGAGCGAGTCGCCTCCGTGCAGGAGGCGCTGAGTATGTTGACCGCGCGAGACCGCGAGATCCTGCTCCTCTGGGATGCCGGTCTCAGCTACCCTGAAATCGCCGCTCAGACGGGGCTGGCAGTAGGAGCGGTTGGTACCACACTGGCACGGGCAAGGCGCCGTTTGGTCGAAGCGCACGACCGGCAGAACCCCAGCAAAGGGACCCATGCGGCACATTCCTGAGGACGAGCTGCACGCCTATCTCGATCAAGGGCTCAGCCGTTCCCAATGCGTGGAAATCGAGAGCCACCTTGCCGCCTGTGCCTCGTGTCAGGCGTGCCGGGATGGCATCGCCGCGCTGCGTGACCGCACCACCGCCCTGCTGGCCCGGCTCGCGCCGCCCCGCTCCTTCCCCACCCCGTTCGAGACCCTTCGCCGCCGAGCGGACCTCGAGGTTTCGGCCCGGCGGCGGCGCGCTCATCTGGTGGCGTGGGCAGCGAGCATTGTGGCGGCGGTGGCCTTTGGCTGGACCGCCAGCCACCTGACCAGCCAGGGAGATCCGGCTCGGGTAGCCTCGGGAGTACCGGCCGCCACCCCGGCTGCCGTTTCCCGGCAGGCAGTGATCAAGGACTCCCGTACCCCAACCACGACCCCGGCGATTCTTCGCCCCACGGGCACCGATTCTCCCCCAGCCCGGTCACCCAAGCGGCCGGCCCGGGTAACCTTGCGCTCGGCCTCAACCGCGGAGACCTCGGCCACCCTGGTCCCGACCGTCTCGGCCGCGCCGGAGCTGGAGCTTACGTCGATCGACATCGCGCCGACCGCCCACGAGTTCGAGCTGGACGGCATGTGGCGCACGATGTCCTGGGCTGGAGCCCAGGCGGAGGCAGGGGACAAGCTGCCCCACATCGACGGCTTGCCCATCGTCCAAGTGCAGGTTCAGGCCGGCGAGCAGGGCAGGCAGCCGCTCTTGGTGGTGGCGCAACAGCTCTCGTCCGGTGAGGTGATCCGGACCATCGAGGGCCCGGCGCAGGATGTCTCCCACCTGCTGGCCCGGCGGACGATGAGCGATCCGGTTCCCACCGTCTCGTCGGTCGACTCCGGCCGTCCGAGTCCGGTGAGCCCCGAGCGCATCGACGGCAGCATGGCCATGCAGCGGGGCGACCGGATGATCGCAATCACCGGCGCGCTTCCTCCCGACAGCCTCCTGGCAATGATTCGGCGCTTGAATGCGGAGATGCGGAGCAAGTAGGCTATTGGCTATGGGCTATTGGCTGTTGGCAAGACACACGACGACCCTCCGGGACACTGCTCGGAGGGTCGTTCGCTTTTGGAGTAGCCAATAGCGAATAGCCAATAGCCATTAGCGCGGTTTATTCCTCCGCTCCAGCAGCTCCGGCGGCACATAGTCGCGGGCCCCCTCCTCGTGATCGAACTCCATGGTGGCGTGCCCCCGCTCCCGGTTGAGTGTGATCTCGGCCAGGCGAGGTGACAGCATGGGGAAGGTGCGGGCGAACAGCGCGTATGACAGCAGGAACAGCCCGGCAAAGAGGACTGTCGGTCCCAACTCCGGCAGGGCAAAGACGGGGCCGGGCAGAGGGGTGATCGAGGGCATGACCAGCAGATATCGCTCCAGCCAGAGGGAAACGAGACTGACGGTGGCAAAGAAGCCCAGCGTCACCCTCGTCTTCTTCGGCGCTACGCCCAGCAGCCCGAAGAAGGGGATCAGGAACATCCCCAGGAATACCGCCTTTCCGATCGGCAGCCAGTGTCCCCACAGCCGGGCAAAGACGAAGCCGGTCTCCTCGGGAAGGTTCCCGTACCAGATGACGAGGAACTGGGCCCACATGAGGTAGGTCCAGAAGACGGTGAACCCGAAGCAGAGCTTACCCAGGTCGTGCCGCTGCTTGGGAGACACCAGATCCGAGACCCCGAGATGCCTGGCCCCGTAGAGCATCAGCAGGGCCAGCAGCATGTGGGCGCCGAGGAACGACCCCATGAAGAAGAAGCCGCCGAGCAGGTTGGAGAACCAGTGCGGTTGGAGCGCCATGATGCCGTCGAACGCCACCAGGGTGAACACGTAGGCGTAGAGGACCACGTACACCGGCGACAGACGGCGGATTCTGGCCTCGTGCTCCGCCGCGGGGCTGCGGTTGTACTCACCGGCCCAACGCTCGTAGAGCTGCCGGCGCCCACCGGCCACCACAGCGCGCACCGCGTGGATGTCCGGCGTGACGTCGGCCCGGACCAGCTTCCAGCCGACCACGGTCATCGCCAGCAGTCCCAGCCCCAGCCGGCCGAACATGAATCCGTGGGAGAGCCAGACCGCCTTCGAGTGGGGCAGCTCGTGCAGGGCGACCTGCATCGGGCCGTACACCGATTCGTAGCCAACCGTGAATATCAGCACCAGGCCGATCAGCGAGATCGGAAGGAAGGCGACGGCCGCCTCGGCAAATCGAATGATCAGGCCGGACCACTTGGCGTTGGTAACCTTCTGCACCGCAGCAAAGGCCACGCTGCCGCCGGCGAGCCCGGTAAAGTAGATCCAATTGACGTGAAATAGCTGCCAGGCGCGAACCGCCGAGGCGTCTCCGGCGAGCAGCGATTGCCCGAAGAGGATCAGGCCCAGAATCGTGAGGCCAACCCCTACGCCGAGAAACAGGTCGTAGCGGCCACTCACGGCCCGCTGCACCAGCCTGTCGTGCATCATCGGGCTCATCGGGGCACCGCAGCCGTGGAACCGGTAATGCTGGCCCCCGGGGGGAGCGGAGTGGGATCACCCGGGGTAACCGGCGACAGGGCCTGAAGCTTCCGCACATGGCTCACGATGGCCCACCGATCGGCCGGCACCACAACCTTGTCGCCATAGCGGGGCATCAGACCGCGGCCGTACCGGATAATGCCGTTGAGGTACCCGTCGGCATACCCCCGGGCCCGGGGCGTGAGCAGCGAGGGCGCAGCCATCTGGCGCGACATCGACCCGTCGGCGTTTCCGGTGGGGCCATGACACACGCTGCAGAAGTTCTGATAGAGGGTGTCGCCCGCGGCTTCGAATTCACGAGGGATCACCGGCACAGACGACCCGGGCGAATGGCCGCTGGCCGCCAGAGGATTCTTGAGCGCGTTGGCGGTCGTGGTCTTGCCCGACATCCATTCGGCGGACCAGTCAGGCTCCCCGCCGCTGACCGGCACCGACCCCTCCGGCGCGTAGCGGGGAACCAGCGGGGTCTGGTAGGGGCGAATGTAGCGGGAAGTGACCATGTGATCGAACCACGGAATCACGCGCCAGAGGTCGTCCGGCGAGGGGAGCCGATAATAGTAGAAGTCGCAGCCGCCGCAGAGCAGCAGAAGGAATGCCCAAGCTGCTCTGCGGCGTCCCGAACGCAGTGAGGGATCCCTCCGGGCCGCATCCGGCTCAGGCCGTCTCATGCCGCACCTCCACGGCACCGGCCGAGCTCAGGAGCTGCTCGATCGGGCCAAGCTGATCGGGAGTAGTGGGCACGAAGAGCCCGATCATATCATCGCTGAAGCGCGGGTCGTACGGAGTGCCCCGTTTTCCCATCAGCACCGAAAAGAGAGCGACCGCAGCCACCGTGCTGAGAGCCCCCATCAGGATGGTCAACTCGAATCCGATGACCACGTAGGGCGGAATCGAGGCGATCGGCTTCCCACCGACGATGTGGGGCCAGTCGTAGGCCATCCAGCTGGCCATAGCAACGCCCGCGGCACAACCGGCGAGGCCGCCGCGGTGCGCAGCCGCATCGATACCGAGCGCGAGACCGCTCGTGATCGCGAGCCCTGATCGTGCCAGGTGCTCGGCGAACTCGAGCGCTGTCTCGCTGCACTCGGGCGTTGTCCCGTGTTGGTGGTCGACGACGGCTCGCGTGACGGGGAGCGGATCCGTCAGGTGTGCGAGGCCCATGGCGCGCGCTTGTTACGCCGCGACGTG
>Ga0105106_10004282_pt1 | contig 10189 bp, 10 predicted proteins | sample PPLLaktember2015_5_FD_79109 | JGI IMG/M metagenome (GOLD analysis project Ga0105106, IMG submission 79109) | Freshwater sediment microbial communities from Prairie Pothole Lake near Jamestown, North Dakota, USA - PPLs Lake P8 Core (1) Depth... | ecosystem: Environmental > Aquatic > Freshwater >... | reverse complement strand
GGGCTGCGCGCGTGGCACGCGGGGGCGCTTGCCAATTCCGCGGCGGCCGAAGCGGTCACGTCGGTGCTGATCGCGATCAACAAGCACTACAAGGTGAAGGCTTCGGGATTGCGTATCACGGGTATCCCCATTCTCTAGCGATGCGCAGCGTTATTCTCACCGCACTGCCCGGTATCCCGGAGGTCGCGGCCGGCGCCTCCCTTACGCGTTTGCTCCTGGAGGCGATCGCGCGGGCGCAGACGGCGCTCGCCGAAGGCGACGTGGTGGTGCTCGCGCAGAAGATCGTGTCGAAGGCGGAAGGAAGACGGGTTCGGCTGGCAGACGTGACGCCCGGCGGGCACGCGATTGCGCTGGCCGTGAGCGTCGGCAAGGATCCGCGGTTGGTCGAGATCATGCTGCGCGAATCGCGCGAGGTCTTGCGCGCGAAGCCCGGCGTGCTGATCGTCGAGCACAGGCTCGGTTACGTCATGGCGAGCGCGGGCATAGACCGGTCGAACGTGCCTTCGGACCCAGGCGACGCTTGTGTGCTGTTGCTGCCCGAGGATCCGGACGCATCCGCGCGGCGTTTGCGGGAGGCGCTGCGCGAGGCGAGCGGTGTGGACGTCGGGATCGTCATCAACGACAGCTTCGGCCGCGCGTGGCGCAACGGGGTCGTCGGGACCGCCATCGGCGTGGCGGGCATTCCCGCGCTCGTGGACCTGAGGGGCGAGGCCGACCGCGAAGGCCGACCCCTCGAAGTGACGCAGGTCGCGGCGGCTGACGAGCTCGCTGCCGCGGCGTCGCTTCTGATGGGCCAGGGCGCCGAAAGCGTGCCAGCGGTTCTCGTGCGGGGTTTTCCCTATGCGCGGCGCGCAGGCACTGCGAGCGAGCTCGTGCGGCCCCGCGCCGAGGACCTTTTCCGGTGATCATCGCTCTTGCAGGCGGAGTCGGTGGTGCGCGGCTCGCGGTGGGGCTCGCCGCTAACCTGCCGCCCGAGCGCCTCACTTTCGTCGTCAATACGGGCGACGATTTCGAGCACCTCGGGCTGTCGATCTCACCGGATCTCGACACCGTGATGTATACGCTCGCGGGGGTTGCGAATCCGGACACGGGATGGGGGCGCGCGGACGAGACCTGGAGCTTCATGGAGACTCTGGGCGCGCTCGGAGGCGAGACGTGGTTCAGGCTCGGCGACCGCGATCTCGCGGTGCACGTGTCGAGAACCACGGCACTCGCACAAGGCGCGCGCCTCACTGAGGTCACTCGCGCGCTTGCCGGGAGGCTCGGCGTGCGCCACGCGATCCTGCCCATGAGCAACCAGGCCGTGCGCACGTTCGTGCACACCGACGCCGGCGAGCTCGCCTTCCAGGACTACTTCGTGTGGCGCAAATGCGCTCCCGTCGTATCCGCCTTCCGGTATGCCGGTGCGGAAAGCGCCCGCCCGCCTGAGGCTTTGCGAGCGATCATGGAAGGGGGCGAGGTGGAGGCGGTCATCGTGTGTCCTTCCAACCCCTATATCAGCATCGCTCCGATACTCGCGGTGCGCGAGATTCGCGCCTGGCTGCAGAACCGCCGGTTTCCCGTCGTCGCCGTGTCGCCGATCATCGGCGGCGACGCCGTCAAAGGCCCGGCGGCGAAAATGATGCACGAGCTCGGGCTCGACGTCAGCGCGGCGGGGGTGGCGCGGCACTACGGCGGGTTGGTCGACGGCTGGGTGATCGACCGGCGCGATGCGCGGCTCGCGACCGAGATCGAAGCGCTGGGGCTGGATGCGCTCGTGACCGAAACGCTGATGACCAGCCGCTCGCGCAGCATTGCGCTCGCGAGGTCCGTGATCGATCGCGCGGGCGCTCTTGCCGAGGGCGCGCGCCGGCGCGTGCGCGCATGAGCGCGAAATCCGGCGCGCTGGACGCGTTCTCGGCGCTCTTCGACTCGCGTAATCTCGTGCTGGCGCCGGACAGGCACGGCACGGGCGCCAATGCGATGATCGTCGACGCGGCGGTCGGTATTGAGTTTAAATTCGGCGACGGCGGCCGCGCGCGATAAACAGCACGGCACGATTTCGGAGCCCGCAGACGCGGGACCGCGACAACGAGGAGGATGGAAATGAAAACAGTATGCAAGGTGCTCACGAGCGTGTGTGCGGCGTCGATTGCGCTCGTGTCGGCGCACGCGCTCGCGCAGGCGTATCCGACGAAACCGGTGAGGATGATCTCGCCTTCGGGTGCGGGGGGTCCGGTGGATGTCATCTGCCGCCTGGTGGCGCAGGGGTTGACCGATGTGCTCAAACAGCAGGTCGTGGTCGAAAACAGGGTGGGCGCGGCCGGGCTGATCGGCACTGAGTTCGTTTCTAAAGCGGCGCCCGACGGCTACACGCTGCTGTTCGGCTTCTCCGGCCCGCTCGCGATCGTCCCGAACCTGAACCCCAACACGCCTTACGATCCGGTCGCGGATCTGGCCCCGGTCTCGCAGGTCGCAGCCGCGCCGTACGTGCTGCTCGTGCATCCTTCGGTGCCCGCGAAAACGGTTAAAGAGCTGGTTGCGCTCGCCAAGTCGCGGCCCGGCAAGATGAACTTCGGCTCGGGCGGGGTGGGCGTGGGCATCCACATGGCGAGCGAGCTCTTCAGCCATATAGCCGGCATCAGGATGGTCCACGTCCCCTACAAAGGCGCGGCTCCCGCAATGACTGCGGTGATCGCGGGTGAAGTCGACATGATGTTCAACGGCATTCCGCCTACCCTGCCGCACATCAAGTCCGGCAGAGTGCGCGTGATCGCGATCGGAAGCGCCAAGCGCACCGATCTTCTGCCGGGTGTGCCGACCGTGCAGGAAAGCGGGGTCGACTTCGCCACCGAAGGCTGGTACGGCGTGGTGGCGCCCAAGGGCACGCCGCAGCCGATCATCGACACACTCCACAAAGCGCTGGTGCAGGCGATGGGCAGCGCGGAGATGAAAGCGAACATGGCCAAGATGGCGGTCGAGACCAGTGCCACGACGCCTGCGGAGTTCGGCAAGTTCATTCGCTCGGAGAATCAGCGGTGGGGGCAGGTCATCAAGGCCGCCGGCATCAAGATGAAATGAGCCGATGAGAGCCGAGGACATCGAAGTGCGCCTGCGCGACGGTGTGATGGGTGCGCACGTCGCCTATCCGGAGAAGACCCCTGCCGGCGCGATCATCGCCATCATGGAGATCTGGGGCGTAAACGACACCATGCGCCGCCACGCGCAGGAGTTCGCCGAAGCGGGCTTCGTGTGCCTCGTTCCCGATCTCTTCTGGCGCCAGGAACCCGGCGTCGAGCTTTCCGACCGCAATCCGGAGGACGTCAGGAAGGCTTTCGACCTCTACTACGACTTCGATTACGACCTCGGCGTGCAGGACATGGTCGATACGTGGAAGTATCTCGAGAGCATCCCGGACTGCAACGGCAAAGTCGGCGCGGTGGGATATTGCCTCGGCGGCAAGCTTTGTTACCTCATGTGCTGCCGCACCGACATCGATTGCGCGGTCGCGTATTACGGCACTTACATCGAGCACAACATTCGCGAAGCGCCGAGCCTGCACCGGCCGTTCATGCTGCACATGGCGATGAAAGACCGCTGGGTGCAGGCCGAAGTGAACGAGTTGCTGGAGCGGCGGCTCGCGCCCAACCCGCTGGTAACGATACACAAGTACGCGAACGCCGATCACGCTTTCGCGCGCCACGGCGGGCGCACTTACAGCAAACCGGAAGCCGACCGCGCTCTGGGCTTGTCCGTCGACTTTTTCAACCGCCACTTGGGCGGTTGAAGTCGCGAGCGACGTCCGATAAACGAACGGAGGGAAACCAAGGTTTCCCTCCGTGACCTCGCTACGCTCGGCTCGCCGGCAACGCCACAGAGGGAAACCAAGGTTTCCCTCCGTGACCTCCTTTCCTTTAACCTTGATCGGGGACCCCAGGCATGCGTTACTGGCTGATCAAATCGGAACCGACCACGTACGGCATCGCTCACATGGCGCGCGACAAGACCACGTCGTGGGGCGGCGTGCGCAATTACCAGGCGCGCAATTTCATGCGCGACCAGATGAAGGTCGGCGACAAGGCTTTTTTCTATCACTCCGCCTGCGACGAGCCCGGAATCGCGGGCATCGTCGAAGTGTGCGCGCCCGCGCATCCCGACGAAACACAGTTCGACAAGAAGAGCCCGTACTACGACCCGGCGTCGAAGAAAGACGCGCCGCGATGGCTCAACGTCGATTTCAAGTTCGTGAAGAAAACCCCGCTCGTCGGCCTCGCCGAGCTGCGCAAGCACAAGAAGCTCGAGAAAATGCGCATCCTCCAGCCCGGCAACCGGCTCTCGATCACCCCCGTGGACCCGGATGAGTGGGAGTTCATTACCACAAAGCTTATGAGTGGGAAGAAGTGACGACTACCGAAGGAGTGATGGGGCTACCGCAAAGAGTGACTGCTACCGAAGGAGTGATGGGGCTACCGCAAAGAGTGATGGCTACCGAAGGAGTGATGAGGCTACCGCAAAGAGTGACGACTACCGAAGGAGTGATGAGAAGGGGTTGTTGAAAATCGCTGACGGTGCGTTATCAACGCTCGATATTAGCCGCCACGAGGTCAGGGCCGCGAAGCGAGCGCGAGCGAGCCGAAGGAGGGGGAGGTTACGGAGGGGAACCATGGGTTCCCCTCTGTTCGTTTACTGGGGACGTCCGGTGGGCGGAAAAAACAAAAGCGGCCGTTTAGCCGCTTTTGTTGCCGCCCTCTCGGACGGTCCGGTAGGACCCCCGCCTGTGCCGTCAGGCCTGCATCTTGAACCAGAGGTCCAAGTGGTCGCCTTCCGAGCTCCTTCAGGCGCTTCCGCTTAGGACGCGCACACCGGTGCTGCTAGAGTCGGCAACCTCGTTACAGCTTGGTTCAAAGATTTGAAGACCTATACGAACACCGCAGGGGAAGCATTTCCGGCCACGCGCATTCAGAACAGTTTCGCCTGCTCCGACATCGCTTGGTCGATGACCGTTTCGATGCGATTCATTCTACGCTTCATCTCCCCCATGTCAAAAGCGCCGCCGACCTTGGCCGAGAGAAACTCGTGCGCGATGTTGAGCGCGGCCATGATCGCGATGCGCTCGAGCCCGATCACTTTTCCGGCGTCGCGGATCTCGAGCATTTTCTTGTTCAGGTAGTCGACGGCTTCGAGCAATCCGGCCTGCTCTTCCTCCGGGCATGCGACGCGAAACTCGCGGCCCATGATCGAGATCTGCAGGCTCTTCGCTTCGCTCATGCTTCGTCTTCGGCGGGCATCTGGTTCAGCAGGGCCTCGAGCCGGACCGCCGCGGCGTTGATCTTCTCTTCGAGCTGCTTGCTCTGGTTCACGGCGGAGGCGAGCTGCTGCCGCAAATCCTGGTTGTCCGCGCGCAGACGCTGGCACAGCTCGATGAACTGGCCGACCTTCGCTTCGAGCGCTTTGAATTCCGCATCCATCCACGCACTATAGTGGGGAAAATTCAGTGCGGTCAACTGTTAACGCCGAAGTGTGAATGTGATTTGGCAGTTGCTGCGCAAAAGCGGCGATTGCGTGTGGGCGCTCACCTTTTTTGCGGTCGCGCGCGCCGCGCATGCTACGATTCGCGACGCCGCACGCGCACTGTCCGTCCAGTGTCGCGGCGGCAACCGATTCGGGTGCTTCGTGTTTTTCGTGCAGTTGCGCATCAGCGCGGCTGCACCTCGAACCTCCCTTCTCCTTTCGGGAGAAGGGTCGGGGATGAGGGAGAAACTGAAGTTAAACGGGAAACAGGTGAGACACCTGTGCTGCCCCCGCAACGGTAAGCGAGCGGCCAGAACTGAAGTCGGTGCGAACGCGTATCAACGCGTTCGAACCTCGAATCTCCCTTCTCCCCCCGGGAGAAGGGTCGGGGATGAGGGGTTGGACATCCTCGCGACTTCAGAGAATGGCAACGCGCGCCACACGCCACTGGGTTCCTCGGAGCCTGGGAAGGCGGCGCGCGTAGAGCTCGTGAGCCCGTATACCGGCCTGAACGGACTTTGGTGGACGAGCCGCGGGGTGGCGCGCTCGGCACCGGGCGCGGCTCATGCGTTCCGGTCCGCTCTCCCTCCGCTGGCGTCGTCCGCGCTGATCCAGGGCGCGCGGCGGGCGCGCCACAAGCGGGACACCTCACATGCTATCCAGAAAAGCAGCTATTGCCGCGCTGTCGGTCGCGGTCGCCCCTGTTTTTGCCGCCGACACGCCTACTACGCGTAAAGAGCCCCTGGTCGTCACCGTCACGCGCTTCGAGGACCGTCACGCGGACAAGCCGGTCAACCTGAGCGTCATCACAGCGGACGATATCAGCGCGAGCACGGCGAGGACGGTGCCGGACCTGCTGGCCGAGCAGGCGGGCATCGCTGTGCACGATCTCTTCGGCAACAACGCGGCGTCGACCACGGTCGACCTGCGGGGGTTCGGTGTGACCGGCACGCAGAACACGTTGGTCCTCGTCGACGGCAGGCGCCTCGCCGACATCGACCTCTCGGGCGTCCAGTGGTCGGCCCTGCCACTTTCCGCGATCGAGCGCATCGAAATCGTTCGCGGCGGCGGCAGCGTGCTCTACGGCGAAGGCGCCACCGCAGGGGTGATCAACATCATCACGCGCGCGCCGGGCGCGCCGGAGCTCACCTTGCGCGGAAGCGCGGGTTCGTACGACACGCGCGAAGGGGCCGTGCACGGGAGCATCGGCCGCGGCGGTGCGGGAATCAACCTCTTCGGAAGCCATCTCGAATCGAGCGGCTACCGCGACAACAACCGCAATCGCCAGAGCAACGCCCTCGCTGACCTGCGGTGGTCGGGCGCCCCCGGCGACTTTTCGGTGAAGCTCGGCGCGGACGATCAGGGCATCCGGCTCCCGGGCGCGCGGCAGGTGCAGCCGAGCGCCGGCGTGAATCAGCTCCAGACTGCGCGCCGCGGCGCGCAAACCCCGCTCGACTGGGCGCAGCGCGAGGGTAACCGCGCGCTCTTCGACTGGCGCCGGGACGCCCCGTTCGGCGAGTTCAACGTGAGCGCGGGCTGGCGCGGGAAGGCGCAGCGTTCGTATTTCGACTTCGGCGGATTCCCCGACTATCGCGACGTCGACCTCGCCGTCCGCTCGCTCACGCCGCGGCTGAAAGTGACCGTGCCGGTCTTCGGCAGGCCCAATACGCTGGTGGTCGGCCTCGACTGGTATTCGTGGGATTACCAGCGCCGAACCTCCAACTCGCCGGCAAACGTCGGCCAGCCGGTCAACAGCATAGACGCGAAACAGGACACGATAGGGGTTTACGCGCTCGACACGATCCGCCTCACCGACTTCCTGTCGGTGAGCGCGGGAGCGCGCCGCGAGCGCCTGAAAGTCGATGCGACCGACCGCTTCGACCCGACCGCGCCGGGAGCCTCGCCGTTCGGCTCCGCAGCCGCGGGCGGAGCGCAGCGCCGCTACGAGCACGCCTACGAGCTCGGCGCGCGCTACGAGCTCGCGCCCGCCACGGCCGTGATGGCGAAAACGGCGCGAAGCTACCGCTTTGCGAACGTCGACGAGATCTACGAGTTCTCGCCGTTCTTCACCAACCAGTTCCAGTTCCTCGAGCCGCAGACCGCGCGCTCGCACGAGCTCGGCGTGGAGGCGCGCCGCGCGCGTGCGGGGGGCAGAGCGACGGCGTTCGTGATCGACGTGCAGAACGAGATTCACCTCGACCCTTTCAGCGTGGGCGTCGGCAACCGCAACCTGCCGCTGTCCCGGCGGCGCGGGATCGAGCTCGAGTTGAATGCGAAGCCGTGGACCGCGCTGCGCCTGATCGCCGCCTACACCTACATCGACGCGCGCTTCCGCGAAGGCACGCTCACCGGCAGTCCTTTCGGCAGCAGCATCGCGGGCAAGACCGTGCCGCTCGTGCCGCGCCACAAGGTGAATCTCAGCGCATCGTGGGACGTCACTTCGGAGACCCGGCTCTCCGCGATGGCGTCGTACGTGGGCGAGCAGTTCATGGAGAACGACGAGCCCAACAGCCTGGGTGTGCGCATACCCTCGTACGCGGTGTTCGATCTCAAGTTGAACCACAGGCGCGGCCCGTGGCTCATCGCCGCGACCCTGAACAACGTCTTCGACGAGAAGTACTACAACTACGCGGTGCGCAGCCAGTTCGTCGCCGACCGCTACAACGCGTACCCGCTGCCGGAGAGAAACGGCACGCTCAGCGTCGAGTACCGGTTCAGGTAAGCGCTTTAGCGCAAAGCGAAAAGCCGCCTCGCCGACGGCTTTTTTGCTATCTTCCCGTCGTGCCGACACTCACCAGCACCCAGCTCTATCTGCGCCTGCTGCGCTACGTCAAGCCTTATCGCGGCGTGTTTGCGCTCGCGCTCTTCGGCATGATGCTCGTCGCGGCCACCGAGCCGGCGCTGCCCGCGATACTGAAGCCGCTCCTCGACGGCACGTTCGTCGACAAGGACGAGCGCATCATGAAGTGGACGCCGTTCATCATCGTCGCGATTTTCCTCGTGCGCGGGATCGCCGATTACATCGCTCACTACTCGATCAACTGGGTGGGGAACCGCGTCGTGATGGATCTGCGCAACGCGATGTTCGACAAGCTTCTCCAGTTGCCCGCGCCGTATTACGACAACCATCCCGCCGGCAACCTCATGTCCAAGGTGACTTTCGACGTCACGCAGGTGACGACGGCGGCGACGACGGTGCTGACCGTGATCGTGAAGGACGGTCTCGCCGCGATCGGGCTCCTCGCGTGGATGCTCTGGCTCAACTGGAAGCTGACGCTGCTGTCTCTCGCGATGACGCCCGCGATCATCCTCGTGGTGCGTCTCATCAGCGGGCGGCTGCGGCGCTCGAGCCGCGACGTTCAACGCTCGATGGGCGACGTGACGCAGGTGCTGCAGGAAGCGATCGAAGGGCACAAGGTGGTCAAGCTCTTCGGCGGGCGGCAGTACGAAGGCAGGCGCTTCGGCGACGAGGCGAACCGCGTCCGGCGCTATCTCATGAAACAGACGACGGCCGCCGCGGCGAGCGTGCCGCTGGTGCAGTTGATCGCGGCCGTGGCGCTCGCCTTCATCGTGTCGCTCGCGACGAAGCAATCGAGCGCGAACGAAATCACCGTCGGCGGCTTCGTCTCCTTCATCACCGCCATGCTGATGCTCAACGCGCCTTTGAAGCGCGTGACGAGCGTGAACGAGCCGCTGCAGCGCGGGCTCGCGGCGGCCGAAAGCGTGTTCGCGTTGATCGACGAGCCGGGCGAGCCCGACACCGGCACGGCTAAGCTCGACCGCGCGCGGGGCGCGCTCACCTTCGAGCGCGTGACCTTGTCGTATCCGGGATCGGAGCGCCGCGCGGTGCACGAGATCGACCTCGCCATCGCGCCCGGTGAGACCGTGGCGCTGGTCGGGCCTTCCGGCAGCGGCAAGACGACGCTCGCGAACCTGGTGCCGCGCTTCTACCACCCCACGCAAGGGCGCATCACGCTCGACGGCCACGATCTCGAGGCGCTGAAGCTCGAAAGCCTGCGCGCGAGCATCGCGCTGGTGAGCCAGGACGTCGTGCTCTTCAACGATACGGTCGCGGCCAACATCGCGTACGGAAGCATGAACCGGGTCACGCAGGAGGAGATCGTCGCGGCCGCGCGCGCGGCGCACGCGCTCGAGTTCATCGACGAGATGCCGCAGGGCATGCAGACGCTGGTGGGCGGAAACGGGGTCAAGCTCTCGGGAGGACAGCGTCAGCGCATCGCGATCGCGCGCGCGCTGCTCAAGAACGCGCCGATACTCGTCCTCGACGAGGCGACTTCGGCGCTCGACTCGGAGTCCGAGCGCCACATCCAGGCGGCGCTCGAGACGCTCATCCAGGGCCGCACGACGATCGTCATCGCGCACCGCCTGTCGACGGTGGAGCGCGCCGATCGCATCGTGGTGCTCGAAGCGGGGCGCATCATGGAATCCGGGACCCACGCGCAACTGCTCGCCGCCGGCGGTCTCTACGCGAGGCTCTACCGCACCCAGTACCAGATCGCCGATCCGATCGAGGAGCGCGCTCCCGAGCGTCCCGCAGTCGCCTGAGGTGCTAGTGGTGAAGCTCCAACAGGTTGTTTCTGCCCATTCAGGCTGATTCCGGGAGAGTGGGCAGCGCGCCGAAGGCGCGGTGGAGCTGATCCGTCGATCCTCATGGTGCCGCAAAGCGCGTCATTGGAGC
>Ga0105106_10004280_pt1 | contig 10189 bp, 6 predicted proteins | sample PPLLaktember2015_5_FD_79109 | JGI IMG/M metagenome (GOLD analysis project Ga0105106, IMG submission 79109) | Freshwater sediment microbial communities from Prairie Pothole Lake near Jamestown, North Dakota, USA - PPLs Lake P8 Core (1) Depth... | ecosystem: Environmental > Aquatic > Freshwater >... | reverse complement strand
TGCCCGGCCTCGAAGTAGCGGCCGATCTTCTCGAGCAGCTCAAGCGCCCGGGCGGCGTTGCCGGCGCGCCGGTGGCAGTCGATCGCCGCCTCGTAGTCGAAGGCGGCTTCGTAGGCCGCAGCCGCCTTCTCCACGTCGCCGGTCTCGCGGTAGCGCTCCGCCGCTCGGCCGAAGTCGCCGGCCTGCTCGAACAGCGTCGCCGACTTCCCGGCGTCCTCGCCGTCGGCGCTGAGCTCGGCGGCCTGCTGGACGCGGCCGGCGGCCTCGTAGTAGCGCGCGGCCTCTTCGGCCTCCCCGCGCTCCCGGTGGTGCTCGGCGCGCAGCAGGTTCGCGAGCTCCGTCTGGCCCGCCCGGTCGAGGGCCTGGCTCGCCGCGACGAGGTTTCCGTTCACGTAGGGATCGACCGCCGCCGGGCAGCCGGTGAAGAGCGCCTGCTCGTCGCGGTCGAGGGCGAAGCAGACGCTCGCGCCCACGAGCTCGTCGATGGTCACCTGCTGCTCGTAGACGCGGTCGCCCGTGCCGACGACGACGCGGTGGGTGCCGTTGCCGACCTGGAGGATCGCCGAGCCGTTGCGGATGTAGCGGATGGACTCGGGCCGGCCGCGCAGCGCCGCCAGCGCCTGGACCGACGCGTCGGGGGCCGCTCCTTCCGGGCCCTGGACGAGGCGCACCTCGATCGGCGCCTCCCGCGCCCGCAGGTCGAACTCGAGCTTCGTGGTGCGGCCGCGCTCGACCGTCGCCTGGCGCTCCTCCACGTAGCTCCCGATCACCTCCTTGGTACGCACGTCGGTGAGCAGGCCGTGGACGTGGACGAACCAGGTGCGCGCCGGCACGAAGCGGAAGCGGGTCTGGTTCTCCACGATGTTGCGCGTGAAGCGGGACCAGACGCGCACCTTGCCCTGCCAGCGCCGCGCGGCGCTCTGTCCCTGCTTCTCCCGCTGCGTCTGCACCTTGCCGGCGCGGCGCGAGAGCTTGACGTGGAAGAAGCCGCGCGCGCCCTTGGTGTCGTAGTCGAGGCGCACGTCGACGGTTCCCCAGCCGCGCACGAGGGGGTAGGCGAGCAACGCGAGGATCGCGAGCCAGGGACCCGCGGCGCGCAGGTTCCAGCGGGTGAACCCGGGCAGGCCCTCGAGGCGCAGGGTGTTGGCGAGGATGAAGACCTCGCGGGGCGCGCCTCCGCCGACGAGGCGTACCTCGAGCACCGGCCGCTCGGGGGCCCAGGGCGGATCGCCCTCGCGCCGATCGTCGACGAGGCGCGCGACGAACACGGCGTCGGCGCCGAGGGCCTGGCAGGCCCCGGCGATCACGTCGCGGTCCTCGGAGAACGCGACGAGGGCGGCGACCTGCGCCGCGGCCTCGGCGGGGACCTCGGGCGTCTCCTCCACCGGGAAGCTCCCGACCGCGGCCTCGAGGAAGGCGAGGTCGATCGCCTCGAGGGCCGGCCGCTTCGGGTGCAGCCAGCGCCGCAGCTGGCCGAGGAGGTCCGGGCTCTCGCGGGTGGGCAGCAGGAGCACGCGGCCGAAGGGCGCGCCGGTCGCGGGGTTCTGGGCCGGGAAGCTCGCCGCGAGGGCCTCGAAGGTGGCGTAGGCCTCGTGCTCTCCGCCGGGCTTCTGCGCGGCGCTGGCGGGAGCCTCCTCGCCGGGCTCCGCGAGGGCGACCGCCTGGCTGGCACCGAGGCTTGTGGCGATCTGCAGCTCCGCCTGCGCGCGCCCGGCCTGGCCCTCGGCCTCGTAGAGCGCCGCGAGGGCCGTGCGGAGGGGCGGGTCGTCGGGCTCGAGGGCCACGGCGGCCCCGAGGCTGCGCTCGGCGCCGGCGAGGTCGCCCGCCTGGCGGCGGAGGTCGGCGGCCTGCTCGAGGAGCCCGGCGCGCTCGCGGCCGGAGAGCGCCGCCGGGAGCTCCGGCGGCTCGAGCACCCGGAGCGCGGCCTCAGCGTCGCCGCGCCGCGCGTGAACCCGCGCCAGGGTGCGACGGGACGCGACGTCGCCGGGGTCGATCGCGAGGGCGCGCTCGAGCTCCGGAAGCGCCGCCGCGTCGTCGCCCTGGGCTGCGAGCACCTGGCCGAGGCCGCCGCGGGCGGCGGAGAGCTCGGGATCCTTTTCGAGGGCCTCGCGGAAGGCGGCGGCCGCGCCGGCCGCGTCCTCGCTCGCCGCGCGTGTGCGTCCGAGGCCGAGGAGCACCTCGGCGTCCCGGACGCCGGCCTCGGCGGCCTGCTCGTAGCCGAGCAGCGCCTCGCCGTGGCGGCCGAGCTGCTCGTGGAGCTTCGCGACGCCGCGGAAGGCCGCGCCCGACGCGGCGGGATCGCTGCGTCCCGCCTCTTCGAAGCTCACCTCCGCGGCGTCGGCCTCGAAGCGCCGGGCCTGGCGCTCGCCGGCGCGCAGCCAGTGCTCGGCGCGCTGGGCCGGGGGAAGCTCCTCGCTGCGCGCGAGGGCGCGATGGGGCTCGGGATCGTCGGGAGCGAGCTCCGCCGCCCGGGCGTAGGCGGCGGCTGCCTCCGCGGCGCGGCCGTTCTCCGCGAGGGCGGCTGCGCGGCCGAGCTGCGCCGCCAGGCTCCCGGGCGCGAGCTCCGCGACTTTGTCGTAGAGGCGAACCGCGCGGTCGAGGTCGGCGCGCGCCGCGGCCGCGTCGGCCGCGGCGAGCAAGGTGTCGGGGTCCGGCGGCCCGCGCAGGGCCTCGCGCACGCGAAGCCAGTCGGTGTCGGAGCGCCCGCTCGCGCTGGCGAGGCGCGAGCGCATGGCCGGGGTCGTCTCCGGGCGCGCCGCCCGGGCGTCGATCTCGGCGCGCAGCCACTCGGCGGCGGGACCGGTCGCCGAGGCCAGCTCGCGCCAGGCGGCGGGCAGGTCGCCGCCCCGAAGCCGGGCGCGGGCGCGCCCGAGGGCGCTCCAGTCGGAGAGGCGCGGCGGGCCCGCCGCAGCGAGGGCCCGGGTCCCGAGCCCGAGGCGCTCGAGGAGCTCGCGCAGCGCCCCGTCGGCGAGGGCCGGGAGGTCCGCCACGGGGCCGGTCGCCCGGGCGCCGGCCAGCACGCGGCCGTCGTCGCCGGCGTGGAGGTGGAGACGCAGGTCCGCCTGTCCGGCCTCGAACCAGATCTCCGAGAGCAGGACGCGGCCCGCACCCGTGCGCTCGGCGAGGGCGGGCGTCTCGGCGCCGTGCCGCACCGGCCTGCCGGCCGCCGCGAGCGCTTCCAGGGCCGCGTCGAGGGCCGCGCGATCCGTGTGCTCGAGACCGGCCGCGGCGAGCCGCTCGATCAGCCACTCGCGGATCCCGCCCCGCAGGCTCTCGAAGATCGGGTCCGTGCGGACCTCGAGCACCGCGACCGACGCCGAGGGCGCCGGGGCGGTCGCCTCCGCCTCGGCGGGGGCGGCTTCCTCGGCCCCACGGGCGGCGAGCGGCTCCGCGAGCGCGAAGCCGAGCCCGAGGGCGAGCGCGAGCGCGCGGCCCCCCCAGCCTGCCCGAGCGTGGACACCCACGGCCGCTGCATCGGCGGGAGCCCTCGAGGGGTTGAGGGGAAGCTCCGAGGGGAAGACCCCTCGCTCTCAGGGAGCCGGCGCCAGGATCGCGAGCACCACGAGGCGGTCGCCGCCGTCGTTGCGGATGCCGTGGGGCACGCCCCGAGGCGCCACCAGCATCACCCCGGGCTCCATCGGCACCTCCCGGCCCTCGAGCAGGAAGCGCCCGCGGCCCGCGAGCACGTGATAGACCTTGTCCATCTCGCCGTGGCCGTGGAGGGCGTGCTCCTGCCCGGGCTCGAAGCAGTTCAGGCCCACGAGGATCCGCTCGGACTCGAAGAGGGTCGCCTTCCCCATCTTGTCGGGGCGGAAGCTCGCGTGCTCGAGGGGACGGATCGGCGCCGGGTGCTCCATGGCCCCTACCCTTTCTCCGGCTCCGCGGGCTCGGCCGCGAAGCGCACGATCGCCTCGGCCACGAGCTCCGGGCGCTCCATGGGAGCGAGGTGGCCGGCGGGCAAAGTCTCGACCCGGGCGTGCGCCATGCTGGCCGCGAGGGCCTGATAACGCTCGCGGGAGAAGCTGCCGAGGGCCGCCCACAGCCAGAGCGCCGGCGTCGCCACGCCCCGCGCCAGGTCTGCGACGTCCACCTCCCCGCCACCGGCGAAGATCGCGGCCTCGACGGCGCCGGGGCACTTGAGCTCGACCGAGCCGTCGGCGCGCTCGCGCAGGCCGTCGAGCACGTAGAGGTCGAGGGCCGTCGGATGGAAGCGCGCGAACAGCTCGCGCTCGGCGAAGAAGGCCCGGGCCTCGGCGCGGGAGGACCACTCGTGGCGGCGCTTGCTCGCGCGCTCGACCAGCGAGCCGACGCGCTCCCGGCCCTCGGGCGGCAGGTCCTCGAGGCGAGGGGGCACCACGGGATCGACGAGCACGATGCGCTCGAACAGGTCCGGCCGCCGCTTCGCCGCGCCGAGCAGCGAGGTGCCGCCGAAGGAGTGGCCGACGGCGACGGGCAGCCGGGCGACCCGACACTCGCCGGCGACCCACTCGGCGACGCCCGCGAAGTCCTCGGCGAAGCGCGCCCAGGCGTAGCTTCCCGGCGCCTCGGGACGGGCCGAGTCGCCGTGGCCCCGAGCGTCCATGGCGAAGGGGCGGAAGCGCGGCCGCAGGGCCTCGGCGAGGAGCGCGAGCACGCCCTTGCAGAAGCCGTTGGCGTGATGGAGCAGCAGCGGCGTCCCGTCGCCGCCGAAGTCGAGGAGCGCGATCTCGCCGCCCGGCAAGGGCACGCTGCGCCGCGCCGCGCGCGCGAGCTGCGCGCGCGCTTCGGCGGCAGGGAAATCGTCCACGGAGAGGCCTCCTCGGCGCGGGCGCTGAGGCTAGCAAGCCGGCTCAGCCGGCGCGCAGCGAGCCGAAGGCGAGCGAAGCAGGCCGAACCGGCGCGCGTGTCGGCGCCGAGCGCGCGGGGTACCATCGGCCCATCGAGCCCACGCTCTTCGACGAGACGCTGCGCGCCCGCGTGGCGGGTCATTTGCGCGCCTTCGCCCGGGAGACCCTCGGCCTCGAGGCGCGCCGCCATGCCGCGGTCGCCCTCGCCCTCGTCGGCGACAGCGAGGGCCGCGCCTGCTTCGTGCTGACGCGGCGCGCCTCGCGCCTGCGCCGCCACGCGGGCCAGTGGGCGCTGCCGGGCGGCGGCCTCGACGCCGGCGAGGCCCCCGAGGACGCCGCCCTGCGCGAGCTCGAGGAGGAGGTGGGCCTGCGGCTCCCCCGCTCGGCGGTGCTCGGCGCCCTCGACGACTACCCGACGCGCTCGGGCTTCGTGATCACGCCCCTCGTCGCCTGGGGCGGCGCCGGCGCCGCTTTGATCCCCGATCCCAAGGAGGTCGCGTCGGTGCACCGCGTGCCCCTCGACGAGCTGCTGCGCCCCGGCGTGCCGGTGCTGCGCTCGATCCCCGAGAGCGACCGCCCGGTGATCTCGATCCCGCTGGTCGGCACCCAGATCCACGCGCCGACCGCCGCGATCCTCTACCAGCTCCGCGAGGTCGCCCTGCTCGGCCGCGCGACCCGCGTGTCCCACTACGAGCAGCCGGTCTTCGCCTGGCGCTAGCCTGGGTCGCCGGACCCGGCGCCCACGCGAGCCGAGCCCGCACCCCGCGATCCCCTGGCCGCCAAGGCAACCGGTGAAGCCGCAAGCCGCCGAAGGCGGCGCGCAGCGAGCCGAAGGCGAGCGGAGGTCCCGAGCGCCGCAGACCCGGCTGCGGCCTTGCACTCGGCGCGAGAAGACTACGGCAGCGCCGGCTGCTTGCGCAGCGGGATGCGCGCGCGGAAGAAGGCGCCGAGGCTGCGGCCCGCGACCTCGTCCACGGTCCGGCGGAAGCGCTCGGTCGTCACCTTGCCGCGCTCCGAGGCGAGGCGCCGCAGGACGTCGTCGAGGGAGAGCATCCCCTCGGAGCCGCGGCGCAGCTCGAGGTCGAGGTCGTGGAGCGCCGTTGCGGCGCGCGCGGCGACCGGGCCGACGGCGGCGTCCACGTCGAGGGCGGCGACGCCTGCACCGCGGGCGGCGAGAACGGCCAGGGCCTTGCGATGGCGCGCCTTCGAGAGGGTCTTCGAGCGCGCCAGGAGCTCCAGGGAGTAGAGCTCGGCGAGCCCTTCGACCACCCAGTCGCCGCCGGGGCCCGAAGTGATGCCGAGGGTCGCGTGGATCATCTCGTGGAGCACGGGGCTCGTGAGATCGCTGTCGATCAGGGGACGTTCGGCGTGGACGAACACGGAGCCCGGTCCCGAGAGGCCGCCCCGCCACATCGGATCGCCGGCACCGAGGACGACGAGGCGCTCCGGCAGCTCGCCGAGGATCTTGCGCAGCGACGGCAGCGTCCAGCGCAAGAGCGCGAGGGTGTCCTGGCGCCGCACGCGCTGTCCGACGGGCGCCGCCACCGCCAGCTTCGAGCCCCCGACCCGCTCGCGCAGGATGCCGAGGCGCCCCACGAGGATCCAGCCGGTCGGCCGGTCGAAGCGCCGGCGCGGGTTGTCGAGCACGAAGCGCCCGTCGGGCAGGCGCTCGAAGGGCGCCGCCGCGGACCAGCCGTCGGGCAGGCGCAGCCGCAGCCGCGCGCGGGAGAGCGCGCCGTCCTCGGTCCGCACCCGCGCCGGCGGCACCAGGTCGTCGCCGCGGAAGAGCGCCCAGTTCTCGGCGAAGTGGGCGTCGTAGCTCCGCGCGTCGCGCAGGTGATCGATGCGGAAGGTGTAGTGGAGCGCGCCGCCCCGCAGCGGCGGGCGCCACGTGACGCTGCTCCCCTCGACCTCGACGACGCCGTCGCCGCGGAAGTCCCGGTGGCGCTCCGGGTCGATCTGGAAGCGCACCTTCAGCACGAGCCCGGTCTCCGGGCCCCCGATGCGCACGCTCACCCGGGCGGTGCGCTCGTTCGGCGAGAGCCGCGCCTCGTAGGCGAGGTCGTAGAGGCGGGCCGGAGGGGGGGGCGGTCGCGGCGGTCCCACCTCGGCGGCGGGCCCCTCGGCGCCCAGGGCGGCGGGGGACGCGAGCAGGGCCGCTGCGAGCAGGACCCGCAGGGCGCCGAGCGCGGCGCCGGTCATGCCGCCGCCTGCGGCGCCGGTCATGCCGCCGCCTGCGGCGCGCCGCCTGCGGCGATCTCGCGACCGAGGGCGACGCGCTCCGCCAGCGGCCGCTCCCGCGCGGGCAGCGCGTCCACCGCTGCCAGCCGGTGCAGGAGGCCCGCGCGGTTGGCGAGCTGGATCGCGAGGCCCGGGCGCGCGTTCATCTCGAGGACCACCGGGCCGAGGCGGGCGTCGACGACCACGTCCGCGCCCACGTAGCCGAGCCCGGTCTGGTCCGTCGCCCGCACCGCGATCTCGAGCACGCGGTCGAAGTCCGGGATGGGCACGCCGAGCACCGACACGCCGCTGTCGGGGTTCACCGCCGTCGGCCGGCCGCGCAGCACCGCGTGGCGGGTGCGTCCCGTCTCGAGGTCGATGCCCGCGCCGATCGCGCCCTGGTGAAGGTTCGCGCGGCCCCCGGACAGGCGCGTCGGCAGGCGCGTCATGCTCATCACCGGCACGCCGCGGTAGACGATCACGCGGACGTCGGGGACGCCGTCGGTGCAGAGGCGCGCGAGGGCCGCGTGGACCTCGAGGCGCTCCTCGACCATCGCCGAGTCCGAGTGGCCGGCGAGGGAGTAGAGCCCCGAGATGATGCCCGCGGCGTGGTAGAGGAAGCCCTCGCGGGAGATCTCCCGGCCCCCGGCGCGGACGAAGCGGTCGCCGCGCCGGCCGATCACCACGACGATGCCGTTGCCCATCGCGCCGCGGACGGGCTTCAGCACGAAGGCCTCGTAGCGCTCGAGCTCGGCGAGCAGGCGCCGCAGCTCGAAGTGGTGGTGCGCCGTGGCGAGCAGGCCAGGCACCGGGATCCCCGCTGCGTTGCAGAGCCGCTTGGTGGCGAGCTTGTCGTCCACCAGGGGGTAGAGGCGCCGCGGGTTGCAGCGCAGGGTGTAGAGGGCGTTCCGGCTGTTGATGCCGAGCACGCCCGCGCGCCGCATGCCCCGCCACGGGGGCCCGGCGCTCATCCCTGGGTCCCCTCGGCCGCGAGGCCGCGGAAGCGCAGCAGGTCGGAGATCCGGTAGCCGGTGTAGCCGCCGATCCAGACCAGGGCGCCCATCACGACCACCGAGAGCTCCGGGAAGGTGAACATCAGGTGCTCGGCCCAGCGGTTGCGGAACACCGGATGGATCGCGACCGCGACGAAGAGCGACCAGCCGAGGGGCACGAGCGCCGCGCGCGGGCCCTCCTCGGCGATGGCGATGGTGAAGCGCTCGACCAGCATGGTGAGGATCACGATCGGAAACAGCACTCCGGCGAAGAACTCCCGTACGCCGAGGGCGTCGCCGACGAGGGAGAAGGCGGCGACCGAGAGCACCACCACGCACAGCATGAGCGAGAGGCGGGGGACCATCAGCAGCCGCAGGCCCTCGAGGGCCAGGCGGGTCCCGACGCCGATCGCGAGCACGAAGGCGACCAGCACCAGGCCCGGGGCGAGCGGGTAGCCGCGCAGGGCGAAGGCGACGAGCAGCGGCATGAAGGTGCCGTAGGTAGGCACGCCGACGACGTTGCGGAACAACGCCACCACGAGCGCGCCGAGGGGGAACAGCAGCAGGGCCCGGAGCGCGGACTGGGTGCCGACGGGGAGCTGGTAGAGCGAGACCGCCGCGAGCAGCGGGTTCTCGGGCTCCATCAGCAGCGCCACCTCTTCGGGCCGGAGCCGCTCCTGGATGGAGCGGAAGCGGTACCCGACGGCCTGGGCGCCCGTCGCCTCCACCAGCTCGCGGCCGCCGTTGCCGAGGGGCACGAGGTTCGCGGGCCGCTCGGCGAAGAAGCCCTCCACCGGCGAGAGCGGGATCCAGACCGAGCCGAGCCAGGCTTCGCACCAGACGCGCTCCTCGGGCGGTGCGAGCTCGCGCAGCTCGAGGCCGCGCACGAGGCGGGCGGGGACGCCGGCGGCGCGGAGCATCGTGACGAGGAGGCGCGCCTTGCCGGTCTCGTTCCCCTCGCGCTGCGCCAGGGTGAGGAGCGCGTCGGAGCCCGCGCTCCCGGCGGTGGCGATCTCGTGGGTCACGTAGGCGAATACCTTGCGCACGCGGTCCAGCGCGCTCTCGGCGGCCGGCAGCGCCAGGCGGTCGAGGCTGTCGCGCACCTCGAGGGCGCTCGCCGGGAACTCGTGGCTCGCCCGCCCGTAGCTCTTCGCGATCGCCGCCGGCGGCTCGGCCACCGGCCCTTCGGGCAGCGGCATCGCGACGCCGCGGCTCTGGACGCGGAACTGGTAGAAGATCTCGTGCACGCCCTCGAGGCGCCCCTGCCAGACGCCGACGCGCAGGTCGTCCCGGGCGCGGATCGAGAACTGGAGGCGATCGGAGGTGCTGCGCTCGTCGAGCACCACCTGGCCCTCGACGGGTCCGGGCAGGAGCGCCGTGACGCTGCCCTGGCGGCCGTCGCCGCGCACGGTGACGCGCAGCTCCACCTGCCACAGGCCGCGCGTCTCGGCCGCGCGCACCGGGAGGCGGTAGACGAGCGTCTTCGTGGCGAAGACGCCGAGCCCAAGGGCGATCAGCAGGGCTCCCGTGACGAGGACGGCGCGGCTCAAGCGGACCCCAGGCTAGCGGTCGCCCCCGGGCGTCGAAAGAGCGCGGCGCCGCAGCGGATTTGCGAATTCCGGTACCCTTGCGCGCGGAGCCCTGGATGATCGATCTCGGCCTCTCCGACGAGCTCTCCCTGCTGCGCGAGACGGCGCGCGGCTTCGCTCGCGATCGGCTGCGCGACGCCGACCGCGCCGCCGAGGCGGCCCGCGCGCCCGCGGCCGCCGCGCGAGAGGACTACGCCGCGATCGGCTTCACGGGCCTCGAGCTTCCGGAGGGCGCCGGCGGCGCCGACCTCGGCGCCCTCGCCCGCGTGCTGGTGCTCGAGGAGCTGGCGGCCGCCGACCCCGGCGCCGCCCTCGCCCTCGATCCCCTCGGTCCCGCCCTCTACCCCCTCGTCGAGCTCGGCGGCGAGGCGGCGCTGCGCGAGCTGGCGCTGCCCCTGCTCGAGGCCGGGGGACGGGCGGTGCTGGCGGTGGACCTCGAGGGGCGCGTCCGGACCCGGGGCGGGCGCGCCCCTCGAGGTCCACCGCCAGCACCGCCCGTCCCCCGGCCTCGAGCAGGGGCAGCGCCAGCTCGCGCAGCGCCGCCTCGCCGCCGAGCTCGACG